>Ga0265338_10005373_pt1 | contig 16747 bp, 19 predicted proteins | sample 42126metaG_FD_193579 | JGI IMG/M metagenome (GOLD analysis project Ga0265338, IMG submission 193579) | Rhizosphere microbial communities from Carex aquatilis grown in University of Washington, Seatle, WA, United States - 4-21-26 metaG | ecosystem: Host-associated > Plants > Roots > Rhizosphere... | reverse complement strand
TGTTGCCCGCCACCAGATTGCCAGCCCGGCTCTCAAAGAGCACGAATTGCCCGTTGGTGGAAACCTGGCCGTACAGCGAATGCCCGTTGCCACCGCTGGTCCCGTTCAGGCTCACGCTGGCCATGGTCGTCGTGTTGCTCGCGCGATCGCGCAGGTACACATTCAGGTAGAATTGCCGGTCGTTTTCCGGCACCAGGTCGTTCGCCGCGCTGGAAAACACCACATACCGACCATCGGGACTAACCATCGCGCCGCACGAATCACCGTCGCCGCCGGCTGGCGGAACGACGGACGCATCACGCGCTGAAAGCAGTTGCGGGGGAACGGTACCACCCAGGGAGACTGTTGCCGGGGCCATCAGACTGATCGCGACGATGAGAGAAAAAACAATCCCTCTCGCGCCAGAACCGTGCCGGAAATCTCTGCAGAAGTCATTTCGCCGGCGTTCGGAGCGCCGAGCACCGCCTCGGCTCGTTGGGAAAATCCGCCGCCTCACGCCGAGACGGTGCTCGGCACTCCAGTTTTGCAGAGATTTCTGTTCGGGCTCTCCGCGGAAAGATATGTAGGAGCCGACATAAGGAGGCTCTTTCTGCTCAAAAGCGTGGCCCTTTTCGGAAGAGATTTGAGCCTCGTCACCTCGGCTCCTGCTCAAATAGGAATTTTTAGACACCCTTTGAGACTCTCCGCAGAAAAGCTTGCCGTTTTTTTCGTTAGAGCTGGTTGCATTCATAGATTTCCTTTCAGAAACAGTTCAGTAAAACCAATAATCAGTCGTCGATTTATACCCGCACCGCATCTGGTCCGGGGCGTGGCTGGCTACGTGACCATCGGCAAATGTGGCATCGACGCCAATCAACGTACCGTTGATGAAATGCGCCGTGTTCGGTGAGATGTTGGTTACGCTTGGGGAACCAGGATAGGGGGAGTGCAGTCCGTTATCCTGACCTGAACCCGCCAGGTCGCTGACGAACGGCACATGGGACACCGCAATGTCGTGCAATTTTTGCGGCCAACCGTAAATGGCACTCGTTGGCAGCGTCGGCTGATTTTTGAGCCAAGTCGGCCAAGTAGTTTGAGGTTTGTTGGAATAATCTACGGGGAACGAGGTGCCCCCCTGGCTGCGCGGCACCCAATAATTGTCGTTCAGGACGCACTCTTGCGGGAAGTTCCTGCTCAAATACAGTCTTAGGTCGGTAACATCCCGGATCGAGGTGTGGCCGGTAAGTGGAGCGAGGTTTGCCGCCGCCCAAGTTTGCGCCGCGTCCATTTCGGCCGGCCGCATCGGACAAAACCAGACGGGCACGTCCATGCCGTACGGATAAAGGGCATTGCATATATTTGTTCCCACGTCCCGTGCGTATGCGCCTCCACCCGCGGGATTGAACGACGGCAACCACCCTCGATTATCATTGGCGTACAGATTGGCCGAGACCGCCCATTGCCGGAAACGCGCAGTGCAGGCCGTCACTTTGGATTGCGACTGCGTCCCGGCCAGGGCCGGCAGCAGCATCACGCCCAACACCGCCAGCGTGGCAATGACCACCAGTAATTCAATTAAAGTGAAGGCCGTCCGACAGAAAACAGACACTTCCCGGATGGCAGTAGTGGTCCATTTTGCATCATTCGGTGGGGCGAGCGTCCTCGCGAGCCGCTGTCGCTTCGCTTTGACACGCCAAGGCCGGCTCGTCAGTAGCCTCGCCCCACCAAACTGCAGCATTTCCCGAATGGCCGGCTTGTTTTCGGAATCAGATATTGAGGAGCAATGTGCTGATTGGGACGTAGGGCGCGACGTAAGGAGTGCCGTTCTGAACAACTCGTCACCTCGTCGCCTACCAATCAGGTTACTCGCTATTGACGCTTTCATGTTCGATTCTTTGAGATTTGGGCCAAGCCATCAATAAAACCAATAATCAGTCGCCGAGTGATACACGCACCGCATCTGGTCCGGGGTGTGGCTGGCTACGCGACCATCGGCAAAAGCCATATTGACGCCAATCAACGTACCGTTGATGAAATGCGCCGTGTTCGGTGAGATGTTGGTTACGCTTGGAGAACCGGGATAAGGGGAGTTCAGCCCGCCGCCTTGGCCTGAGCCCGCCAGGTCGCTGACGAAGGGCACATAGGGTGCTGTCCTGTCATGCAATCGTTGCGGCCAACCGTAAATGACACTGGTTGGCAGCGTCGGCTGATTTTTGAGCCAAGTCGGCCAAATAACTTGAGGTAAATGGGAGTAATCTACGGGGAACGAGGTGCCCCCCTGGCTGCGCGGCGCCCAATAATTGTCGTTTAAGAAGCACTCTCCTACGTAACTGTGATTAAAATACTCCGTCAACTCGATACTATTATGAATCGGATGGCCCAAGCCACCTCCATAAAGGCCTCCGAACTGTGCCCAGTAATTTGCGGCGTCAAGCTCGGCCGGCCGCATCGGACAGAACCAGACCGGTACGTCCATTCCATACGGATACAGCGCATTGCATATATTCGTTCCCACGCTCCGGGCGAATTCACCTCCTCCAAAGGTATTGAACGACGGCAGCCAGCTGCGATTGTCATTGGCATACAAATTGGCCGAAGCCGCCCACTGCCGGAAACGCGCCTCGCACGCCGTGACTTTGGATTGCGACTGCGTCCCGGCCAGGGCGGGCAGCAGCATCACCGCCAGAACCATAATCGTGGCAATGACCACCAGTAATTCAATCAGGGTAAAGGCCGTTCGTTTAGAAACGGACGGTTGGCGAACCGCCAGTCCCCCTTGGGGACTAAGGGTTGAAGCGTTCATAGGGAATCCTTTTCATGATAAATATAATTCTGAATCAGGTCAAGATTCATTAATGTCCCTTTCAAGTTCATACCCGCCATTTCTTTTTGTCTTTCCAACCATAGCTCGCATGAACCAAGGCGAATCTTTCATCAATTTCATTGGAAACCTGGAGAGCGGTTCCGGGTTGGGCATGGCAACCCGGAGCATACGGAAGTTGTTCAGGGCGAGTGTCTAAGGAGCCAAATCAAATGCCAGACCGAGGCGACACAGACACCCAGAATGACCAGGCCGCCCACAATCATGGCAATTTTCACCAAACGCCGGTAAAGTATTTCGCGTCGCGGGTTCTCGATGCCGAATTGGAAGGACAACAGCGCCAGCAACAGGTCATCGGCCGACAGGTAACGTGACCACGGGTTGGCACGGCAGGCCTTCAAGACAATCCGGTTGAGCCGGAGCAAATCACAATCCTCCCGGGTGCGGCCCAGATTGGCGGGGAGTGCCGGATAGTCGTTGCGGTCCAGGCCGGTGCTGATTTCGTACAGGACTTTGCCGAGCGAGTAGATGTCCGCAACCTCGGTGCCCGAGCCTTCCGGCGGGATGAAACCCTCGGTGCCCACATGCGTTCGGGCCCCGGACGCTCCCGTCACCAGTCCCACGTCAGCCAGCTTGGGAAAGCCATTGATGAAAATGATATTGGACGGCTTGACGTCGCGATGGAACAGCCCGTGCCGGTGGAGGAAGCTGAGGGCGGAGGCAATGGTGGCGCCGATGCGGATGCATTCTCCGGGAGACAGTCTGCGGTGCGCCGCCGTGTCGCAGGCCAGGGTCCGGGGCTGGTAGGTTTCAGGGTTGATGTTCTGGCCCGTGTTCACATCATCGGCCAGTTCCATCACGCAATAAAAATATCTGGATGCCTCATTATATCCGACGTGCAGGATGTTCATCAGGCCATCGTGCAACCGTGAGAGCGGCTCGAAATAAAGAATACCTTGGAATTCGCGTTCAAACGGCCGTGGGTGCCGGAACGCCTGTTCCTGCACGACCTTGACGGCGCGGTAAGTACCCAGGACGTTTCTCGCCAGCCAGACCTGGCCACTGCTGCCGCTGCCGATGAGACGAATCAACTCATGGTCCGGCACGACCGGCGGCGGCACCGCCGGCGGTTGCCCGGTTGGATTGGAAGGTCCCGTCTCTGTCATGGCAAACATTTCAGCCCGGCTCCCCATTGTCGCTCCAACGCCCGCACTTCTTTCCGGATCAACAGTGTAATCCGGTGTTTCGCCAGATAAACCTGTCCGACGGAGACATCCAGTGTCCGGGCCACTTTCCTGACCGGCCATTGCTTCAACACGTACAAATCAAACATCTGATAATGCTCTTCCTTGACACGGCGTTTCACCCGTCGCATCGCCGCCTCGACCAAATTCGCCTCCCATTCCCGTTCCCAGGCCGACTCCAGTCCGGCGTCGGCGGCCTGGGGTACTTCCATCATTTCAGCGCCCGGGAACCGCTTGTCTTCGTCTGCCGGGCTCAACCGTGTCCGTTTGCGCAACTGATCGGCAATCCGCCAGCGGGTGAGGTTTTTCAACCAGCCCTTGAAGGTGCCCAGGCTGCGGTCGCGCCGGAATTTTTGAATGTTTTTCGCGACGGAAATGATGGTCTCCTGGACCACATCCTGGGCCTCGGCCTCCGACAACCCGGACTTGAGGGCGAACGAATAAATCAAATGCCAATAAGTATCGAAGAAGTCCCGCCAACTGTCCTGGTCGTCCCAGTTCTGCAACCGGCTCAAGAGGCTATAACGGGTCGTTAGCCAATTTTCGGATGGCAGCGCCATGGATAAATTCATACCCGATAAGCTCGTTGAAAACGACCTGGTTCTTTCAACAAATTCCGGCCGTCCGACGCGGATTGGTGCCTCTGGGAAACTGAATCGGTGATTCGGGGACAATACATCCGTCCGGTCCGATCGCCGGCGGAGTTCCAGTTTTTAGAATTATTCTAAATCTTGACGTGTCGGCAAATCGTGTTTAAGGTGCGGTGGACATGAATGCGGTCGAAAAAAAAACGGACGGCGATTTCAGCGCACGCCTGAATACGGGCGGTTTTCGGTTCACGCCGCAGCGCCAGCATGTCTATGACGTGTTGCTGCAGAAGCGCGACCACCCGAACGCCGAGGAAGTGTTCATCCGCGCCAAAAAACAAATGCCGGAAATTTCCCACGCGACCGTCTATAATTGCCTCGACGCCCTGGTCAAGTGCGGCCTCGTGCGGCTGGTCCAGCTGGAGCGCGGGGCGACGCGTTATTGTCCGAACATGGAGGAGCACTGCCATTATTATTGCGACGCGTGCGGCACGGTGTTTGACGTGGCGCTGTCGACGGAGGCCGCGGTCGGGCCTCGCCCGAAGGGTTTCAAGGTTGACCATTACGAGATTGCCGTTCACGGTCTTTGCGCCGAGTGCGCCGCCAAACGGAAGAAATGATTTTTTGATATGAGCACCGCCACCGAGACCATTGAAAGCCTGGTCAAACAGGAATACAAATACGGCTTTGTCACGGACGTCGAAGCCGATTCCGCGCCGCCGGGCCTGAATGAGGACATCGTTCGTTTGATTTCCGCGAAGAAGCACGAGCCGGAGTTCATGCTGGCATGGCGCCTCAAGGCCTATCGCCACTGGCTGACCATGAAGGAGCCGACCTGGCCGCATGTTCATTACCCGGCCATTGATTACCAGAACGCCGTTTATTATTCCGCGCCGAAGAGGAAGGGGGACGGGCCCAAGAGCCTGGACGAAGTCGATCCCAAACTCCTGGAGACGTATGAGAAACTCGGCATTCCGCTCAAGGAACGCGAGCGCCTGGCCGGAGTGGCGGTGGATGCGGTGTTTGACAGCGTCTCCGTCGGCACGACCTTCAAGAAGCAACTGGCCGAGAAGGGAATCATTTTTTGCTCATTCAGCGAAGCCGTGCTCGAACATCCCGAGCTGGTGAAGAAATATCTGGGCATGGTCGTGCCGTACACTGACAACTTTTTCGCCGCGCTCAACTCGGCGGTGTTCAGTGACGGCTCGTTCTGCTTCATTCCGAGAGGCGTGCGCTGTCCGATGGAACTGTCCACGTATTTCCGCATCAACGCCGCCAACACCGGCCAATTCGAACGCACGCTCATTGTGGCCGAGGAAGGTGCTTCGGTGAGCTACCTCGAAGGCTGCACCGCGCCCATGCGCGACGAGCACCAGTTGCACGCCGCGGTGGTCGAGTTGATCGCGCTGGACGATGCCTCGATCAAATACTCGACGGTCCAGAACTGGTATCCCGGTGACGAGAACGGCAAAGGCGGCATTTACAATTTCGTGACCAAGCGCGGCCTGTGCAAAGGCAAAAACTCGAGGATTTCCTGGACGCAGGTCGAGACCGGCTCGGCCATTACCTGGAAATATCCCAGCTGCATTTTACTGGGCGACAACTCGGTGGGCGAATTTTACTCCGTCGCCGTCACGAACAATTATCAGCAGGCCGACACCGGCACGAAGATGACGCACATCGGCAAAAACACGCGCAGCACGATTGTGTCGAAGGGCATTTCCGCCGGACACGGCCAGAACAGCTACCGCGGCCTGGTGAAAATCCAAAAGAGCGCCGCCCATGCGCGCAACTTCTCGCAATGCGACTCCATGTTGATCGGGTCGAAGTGCGGCGCGCACACCTTCCCGTACATTGAGGTGAAGAACACCACCGCGAGCGTGGAGCATGAAGCCTCGACTTCGAAAATCGGCGAGGACCAGATTTTTTACTGCAACCAGCGCGGACTTTCGACCCAGGACGCCGTGAACATGATCGTGAACGGCTTCTGCAAGGAAGTGTTCAAGGAACTGCCGATGGAATTCGCGGTTGAAGCCCAGAAACTTTTGGGCGTAAGCCTGGAAGGCAGTGTCGGGTAAAGTATCCTGATCGTCCTCGTCCTCGTGCTCGTCCTCGATTTTTAGTTCGATTACGAGAACGAGGAGGAGGACGAGGACGAAAACTTTTGCATGAACAAACAACCAATTCTTGAAATCAAAAACCTCTGCGCGGGCATTGAGGACAAACAAATCCTGAAAGGGGTCAACCTGACCGTCGGGGCCGGCGAAGTCCACGCGGTCATGGGACCGAACGGCAGTGGCAAAAGCACGCTGGCCGCCGTGCTGGCCGGGCGCGATGGTTACGAGGTAACCGGCGGCACAGTGATTTACAACGGCCACGACCTGCTCGACCTGGATCCGGAGGAACGCGCACGGGAGGGCTTGTTCCTCGCGTTCCAGTATCCGGTCGAAATCCCCGGCGTGAACAGCACCTATTTCCTCAAGGCCGCGCTCAACGAAATCCGCAAATCCAAAGGCGAGCCGGAACTGGATGCCATGGAGTTCCTCACCGTCGTGAAGGACAAGGTGAAACTGCTCGAACTGAGCGAAGATTTGTTGAAACGCTCGGTCAATGAAGGTTTTTCCGGCGGCGAAAAGAAACGCAACGAAATTTTCCAGATGGCCGTGCTGGAGCCCAAACTCGCGATCCTCGACGAAACCGATTCCGGTCTGGACATTGACGCGCTGAAAATCGTCTCGTCGGGCGTCAACAAATTGAAACGCGCGGACAATGCGCAACTGGTCATCACCCACTACCAGCGTTTGTTGAATTACATCGTGCCGGATTTCGTGCACGTGCTGGTGGATGGCAAAATCGTCCGCACCGGCGGCAAGGAACTCGCGCTCGAACTCGAGGCGAAAGGTTATGACTGGATTTTGAAAGGTTGAACGCCTATCATGTCGGCAGAATTTTTTCATGTCGCAGGAACCCACTCTGGACATTGTCGGATTGCTGAAACGGCACGCGGGTAGGAACTACGAGCTCCAATCCGAGCACGTCAACCCGGCCAACGTCCGCGCCCTCCGGACCATCGGCTTCGACCGGTGTTACGTCCGCGCCGAAGGGCCGTATCTTTGGGATGTCAAAGGAGAAAAGTATCTCGACCTGCTTTCGGGCTACGGTGTGTTCGGCCTGGGCCGCAATCATCCCGAGGTCCGCCGCGTGCTGATTGATTTTCTAAATGCGGACTATCCGAGCCTGGTAAAACTGGAAGCGCCGCTGTTGTCCGGACTGCTGGCCGCCGAGTTGAAAAAACGCATGCCGAACCAGCTCGACATGGTCTTCTTCACCAACTCGGGCGCGGAGGGCATCGAAACGGCGCTGAAATACGCCCGTTGTGCCACGGGCAAACCAACGGTGGTTCACTGTGAAAAAGCGTTTCACGGGTTGACGTACGGCGCGCTTTCAATCAACGGCGACGACAATTTTCGCTCGGGCTTTGAGCCGTTCCTGCCGCATTGCCGGGCGGTCCCGTTCAACGACCTTGTGGCCCTGGAAGCCGAACTCCAGAAAGGCGACGTGGCGGCGTTCGTTGTTGAACCGGTGCAGGGCAAGGGTGTGAACCTGGCCGCGCCCGGTTACTTACTGGAGTCGCAACGTCTCTGCCGCAAGCATGGCGCGCTTTTCGTGGCGGATGAAGTGCAGTCGGGCATGGGCCGCACGGGAAAATTTCTGGCCATCGAACACGACGGCCCGGACGTGGACCCGGACATCGTGATTCTGGCCAAAACGCTTTCGGGCGGGTTCGTCCCGGTCGGCGCGGTGCTCTGCAAAAAATGGATTCATGAGAAGGTTTTTTCCTCCATGCAACGGTCGGTGGTCCACAGCTCGACCTTCAGCCAGGGCAGTCTGGCCATGGCGGCCGGACTGGCGGCGCTCGATGTGCTGGACCGTCACCAACTCATGGCCAACGCCACCCGCATGGGCGATTTGATCGGCAACGGTTTGCGCGCGATGCAATCGCGTTTCGACTTCATAAAGGACGTCCGCTGGCGCGGTTTGATGATGGGCATCGAACTCGGATCGCCGAAATCGCTCGGCCTGAAGATGGCTTGGACGATGTGTCATACCATGGATAAAAGCCTGTTTCCACAAGCGGCCATCATTCCGTTGATGGAAAAGCACCATATCATCACCCAGGTCGCCGGCCACGGCGTTGACGTCATCAAGCTGCTGCCGCCGCTCGTCATCAGCGAAGCCGACGTGCAGTGGTTTCTCACTGCATTCGAGGACGTGATGGTGCAAATGCACAAATTCCCCGGGCCGGCCTGGGATGTCCTCACCAACATCGGCAAAATGGCCTTGACCCAGCGCGCCCGGTGAAAGGCAGCGCCTCTTGACACCGGCACCGTTTTTTCTCCCTCTCCTTCCCGAGGGAGGAGAGGGCCGGGGTGAGGAGGTCAATGTTTACGAGTTCAAATCCCCTCGCCCCGGCCCTCTTCCCGCTTGGGCGGGGCGAGGGGGTTGTTTCCATTGGGTACGCGTGTCAGATGCGCACGGTGAAAGGCGCAGCGCAACCTTGCGCTGGCTTTCTCAAAATCTCACATTAACATTTCCATCATGAATTTGGACGAAGCCCAACGCACAAAAGTCGCCGCCTGGATTGCGGACGGCGCGAAACTGTCGGATATCCAGACCCGGCTCGCGTCGGAACTCGGTCTGAAATTCACCTACATGGAGGTGCGGCTGCTCGTGGATGATTTGAAACTGACGCCGAAAGATCCCGAACCGCCCAAAAACGTCACACCGCCACCCGCACCATTGGCCAAATCCATCGTGGAAAAAAGTGCCGCACCGGCTGCCGAAGCGGTGCCCGCGACCGGCAAGGTTTCCGTAACCGTGGATCAATTGACGCGGCCCGGTGCGCTTGCCAGTGGCAAGGTCACCTTCAGCGACAGCCAGACGGCCGACTGGTATCTCGACCAGACCGGGCGGCTCGGCGTGGTGCCGAAACAACCGGGCTACAAACCGTCCGCCCCCGATGTGCAGCAATTTCAAATGGCGCTGGAAAAAGAGATAGCCCGGCTGGGATTTTAACTTCGGATCAAGAATGCCGGGCGGGCAGGTTCGTGAACCCATCCTGTGCCGTCATTCACACCGGTAATTTCCAGGCCGGGATTCTGCGGTCGGCGCAATTGCCGGTGACGGCACGCCGGAGTTTTTGCTGGTTCCAGACAGAAATCTCGTCGCAAGAATCGGGTGGGAGCAGCCAGGGCCTCGTGGCAAAGTGAGGACATGAATGATTACGAACGCATCGCACAGATCATCCGTTTTCTGGATGAGTGCCATGTCGAGCAGCCGGATTTGACCACCCTGGCCGGGCGCGCCGGCTTGAGCCGGTTCCATTTTCATCGCCTGTTCTCGGCGTGGGCGGGTGTCACACCCAAGGATTTTCTCCAATGCCTCACGCTCGCACACGCGAAGGCATTGCTCCGCGACGGCGAAACTATTCTGGATGGCGCGCTGGAATCCGGTCTTTCCGGGCCGGGGCGTTTGCATGATCTGTGCGTGAATCTCGAAGCCGCGTCGCCCGGCGAATTGAAATCCGGCGGCGCCGGCTGGGTGATTTCGTCCGGCTTCACGGAAAGTCCCTTCGGAAAATGTCTGATCGCGGAAAGTCCGCGCGGCGTCTGCCACCTCTCGTTCGTTGAAAACGAGAAAAACGCTCTGACCGAACTTCAAAAAGACTGGCCGCAGGCAAAATTGAAACGCGACGATTCCGCTGCAGCGCGGCTTGCCACCAGAATTTTCGCGCGGCCTGATGATTCGCATTCGCAACCGGGGTTGCGGGCATTCGTTCGCGGCACGCCGTTTCAAGTGCGCGTCTGGCGGGCGTTGCTGCAAATCCGGTCCGGCTCGCTTACGAGCTACGGACGTCTGGCAAACTCAATCGGCAAACCCACCGCGTCGCGCGCCGTGGGCGCAGCCGTCGGCCAAAATCCGCTGGCCTATCTCATCCCGTGCCACCGCGTCATCCGCGAGACGGGCATGATTGGAGATTATCACTGGGGAACCATCCGCAAGCGCGCGATGATCGCCCGGGAAGGTTCGCAACGATTCGCCGGCGTTTGGGAAACGGCAGACCGGTAGGCGGATAAACTTCTTTGCGTTTTTGCGTCTTTGCATGAAATTCTCCGCGTGGAAAGACTGGGTAAAAATCACGGTGGCTATCACGGCGAAACGATTGACATCCGCGCCGTGTTGCGCGACATCGAAATCAGCGCGCCACAGCACGGCTGGAGTTCCGAAATTTTTCATCAAACGCCGGAGTTCAAATTTTTGGCGCTCCATCGTTCGCCACTCTCACTCCGTACTCCGCACTCCGCACCCCGCATTTATCTTTCGACCGGCATCCACGGTGACGAGCCGGCCGGTCCGCTCGCCGGCCTGAGATTGCTTCAGGAAAATAAATGGCCGGAGAACGCGGAACTGTGGTTCTGCCCCTGTCTGAACCCGATGGGTTTTACTTTAAACCGTCGCGAGAACGCCGATGGCATTGATTTGAATCGCGACTACCGTAATACCCGGTCCCCGGAGGTCCTGGCTCACATCGCCTGGCTGGAGCGCCAGCCGCGATTCGACGTGTACCTTTGCCTTCATGAAGATTGGGAAGCGCATGGTTTTTATCTCTACGAGCAGAATCCTGACGGCCAACCAACGCTGGCGGAAACCATGGTCAGTGCCATCCAAAAAGTTTGTCCGATTGACCCATCGGAAATCATCGAAGACCGTCCGGCAAAAAACGGCATCATCCGCCCGAACCTCGACCCGCGCACGCGCCCGCAGTGGGCCGAGGCGTTTTATCTCATCATGCATAAATCGCGGCTCGGCCACACCCTCGAAGCCCCGTCGGACTTTCCCTTGTCAACCCGCGTCAACGCGCTTGTCACCGGTGTGAACGCGGCGTTGGAATCGTTGAATCAGGGCGGAACACGGATTTGACACGCAGGGAATCGCCGGAATGGAAACGAGATTGATTTCGCGGCCAGAAAACTTATCATCCTGCTTGAATCGAAGGCGAGCTTCGAAGCCTGGTGAAAACGAGCTGGAAGCGGTTCGTTGTCAAAAAGTGAAAGCCAATGTAGCTCAGTGGTAGAGCAACGGTTTCGTAAACCGTCGGTCGTCAGTTCGATCCTGACCATTGGCTCCACTTAACACGAGCGCAGTATGAAAACTGTCAACAATGATGCAAGACAAATTTTAGTGCGAGTTCTGCTGGCACAAAAAGACAACCAGGGCGAAGGCTTCGATCGACTGGGCTGCAACCTGATCAACATCGTGCTCGATTCGTTGGGAGTTGGACCGGACTCGATCCATCGTTGGAGTAGAGAAGACTTTTTTGAACGATGGGAGCGAGTCAGTGCAGATGAAGCCAGCATCGAAAAATTTCTCGACTGGGTTATTCGACAGATCGATCCAAAACGCAACTGAGCCTTGACCTGCCCGCTACTCTGTCGGCGGGTATGACACTCAAAACTTCTCTCTCCACATGGGCTGCGCTGCGGGCTGGGGTCATTAAGCCGCGGACGCGGGATTATCATCAGGAACTGATCGCGTTTATCGGCCGGACCTGGCCGCAAAAGATTGACGCGCCGGCCGCGGAAATTTCCGAGCAGGACGTGGGCGAGTTCGCGGTTCGGATCGCCTGGCTTTCGGATTCGCGCTACAACGGGATCGTGACGATGCTTCACGCGGTCCTGCCAGCCGCCAAAAATCTTCGACGCCGGCGGATCCGGATTAAGGAACGGCCGTTGCTCTCTCAGCTCGAATTTTCCCGGCTCCTCGAGGAGCTTGACGGCCGGCCGCAGAGTCATGCGGGCCTGGTGATCCGTTTTCTTTCGCACACGGGTTTGCGGATCAACGAAGCCAGGCGGATCGGATGGAAGGACGTGCGCGAAGATTTTATCCTGGTGCCAGGCAGCGCGAGCAAGAGCGGCCGGCCGCGGGTGATCCCTTTTGTGAACGGCGTGGCTGACGCGCTGCAGGCGCTCAGGGACGTTGCCGGCCATTCGGAGCTGGTGTTGCCGCAGGCAGAGTGCAAACGGTCGCTGCAAACGGCCTGTGCGCTCGCAGGCCTGCCGCGGCTATCGCATCACAGTTTCCGTCATCACTTCGCCACGCGCTGCCTCGAAAGCGGCGTGGACCTGCCGACAGCGGCGCGTTGGCTCGGGCATCAGGACGGCGGTGCGTTGCTGGCGCGAACGTACTTTCACCTGGTGGACGAACACAGCCGCAGGATGGCTGCGAAGGTGAGGATCTGATTTACCAATCGCCGCCAAGTTTGCCAAAATGAATTGAGCTACAACCGGCCAGAAAAAATGCCGCAATCCAAAAGGCGGACCAGATCAGGAAGAAAAGTTTTTTCACGAGGACGTTGCCGGCTTGGAGCCGTCCATTTGCCAGGGCAAAGGCCATTCGGCACGGCCGGCGTGGCGCAAAACAACGCGCGTGTCGGCGAAGACTTCCCCGCCAAGCTCTGCCCACGTCTGACAAAACATCCAGTCCTCAGTGAGGAAGCGACGATCCTTGACGCCTTGTCGCCAAAAGGCGTACTCGCACCCCTCTGTTTGATTGGCCGGCGTGTAAGCCAACTGATCGCCCATCTTGGAAATGATTTTCTGGAAAACGTCGCGCCTGATGCACATGAATCCGGTCCCGATATATTGAACTTGCAAAAGGCCATCAGGCCGGACGGGTTTCGGTTTCTCCAAGGCGTTAGAGCACCATTTCGGCGCGGGACTCATTTCCTTCAACGGATAAAGTCCGCCAACGACTTCAACGTCGTGACTGGTGATCCTCTCAACCTGATCCGGCGAAAATCCAATATCGCTGTCGCAAAAAAGAATGTGGCTGCACGGCGATTTCAGGAAGGCGTCGGTCAAAATGTTTCTGGCGCGCTCGACGCTCGGATCCACGGACCAGGCAACAAAGATCGGACAAGGCGGATTTTCGACAAGATGGATGACTGAGCGAACGAAAGTAATATCGTTTGCCATCACATGGGCGGCGATAGCGAACAATATTTTCCGGTCACGCATCAGCTCGTTTAAGCAGGCTTCGTTCCAAAGAGCGAGAGAATTGTCCCGAGCGTGCTGTTGGAGCTCACGCTCGAGGAGAGCTGCGACTTGACGATCAGGGTCCACGCGATCAGCGCCACCAGGGAGCCGATCGCGATGGCCATCAGGATTAGAAAAAAGTCTCGGGTACTCATGCGGCGGGTGTTCCACCGGCCGGCAAAGCGGACGAGGGCACGTAATCGGCGTAGCTCTTGGAGAGAACTTTCGCGCGCAGGGCTTCCCAGTCGGCCGGGGACGGATTGGGCTTTGAGAAAATCGCCTGCAGGTCCGTGACGATGCCAGGCGTGTCTTTGATGGCTTCCTCGACAAGCGAGAGGATCAGGTAAATGACGGTCGGATTCATGATGCGATTTTGGTAAAGGTTAAGGTTCAATGTTCAGGGTTCAAAGTCACTGGAGTTTGACACCGAAGGAGTTGATCAGGTTTTCGAGATCCGTGAGTTCCTGGCTGGCGTTGGCGACGGCCTGACTAAGCGCCAGGCTGGCCGCTGGCGCGTTTGTGGAGGACGTGGAGGCATAGACAGCCCCGGCGTCGCAGGCAACGGCCATGGAAGCCTGATATTTCTCGTAGGCGGCTTTTACGGCCTGCTCCTGAGCGACAGTGGCTTTGCCGCTGGCGACATAAGCGCCCCAGAGGTTCATGGCGGTGTCAACGGAGACGATGGTTGTGCCGGCGGCCCGGTAAGTGATTTGTTGCGGCGTGGTGTTGCACCCTGAGACAAGCGAGCCCGCCGTGACCAGCGTCAAAGTCAGGCAGGCAAAAGCGAGCATGGTCATAGGCGGCAATTTTGCGGCCGGTGATCCTGTAGCTCCCGTTGGTGGCGGGCTGGACGGATCGTCCGGTCCTTTGCCGATGCCGGCGCGTAGGAACGCGACGGCCGCGGCCGTCAGAGCCAGGTAAACGTTTTGATCAATCTTCCACCAGCCTTGCCACTGCCCAAAGAGCAGGACGCCGATCGCGGCCGTTGTGAAATAGGTTTTTTTGCCCGAGAGCAACTGGAGGAGTGCGGTGATGTTCATAGGTTATTTGATTTGGTGAAAATTTCGGTGTCAGAATCGTTCGGGACGACGAAGCCGCGATCGCGGAGCATGACCATGATCATCAGGATCCGTTTTTCGACGCGCGCAATGTGACGCCACATCGAGCGATAGCTTTTCCAGACGGCCGTCAGGATGAAGATGAGCACGCCTTCAAAAACTTCGGCTGGGATGTGAAAGTTCATTTTGTTGTGGGAGCAAAGCCCCAGATGTAACCGAGCGACGCGAGGACGGGGAGCGCGAGCACTTCACCGAGGCCAGGGATCAAGAGCATCCCCACCAGGACGACGGTCAAAAAAACTTTTGCAGTTGCGCTCATGGTTGTGACCAGACGCCGACGACTGGCAGCGAGGATGAATTGTCGGCCGGGATACCAGTGCCACTTAACAACGCCAGGTTGTCAGCGCCGGCTTCGGAGTTGAGCATCGTGCCCAAAGCGGTGTTCGGATCTACTCCGACGAGCTGAGAGGGCGTCTGGCCGGTCCCCGCCACGGTCCCCGGAGTGTACGAGCTGCTAAAAAGAGACGTGATCGAGGTCCAGACCTTGCCGAGCGCCGTGAAGGGAGCGAACAGAATCGCTTTGAGATTGCGCTCGCCGGCCGCGAAGACTTTGTAAATCTCGACGACGATGAAGACGCCGATCCCGAGCACGGCGATCGTCAGCAGTTGTTTCCAGGGGAAATTTTTGGGAGTCGTCATCAGTTCATCCCCTGGTAGAGTCCGAGAATTTCATTTGTGCTCAGCGCACGTTTCCAGTAGCGAAAATCATCAACCTCACCCAGGAAGGGGAGGCTGCCATTGGGAAAGGCGCCAACCGAAAACACCCCGTTGAGGATTGGCATTGTGCCGGTGATGTTGTTAGCCGCTCCCAATGTACCGTCTAAAAAGATTCGATTCGTCGCCCCGTCATAAGTGACTGTGACAAGGTGCCACTTGTTGGTGGCCGGCCAACTGGCAGGAATGTACGCCGTCCCGTTCAGGCCGCCGGACGTGTGCATGTAAAATATCAGTCCGTAACCGCCGGAGACGCCAAATTCAAGGCCCCAGCTACCGCCATTGGCGAAGCTGCTGTTGCCGTTGTCGTTTGAGAAAAATACCTGAGTCGCCGCGTTGGTGCCGCAGTTCTGATTGAACCACATCGAGACGGTAAAATTGTTCTGATCAAAGGTCGCCAGTTGAGTATTGACCACGACGTAGTTAGTGGTCGGCGAATTCGTCAATGGCAGAACCAGGCCGCTGCCTAAGTGTGCCGAGTTGGTCCACATGGATGCGGGATTGGCGTTGCCGGCAAAGCTGGCGTTTGGACCGTAAGGGGAATAATTGGTGATGACTGTGCCCTGTCCCTCACTGAAAGGATAGAAGACCAGTTCCCCGTCGTTCAGCCCGTTGTAGAAAGGGGGAGCGAAGGCGATCGGGTTGTTGGTTGGAAAGATTAATGCCGAGAGCAAAGGCAACATGGCCGGCGTGATGATCGAGCAGGCTGTCAGCGACCCGAAGCGGAAAGGTGATTGTTCCCCCTGAAATATCGGCGCACCGTTGTCAAAGACGATGCTGCCGAGCGTGCCGAGCGTGCCGTAAGGCGGCGCGTTGCTGGTGGAAACAATGTATCGAATGTTCCCCGAATTTGCGTCGCCGGGGCTGTCGTCGTAGGCAATGACGGTGGTTCCGTCGGGCATGAGCACAGGATTAAACGCTTCACCTTTCAGCAAACCGCCTTGGGTTGAGGCAATCTGTCCGACGGCTACCCAGTTACTTTGCAGGTCCGTTGAAACGTACACGATGCCGTATTCGCCAATATCGGAGACCAGCCCGATGTAATTTGATCCGGTCCATTCCGTCGCCCAGTAATCAACCGTGCCGGGGACGCCTGCCCCGGCCGAGAGCCACAGGCCGTTCGTGGAGTAAATCACCATCGGTGCCGAATAATTGGTAAAGGTATTGTCGAGGACTTTCACCATGAAGG
>Ga0265338_10005372_pt1 | contig 16750 bp, 20 predicted proteins | sample 42126metaG_FD_193579 | JGI IMG/M metagenome (GOLD analysis project Ga0265338, IMG submission 193579) | Rhizosphere microbial communities from Carex aquatilis grown in University of Washington, Seatle, WA, United States - 4-21-26 metaG | ecosystem: Host-associated > Plants > Roots > Rhizosphere... | reverse complement strand
ACATCGACGAACCGGAGACACCATGATCCGCCGCGCCATATTTGCGTCGATCTCGCTCGCGATCGCCGCGGTTCTCCTGCCGTGGATGCTGAGCGGCGGCATCGCCAAGGTCCTCGCCGGACGCGGCGGCACGCCGCACATCTGGCCGCACCTGCCTGACTCCGTCTCGGTGCTCGGCGTCGAGTTGCACGGCCCGGGGTTCCAGCTGATCGGTGTCCCGATCGCGCTCGTCGCCTGGCTGCTGCGCGGCCCGGCGTTCGTGCTCGGCGCGGTTTGGACCGAGGCGCCCGCGCTGCGCGGCGTGCTCGTCGTCGCGACGCTGCTCGCCCTCGCAGTCCTCGCCACACGCACACGGGCGCGGGCCCGTCGCGTCTACGCGCGCTACGACGTCAAGCCCTACCGGACCGACCATGCGGAGCCCGAGGCCCTGATCGACCTGATGGAGTCGCTGCATAAGCGGCTGCTCGTGCGCTGGTGGCGGCGCATCCTTTACGGCCAGCCAAGCATCGGCCTTGAGATCCACCGCTCAAACGAGCCGGGTGGAAGAGTCCGCGTGGGCCGCCTGGCGGTCACCTGCCTGGAGGAGGACGCCGCCAGCGTGGGGTCCGCGCTCACCGGGTGCTACCCCAACAGCGGGCTGACCCTCTCACCTCAGAGAGTCACTGGCACCGGCTATGTGCTGCGGCTGAAGAAGCGGTACTCGTTCATCCGCCGGACGAAGGTCCTCGGCGAGCGACGGGGTCCCGACATGCCGGCGATGGACAGAATCCTCACCGCGCTCGCCGCGGTCGATGGCTCGGCGATGGTGCAGTTCGCGCTCACGCCCGCGCCGGCGTGCTTCGATCGCCTCGCCCGCTGGCTCTACCAGGAGAGCGAGTCCGACGGCGCTCCACGAGACGGCCTCGGCGAGATCCTGCCGCGGCGCGACCGCTCGCGTGTCCACGAGCAGGAGCTTGAGGGCGGCCTCTCGATCCAGCATCGCGCGCTGTTCTTCACCGACACGCGCATCATGGCCAGATCCCGCCGCGTCTGCGAGCGCGTCGCCAAGGAACTGCGAGCGCACGGAGCCGAGAACGGTCTGGTTGAGCGCGGCACGGCGATCCGGCATTGGCTGCTCGGCCTCTACCGGCGCCGGATCGAGCGAGGTGAGGGGAACCCGCTGCCCGGTATTCGCCGCGGTGTCTTCGCCTCGAACGAACTGGCAACGCTGTGGCACCTGCCGTCGCTCGGCTATGCACGCGTGCCGTTTCGGCGCAGCAACGTGCCGTTCCTGCCCGCCCCGCCAGATGTGTTCCGGCCCGCGGTCGGCACGGGACTCGGAAGCGATGTCCACGGCCCGGTCACGGTCGACCCGGATTCGCTGGAGCAGAACACGAAGATCGTCGCGACCGTCAAGCAGGGCAAGACGTCGATCCTCGTCGCCGGGTTCAAGGAGGACCTCGCGCTCGGCGGCTCGGTCATCTTGCTCGACGCCAAGGGTGACGCCGCGGAGGCCGCGCTGAGCAGCGTGCCGCTCGATCGCGCGGTCACCTACTTCGACCTCGCGCGGCCGATGCTCGGCTTTAACCCGCTGTGGGTGCCGGGTGTCGAGCCCGACGTGATCGCAGACTACGTCGTCGAGTCGATGCGCAACCTCTTTGACGAGGGCGACATCCGCGCGAGCTCGGATCGCTACCTGCGCAACGCCATCATCGCCGTCAAGCACCACGAGGGCGACGCCGCGACGCTGTGGGACGTCCACAAGATCCTGTCCGTCGGCCCCCAAGGCAAGGAGTACCGCCGCGAGGTCGGCGAGCACCTCGCCCACCTGACCGAGGTCAAGGAGATCTCCGAGTTCTTCCGCACCGAGCTGACCACGCAGCTCGAGGAGGCGACCAGCACCACAACGGCCAAGCTCGACGCCCCGAGCAACAAGCTCGCGCGCTTCATCAACAGCGCCTCGATGAAGCGGATCTTGCTCCACGCCGACGAGATCCTCGACTTCGACCGCATCATCCGCAACGGCGAAGTCCTCATCGTCCGTGGCGCGCTCGGCGGCATCGGCATCGGCAACACGTCGGTCACGATGCAACTGCTGCTCGGCATGTTCGACGCGGCCCTCTCGCGTCAGCAGGACATGGTCGCCGAGGCCGATCGCGTGCCGGTCCGGCTCAACGTCGACGAGGCGCCCGTCGTCTTCAACCGAGGCATGGCACAGACCCTCGCGCTCAAGCGCTCCGCGGGCCTCACCACGCGCGCCGCGTGGCAGACGAACGCGCAGTGGACCGATCCGGACGTGCGCAACATCCTCGACGCACTGTTCGGTCACCACATATGGGGCAACACCGCCAGCGCAAGAGACGCGCGCGACGCGATCGAAGTAATGATGCCCGAGCACAGCGACACGCTGCGTCTCGGCGATCCCGAGCACGTGAAGGGAAGCGCCACCGCGGACCTGATCCTTCACCTGCCCCGCTACCACTTCCTCGTCTCCCTCACGAGCGAGCACGGGCGCCTGCCGGCATTCATCCTCTGCAGTGACCCGCTCCGGCCCGATCAAGCGAAGATCGAGGCGCACCTGCGCAAACAGTGGGAGCGCGCCGACCGGCCCTTCGGCTACGACGACTGGCGCACCTCCACCACGGCGGCGCTCCCCGGCGGCTTCAACTCGCCGACCCGGCCGCCGGGTCCGGCTGGGCCGCCCCCTGACACCACCGCGCCCCCGCCGGCCACCAAGCCGTCGACGCCCGCGCCCGCCGACGACACCGCGCCGGCCAGATCCGACGCCACCGACGCGGACGCCGCGCCGCTCGTGGACGCTTCGGCCAGGGACGCGACGCACGGAGCCGACGACGCGCACGACGACGCTGCGGCGGGCGACGAGATGGCGAGCGGCGCAACGAGAGCAGAGGCGCCGACGTCGAGACGCACGACGCCGGAGAGCTTCCTCGAGCTGGCCCAGCTCGACATGACGGTCGGCATCAAACGCGCGCCCGACGTCGAGATCGCGAGCGATCTGGAGGTCGCGATTCTCACCGGGCTCGCGAAGGCGCCAGACAGAACCATGACGCGCCAGCAGGTTCGCGCGTCCTGGTTCGGCAAGCAGACCGCCGAGGAGGCAGCCCAGGCACTCGCGCCGATGCTCAAGCGTGGCTGGCTGCGGGAACTGGCGGTTACCGACCCGGCGGCGGAAGGCACGATCGACGGCTACGCGATCGGGCGCGAGGGCACCCGCGCGGTCTCGAGCGCACGCCTGGCAGCGCGCAAGCTCGACGACGCCGACCTGGAGGTGCTCGCCTGGCTCGCCGAGGTGCGCTACGCGTTCGGGACGCAGATCGGACGCCGCTGGTTCGCAGATGTGACCTCGGCGACCATCCGACGGCGCCTCAAGCGACTCTCGGACGCTGGCCTGGTTGAGCGCTTCCAGTTCAAGTTCCACGACGGCGGCGGCTCGCCCGCCTGCTACTCGATCACCACGAAGGGCATCACGCTCGCGAAGACCACCGTCGGGCCCAGAGGCAACTACCTCGACCCGATGCGCAAGCTCGACCCGCCCGTGAGCGACGACCCGGCCGGTCGCCAGCCGCGCCACGACGTGCATGTCAGCGGGTGGCTGATCGCCGCCGAGCGCGCACTCGGTGCCAGATTCAGCAACGTCCGCGGACCGCAGAGCGCGTACGTCCTGCCGCCCCAGCGGCGCGTGCGCAACGAGTGGGTCACGCTCGGCCCCGACGACCTGCAGCCCGCCGGTGACGGAGGCGTGTTCCTGCACAGCTTCCGGACACGGACCGCGGACGGCAGACACCAGCCCGTCGAGCGCTTCCAATCCGTCAAGCCCGACGCAGCAGTCGAGGTCCGGCTTGCCCGCTCCAACGCGCCGCGGCGGGAGCTGCTGGTGGAGGTCGATCTCACCGAGCGCCCGTCGAAGAACGTCAGCAAGTGGGAGCGCTACGACCACTTCCTGACCGGCTGGGCGCCGCACCTCGACCGCTACGGCAAGCACCTCGGCGCCCCGATCGTCGTCTTTGTCTGCGTCAACGAGGACCAAGCGCTGCAGTTCGTCAACGCGGCCGATTCCACAGTCGTCGCACGTCGTGCGCGCACTGGAGAACCCGCCGAGACGTGGGACTACCCCGCGCGCGAGAACCTGCTGTTCGTCGCCGAGGGAGCCGCCCACAGCGGCTCCCTCGCAGGCTACCGGCTGCCAGCATTCCCCCCCGACGTCCGCGAACAGCTCGCTGCGAGCACGCGCACCGCGCGCTCCAGCGCCCGCGAGTGCCGGCCCCGCTCGACATCGCTGACGGAGCTGCTTGCAGGACCCCGCCGCGTCTAGGCACGCGGTACCCGGGCAGCGAGCGACCTCGGTGTCACGTCACGTAACCGCTCACGACAAGCGCGGCGGCGGATACCCTGCGCAGAGCCTATGGCGGACCGGCCCCAGGTAGTCCATCCGCTTGCCGACGCGCTTGGGATCGTGATCCGACGGGAGCGGCTCGCACGCGAACTGACTATCAGCACCCTCGCGGATCGAGCGAACCTCAGCTACGGCTACCTAGGCGGTATCGAACGGGGCGTGCGAGAGCCCAGCATCAGCGTGGTCGCTCGGATTGCCGACGCGCTCAGACAACGCACCAGCGAACTCATCGCCAAGGCCGAAGCCGAGCGGTGGAGATCAAGGCGTCTCCGTCGAGCCTAGAGCGTGGCGACCGCGTAGAGCGTGAGTGCGCTCGCGCTCCAGTCGACGGCGGCGTCGTGGAAGCGCTGCCGGTCGCGGCCCGCGTGCTCGACCGCCTGCGCGAGCGACTCGGCGAGCGAGGCGATCAGCGGGGCCAGGAAGCCGCGTTCGTGGCCGTCGCTGATCCGCTCGGCGAGAAGGTGAATCTCAGCGTTGCTCACGCACTCCACCTCATCGCGATGTGCGCTCCGATCGAGTCGATGGGCGCGTGCGTGCGCGGCCAGCGCCAGGTCCGCCAAGGCGACGTGCTGCGCGAACTCGTCCATCGCACGCGTGAGCGCTGGCGACGATGCGGCAGTGTCGGCGCCCGCAAGCTGGCGCTCGACGCGAGCGGCACACCCGCCGAGCGTGGTGAGGTGTGGGATCGCGATGGCGCAGATTTCGAGTGCGCTTGCGAGGTCGCGGTCGAGACGGCCCGGTCGGCCCTCGGGGCGCCAGCGTCCGCGAGCATTCGCGTGCAGTCTGTGCGTGTGGGCTGCGAGTGCGGCTACGCGGCTGGTGAGGCCTTGCGTCGGGTTGGTCGGTGCGGCGGAAATGGAAGGATCCCTTCGCTGGTGGTCGCTGCTTTCGGTAGTCGGAGCGGGGCGGTGTCGAATACCCCCCCGATCGCTGCGTCGGGTGGGGCAGGCGAGTGCGCGCGTCGAAGCCGCTGGACGAATCTCCTTCTCCAGACCGGGCCGGACGCGGCCCCCCGTTCGGCTCAGCTGGCGCTCTGAGCTGCCCGGCGAAGCGCGTTGTCGGCGACCGCAGCGAGCGCGACGGTAGCGCCCTCGATGAGACCGGCTCGCTGTGCTTGGCGTTCGTCCGCGTCGGAGAGCGGGCGGTGGCTGTGGCACAGGCTCAGCTCGCCGGCGAGTGTCTCCCACCAGATTCCGAGCCCGGAAAGGATCTGCTCGGCCGACGCCGCGTGGTCGGGGATCGTCCGAAACGCGGCCTCGCGCATCGACGCCCCGTCGATCTCGCCGCGGTGCGCAGCTTCCGCGGGCATCTGGCCGGGCAGCAGCGAGAGCGCGACGACGGCGCCTTGGATCGCACCCGCGGTGAAGATCACCTTGATCGTGTGGTTCTCGCCGATGGCCCAGCGCTCGCGGAACAGCCAGCGCAGCTCGTACGCGAGGCGCTCCCAGGTGAGCCCGGTCTCCGTGAGGACGGCTTCCGCGACAGTCGCATGGTCCGGCACGGCTGCTTGCGCCATCTCGCGCACGGCGCTTCCGTCGATGGTGGAGTACAGCTCGAGCAGACGTTCTGCCGTGCGTCTGCCCTCGTCGGTCAACGACCAGCGCGTCGGACGACCGCCGCACTGCACGGCATGCCCGTCCTCGTGAAAGCGCGCGAGCGCTGGACTGACTGCGTGCACCGGCTCGTCGAGCGCGCTTCCGACCTCGGCTGCTGTGACGCCAGCCGCGCCGTCGTCGGCCTCCTGCTCGACTTCGTACATCGCCACGAGCACGCGGTCCCACCAGATCGCGGCCGGTGGTAGCAGACGCATCCATCGAGCCTAGACGCCACCGGCGCGCGAACGCAACGCGGAACCGCGCGTGCCGGGGCGGGCGGGCGGTGCCCGAACGTGGCCGGCCGCGCGGCTTCCCCGCCTATTGGCAGGGGCGGTCGCGCAGGAGTCGGGCCAGCCCCGCCGGGGATGTCACGTAGACGACGATGCCGTCTACGGTGATGGCGCGAGCGTCCGTCCGGCTGCTGCCGGCCAAGCAAAGGACTGCACGGCAGCGGTCCGCGCGCACGTCGCTGAGTGCAGCCACGCGGCGGAGGTTGCGCGCCGCCTGCTCCAGCGCTGTCCGCGTTGCGCGCGCGGACGCCTTCGTCTCGACGACGAACACCACTCCGTCCGGCGCCTGCGCCACGTGGTCGACGTCGCCGCCGCCGGTCGGAAAGACGCCGTGCATGATCCGCCACCCCTCGGGCGCGAGGGGGTCCAGCACGGCACGCACCTGTGCATCGGCATCCTCACCTCGTCTCGCGTCCAGGCCGAGTTGGCGCAGGCTGCGCTCGTCAGCCTGACCCCACGCCGTCAGCTCGAGGGTCGGTCCACGTCGGCGGCTGCGTCCCGGTGCGTGGCTCCGGCGGCCGCCGCGGCGACGGGTTGGGCGCAGGCCAGCTACGGCGAGCCCTGCGATCGCGAACGCCGTCACCAGGCCCCGCGGGAATCGCAGCCGCACGGCGACGTCAGCAGCGCGGCGGGCTGAGCGAGCTCGCGGTGTTCGCACGCGTGCTTGGGCGGTGAGCGTCGGGCCGTGCGCGACCGACGCCGACGCGCAGACCACAGCGCTTCGGCCAGGCCGTGGAGCCCGGACAGCGAGCACGGCACTCGCCCCAGGTTGGGAGTCCTCGGGCGGACCAGCCAGAGAGACGGCGCTGGGAGCGATCGCGATCGCGTGTCGCACACGACGCCCCGGAGGCGCGAGCGCCCCGCAGCCGTGTTCGCCCGCTCGACCGACCGCGATCGCGACATCGGTGCCGGCCGGTGCGGGCACCGTCACCACCAGCGTCGCCGTCGTCGCACGCGGCCAGTCGCTGTGCGGCTGCACCGCGAGCGCGATGGCGGCAGCGCCGGCGGGAGCCGAAGCGGCGCACGCGAGCGCGACGGTCGCCGCCGCCACAGGCGCGACGCGGGAACGTGGACGAAGAAGCGCGAAGGGCATGCCCGACATTCATAGGCGCGCTCAGAGAGGAATCAGCGCTCGCCCGACCGGGCGCTTCAGCGCGCAGTCAGGCCACCGGTCGGTCGCGGGTTTCGGCGAGCCCGGCGCTCGCCTCGCCGGCGCTATCACGCGACCCGCGTCAACGCCCCCGCGGGCCCGAAAACTCGCGTGCGCTTAGCCCGCCGAATCGTGCGCGTGACCACCTCGGAAATGCGTTCGACCCCCTCAGAAATGCGTTCGACCCCCGATTTTGGCGCTACCTCGCACGCACGTTTCGGTCGCCTGCGGGTTGCGTGCGCACGACCTATTCTTGCTGGAAATCAGCCGCTTTTTCGTCGTGCGCGCGAGGTGGTAGTCGGCCGCGCGAAGCCGGTGACTGTAGGGGGCTGGCGCAGCGAAGGCAGATGCGGGTCGGGGAGGGGTTGACGTGGGACGGGCGCTGGCTACGCTGGCATCTCCTTCGTTTCTCGTGTTCATCGCGTTTTCTGGCCCTCCGGCCTGATCGCTCCGCTCAGACGGAGCCACATCGAAGGACCATCAGCGGCTGAGGCGCTCGCGCCTCGCCGACCTCTCGCAGCCCGCCTCTAGCGCGTCCGCCTGTCCGCTTCGCCGCCTTGCGCGGCAAGCCCGGAAGCGCTCGCCCGGCGCGTCGTGATCTCGCGACACCGGCTGCGTCACAACCCAACGGAGGTGGCCCATGCCACGTCTCGCCGCGCCGCTCTTGGCGCACCTGTCGCCTCGCGCGCGCAAGCTCTGCGCGCTCGGCGTCCTGCTGTTCGTCTTCGCTCTCGCGGTCTACGTCGTCGGCTCGCTCGTCGGCTACGCGACGGCGACCGGAGCGCTCGCTGTGCTGTGCCTGACCGTGGCCGTCGCGCACCGGCGCGGCGTCGCCTCCTCGCCGATCGTCGAGGCGTGCGCGAAGGCGCTGCTGTCGTCCGTTGCGACGCTCGCTGGGTGGCTGCTCGCGCGCGTCTCCCGCGTGCTCGTCGCCGCCCTGGTGCTCGCCGCGGTGACGGGACTCGGCTCGGGCGCCATCGGCTCCCTGCTGAAGATCGTCGCCGTCCTGGCGCTCGCCTGGCTGCTGCTCCGGCTCGTCGCCGAGCGCACGGGGCGCTCCTCCGACGACGGGTGGTTCACGTGAGTCCTGAACCGCCCGTCGGACCCGGCCGGGCGCTGACCGCGCGCCCGCCGCCGTTCGCTCTCGCGCTCCACTAGCGCGCACTCGCAGCGCACGCCTCCAGGGCGTCGCGCCGCCCCTGTCCTGCATCGCAATCACGGGGCGGCGCGCGGCGTCGCCCCCTGTCCAAGGAGCCGTGTCACATGCACACCACCACCACCACGCTCGCGCTTTCGGGCGCCGACCTCGCCGCCACCCTCTCGCCGCTCATGGCCCCGGGCCTCCCGGACGCGTTCGAGCGGCTGCTGGCTCGCTTCGAGCCGGACCCCGTGCCCGAGGCCGCGTACTTCGCGTGCTCGGCCAGCGCCGCCGAGATCGCTCGCACGCGCGGCACCGGCCGCCTGACCTACGACGCCGTCTGAGCACGGCCAACCGTCCCGTCTACGAGACAAGGAGTTCCCAACGCTATGAGCACCAACGATGAGTCCTACGACGCCGCGAGCGTCGTCGCCCGCCTCGCCGGCCTCATCCCGGACGCGCCGGCCAGCGAGTTCGTGACGCCCGAGCAACTCGTCTCGCACTTCTGCCTCACCGTCCGAGAGCCCTGCAGTCGCTCGCACGGGTGGCAGCCGTTGAAGGGCCGTCCGGGCACCAGACGCGCCACGGGCTTCTGCGGCTTCAGCGGCGGCCGTGGTGACCGGCTGGAGACCGGCTTCGACGACGGCTACGACTACATGGGCTACCTGGACGCGCGCGGCTGGCGCGCACTGGATGGCATCGGCGACTGGCCGTACAACGTCTGGCTGTTCTGGCCGGCCCGCGACGGGCAGCCCACGGCCCTCGCGCAGTACATCGAAGGCGACCTGACGGTCTGGCAGTTCGAGACCCTCGAGGACGCCCAGGCGTTCCTCGGCTCGCTCCCGGACGCCGCCTGAACCCATCGGGGCGTGACCTGCGGGCAGTGAGCTCGCGATCCCGCCCCTCACCTGCGAGGCGCGTTGCTGCGTCGTCGCATCGGTGCCGTCGTCGCGTCTGCGGCGGCGGCTTTTCGTCGTTAACCGCCGCCGCTGCCCTGCATCGGTGGCCTGTCACAACGAGGTGAACCACATGCTGTTGCAACCCGTAGGCCAGTTCACGCACGAGCCGACCGGGCCCGTCGTCTACGACCCGGCCGTGGTCGTCGCGAGCCTGCGCATCCGCGCGGAACAGCACATGAGCGAGTCCGACATGTGGGCGCGGTTCGGCGTCGAGTCGTTCCGCGACCGCGCCTGGGACCGCGGCGCGCGCACCAGCGCCCTCGCGGACGCGCTCGTCGAGCAGCACGGCCTGCACGTGCCGGAGCTGTTGGAGCTGCGGCGCGAGACGCTGGCCAAGCTCGAGCGCCTGCGTTTGCCGCTGCCCACCGACGTCCCGGCCTCGACCCGCGCCTGGACGTGCGCGGCGCGCGGCGAGGCGATCGCGGCGCTCACCGACCGCCTCGCCGAGATCGACGCCGAGCTGGAGCGCTACGCCGCCCGGCCGGCGCCCGACGAGGACGCGCTGCGCGCGCTGCCGGCCTGGAGCGGCGCCTGGTCCACCGGCAGCGAGGGAAGCGCCCTCCCGCAGGTGCCGACTGCCGCCCGCGTCGTATGAGCAGCGCGGCGCCCGTCCTGGTCTGCGAGGGGGGCAGCGCGCGAGGACCGCGACGCAGGAAGCCCAGCCGATCGCAGACGGTGAGCGCCACGTACCTGCTCCTGGCGATCAAGGCCGCCGGGGCCGAGAACGTCGCGCCGCTCGCTGCAGGCACAGCCTTCGCACGTGAGTGCCACGACGAGGCGGCCCGTTGCGGCAACCGACCCGACGTGCTCGCGGCGTGGGAGCAGTTGAGCCGCGCGCGTGTCGAGACGGTGCGGACGTTGCTCGCGGCCCTTGGCGTGATCGTCGTCGCGCCGCGCGAACGGCCGTCCTGAAACCGAGCGATTGCGTGGCTTGGCGCCGCGCGGTCCGATCCGACCGACCGTGGAGGTCGCAATGCCAGACGAAGCGCTCGTGGAGTCCTACGTGGACGTTGACGGGCGCGCGCACCGCGTTACCGTCGAGCAGGAGCGCCGCTCGTGGGTCATCTACGACGACGACGGCACCAGCAAGACGCCCGTCGACGCTGTGCGCAACGCACGCGATGGCAAGCAGTTCGCGTACGGACTCGCATGCGAGTACGCCGAGCACCGAGATTGCTCAGGCGACGCGTAGCGCAGCGTGACCGTGCAGCGAGTTCGCCCGTCGTCCGCTCGCCGCTTGATGTTCATGCGTTCGCGCCGGCGGCGAGCCACCTAGCAGTCAACGGGCATCGCCGACTTGGCGTGCCCGCCAGCAGCCGCACACGCCGTGTGCGGCGTCTCGCGCTTAGCGACGGCTGACCGGCCGGTCAGCCCCGCTTTCCGCGCAGCCACCAAACGAGTCCTCCTGGTGGCCGCGCGGTCACCAGGACGACTCCTGTCCAAACGGAGTCCTCCATGTTCAAGATCGCGTCCCATGTCGGCGTCGCCGTCGACCTGAGCCCGCGCCGCGCCGAGCTGTCCGCCGAGCACCACCACCTCTCGCTCTCGCAGCAGGAGATGGTCGCGACCGAAGCGTTGCGCCACGTCGATGCGAGCCTCGCGTGCGCCGGCCTGACGAGTGACGAGCCCACCGGCCGCTTCTACAGCAGCCTGGCGCAGCGGGCCTCGGCGCCCGCTGAGCGCGAGGCGTGGCTGCGGCTGAGCACGCTGCAGTCGAGCACCCTCAAGACGCCGATCATGCGCGCGCTGGCGGCCGAGCTGCACAGCGGCGACTACGACCGCGCGGGCGCCGTGCGCTGTGCGATGACGCACTGCGGCGGCACCATCACGCCCGGCGCCGTGCGCGCGCAGCTCAAGGCCGGCCCCGAGCGCTGGCAGGCCGCCAACGCGGAGGTCGCCGCGGCCGCGACGCCGGAGCTGAGACGCGCCTGGCAGATCCTGCGCCTCGCCAGCCACGACGAGCTGCTCCCGCTCGTGGGCGCCGCGCGCACCGCGACGCGAGCCACCTCGCCGCAGCCGCAGCCGCGCCGCGAGCAGGTGCGTCGTTCCCGGCCGCGCCCGCAGGCGCCGCGTGAGCGTCAGCCCGCCGGCCGCGGTCGGCTCGCGCACGGGCCGCGGATCGACCCGGCCGTCACCGCGACGTTCGCCGCCTAGCCGCGCCCGACTGGGCGTCTCGCCGTCGCACGCGTCGGGACGCACGTAGCTCGCTGCGGGTGGCCCGTCCGCCCGCAACCCCCGACGGGCGCCGAGCCGGCGCTCGTTGGCCCGAGCAGTCCCGCCACCGCCTGCGGATCTCCGCGGGCGACGGCGGACTGCCGCGGCCCTGTTCCTCCGCGCGGCTCGCGTAGGCGGGCCGCTCACACGACTGGAGACTTCGATGTCGAACTACCTCACCAGCACGCACGCCACGGTCGACGCCCTGCCGTTCGCACCCGGTGCCGCACAGAGCGCGAACCTCGCGACGTGGAAGGCGCAGACCCAGGAGATCGTCAACCGGCGCCTCGCCCAGGGCGCGACGATCTCCGAGGCCCTGCGCGCCGCCGCCGGTCCGCTGCGCGCTGCGCGTCGCTGCCGCGACCTGCGTGACCTCGACCTCATCGCGCACGGCGCCGACCGTCCCGACCGGCCGCTGCGGATCGGGACTCGCGGCCCGTTGACGCACACGCCTCGCATCGCCTCGGACGTCGTGTCGACGTTCGCGGCGTAGCGCCAAGGCGGCCACCCCGCGCCGCCGCAGCACCGCCACAGCCTCCGCAACGCCTGGCCGGGCTCTGCCTCGTCGCCGATCGGCGGGGCAGACGCACCGGCAACCCAACCTGAGCCATGAAGGAGCAGAAATGATCCCGCACGTCCTCACGCTGCGCACGCGCGCCGGCGCCCACGTCCTCGTGCTGCCCTCCCGTCGCGCGGCACGCGTCCCGCTGGAGGAGCGCCTCGGCCACAGCCCCCGCGGCACCACCGCGCTCGCCCAGCTGCTCGCCGGCCAAGCCGAACGCGCCACCGTCGGCTCGCTCACCGTCCAGCTCGAGGCGGCGTGATGGTCGACGCGAACGCGAGGGACTGCGCTCGGCGCGACGAGGAGGCATGCACGCCCTCCTCCGACCCGGAGGCCACGACCGTAAGTCGCCACTTCCTCGTCCGTGTCGAGCCCCACGGCCGTGTGTCCGCGTCCGAGATAGCGCCAACCACTGCGACGCCCGTCGGTGAGATCGTCACCGAGGACCATGGCGACGCTCCCCAGCACGTCTGTCGTGCAGCGCTCACAGCGCTCGCGGCGGTGATGCCTGACGAGTCGGCGTGCGAGGAGCACGCTGCGTCGTCGGCGTCCTGCCGAAACGGTCGCGCCGCGAGCGCCACTGTCGAGTCCACCAAGGCGGCCGGCGTCGAGCTTGCCGCCCAGCACCTGGAGCGGATCGGCTTCGAGGTGATCGACCGCGAGCACGAGACGCGCTACGGAAGGGTCGACCTCATCGGCGCCGATGCCGAGCGGATCGTCTTCTGCGAGGTCAAGGTGCGCGGTCTGCGCGACAGCCAGCCGTTCGGCCAGATCGGTGAGGCGCACGCGCGGCACCGGCGACGGATCGCCGCCGCGTGGTTGGGCGACCGAAGCGACCGTCCACAGGTGCCCGAGCTTCGCTTCGACACGATCCACGTCGTCGTAGACGGCGCCGGTCGGCTCGTGTGGTTGGAGCACCTGCAGGCATCGCGATGAGCGACCTCGTCCGCGGACCACACCGCCGCTGACGCGGACTGCGCTGTGTTCACCTCGGTGCTCACGGCCCCTGCGGGAGATACGTCCCTCGGCGAACCGATCGAGCCGTGGATGGCTTGACGGCCTCGTTCACTCGCGAGCCCTGACGCGCGCAGCACGAAGTCCGAGCCGCCGGCCGCCGGTCCCGCGTGGCTTGGCGCTGCCCGTAGCACCCGACCACCGGAATCACGCCAACTGAACTGGAGAACATCATGAGGATCACACGCACCCCCAGCTTCACCGCCGATGGACTCGTCTTCGACGAGGCCGAGGCCAACGCCCACGGCATCCACATCGAGGCCGACGACGCCGAGCACGACCACCCGCTGCTGCGCGCCGCGCGTCTCGGCCACCACGAGCTCGCCGACGTCGAGACCGCCTGGGCGGCCTGACTGCCGCTCGCCTGCCACGTCCCGCTGAGTCGCCGCCCCGCCGACGGAGCGACCGCGCAGCCAACCTGATCGAAAACCAAGGAGCAAAAGATGACTCCGCACGTCCTCGCGCTGCGCACTCGCACCAGCGCCCACGCCCTGGTCGCGTCGTCCCGGCGCGCGGCCCGCGCGCCGCTCGCACAGCGCCTCGGCAGCAGCCCACGCGCCACCACCGCGCTCCAGCGCCCGCTCGCCGGCGAGGTAGAACGCGCCACCGTCGGCGCCGTCACCGTCGAGCTCGAGGCGACCGCCTGATGTCAGACGACGACGCTGACCGGGCACGCGGCCACAGCGTCGCCGACGAGCCCGACGACGCCGAGATGCACATCGCGGACGCGATCCGCCTCCAGATCCTCTTGGACGGCATCACTCGACCGCGTCCCGGCGACGACGACGACTGGTTGGATGCGGCGATCCTGCTCGCAGCCCGCGCCGGCAACGCCCTGCAGGCCGGGCTCTGGGCGATGGACATCAAAGACCGCTACCGCCCCGATCAGCGGCTCACTGCCGCGCACGTCACAGAGGGAAAGGTGCTCTGCACCTGCGGCCACGTCCAAATTGACCACGGCCCGCGGTGCGAGGCCTGCACCGACGACCTCGTGATCCCCGAGGCCGGGCCGGCGCGCATCGTGCGCGGGCAGGTCCGCTGCCCCGACTGCGGTGGCGCCGAGCTGCGCCTCTACGGCGGCACCGCTGGCCGTCAGGCGGGACGGTCGGTGGCGATGCTCGCCAACGACGACTGGCACATCGTCTTCGCACTGGGCTTGGGCGAACCGTGCCAACCTCCGCCCCCGCGTGTCGGCACTGCCCCGTGGCGGCTGCCGTGCGTGCAGTGCGCCAAGGACCAGTGCCGGCGGGTCGTGGAGGTGCCCGAGAACGTGCGTGTCACGTTCGGCGACTGGACGATCGGCCAGCCGCAAACCCCCCCGCCCGACGACGTCGCGTCAGCGGCCTCGGGTCTGCACATCGTCCACGCGCGCGTGAACGGCATCGCGGTCGCGTTCCTGTGCCTGCTGCCGTCGAGTGATGTCGCGCGCGCACGCACACTCGCGAGGTACGCGAGCGTCGCCGAGCCGGGTTCGGTGCAGGCGCGACCCGCGCAGCGTCCGGTCGGCGAGCGCGTGCGCACCGTCGAGCCGATCGAGCGCTACGACCACTTCCACGTGCCCGCCGGCAGCGTGGGCGTGGTCACAAGCTGCGAGGACCAGCTGTGCGCGGTGCGGCTCGACGAGCCGGTCCCTGGCATGGGGCACTGGGACAACGAGCTGTACTTCACCGCCGAAGACGCCGCCGCTGCCGGCGTCACGCCACCAACCGCGGCGAGCGCCATGTGGGCGTCGTGCCAGCCCGAGCCGTTGCCGTGAGGCCGCGCCGAGCTACGCCGGGGATCCCGGACTCGGTCGCGACCTAGGGCGTTCGATGTCACGCCTCGCGCGAGACCGCCCCTATCGCTTACACGCAAATTGGAGGTTGACATGACGACCGTGCAGATCATTGGCGAGACCGGGGAACTGCTCGTCTTCGAGGAAGCCGAGGCCAACGCCCACGGCTTCCACATCGAGGCCGGCGATGACGACTGTGACCACCAGCTGCTGCTCGGGGCGCGCGCCGGCCGAGGCGTCGGTCCGGACCTCGCCAGCGGCGGCTGGACGTATGGCTGAGGTCGTCGCGCACATGCCTGCCCGCAGCGGCTCACGCCCGCGGCAGCCAGGCAAGTACACGCCCTACCTCGACGGACGAGTGTGGAAGCTCGAGCTGGGCGTCGACTGCCCGTCGGTCGCCACCGTTGCACGCGACTCGATCAGCCAGGCCGCGCACCGGCGGGGCCTGCGGATCAGAACACGCGTGCTCGATGGCGCCCTGTACGTCCAAGCGCACCGGCCGCGGCCGCGCGCGACGCGCGCCGCCGCTGTCCCCAGCCCAGGCCGCGCGCGCCGCTGGCTGCGCCTGTGGCGGGGACAGCGCCGGTCGCCTGCGATAGGCGAGGGCGCGTCGCTGGCCAGATAGGCACGCATGCGTGCCGCGTTTCCGTACTACGGCGGCAAGGCCCGTCTCGCCGCGCAGATCGCCGGCCTTCTGCCCGGCCACCGCGTCTACGTCGAGCCGTTTTGCGGCAGCGCCGCGGTGCTGTTCGCGAAGGCGCCCTGCGCTCACGAGGTCCTCAACGATCGTGACGGCAACGTCGTGACGTTCTTCCGCGTGCTGCGCGAGCAGCCCGAGGAGTTGCAGCGCGCGTGCCAACTGAGCCCGTACGCACGGGACGAGTACCACGCCTGCGATCTGCGGGAGGACGTCGACGACCTCGAGCGCGCTCGTCGGTTCTTCGTACGCGCAACCCAGAGCTACAACGCCAACGGCACCTTCCCCGGCCGCTCATCGTGGGTGACCTCGCTGCGCCAGGGCGGTTCCAAGGCGGACTCGGCGCGCCGACGAGCCGACGCATTGCACCTGTGCGCGGAGCGGCTTCGGTCAGCAATCATCGAGAACCGGTCGGCGCTGCAGATGCTCGCCGCCTACGACTCGCCGACGACCGTCTTCTACGTGGACCCGCCCTACCTCGGGTCCACACGCGACAGCCTCAGCACGGGGCGCCGTGTGCGCGACTACGCCCACGACATGACGAGCCCGGCAGAGCACGCCATGCTCGCGCTGGCCCTGCGCGGCTGCCGCGGCACGGTCCTGCTCTCCGGCTACGGCTCCGGCCTCTACGACGAGCTCTACGACGGCTGGGATCGGCTCGACGTCCCGGTCGCGCGCTCGGCATCAAACCGCCTCGGCGCCCCGTCAGACCGGGTGCACGAGGTCCTCTGGAGCAACCGCCCACTCGCGACCCAGACGGCGTTGCTCGCCGCCTAGCGGCCACCCAACCCGACCACCGAAGGAAAGGCCTCGACAACATGCCACTCACCAACATCACACGCCGGCGCGACCCCGCTCGACGACGCGGACAACGACCTTCCGTGCCTGCTGCGCGTCTACCCCGGCGGCAGCGAGTACGTGACCTTCGCCGACTTCGCCGAGCACGTCGTGCAGGAGCACGATG
>Ga0265338_10005370_pt1 | contig 16751 bp, 15 predicted proteins | sample 42126metaG_FD_193579 | JGI IMG/M metagenome (GOLD analysis project Ga0265338, IMG submission 193579) | Rhizosphere microbial communities from Carex aquatilis grown in University of Washington, Seatle, WA, United States - 4-21-26 metaG | ecosystem: Host-associated > Plants > Roots > Rhizosphere... | reverse complement strand
GCGGCGCGGGCGCCGCGGCCCTCCACGTCGCCGATGACCAGGCCGACCCGGCCCGCGGCGAGCGGGATGATGTCGTACCAGTCGCCGCCGACCTGGGTCTGGATGCCCTGGCCCTGGGTGGCCAGCGGCTTGGCGGGCACGTAGCGGAACGCCACCTCGAGGCCGTCAAGGTCGGGGACCGAGTGCGGTAGCAGGGACTGCTGGAAGGCGAGCGCGGTGCGCTGCTCCGCTTCGAACAGCATCGCGTTGTCGATGGCGACCGCTACCCGCGAGGCGATCGCGCCGATCAGGTCGCCGTCGGACAGGTCGTAGTGGGGGTCGGGCCGGTCGGTCAGCCTGGACAGGGCGAGCGAGATGCTGCCGAGCAGCTCGCCCCGCGCGTACAGCGGCGACGCCAGCACCGAGGTGAGCCCGGCCTGGTCGGCGGCTGACATGGACTCCTCGCTGGGCGCGGGGTAGTAGTCCGCCTGCAGGTCGGGGACGACGATGGTCTCCAGGCGCGACATCGCCTGCTGCACGAAGTGGCCGGGCGGGTAGTGGATGGCCTCGCCGACCCGGGCCCAGGTGCCGGCCGGCGGTTCCCAGCCGGCCGCGTGGGCGACCGCCCGCCGGATGAGCTTGTCTCCGCTGAACAGGTCGATGAAGCAGTGGTCGGCGAACCGCGGCACCAGGATCTGGGCCACCCCGCGGAGCGTCGCGTCCAGCTCGAGCGTGCCTGCCAGCCGCTGGCCGATCCGCTAGAGCAGCCGCAGCCGGTCCGGCTCGCGCTGCGCGTCCCGGCGGCCCGCCTCGGTGATGAGCAGGACGATGCCGTCGATCTCGCCGGACGGGCCGCGCAGCGGTACCGCCAGCTCACGGACGAACAGGAAGCTGCCGTCGGCCCGGTGGCCGGCGAAGGTGTCCTCCCAGGCGATTCCGCCGAGTACCTGGCGGGTGACCTCTTCGGCGCGGCCGGGCTCGGCGTCGGGCAGCAGGCCGAGGCCGCTGAGCGACTTGCCGAGGAGGGTATCGGCGGCGCCGTCGAGCCGGAGCATCCGGGCAACGTACTCGTTGGAGAACACTACGTTGCCGGACCGGTCCGCGACGATGACGCCGATCTCGGCCTGGCTCAGCACCAAGTCCGCTGGCAGGCTCTCGCTCCAGCGCGTCATGGTCACGCTCCGGTCACCGAACAGGTCTCCTGGCTACTCCTGGGACACGAACACGTGCGAGGCGACGTCGGCCGACAGGTCGACCGGCGCGGCCGGGACGGCGCCTTCCTCGCCGCAGACCCGCACACCGTCGACAGCCGCCCCGAGCAACACCTCGCGTCCGGGTTGTATCCCGGCCCGCTTGAGTTTAAGCATCAAGTCCAGATCGCTTTGCAGCTGCTCGGTTATCCGGGTAACTGTGACCCGTACCGTATCGTGATTCTCACGCGTCACATCGATCATCGTCGCATCGCGTCTGGCGGCGGCCCCGCCTGCCTGGGTGACGAGCTCGTCGAGACCGGGGATGAGGTTGCCGTGCGGGCACCGGTCCGGCTGGCCGAGTAGCTCGAAGAGCCGCCGCTCGACCGCCTCGGAGATCACGTGCTCCCAGCGGCACGCTTCGATGTGCACCTCTTCCCACGGCATCTTGATGACGCTGACCAGCAGGCACTCGGCCAGCCGGTGCTTGCGCATCACCCGGGTGGCGAGCGTCCGCCCGGCGTCGGTGAGTGCCAGCTGCCGGTCGCCCGCCACGTGCACCAGGCCGTCCCGTTCCATCCGGGCGACCGTCTGGCTGACCGTCGGGCCGGACTGGGCAAGGCGCTCGGCGATGCGCGCCCGGAGCGGGGCGACGCCCTCCTCTTCAAGTTCGAACACCGTACGGAGGTACATCTCCGTGGTGTCGATAAGACCGTGGGCAGTCATGGCAACGTTCCTCCCGACAGTGATGCTACGCGCTCGCGGCACACCACCATCTGAAACCTAAGGCGGCGGGCTTTCCATGCCTACGGCGACCATCTTTCGATGACCCAGTCGGCTGCGGCCCGCCGGTAGCTCAGCCGGTCGTGCAGCCGGCTGGGGCGGGACTGCCAGAACTCGATCCGGTCGGGCACGATCAGGTACCCGCCCCAGAAATCGGGCATCGGCACCTCGGTGCCCTCGGGCCAGCGGGCGGACAGCTCCGCCACCCGGTCGTCAAGCTCGGCCCGCGAGGCGAGCACGCTGGACTGCCGTGACGCCCACGCGCCGAGCTGCGACGGGCGCGGCCGTGAGTGGAAGTAGGGCTCGCTCTGCGCGGTGGACAGCGGCCGGGCGGCGCCCTCCACCGTCACCTGGCGGCCGAGCGGGTACCAGGGGAACAGCGCGCAGCACCGCGGGTCGCCGGCCAGGTCGCGGCCCTTGCGGGAGGTGCGGTTGGTGTAGAAGGTGAAGCCGCCGGAGTCGTGCGCCTTGAGCAGCACCGTCCGGGCGTGCGGCCGGTCGCCGACGGTGGTCAGCACCATCGCGTTCGGTTCCGGCAGGTCGGCCGTCACCGCGTCGCCGAACCAGCGGGCGAACTGCTTCATCGGGTCCCGGTCGAGCGTCTCCGGCGTCAACTCGGCGTCCATATTCGTAGATCTTAGATGGCGGCGCCGGCTGCGCGGCCGGCAAAGTGCAGGAGTTGCGTGTTCTGCGAAATATTGCGAATCTTCGCGCCGCGACGGCCTATCGCGTTACCGGAGGCGGGGCTTAAATGAAAATCCTTCCGTCGTGAGGAGCGCTGAGTTAGCGATGACCGATTTCAAGCCTGGTCTGGAAGGCGTCGTTGCCTTCGAGACGGAGATCGCCGAGCCCGACAAGGAGGGCGGCTCGCTCCGCTACCGGGGGGTGAACATCGAGGAACTGGTCGGCCAGGTGTCCTTCGGGCATGTCTGGGGACTGCTGGTGGACAACGCGTTCCAGCCCGGCCTGCCCGCCGCCGAGGAGCTTGACCTCCCGGTGCGCAGCGGCGACGTCCGGGTCGACGCGCAGAGCGGCGTGGCCGCCCTCGGCGCCACGTGGGGGCTGAAGCCGCTGCTCGACATCTCGCCGGAGCAGGCGCGGGCCGACGTCGGCCGGGCCTGCGCGCAACTGCTCGACATCATCGCCAGCTCGGCCCGCGGCGCCGACCTGCCCGAGGTGCCGCGCAAGCTGGTCGACGAGGCGAAGAGCGCCGCCGAGGCGTTCCTCGTCCGCTGGCGCGGCGAGCCGGACCCGCGGCACGTGCGGGCGCTCGACGCCTACTGGGTGAGCGCCGCCGAGCACGGCATGAACGCCTCCACCTTCACCGCCCGGGTGATCGCGTCCACCGGCGCCGACGTGGCCGCCTCGCTGTCGGGCGCGGTCGGCGCGCTGTCCGGCCCGCTGCACGGCGGCGCCCCGGCCCGGGTCCTGTACATGATCGAGGAAGTGGAGCGGACCGGCGACGCCGAGGGGTACGTGAAGTCGGTCCTCGACGGCGGCGGCCGCCTGATGGGCTTCGGCCACCGGGTGTACCGGGCGGAGGACCCCCGCGCCCGGGTGCTGCGGCGCACCGCCCAGGAACTGGGCGCGCCCCGCTACGAGGTCGCGCTCGCGCTGGAGAACGCCGCCCTGGCCGAGCTGCGCGCCCGTCGCCCGGACCGGGTGCTCGAGACCAACGTGGAGTTCTGGGCGGCTATCGTGCTCGACTTCGCCCAGGTGCCCGCGGAGATCACCCCGGCCATGTTCACCTGCGCGCGGACCGGGGGCTGGGCCGCGCACATCATGGAGCAGAAGCTGACCGGCCGGCTCATCCGGCCGTCGGCCCGGTACATCGGCCCCGGCTCACGCTCGGTTAGCGAGGTGCCTGGCGCTAGTCTGATTGGGTGACTCGCATCGTCATTCCCGACAGCCTCAAGCCGCAGGACGGCCGGTTCGGCAGCGGCCCGACCAAGGTCCGGGCCGAGCATGCCGCCGCGCTCGCGGTGGCGCCGGAACTGGGCACCTCGCACCGGCAGGCGCCGGTGCGGCAGGTCGTGCGGCGGATCCGCAGCGGCCTGGCTGAGCTCTTCGGCCTTCCGAACGGGTGGGTGGTGGCCCTCGGCAACGGAGGCACCACCGCCTTCTGGGACGCGGCCGCCTTCGGCCTCGTCCAGGAGCGGTCCCAGCACCTGTCGTTCGGCGAGTTCTCCGGGAAGTTCGCGTCGGTGACCGGGCGCGCCCCGTGGCTCAAGGAGCCGTCGGTGATCGCGTCCGCGCCGGGCAGCCACCCGTGGCCGGCCGCCGAGGCCGGGGTGGACGCGTACGCGCTCACCCACAACGAGACGTCCACCGGCGTGTGCATGCAGATCCGCCGCCCGGCCGGGGCCGACGACGGCTCCCTGGTACTGGTGGACGCGACCAGCGCGGCCGGGGCGCTGCCGGCCGACCCGGCCGAGTTCGACGCCTACTACTTCGCGCCGCAGAAGGTGCTCGGCGCCGACGGCGGCCTGTGGCTCGCCCTGCTGTCGCCCGCGGCGCTGGCGCGGATCGACGAGATCGCCGCCAGCGGCCGGTACATCCCGGATTTCCTGTCGCTGAAGCTGGCGGTGGAAAACTCCGTCAAGGACCAGACGCTGAACACGCCCGCGGTGTCGACCTTGGTGCTGCTGGCCGCCCAGGTCGACTGGCTGCTCGAGCAGGGCGGGCTTAGCTGGTCACAGGCACGCACCACCCGTTCGGCGGAAATCCTTTACAACTGGGCCGGGCAGTCAGAGTTCGCGGCGCCGTTCGTGGCCGACCCGGCCGTGCGCTCGCCGGTGGTGGGCACGATCGACTTCACCGAGGCGGTGCAGGCCGACACGGTGGCCGCCGTGCTGCGGGAGAACGGGATCGTGGATACCGAGTCCTACCGGAAGCTGGGCCGTAACCAGCTGCGGATCGGGCTGTTCCCGGCCGTCGAGCCGGCTGACGTGGCCGCGCTCACCGAGTGCATCGACTACGTGGCCGCGCGGCTGGACTTAGCTCCAGGCGATGAGCGATGAGGCTGTTCGTGGCACTCGCGCCGCCGGCCGCCGCCCTCGATGACCTGGACGCGGCGTGCGCGCCGTACCGGCCCGCCCGCACCGACCTGCGCTGGACCGGCCGCGCGCTGTGGCACGTCACGCTGGCCTTCCTGGGCGAGGTGAGCGCGGAGAACCTGGCCCGGCTGCAGCCGCGGCTTGAGCGGGCGGCGGGGCGGCACCGGGCGCCCGGGCTGAGCCTGGCGGGCGCGGGCGCGTTCCCCGGCCCGGCCCGGGCGAACGTGCTCTGGAGCGGGCTCTCCGGTGACCGCAAGGGCCTCGGAGAGCTGGCGATGTCGGTCAGCGCGGCTGCCCGCCGGGCGGGCGCGCCGCCGCCTGACATGGGCAGGCGGTACCGGCCGCACGTGACCCTGGCCCGCTGCCGGATGCCGGCCGACGTGCGCGCCGTCGTCGCCGGGCTGTCGGACTACCAGGGGCCGGCCTGGACGGCAGGGGAGATGCACCTGGTCCGCAGCACGCCCGGCCGCGAGCCGCCCTATGCGGCGATCGGCACCTGGCAGCTCAAGACTGGCTGATTTTCTCCAGGATGGGGGCGGCGGTACGCAGCGCCTGGCGCTCGTCGGCGCTGAGCTCCTGCAGCCGCTGCGCTAGCCACGCCTCGCGGCGGCGGCGGACCAGCTCGACCAGGTCCCGGCCCGCCGCGGTGACGGTGAGCACCACCTGGCGGCGGTCGGTCGGGTGGGGAGCGCGCAGTACGAGGCCGCGCTCTTCCAGCACCGCGATCACCCGGGTCATCGACGGCGGCTGTACCTTCTCGTGCTCGGCCAGCTCGCCCGGGGTCATCGAGTCATGGCGTTCGAGCGCGGCCAGCGCCGCCAGCTGGATGTCGGACAGCACGGTCTCGGTGCCGCCGAGGCCCAGGCGCTCCACCCGCAGCCGCCGCGCCAGCCTGCTGACCGAGATCCGCAGCGCGGTTGCCAGGCCGGCCTCTGTCTGAATCTCCGCCGGTTTCGACCTGGCGGCGGAGGTACCCGTGGGGGCGCCCGGGGTGCTGCCCCCGGGGGATGACTGCGTGGCTGCCTCTGGCATCCAACAAGTACATCATGCCCGCGCATGTCGTGCCCGGCGGAGACACTAGCCTTGTCCTGTGAGCCAGAGTCGGCAGGTCAGTCCGGAAGAGCGACGTCCCGGGCCGCCGCCCAGGGAAGCGAACGACCTCCAGGTAACGGGGGCCATCACGCTCGGCTGGGTGGCGGCGCTGGTGGTCCTGCTCTCTATCGGCAGCGCGCTGCCGATAGACGTGCGGTGGTGGATCTGGACATGCGTCGCCGGGGTGGCGATGGGACTGTTCGGGCTCTGGTACGTGCCGTTCCTCAAGCGCAGGCGGGCCGGGCCAGCTCAGGACGCCGCGCCAGCTCAGGAATCGGGCGGGTACGGGTCGCGGGACAGCGGCTCGAACACGGTCTCCTCGACCGACACGCCGGGCAAGTCCACCAGGTCGTAGCCGAACTCGTCGATCACCAGGACCGAGGCCTGCGCGGCCGACCCGGCCAGGACCGACTCGGAGTGCGCGCCGCAGCCGTGGTCGGCGGAGACCACCCGGCCGTCGTCGGGGGCGAACGCGTTGCCGCAGGCGCCGAAGACACGGCCCAGTGAGCCGGACAGCGGTACGAAGAACCCGCAGCTCAGGCACTTGGCGGGGGCCGCGTGGGAGAGCGGCGTGCGCGGCCCGTGGTCACTCTCGTACCAGCGCTCGGCCGTGTCGCCGCGGCCGAAGGCGGACAGCGCGCGGGACCGGCCGGGCGCGGGCAGCTCGGACGGCTCGGCCGGGCCGGCCTCGGCGTCTTCCGCGTCGGTGCGCGGCTGGAACCAGTCGGCCACCGGGTCGTCGCCGTCTAGCACCGCGAACGGGACCAGCCGCTCGTCGTCCGGGCCGGCCGGCAGCAGGTCGCCGATCCCGACGTCACCCGGCCGGAGCCGGTCATGCCAGGGCACCCAGGCCGGCGCGAGCAGCGCGTCTGGTCCGGGTAGCAGGACGCTCTCGTCCACGGTGACCAGCTTGGACCGGGGTGCGCGGGTCACCGTGACCGCCCACCGCCAGCCCGTGTAGGCCCGGTCGGTGCAGGCGAAGAGGTGCGCGACGACGCGGTCGCCCACCGCCTCGACACCAAGATGCTCACCGATCGTGTCCGGGCTCACCCCGGCGTTCTCGGCCAGGGCCTGCCTGGCCACGTCAACGGCGTCCGCGCAGACCTGGTCTGGTTCCTTCGCGCGGTTCCTGATCGTGCTCACGACTGCCAATTCTCGTCTCCCGGACTCTTCCGGCGCGGCCGGCCCGGCAGGTTATCCCCCATAGGGCTCGTCGCAGTGCCGCAGACCAAGAATACTGGGAACATGGGGATGTCGGATGCGGTGCGGCGTGCGGGCCGGACCGTGCGCAGCGGCGGGCATGCCTCGGGGCGGGCCGGACGGCGGACGGCGGCCTTCGTGCACCGGCTGACCGGCGCGCAGGGGGCGGACCGGACCGGGCTCGGCACGCTCTTCGAGATGACGGCGGTCAGCGGTGCCGCCGACGCGTTCGTCACCGTGGCCCTGGCGGGCACGATCTTCTTCAGCACGTCGGTTGACCAGGCCCGCGGCCGGGTGGTGCTGTTCCTGATCATCACCATGGCGCCGTTCGCGGTGCTCGCGCCGTTCATCGGGCCCGCCCTGGACCGGATACAGCAGGGCCGCCGGTTCGTGCTGGCGGGCACGATGCTCACCCGCGGCCTGCTCTGCTACGCGATGTCAGCCAACGTGGCGAACTCGGTGACGCTGCTGCCCGCGGCGTTCGGCATCCTGGTCCTGCAGAAGGCTGGCGGCGTGGTCAAGGCGTCGGTCACGCCGCGGCTGCTGCCCGCCGAGATCACGCTGGTCACCGCCAACGCCAGGGGCGGGCTGATCTCGCTCGCCGCCTCGACGGCGGCGGCCGGGCTGGCGGCCGGGGTGCAGTACGCGGGCGGCGCCGCCTGGACGCTGCGCGTCGGCACCCTGGTCTACCTGGCGGCGATGCTGCTGGCGTTCCGGCTGCCGGAGCAGATCGACGTCCCCGCCGCGTCCGCGGGCGAGCAGGCTACCCGGCCCGACCTGCCGCGGCCGGGCGCTACGCTGCCGCTGCCGCCGCCTGCCACCCCCCGCGGCGGCCGCGGCCGGTGGCGCACGCTGGCGAACGTCGGCCCGGTGGTGGCCGACGCGATGACGGTCAACGCCGTGCTGCGCGCGTTCTCCGGCTACATCCTCTTCCTGCTCGCGTTCCTGCTGCGCAGCGTCGACCTGGGCACGCTGTTCGGCCACCCGGTGTCGCACAACGTCGCCCTCGGCGCGCTCGCGCTCGGCCTCACGGTCGGCAGCCTCACGTCGATGATCCTCGGGTCGTTCTTCCGCGGCCGGGCACCGCAGTTCATCATGTACTCGGTGCTGATCGCGGCCCCGGTGGTGACTGCCCTCTGCGCCTGGGGGTTCGGCCTGCTGGCGGCCGTGCTGGTCGAGGCCACCGCGATATTCTGCGCCAGCCTGGCCAAGCTCGGGCAGGACTCGATCGTCGGCCGCGAGATCGGCGACGAGATCCGGTCGTCGACCTTCGCCGTCTCCGAGACGCTCAACCAGGTCGCGAACGTGGCCGGCGGCCTGGCGGGCGTGCTGGTGTCGATGCTCGACAACGGGCAGGCGGGGCTGGCCATCGCCGCTGGCGCCCTGGTGGTGGCGGCGGTGCTGATCTCCGAGCGGCGCCGCAGGCGGGCCCGGGCCGAGGCGGTTCCCGCTTAGGCGCAGCTCTTCCTCGGCCTGGGCGGCCCGGGTTTCTAGGGCTCGATGTCCTTGGCCACGGCGGTCAGCAGGCTGGCGATCTGCCTGGCCTCCTTGGGTTCAGGGTGCTTTCCCCGGCGGTAGGCGTCGGAGATCCCGTCGAGCAGCTTCATCAGGTCCTCGATGATCGGGATCATCTCGTCCGGCTTCTTGCGGGCGTGCTTGGCCGCGGCGGCCGTGACGTTGGGCGGCGCCTCGAGCAGCCGCACCTGCAGCGCCTGCGCCCCCTTGCGCCCTTCGGCGATGCCGAACTCCACTCGCTGGCCCTTGCCCAGGGCGGTCGTATTATCCGGCAAAGCGGACGAATGCACGAACACCTCGCCCCCGTCATCGCGGGCGAGGAAGCCGAACCCCTTTTCGGCGTCATACCACTTGACCTTGCCGGTAGGCACGAGCAAGACCTCACGTCAGTAGAAGCTTGGCATCCCGCGCGGCGTCACCGTCGGCCGGATGTAATGGGCGCCTTCTAGGCTATCGGTACCGCGAGGGTAATGGCAGCAAGGTTATTTCGCCATCAGCTCAGCGGCGCGTCGGTGCCTTGGTCGTGGCGTCCTGGCGGCCCGTCCGGGGGAAAGGGGGTCACGGCCTCACACGTTCGGATGGTGCTGGGACGGGATCGCGTGCAAGGCCGTGAGTCTCTAGTCTGACCTGCGGAAACCGTTCGTTTCCTGGTCACGCTATGGCTATACCCGGACGCTGTGCACGAAAACCTGATGCCTCGCTGACCCCTGTAGCGTCAGTGGGACGACACGTGACCGCTGGCCCCGTAGGCGATCGCCAGCAACACGAACACCACGACAATGGTGACGCCGTAGTGCCTTGCGGTAACCGGAAGCTTCATCCGGCGCCTGACCCGGCCGAAAATCCAGGCGGCGAGCACGCCGATGAGCAACTCCAGGATTATTCCGCCCACCTATCCGTCTCCAGCCTCGTCTGGCGGGCGCTGCCGCCCGCGACCGAACTTTCGCCCGTCCTGCTTCGAGACTACGCGAAGACGCCGGTTTCGTCTCGGGCCCGCGCCGGCCCGAGCCCGGACGCCACGAAGCCCGCGGGCGGATGAACCGCGCACGGGCTTCGTGGCTGGGTCGTTGGCCGGTGGGTGGATGTCAGCTGTTGGTGCCGGTGAAGGTCGGCGCGGTGCTCGTCGGGGTGGGCGCCACCGCCGGCTTGGTCGCCGTCGCCGTCGCCGTCGCCGTCACGGTCGTGCTCGGCGAGATCGTCGCGGTCGGCGAGATCGTCGCGGTCGGCGACACCGTCGCGGTCGGCGTGATGGTCGGGGTCACCGGGGCGGTAACCCGCAGCGGCGCCACGAACAGGACCAGCTGCGCGATGAGCTCGCCGTGCACCTTGTTGCCGAAGACGAACACGAGGTCTCCCCGCGCGAGCGTCCTGGTGTGCATGTTCATCTGCTGCCACGGCACCGACATGGTGCGGCCGGTCAGCGCGGCCGTGCCGACGTTGGTCGGGCCGACGTTGACGACCTGGGTGCCGCGGGACAGGTGCCACAGCTCGAGCGTGTGGTTGACGGACCGGAGGACGAACTCATGCCTGGTCGCCGCCACCACCGTGCCGCGCTGCAGCGCGATCGTGTGGGTGTGGTACTTCGCCGTGGCGAAGCTGGGCACGGGCGTCAGTTTCGACAGCGTGAGCAGCGCGGTGGACTGCGACAAGGGCCACTGGTGCATGGCCCGCGGCAGCGCCGTGGTCGCGCCGAGCGTTTGCTGCGAGCTGGTGGTGTATCCGGCGGACTGCGCGGACGTGGTGCCGCCGTGTGCGGTCAGTGCCACCACCACGGCCGCCGCGGCTCCGGTGGCTGCCAGTGCCGCTGCCGTGACGGCAACCTTCGCCTTGAGGGATGCGCGGCGGTTAACCCGTTTGATGCGGCCTGTCATCGATGCCTCCTTACACGGACGACGCCCGCCCCGCGGCGTCCTGTGGTTTCTGACGGCATCAGCCTGCCCCCGCCCGTCGCTCCCGGCTGGGTTTCCCGGTCCACGTAACAAGTCAGTCATGCTGCTGACAGGTTGCTTACGGAAGCGCTAAGGGGGCACTAAGGCGGGCGCAGCTACGCGTGCCGCATCCACAGGTTGGTTTCCGCGTAGGTCCCGTGGCCCCGCTCGGCGTCGATCTCCAGCAGGTCAAGCGCCCCCGGCACGACGTAACGGCCGCTCTCCGGGAAGGCCATGCCGGTCCAGTCCGCCCACTCGGCGACGGTCCCGGTGACCACCATGGACCTGGCGGCCGGGCCGAGGATGGTCGCCCCGAGGCGCTGGTGGGCCCGGATCCACGGGTCGAGGTGGGTACCGTCCGCACGGGTCCAGCGAGCGAAGCGCGCCATCGGGGTCAGCGGGTAGCGGCTCTTCAGCACCGGGCGGACCGGCGCGATCATCCGGTCAAGGCCCGCCTGGGCGGCCCGCGCCCGCAGCTCGCTCAGCAGCGTGCCGCCCAGGCCGGCTCCCTGGTGGTCGGCCCGCACGGCGGCGGCCATCGCGCACAGCGTGTCCGGCCGCAGCGCGCTCTGGTGCTCGCTGATCGACCTGACCAGTGCGCCGTCGTAGCCGCCGGGGAGGCCGCGGGAGGTGCCGTCCCAGCGCAGCGCTACCGCCCAGGCGCCGGCCACCACCTCGCCGCCGGCGACCAGCCGCACGTCGAACTGGGGGAAGTACTCGCCCGCGCGGTCGATGAGGTCGGCGCTTACCTGGTCGTGGAAGATGAACTCGGGCCAGCCCGGCCGCAGTGCCGCCTTGCCCTGCTCGGCCAGGTCAGGCCGGTCCGACGTGGTGATGACCTGCAGCTCCATCCGGCTCCCTAGGTCAGCGCGCGTGGCTCGGGCACGAAGGGGGCGGCCGGGAAGCCGCCCCGGACCAGTTCCAGGGCCTGGGTGACCGGCATGGGCATGGCCAGCAGGTAGCCCTGACCGAAGTGGCAGCCCATGGCGGACAGCAGGTCCCGCTGTATCCCGGTCTCGATGCCTTCCGCGATCACCTCGAGGCTGAGCGTGGTGGCGATCTGCACGATGCCCTCGGCCAGGGCGAGCCGCTGGTCTGAGTCGGCGATGCCCTCGACGAAGGACCGGTCCATCTTCACCACGTCGATCGGCAGGTCCCGCAGGTAGCTGAGCGAGCTGTAGCCAGTGCCGAAGTCGTCGATCGCCAGCTTCACGCCGATCGACTTCAGCGCGCCGAGGTCGGCTTGCAGCCGCTCGTCCCGGCGCAGCAGCGCGGTCTCCGTCAGCTCGAGCATCAGCGCCTGCGGCTCGAGCCCGGACGCCGTCAGCACCTGCCGCACGGTGTCGGCGAAGCGGGGGTCGGCGAACTGCCGGGCCGACACGTTGACGCTGATGTACAGGTCACCCCGCCGGGACGGCGTGCTCCCGTTCAGCTGCCCGCTACCGCGCTGCGTGGGCGCGACCGGGCCGGCCGGCCCGGCCGCCTCGCCCGGTCTTGCCGCCGGCGGTAGCCGCGCCGCCTGGCGGCAGAGCATGATGTCGGCCACGGCCCGGCCGAGCACCCAGGCGCCGATGGGGATGATCTGCCCGGTTTCCTCGGCCAGGGTGATGAACTGGCCCGGGTGCATCATCCCCCACTCCGGGTGCGGCCAGCGGATCAGCGCCTCGAAGCCGGCCAGCTCCCCGCTTTCGAGCGACACGATCGGCTGGTAGACGAGGGAGAACGCGGACTTGGCGACGGCCTCTGCCAGTGCCTCCTGGATCTCCCGCCGCCTGATCAGGCCGGCGCTCAGCACTGGCTGGTAGCGGCGCCACTGCCGCTTCCCGGCCGATTTGGCCGCGTAGAGCGCCAGGTCGGCGTGCCTGAGCAGCTCGTCGGTGTCGGTGCTGTCCTCGGTGGTGGCAACGCCGACGGTGACGCTGGTGGTGACGAGGCCGGCGGACAGCGCGAACGGCTCGGTGAAGGCGCCGACGATCCGCTCGGCGGCCGCCTCGATTGCCGCGATGTCGTCGGCCGATCCGATGAGCAGCGCGAACTCGTCGCCGCCGAGGCGCGCGGCGGTGTCGGACTCGCGCACCAGGGCAGACAGCCTGCTGGCCACCGCCACTAGCAGCTCGTCGCCGACGCTGTGACCCTTGGTGTCGTTGACCACCTTGAAGTCGTCCAGGTCGACGAAGAGCACGCCGGCGATCGAGCCGTCCCGTCCGGCCGCCGCCGACCGCTGCGCGATCCGGTCCTGGAACAGCAGCCGGTTGGGCAGGCCGGTGAGCGAGTCGTGGAACGCCCGGTGCTTCAGCTCGTCCTCGAGCTTGTGCTGCGCGGTCACGTCGCGCAGGGTGAACACCAGGCCGGCCACGTTCGGCTCAGCCCGCAGGTCGCTGCACCGGGCCTGCAGGTGGACGCTGGTGCCGTCCTTGCGGGTGGTCTGCTTCTCCACCACCCGCGGGCCGAACCGGGCTCGCTCGCGCAGCCGCATGAAGGTCCGCGCGAAGTCATCCCGGTCCGCCTCGGCCACCAGGTCCCAGAGGTACTCGCCCTCGGTCGGGACATCGCCGAAGATCGCGACAGTGGAGGGCGTCGCGTACTTGACCACGCCCTCGTCGGAGACGATCACGATGGCGTCCGAGGCGTCCTGCACCAGGGCACGGAAGTAGGCCTCGTTGCGCTGGCGGATCGCGTCCTGGCGGAGCATGACGCTCTCCAGCGTGAGGGCCACCTGGTGCGCGAGGATGTCCAGGGTCGCCGACAGGTCGGACAGCGCCCGCTTCTCGCCGAATGCCGCGATCAGCCCGATGACCGTGTCCCCGGTCGGCCGGTCCTGCAGCGACAGCGGGCACAGCAGCATCCACTCGGCCTCCGGGCGGGCGGTCCTGGCCTGCTCGGGCAGCCGTTGCATCGAGGTGAGCACCGGGGCCGGGCCGTGCACCAGCGACAGCCAGGTCTCGGCCAGTTGCCCGAGCGGCTGGGCCCCGGCCGCGTCGGCGCTGCCTTCGGCCGCGCGCAGTACGCCGTCGATGCGCACCCCGAGCAGCGCGTCCCCCCGCGCGTGGCCGTTGAGCAGCGCGCCCACCGCGTCCTGGACCGCGAGCGCCACCTGGGGCACGTCCGCCATGGTGACCAGGGACAGGCCGGCGTGCCGCAGCACCCGCTCCCGGTCCAGCGCGCGCCGGTGGGAGGCGGCCGCGTCCCACAGCCTGGTCAGCACCAGCAGGTAGAGCACGGCCGAGAACACCGCGATCACGCTCACGTCGGAGGTGATGCCGCTCGGCAGGGTGGTGAGCAGGACCACCGGGGCGATGAGCGAGGCGAGCATGAGCAGCGCCAGCCTGGCCGGCGAGACCTCGACCTGCTGCCGCGGCACCGGCTCGGTCAGCCGCGTCATGCTGGGGTGCAGCGCGGCCGCGCCCCAGGCCGTGTAGAACAGGGCCCAGCCGAGGTCGATGATCGTGCCGGAGTGGAATACCGCGTGCAGCTGGACCGCGGTGTAGGAGGTGTCGGACAGCAGGCAGGCGACGGCGCCTGCCGTGAGCAACTGGACGCTCCTGGTCCGGCCGGTGCCGGGCGCCAGCAGCCGGGCCAGCAGCGCCAGCATCAGCACGTCGCCCAGCGGGTAGGCCACCGCGACGGCCTTCTCGAGCCCGGACAGGGCCGGGTTGTGCACGTACGGCCGGATCAGGAACGTATAGGACAGCAGTGCCAGCCCGGCGGTCAGGGTCAGCGCGTCGATCAGGCTGCGGCGGTCGCCGTCCGGGGTGCGCCAGTAGACGAAGATCAGCAGCGCCGCCGCCACCAGCGGGTAACACGACAGGTAGAGCACGTCGGCGAAGGACGGAAAGGGCAGGATGACGCGCAGCCGGGCCGCGACAAGGAAGCTCAGCTGGCCGGCCGCGAAGCTGGCCAGGGCGGCCGCCAGCAGCAGCCAGGGCGCCTTGCGGGCGGGACGGTTGAGCCACAGGCCCGCCAGGATGGCGGCCACCCCGCTCAGGCTGATCAGGCCCCACGCCTCAATCCGCAGGCTGCTCCGCCCGTAGTACACCGCGACGAGCAGCGCGACCCACAGCGCGTAGCCGCCCAGCACGTACCGCTTCGTTTCCAGGGCATTCCTCCCGGTCCGGCCGTATGCCCGCCCAATTGCATGATCCACTTGAATGCAATCTACCTACCCTCCTTCGGTACCTTGGCTAACTGCCGGTTTAATGCCACTATGACGCGAATTATGGCAATTGAGTGGTGTGTTGCCCGCGGGAGGCGTGGGCAGAAAAGAGATAGCCGGACTCAATACCGGCTTATTTGCGACATTGCATGGGGAAAATAGTGAACACCGTGGAGCAGCCAGCACAGGTACCGGGCAGCCTGCTTGTCGTCGTCAACGAGCTGGGCCAGCACTCGCTGTGGCCGGCGGCGCGCGAGGTCCCGCCTGGCTGGCGCGGCCAGGGCGGTGCGATGTCCCGCAGCGAGTGCCTGGCCGCGGTCGCGAGCAGCTGGACCGACCTCGCCCCGGCCACCGTCCGCCCGGCTCACGGCCAGCCGCCCGGCCCGGCCGGCGGGCCCGCGGCCGGCCGGGGGCCGTTCGCGCACGAGCTGTTCGCCGCGCAGGCGGCCATCCGGCCGGAGGCGACCGCCGTTATCGCGGGCCGTACGCGGGTGACCTACCGCGAGCTTGACCAGTCGGCCGGCCGGCTCGCGGGCCGCCTCGCCCGGGCCGGGGTGGGCCCGGAGACGGTGACCGGGGTGCACCTGGACCGGAGCGTCGACTGGATCATCACCATCCTCGGCATCATGCGGGCGGGCGGCGGCTACCTCCCGCTTGACCCGTCCCTGCCGGCCGAGCGCCTGGACCAGGTCTGCGCCCAGGCGGGCCCGGTGGCGGTGCTGACCGCCCGCGCGGACGAGTTCCCGGTCGCCGGGCAACGGCTGCTGTCGCTGGCCGATACGGGGCCAGCCGACCCGGGGCCAGCTCCGCCCGGCCGCCCGCACCAGGACAACCTCGCCTACGTGATCTACACCTCCGGGTCGACCGGCGACCCCAAAGCGGTCGCGGTCAGCTTCGGCAGCCTGGCTGCGGTCATCGCCGCGATGAACAGCGCTTACCAGGTCAGCCCGGCCGACCGGGTGGCGCAGGTCGCCGCGATGGCCTTCGACACCTCCATCGAGCAGGTGTTCACCACGCTGACGGCCGGCGCGACGCTGCTCCTGCCGCCGCACGGCGCGATGGCACCTTCGGAGCTGCTGCGCGGCATCGAGCGCAGGCGGGTGACGGTCATCGACCTCACGCCCGCCTACTGGCACCAGGTGCTGGCGCTGACCGGGCCGTCCGACGAGCGGTTGCGGTCGGTCCGGCTAATGATCACCGGGGGGGAGAAGGCGGACCCGGACGACTGCCGGGCCGCGCTCCGGGCGGCGCCCTGGGCGCGGCTGGTCAACGCCTACGGGCTGACCGAGACCACCATCACCTCGGCCCTGTGCGAGGTAGGCCCGTGGCTGCCCGGGGCGGGCCCGCAGGCGGACGTCCCGGTCGGTCACCCGGCCAGCGGCGCGCGGATCATGGTGCTCGACGACCGGCTTGACCCGGTGCCGGCCGGGGCGCCGGGGGAGGTCTACATCGGCGGCGCCGGGGTCGCCCGGGGCTACCTGGAGCGGACGGAGCTGACGGCGGAGCGGTTCCTGCCCGACCCGGGCGGCGCTCCCGGCAGCCGGATGTACCGCACCGGGGACCACGGCCGCTGGCTGGCGGACGGCAGCCTGGAGGTCGCGGGCCGGGCGGACCGGCAGCTCAAGGTGCGCGGGTTCCGGGTCGAGCCGGGGGAGATCGAGGCGGTGCTGTCCGGGCACCCGGAGGTGGGCGAGGTGCTGGTCGAGGCGACCCACCGCCGCTCGGGAGACACCCGGCTGGTGGCTTATTACACACCCACCGCCCGCCCCCGGCCCGCCTCCGAGCCGGCCGCGGCCGGCCACCGCCCCCACGCCCACCCGCCCGCCGCCGAGCTACGGCGCTACCTGGCGGAACG
>Ga0265338_10005369_pt1 | contig 16754 bp, 10 predicted proteins | sample 42126metaG_FD_193579 | JGI IMG/M metagenome (GOLD analysis project Ga0265338, IMG submission 193579) | Rhizosphere microbial communities from Carex aquatilis grown in University of Washington, Seatle, WA, United States - 4-21-26 metaG | ecosystem: Host-associated > Plants > Roots > Rhizosphere... | reverse complement strand
GCCAACCATCTGGGTGGTTACCGCCAACAGCAAGGGAGCCCCATTCGTCGAGATCGTCGACCGCTCCAAGCTCTTCCAAATCATCGATCAGGCCATCGCCGAAACGCGTGGCAAGTAAATCCAGCAGGTAGCTCCGGGCCGGGACGATTGACCAGACGGTCGATCGAAACCCGGCCTCTAGTTTTTCGGCTCACAGACTGTAAGATTCTGAAGTAAGGATCTTCCCCAATGCCATTAGCTCAAGCAAGCTCGCGTCTCTCCCTCAGCCAACTTGCATCCGGCGCGCTCCAGTCTGAAATTCGCGCCATGTCCGTAGAGTGCGACCGCATCGGCGGCATCAATCTCGCCCAGGGCATCTGCGACACACCGGTTCCGTCGGTCGTTGAAGCAACAGCAATGCAGGCCATCCGCGACGGCAACAACATCTATACCCGCTGCGACGGCATCGACCGCCTGCGCAAGGCAATTGCAGACAAGCAGCTCCGCGATTACGGAATGTCGTACGATCCTGAAAGCGAGGTGATGGTGGCTTCCGGGGCAACCGGCGGATTGCACGCGGCTGCTATGGCGCTCCTGAATCCACAGGACGAAGTCATCCTCTTCGAGCCCTTCTACGGATACCACGCCGTTACCATGCAATCGTTGCGCATTCGCCCAGTGCTGGTTGCGCTCAATGAGCCTGACTGGTCTCTGGACGCCGACGCCCTGCGAGCCGCCGTCACACCGCGCACCCGCGCCATCCTGCTCAATACCCCCGGCAATCCCAGCGGCAAAATTTTTACCCGTGCAGAACTTGAAGTCGTCGCCGCCCTCTGCATTCAGCACGACCTGTTTCTCATTACCGACGAAATCTACGAATACTTTGTCTACGACGGCGCCGAGCATGTTTCCCCAGCCACACTGCCAGGCATGAGAGAACGCACCATTGTGCTCTCAGGATTCTCAAAGACTTTCTCAATCACTGGCTGGCGGTTGGGATACGCCGTTGCCGATGCGCGATGGATGCCCACCATGGCGCACTTTCACGATCTCACCTATGTTTGCCCGCCTGCTCCGCTTCAACACGGCGCAGCCGCAGGACTCGAGCAGCTTCCGCCCAGTTTCTACAAGCAACTTGCTACGGACCACCAGAAAAAGCGCGAGACGTTATTGAGCGCACTTCGGGCAGCAGGAATGGAAGCGTCAACTCCGCCCGGCGCTTATTACATCCTGGCCAAAGCAAGCAGGCTCAAGGGGAACAACGCGCGAGAAAAAGCGCGGCACCTGTTATCTGTCGCAGGCGTGGCAGCAGTAGCCGGCTCGGCATTCTTCCGTCCCGGCCGCGGAGAAGACCTGCTCCGTTTCTGTTTTGCAAAGCAAGATGCGGAACTGGACGAAGCATGCGAACGATTGCGCCGACTATAAACAATCGCCCCACAAGCGGCGGAAAAATTCGCTGTCGCCTACTTAGCCGCATTCCCCGCTTCACCTGCGGGCTTAGTCGACATTTGCTTGTACAGCACAGGATCAAATTCATCCATAGCCGCAATCCCGTGAAGGTGATTCGCTGAAACCCACGGCAGCCAATGGCGATGCGATCCGACGCCACGTCCTGAGGGCCCCGGCCCCATCCTGAAGTTCTCCTGCTGCCAGCCAATGCCTTTCATGTCGTACTGGCGGCCGGGAATCGCGACCATCGACTTCGTGTCATGCAGCAAAATCTTGGCTACGTAAAGGTAGTGTGGATCGCCAGTGTATTTGTAAAGACGCGCATATGAGGGCACTGCCCAATCCAGATACTCATCCGTGCTGCCGGTGTTGGCCGCAGTAATGTCCTGCAGGCCAACCGTCGGTACGCCCTTCTTCCAGTGAAGCAGCGCATTGTCGGCATCCACTGGCATGGGCAGATTCCAAATCCAGATCCAGCTCTCCGCAAAGTTCCCGGCAGCCTGCGCGCGTTCCAGCCATTTTGGTTCTTTGGTTGTTTCATAAAGGCTCAGGTAAGCCTCCATGCTCAGCATTCCCGCTTCCTTGTCGGTAATGTTTGGATTGTCGATAGCGCCGCCGATGAATTGCCCGCGCGTTCCCCATGTGCTCCATACATAGTCCGCCGCACGGATTGCCGACTGCTGATATTTTTGATCGCCGGTGATTTGCGTCATCACCGCCAGCAGCGGTACAGGGTTGTAGCTTGAGGTGCCTGAAGGCTCTGCCACTTCGCTGCTTCCCGGCTTCCAACGCCGCGGATACGATCCGTCTTCTCGCTGCTGCTGAATCAGCCAGTCAGAATAAGACTTCACCCATGCCAACCATTCAGGATGCTGCCGACCTTGTGCCAGCTCGCGGCGATATGCGCGCATCAGCACAGTCATGTCTTCCGTTGCATTGCGCAGCCAGGGAGAGGTCCAGATGTGATCCCACGGAGTTCCCGAAGCAAGGTCAAAGCCCGTTCCCCGCAATGGAACATCGTGCAGCACCTTGATGATGGTCGAAATCATGTCCAGCCCGGTCTGGCGCATCTTCTGTCCGCGTTCGCTCTTGTCGCGATCGCCTTCGCGCAACAACATGTCCGCGCACTCAATGTCTTTGCCTACAAAGCCCATCGCAACCATGCTCCAGTTCCAGTTGCGCGTATTACTCATGGTGTCGGCCACAAATGGCATGGCGGTGCGCCCGTCAATCGTAAGAACCTGCGACTCCAAATGATCCAGCAGTACACGCCGCATCTGCTCCACGTTGATGTAATTCACCGCCGGCTTCAGCGTGTTCCATGCCCATCGCCATGCATTCCGAGTTAGTTGGCGAAACGATTCGCCCTCACCGAATCGGAATTCAATCTGATAATTTTGCGAGAAACCATCCGTGATGGGATGGTAGCGGCGCACCCAGCGCGGCACCGCCGGCTCGCCGCGGCGTCCGCCAAAGTCTTGAATGGTGCCCGGATAGCGAAAGCCAAAATCGATTGCGCCATTCTCAGCCTGCCACGCCCCAAGCGCGCCAAACTGGAAGCGCGCATCCGTCATCTCCAACTTGGTCAGCTTTGATTCGTCTTCAGTCGTGTCGCCGCGCGGCGCAGGGTCGAGGAACGCAATCGAAGCGCCATTATTGAATGACATCGCAAACAACGGCGCTGCCAGAATATCCTCGCGCATTAAAAGGTGATGGGCCGTGTAGTTCAATGTCCCGCCCGGAGAACGATCGCTGTCATAGGTAGGATCGCCATAGATCGCGCCCGGAACCATGAAGTTGATGTCAGGCCAGCCAATTGATGGATCGATGCTGAAGTTGATCGATGAGTAAAAGCCGCCCGGTGCATCGCCCTTCACTTCAACGCTCCGACGCAATGAAAGCACGCCTGAAGTGATCGCCCATTTGTCATGAACGCGGAATACAGTGCTATCGCCGCCGGCAATCTCTGCCTGCGCATCGATTCCCGCGGCCGATTTCTGAACCGATTTGTATCCTGCAGCGAAATCGTGAATGTCGTCACTGCTGCGATATATTTCGATCGCCGTAGGCTTCGGCTGCACCACGCGCGGAGAAGGTCCTCCCGCGATTTCGATGCCCCACTCGCCCGACGTAGCGCGCGTGAATGAAACCTCGGCGCCGCTCTGCAGGCGTCCAAGGCTCGTCTTCCCATCCTGCTGGCTTGTTGCGGGACTTGCAGTTACCAGCAACATCAACAGCGCAGTAATTGCCGGCATCTGCCTGCTGATGCTGCTCCGTGCTTTTACGATTTGGGCGTGCGCCTGTTCGACTTTCTTCACAATTATGACCTCAGAGGGAAACTACGTTAAGAATCCGCAACCATGCGACCGGCTCATGCAAGGCACTATCGCCCCATCCGGCGCTCAAGCAATCCGCACTAGTAAGGCCGTCGGTCATCCGTCAGCCCTGGCCAGTTATCCGTTCTGAAGGGAACGGCAGGCAATCCCGCTTTGTTGTATAACGTTGCTTCAGGGTTCGACTGCCACGCGTAGCGCACCGCCCTCGGGGTTTGCACTGCGCTCGATGACACGATCACGGTATCCCCAAATACGTGCGCATCCGCCGGATACCATTTGTGGTCATCGCCCGCAATTGCAAATTCGCCGGGCTTGTCGCCCTTTACCACCAGCCCGCCTTCTGCGTTTGCAAAGTGAATTCGAATCGCTGTCCCAAGCAAATCCGCCGAAGTAAACGTCGGACCCTGATACGGAATCTTCTCACCATAATTTTTCGCCAGCGCGCAATACGCAAGTCGATCGCCCACTGGAATCTTCACCGGTGGATGCACGGTGTCGGCGGCACCCGTGTCCACAATGGTGGCAAGGCAGGTGTTCGGAACCTTCGCCGCCGTTACAGCCTGCGACTCTCTCAACTCCGCCCATTCATCGCCGTCTACGGGAGTAGGACTGTGCTGCATGTAAAACGGAAGACCAACGATATAAAACGGGAAATCGCCTTGCCCGAAGAGCTTGCGCCAATCTGCAATCATCGCCGGCATCACCTTGCGATACTCATAGGCGCGCTTTGCATTGGCCTCGCCCTGGTACCAGATGGCGCCTGTAATTGACAGCGGCGCCACCGGCTCCAACATGCCCATGTAAAGCACCGCCGGCATCACCGGCCAGTTCTCGTATGAAATCGGCAGGTCATGCGGCGGCCGCGCATCCACACTGATCTTTGCTTTCCAGCCGTCCACCATTGAAATGTTCTTGCCATCGCCAAGCGTCAGGTGCAACTCATCAGGCTTACCTTGAAATCCCCCATCAGACTTCGTCTTCAAAACGCGAATCACTACCGAGTTGTGACCCGGCTTCAATAAGCCCTCGGGGATTCGATACACGCGGGGATTCTCAACCCATGAACTGCCGCCCATGAACCTTCCATTGATATACACCGTGTCCATACGCTCTACAACGCCCAGGAACAGCATTGCGCGCCCAGGCGGAACCGGATCAGGCAGGACCAGGTCTTTGCGGAACCACACTACTGCTGGCGTTTCTGGAACGCCAAGCGCGGTAAATCCGCCGAACAAATCAACGGGCTTCCAGGTCGCGTCATCGAACGCAGGATCTTGCCATTTCTCTTTCAACCCAATGTCGTAACGGTCGTACCATGCCATCACGTAGTTTCCATATTCGGGACCTGTGTCTTTGCCCACCCGCTCCAACTCCGCAAGTGGAACGTCGAGCCCGCCAAGCTGCCGCAATGTAGCTGCACTCGTCCAAGTCTCGGCGGGGGTGCCGCCAATGCAATCAACTACAAGCCCAATGGGAATGTGAACATCCTGCTGCACGCGCCGTGCAAAGTAGTACGCCACCGCGGAAAGCTGGGCAGCGGTGTCGGCAGAGACCACGTTCCATGAGCCGCGCACTAAAGACGCAGGATGATAAGCAGCGTGTTGAGCAACATTAAAGAAGCGGATTTGCGGATAGTTCGCAGCCTTCACTTCTTCAGGGCCGTTCAACGCTCCGCGCAGCTTGAACTCCATGTTCGATTGCCCGCCGCATATCCACACATCGCCCACTAGAACGTTGTGCAACTCTACGCTCTCGCGCCCGGTAATCTTCACCGTGTATGGGCCGCCCGCTGGCGGCGCCGGAATCTCAACCTGCCAACGGCGGTCGGCTCCGGCCACGGCCGAAGCGGTCTTGTCGCCGATCTCCACGCGGACCGTATCTCCCGGCTCGGACCAGCCCCAGATCTTGTCAGCCTTGTCGCGCTGCAGCACCATGTTGTCGCCAAAGATTGGGCTCACAAACGGTAGCACCGTGGGGAACGGTACTTGCGCAGGCGGCTGAGCAAACAGATTGTTGAAACTTGCAGGTACAAGACCCAAGGCAACGATCGCAATCAGGACACGTCTTGACATCATCTGTAGCAGTCTCCGCGGGGAAATTTCGTCCGAATCAGTGTAGCGGCACAGGCCCATTTAAACCACCGCTGCACCATCCTGAGCGCAGCGCCACAGACCCACCCAAACCACAGCGGTGTCATCCCGAACGCAGCGCCACAGACCGACCCAAACCACAGCCGTGTCATCTGAACGTAGCGGCTTGGGGCCCCAGGATTTCAACGCGATCCTGGGTTAAGCGGAGTGAAGGATCTGCTTTTGTGGCCGGCCTTAACCCGGTGCATCATCCTTCAGCGAATGAAAGATCCGCCTAGAAAATTCCAATCAGGACCAAGCTTCAAATTCAACAAATACAGAGGGAGCAGCACCCTTCAGGTTGCTGAAATCGTGCACGGGAACATAGCGGCCTTCAGGCCCGGATGCCCCAAACCATTTGCAGAAAATTGCCTAATCCCGTCGCACAATCTTAGTAAGGGCAATTCACAAAAGACAGGAGATATATGAGAAGAAAAACCAGAAACGTCACCTTGGCAATATCAGAGGAAGGCCACCGTAATGCCCGGCGCTGGGCAGCTCACTTTGACTTTTCGTTATCTGGCGCGCTCGGCTTTCTCCTCGACAACCTTGCCGTTATCTCGAAAGCCGTACACCAAATCCATAAGGACGATCCCGACTGGGACAAACGCATCGATCAACGCTACAGATGAGTAGTGCCTGTGAAACTGTGAAATCCCCTCAAGCTTCACATAAAATAGACTTTATTGTCACAGGGCCTTCCCCGTCACAGAAACTGTGAAACTGTGAAATCCTCACCAATCCCACCCAACATTTAAGACATGCGCCAACAGCGACGCCCAACGTAAGATGCCTGTGGGAGTTTTTCGTGATGAGAATGACGTTTGACCGTCGCAAGTTTGCAAAGGCAGTCGCATCTGCGGCAGTGTGCTCAGGACTCAAAAGTTCCGCCATAGCAAAAGGCGGTTCGCGTCCTTTTGAAGTAGTAGCAAGTCTGTACGCATGGGAACTGCACGACGAGGGCGTTGAGCGCGTGCTCGACAATCTGCAGTCCATGTCGCAGGTGAACTCCGTCTACCTGATCTCGATCATGCATTACGAAAAGCGGCCATTCACCAGTCCTACCTTCCCCCATAATCCTGTGCGCCAAACCTGGCAGGCTGAGGATTCGCGTTGCTACTGGCATCCGGATACGAGTTTGTACGGGCGCATCAAACCGCAGCTTTCAAGCTTTTCATGGCTGAGCGACACGGACTGGCTCGATCACCTTACGAAAGCCGCGCGAAAGCGCGGACTGAAAACTGGCGCGGAGCTATCGCACACCCTCGTCGATCAGGATGTTGTGCTGAAGGACCTTCTGGATTGCACGCAGCGCGATATTCACGATCAGCCCAGAGTCGTTTGGGGAAGATCGTTTCCACTTTGCCCAAACAATGCAGACGTGATGCAGTACACGCTTGCGCTGTACACCGACCTGGTGAAAAACCATGACATTGACTTCGTCCAGTTCTGCACGATTCCCCTGTTGAACGGCGGCGCCGAGCACGGCGGATGCTTCTGTAAATCATGTGACACGGTCGCCGCGGAGCAGAAGATCGACCTGAAAAAGATCCAGCAGGAATTGCTTGCCAATCCGACCTCCGAACCCGCATTCACGCAATGGCAGCAATTCCGCTTCAACACGATGACGCGCTACTTCCGTCTGATTCACACTAAGATACATTCGATACACACCGATCGCGAACTTCGATTCAACGATTGCTTTCCTCATCCGGAAACCTGGGGGCTTGACTTGAAGGCAATCCGGCCGCATCTCGATGCAGTCAGAAACTCCGACTACTCAGAACAGTTGGGCGATCCATCGCGGATGCACGAGAAGGACGATCGCCTGAAAGCCAACAGAGAGGCTCTCGGCGAAAACTTCCCCCGCATCTCGGCAGTCGCCGTGCGCCCGAAATCGACGCCGGAGTTGATACACGAAGGCGTTCGTATAGCGATGGAGAATCATGTTTGCGGACTTTCACTAGGGCATTACGATGGCGCAGAGTTTCCTTTGCTTCGCGCCATCAGCGAAGGACTGCAAGCTCAGCACGTAAGCGTCCCAAAGCAGCTTGCGCATAAGACTTGGAATGGCCGCATCGCCTAGTCCGTAACAATAATCCCGGTGGAGGGTATCGATTTCATGAGAATGACGTTTGATCGTCGTGAGTTCGTAAAGATATTTTCGGCAGCATGCTCCATGCTGGGCTTGCAGGCTTCCGCGCAGAGCGCATCGCAAACGCAGGACACCGTACCGCGCACGATGGCACACGCGGTTTGGGCAGGTGGCCGCGCGACCAAGACCCGGCCAAATGTCGTTGCCATCCAGACCAAGCCATTCAGCTGGATCGACGAAGGCATCGACACGGTACTCGACAACTTGCAGCAAAAAGGCGCGGTCAACACGGTCTATTCGTACACGTACGACACCGACCCCAATCGCATTCACAAGAACGGCCGTCTGCCGGGCCATGGCAAGTTTGCGCCCGACGGCTTGCGCACCGGTGGCGGATACTTTGATTACGATCCCAAGTTCTTTCTCGAAACCAACATTAAAGAGTTCCGTTCATTCGACGACGGAAAGTTCAACGTCATCTCCGATGTCGCGCCAAAGATGAAGGCGCGCGACATGGATTACTTCGCGCTCGATTTCAACAATCCGTTTCCGGTCATGATGAAAACAATTCCCGGATATGTTGAAGTGGCAGAGGTTGACATCGATGGTTTGCGCACAGCCGTTCCTTGCTACAACCATCCAAGCTATCAAGCGTTCCTGCTGGGGAAGGTAGAAGTTTACCTGAAACAATACGCCGAGCAAGTGGATGGGATCATGTGGAGCGCGGAGAACATGGGTCCGTTCGACAACATGATAGGTGGCGACTGGGCCATGATCGGCGTGTCGTGCTTCTGTCATTACTGCAGGGAGAAAGCAAAAGACAGAGGCATCTCCGCCGAGCGCGCGAAGGAAGGGTACCGCAGGCTGCAATATCTGTTTCGCCCCGGCCCAAAGATGGGACAGAGGCCACCCGATGGCTACTTCACCACATTCTGGCGGACGCTACTTGAGTATCCGGAGATTCTAAGCTGGCAGAAGTTGTGGATGGACAGTTATACAGAACTGCGTTCGGAGTTATACGGTGCCGCAAAATCCATTGCGCCGGAGAAACCGTTCGGCTTTCACATTCAGCAGAACGTGACGTTCAGCCCGTTCTACAGCGCCGGCGAAGACTTTACGCAGCTGGCAAAGTTCTCAGATTTCTTAAAGGTGGCCACCTACAACAATGCTGGCGGTCCGCGCATGGGACGGCTGGTTGAGCGGCTGGCCGATACGGTTTTTCGCGACACAGATTCCGCCAAGCTGTTGCCCGTCTATTACGACATGATGGGCTACCACGAGGCCAATGTAGCGGAGATTACATTGAACGGCCTGACTTCGGAGTACGTAGTATCGGCCGCGAAGCGCATCATGGCAGACGTCGGAGACAAGACAAAGATTTATCCGGGTATCGATATTGGCGTGCCGACCAGCGCGACGGGCGAGAAGAAGACGCACGCGGATGATGTTCGCAAAGCAGTGACGGCGGCGTGGGGCACCGGCGTGCCCGGCATTGCTCTGTCGCGCGATTATAGCGAGATGGAATTGGAGAGCCTGGCGGCAGCCGGCGAGGCGACACGTGCGTTTTTGAGCAAGCGTGGCTGAACTGCTGGATAAAAGGAAATGTCGGTCGCTTGCTGTTTAGCTGCGACTACGTCCGGATTGACGACAATCCAGGCATAACCCAATTACTGGATACATCGGCAGTTCCCGGAGTCCTGGATTGGTGCCACTGAGCCAAGGAGATTTCCATGAACGTGGAGGAACAAATTAAGGAATATATTGCCATTCTGCCGGAACCAAAACTCGGCGAAATGCAACAGTTGCATCAGTTTATTTTGGCGTTGATGCCAACATGTAAATTGTGGTTCTTAGATGGAAAAAACGAGAAAGGAAAAACCGTTTCCAACCCGAACATTGGATATGGATCTCAAATCATTAAGTATGCCGATGGAAAAACCAAGGAGTTCTATCAAATCGGCATAAGTGCGAATACAACAGGCATTTCCGTTTACATCATGGGACTGAATGACAGGAAAGATCTGCCTCAAAAATTCGGGAAGGAACTCGGCAATGCAAGCGTCACCGGGTATTGCATTAAATTCAAAAAACTATCAGACATAAAAATGGACGTACTTAAAGCAGCAATACAGTATGGAATTGAACAGACCAGCATTCAAAATTGATTTCACGGTTCGTTAATCATCGTATACCTCGAATCGGCGGCGCCCGCTCATTTATTGCGCTCCTAACTTGCAGATGACGCCGGTCCGCTGCCAAGACTTGACAACGAAGCAATTGTGAGGGCACTCTATTCCCATAGCTGGCTATGGGGAGGACGATGCGCAAGCACACCAACGATCGCCTTCAAGGGACTCTCGATCTCCTGGTGCTCAAAACGCTTGCCTCCAGCGGGCGGATGCATGGGTACGGGATCACAGTGCATATTGAGGAAACCTCGGGAGAAATCCTTCGGCTGGAAGAGGGCTCCCTCTACCCGGCACTGCATCGCATGACACAGTCCGGCTGGCTGCGTTCCGAGTGGGGCGTCTCAGAGAATAATCGCCGTGCCCGCTATTACTCCATAACAGCTCTGGGTCGAAAGCAATTGGCAGATGAAGAAGAGAGTTGGGCCACTTTGACCGGCGCGGTGGCTCGCGTCCTGCAGTTTTCATAGGAGATCAAACGTGGCGTGGTTCAACCGACTGGCAAACCTTCTCCTGCCCAAAAGAGTCATCAACGAAATCGATGAAGAACTGCGTTATCACATCGACGCGCGCACTGATGACAATATCGCTGCCGGCATGACCCGCGAAGATGCGCGGAGAGATGCGGTTCGGCGATTCGGCAGCGGAGCTCTCGCGCGTGAGAGGTCGTACGAGCCCGAGATATTCCTTTGGCTTGAAACCGTCCTGCACGATCTTCGCTATGGTGCGCGAAGCCTGCGCTCGAATCCGCTGGTAAGCACCGTGGCAATTTTGTCCATAGCCCTAGCGATTAGCGTGAGCACCACGATCTTCAGCGTTGTCCACGCCGTTTTGCTCAAGGCCCTTCCTTATCAGGATCCGGACCGAATCGTGATCCTGTGGGGCACGAATAAAGTGAACAATACTCTTGAAAACAACACCAGCGTTCCGAATTTCGAAGATTGGAGGAGACAGAGTCGAACGCTTGAAAACCTGGCGACCTACAGAGAAGTCGAAGCGTCGTTTAGAAGTAACGACACAGCAGACTGGATTGAATATGCGGCGGTCTACGGCAATTTCTTCGGCCTCATGGGTCGCGCTCCAGTACTGGGCCGAACCTTCAGTGCCGATGAACCCGATGGACACCAGGTGGTATTGAGCTATCGGATGTGGCAGACGCGGTTTGGTGGTTCACCTAGTGTCCTTGGCCAGACGGTGGAATTGAACGGACTGACGTCACAAATCGTCGGCGTTATGCCGCAGGGATTTTCCTTCCCCTCCGAAAAGACACTTCTTTGGACTCCTGCTTCCGCGATACCGGGGTGGCAGATGCGGAGAAGCAGAAGAGGAGGGGGATTTGGTCCCATTCTTGGCAGGCTACGGCCGGATGCGACCCTCGATGAGGCGCGCGCAGAAGTGGCAGTGATCAGCCAAGGTCTCGCAGCGCAATATCCAAGCGACAATGCAGACCGCGGCATGCGCCTTGTCCCGCTAGCCGCACAGATTCACGGCAAAACCGTTCCGTTTATGCTCGCCATCTTGTCTGGAGCGGTGGTCCTCGTCTTGTTGATCGCTTGTGCAAATGTCGCAAACCTGTTGCTCGCGCGAGGTGCGGTCCGCAGACAGGAAATTGCAATACGGGGTGCGCTTGGGGCGAGTAACAGACGCATCGCTCGGCAACTGGTAACAGAGAGCCTACTCCTTGCCTGTATTGGTGGGACGTTGGGTTTGGCCTTCGCAGGGTTCGGCATCCGAGCCATCCTTGCGCTGGCTCCGCACGGCATCGCCCGGCTTGGAGAAGCGCGCCTCGATGTCTCGGTGCTGCTATTTGGTCTGGGCTTATCGCTCGTAACCGGATTGCTGTTCGGATTAGTGCCTGCGATGCGAATCTCACAAATGAGCAGCCAGCGGAACACCAGCGGAACCCATTCGCAGGGATTGCGACGTGCGTTCCTAGTGACACAGGTCGCCTTTGCCGCTGTGCTCCTTACTGGATCTGGGCTGCTGATTCGCAGCTTTCTTGCCATCCAGTCAGTCGATCCAGGATTCCGCACCTCTCGCGTTTTGGCGGGGTCGCTCCGGTTCAGCAGCGCCCTTCCATCCGATCGGCGCGCTGCGCTTTATAGTAATGTGATCACGCGCATAGGCGACTTGCAGGATGTGAAGGCGGTCGGCGCGATCAGCACGCTGTTCTATTCGGGCAACGAAGCGAAGTTCGGACTGCGCGCCGTGGAAGGGCAGTCGCTCGAATCGCGTCAGCAATGGACGCCCATGTCCTGGGCAACCATCAGCGGCGATTATTTGCACGCGCTGGGCGTCCCGTTGCTCAGGGGCCGCTTCTTCACCGATGCAGATACAAAGAACGCGACTCCTGTGGTCATCATCAACGAAACCATGGCACGCCGGTATCGGCCGGGCGGCGATCCCATCGGGAAAGGGATCAAAGGCTTTGATCCGCGCGGGCGCAATGATGACTGGGTTCGAGTGGTAGGCGTCGTCAAAGACATGCACAGCAGCGGCCTTGAGCGCTCACCGATGGCCCAGATTTATGAGCCGCAAGCGCAATCGCTGGATGACACCGAGAATCTCGTCGTGTATACAGACGCAAGTGTCACAGATCTTCGCGATGCGATCGGCTCCATCAATCGTTCCGCAGTTCTTACCGACGTGACCGAGATGAGTGCGCGACTTGAGGAACAAAATGCGCCCCGCCGCTTTCAAACGCTGCTCCTGAGTCTATTCGCCGTACTCGCTCTGGGGCTCGCAGGAGCGGGTATCTTCGCGATGATGCACTATACAGTTGCGCAACGCACCAGAGAGATTGGCATTCGGATGGCTCTTGGTGCAAGCCGGGCAGTCGTGGTCAGGATGGTTCTGCACGAGGGGCTTGTTCTGGTTGCAGCAGGCTGCGGAATCGGCCTCGCTGGATCATTGCTGCTCTCGAGTTTCTTACGCAGTTTGCTATTCGAGGTTGGCCCCGGCGATCCGGCCACTTTGAGTGCAGTTTCGCTCTTGCTGGCGGGCATTGCGTTGCTTGCCTGCTTCATTCCCGCTCGCCGCGCGACGAGGGTCGATCCCGTCATTGCACTGCGTAGTGACTAGGAAGCTCTGCACAGAACGCTTGTCCGAACCAATGGGTGGAACAATTGTTTCGCAACTTTCGGAGCATTAGCTGTTTAAGGCAAGATTGCTGCTGTGATACGACTACGCTCGTGGCAAATTTCCCTTGATACCAAATCGCCGAGTCACTCAGCGAGCAGGATTAGTGCCACAATGTCGACATTTCGAACGTAATCTAGAGCAGAAGATCGGTTCCGGGCGAGTGACCGCTAATTGGAAATAACTACTTGATTACCGGCGAATCGGCAGGTGGCACCCGTATGAAGGCAGGAGGTTCTTTTCTTGCCGGCTCACCTAATCCGTGTGCTACAGTCTGTAACATTAAGACTTCGTACTGGCACCGAGATTGGAATTGTTGAGGTTCCTGGTATTCCACCTTTGACGCACAGAACGCGTCAAGAATGGGGCACCCGGCTGTAGCGTCTAATTCGAGATGGTTTGAGTGATGCGTGGAGGGCTGGCTCTATGATGCGCGATGTTTGGAGTGACGTTAAACATGCACTTCACATGTCAATAAAGTGGTACGGCTTTACAATTTCCGCTGTCGCGGCGCTGGCGCTGGGCATTGGAGCAAACACAGCCATCTTTACGGTAGTGAATGCGGTGCTGCTGAAGCCGCTGTCGTATCCGGATGCCGACCGCATTGTGGCCGTTGTCCAGTCGTTCCCGCAGGGAAAGCAGAACAGCACTTCGATTACGAAATTCCACGAGTATCAGCGGCAGAGCAGCGTGTTTAAAGATGTGGCTGCGTATGACTTTGGCGGACCGGGCTTCAACATTACGGGCGGCAGGCCGGAGCAAGTGCATGGCATCCACGTTACCGAGACGTACTTTCGCGTATTTGGCGCACCCATGACGCTGGGTCGAACGTTTACGCAACAGGAGGACTCGCCCAACGGCGGCAAGGTTGTGGTGCTGAGTTACGGGTTATGGCAGCGCAAGTTCGGCGGTAATCCCAACGTGCTTGGATCGGTACTGTCGCTGGGCAACGAGCCGTATACGATCATTGGCGTTTTGGGGAGAGACTTTCGGACAGACCCGCAAGCGGATATTTTTCTGCCGTTTCAGTTTGAGCCCTACAGCACAAACCAGGGCCATTATTTTTTATCTGCCGCAATGCTGAAACCCGGCGTATCCATTGAGCAGGCCAATGCGCAGATGAAGCTTGCGACAGCGGAGTTCAAGCGGCTTTATCCTGGATCGAATCCGCAGATGACCTTTGCGGTAGAGCCGCTGCGCGACTCGATTGTGAGCGGTGTGCGGCAGTTGTTGCTGGTGCTGCTGGGCGCGGTGGGCATGGTGCTGCTGATTGCGTGCGCAAACGTGGCCAATCTTCTGCTGGTGCGGGCCACGGGAAGAAAGAGGGAGTTTGCGATTCGCGCGGCGCTGGGTGCGAGCCGGACACGCATTGTGCGGCAACTGCTGACGGAGAGTGTGCTGCTGGCGGCCATGGGCGGCGTGTTGGGTACCGCATTGGGCTTTGCCGGTGTGCGCGCGCTATTGGCCATGAGCCCGCCTGGGCTGCCGCGCATCGGCGAGAAGGGTGCGAACGTGGGCCTGGACTGGCGTGTGCTTGCATTTACACTCGGCATTTCAGTGCTGACAGGAATTGTGTTTGGACTGTTTCCGGCGCTGAGCGCTTCGCGGACCGATCTTAATTCGTCGCTGAAGGAGAGCAGTAATCGCTCCGGCACAAGTTTCCGGCAGAACAAGGCGCGCTCATTATTGGTAGTCACTGAAGTGGGATTGGCGCTGGTATTGCTGGTAGGGTCGGCGTTGCTAATCAGGACATTTGTGAAACTGCGCGGCGTTGATATGGGATTCGACTCGCACAACGTGATCACAATGGAAATGTCGCTGACTGGCGATCGATATCAGAGGACGGCAGGCGTGGCGCAACTGGGGCGCGATGGGATAGAGAGACTGAAGGCGATTCCCGGTGTGGAGGATGCGACTTTTACCTGCTGCCTTCCGCACCAGGGACAGTTCGGACTGCCCTTCACCATTGTGGGCAGGCCGGTGGACAACCAGAAGAATTCGCCGGGCGCGGGCTGGATGAGCACGTCACCGGGTTACTACGGCACGTTCAAGATTCCGGTTCTGCGCGGACGGGATTTTACCGATCAGGATACGGCGAGTTCAACGCCGGTGGCACTCATCAATCAGGCGTTTGCCAAGCAAAATTTCCCCAACCAGAATCCCGTAGGGCAGCAGATTTTGGTGGGTCACGGAGTGGGGCCGCAGTTTGAAGAGCCGGCGCGGGTCATTGTAGGAGTGGTGGGAGACACCCACGAAGGCGGCCCTGGGCGAGACCCCGGGCCCGATGTGATTGTGCCGCAATCGCAAGTGACTGACGGAATGACAGCACTGAACGCTCGCATATTGCCCATGCGCTGGGCGATACGCACACGCAGCGATCCGCGACAACTGGTGAATGCGATTACTGACCAACTGCGGCAGGCAAGCGGCGGATTTCCAGTGACAGAAGTGCGGACTATGGATGAGCTGCTATCGACATCGCTGGCTCGGCAGAGCTTCAACATGATGTTGCTGACGATTTTTGGCGGGATTGCGCTGGTGCTGGCAGCGATTGGCATTTACGGACTGATGGCCTACTCCGTTGCGCAGCGAACGCAGGAGATGGGCATTCGCATGGCACTGGGCGCGGATCGTGCGGCCATCCGCCGTCTGGTTGTGATGCACGGAATGAAGCTGACCGGGGCGGGAGTGGTGCTTGGCGTGGCGGCTGCACTTGGATTGACGCGTCTAATGGCAAGTTTGCTTTTTGGAGTAAAGACATGGGATCCGGCGGTGTTTGTGACTGTGCCGGTTATCTTGACGGCGGTGGCTTTGATGGCGGTATGGCTACCGGCCACGCGGGCTTCACGGCTTGATCCCATGCAGGCTCTGCGGGTGGAGTAGTGTTGCGACGCCCAGCGGCTCCAGTAGACTGAAATGGCAATGAATTCGGCAAGAAGAAGTTTATGGGCCGCTGCCCTGGTGAGCCTCGGGACCGCATTATCCGGCTGCGGAATGCCGGGGACGCCGCTGGCGCCGACGTTGAATCTTCCGGCGCAGGTCAGTGACCTCGCGGCAATGCGTACCGGCGAACGGGTTCGTCTGACCTGGACGATGCCGACCAAAAACACTGACAAGCTTTTGCTGAAGGGCAAGGTGCAAGTGCGCGTGTGCCGCAAGGCGGGTAGTGCGCCCGATTGTGTACCGGTGGGAAATCTGGAAAAAGACCCGGGAGCTGCCGTTGACGTGGGGCAGGAATTACCGGAAGAACTGGCGACCGGTGTGCCGCGACCACTCACATATTATGTGGAGCTTCTGAACAAGAATGGGCGATCGGCTGGATTGTCGAATCCTGCAGTGGTGGCTGCTGGGGAGGCACCTGCTGCGGTGCTAGGCCTGGATGCGCAGATTCAAAAAGTAGGCGTCGTGCTGCATTGGAACGCTGCACTGGAAGGACCTTCGG
>Ga0265338_10005367_pt1 | contig 16757 bp, 13 predicted proteins | sample 42126metaG_FD_193579 | JGI IMG/M metagenome (GOLD analysis project Ga0265338, IMG submission 193579) | Rhizosphere microbial communities from Carex aquatilis grown in University of Washington, Seatle, WA, United States - 4-21-26 metaG | ecosystem: Host-associated > Plants > Roots > Rhizosphere... | reverse complement strand
CTTCTTCGCGTAGTAGTTCTCCACCTTGGCGGAGTCCCGTAAAACCTCGTAGTACGCGGCCTTGAGTAATTGCTCGCGGCGGTCGTGGAGCTGCGACCGGATGGCCTGCTGCACCCGCGGATCGGAGAGTTCGCGCTGGCCGGCCGGTTCCTTCGAGACCAGCTTTACGATGCGGAATCCAAACAACTGCTTGGTCGATGGATTGACTACCGTGACGATTGGGCTGTACTGGCCGGGCTTGAGTTTCATCACCGCGTCGCGCGTGGCCGGATCTGTTCCCTTCAGTCCGGCCTCGGGCGTGGTGCCAAGATCGCCGCCATTGCCGGACGTCTCGGGGTCCTCCGAATATTTCATAGCCAGAGTGGCAAAGTCGTCGCCACTGTCGAGACGGTTTTGGATCATCTGGATCTTCTTGCGTGCGTCCGCCTCATTCTGAGCCTTGTCGTTCTGGTTGTGTGCCTGAGGATTGGGCACGGGAGTCACCATGATTTGAGCTAAATGGTACTGGGTCTCGATCAGGTTAAAGTCGCCTTTGTGCGCATTGTAGTAGTTCGTAATGTCCTGGTCCGTGACGTTGATCTTCGACGACACTTCCTTGTTCATCACCTTGTCGACCGTGATGGAGCGCCGGATATCGCGCTTGAAATCAACCAGGGTGATCTTCTTGTCCTTGAGACGTTGGTCGAATTCCTCCTGCGTAAAAGGAGACTTGATTTCGTTGTATTTGCGGTCAACTTCCTCATCGGTGGCCAACAAGCCAAGCTTCTCGGCGCGCCGCATCAGGACCTCGTCGTCGATCATCGTGTGCAGGATGTTGAGACGAAGCGCGGTCGCTTGCTCGCCGGTCGGTACCTGCTGCGCCGAGGCAACGTTGTTGTCGTAGTACTTATCCACCTCGGAGCGAAAAATCTTCCGACCATCCACTGTAGCCATCACATCGCCACCGACCTGCGAATTGCAGGCGGCCAGGGCTGCCAGCAGGATGGCGGACGAGAGCGTCGCGGCAACCTGGGCAAAATGCAAGTTTTTTCTCAAGAGGATTTCTCCGTTCCTGACGGCAACCAAAAACAAAATTCGAGAAAGGGAGTTGCCTGTGGGGCGTCCCTCAAAATTACTTGGATGCTGGTTCTGGAGCCGGCGGCAAATGTACCGGCACGGGCTCTCCTGCGTCCTTCAGGGCGACATCCAGGGCGGCTCGGACCTCGCTGACCGGAACTGCACCGTCGATCTTCTGGCCGTTGATGAAGAGCGTCGGCGTAGCGTTGACGCCGAGACCATCGGCCTCTTTCATCGACGCTCTTACCGCACCCTCATCTTGCGCCTTTACGCACGACTGCAACTTGGCAGCGTCCACACTGTGCTTCTGACCTTGCAGGGTCACCATCTTATCAATTGCATCGAGGCGCGCGGCGGCTGTCTTTTCGTTGTCTATTTCCCGCTTGTTGGCGTGGATGTAGTCGGCGAAATCCCAATAGGCATCGGCGTTCTGCGTAGCCAGGCAGTTAGCGTCGACCGCGGCGTGAATCGCCCAGGGATGAATCTCCGATAACGGGTAGTCCTTGTAAATGAAAAGAACTCGGTCGCCGTATTCTTTCAGGATTTCAGGGAACAGGGTAGAGTGCATCCGGGAGCAGAATGGGCACTCGAAATCATCGTAATTGACCACCACGACCTTGGCAGCTTTGGCACCACGCGAAGGCCGGCCGGCAACGTCGATCTTGCTCATCAACTCCGTGAAAGGATCCTTGGTCAGATCAAACTTCGTAACCCGCAGCATCGTACCGCGATCTTTGGAGAGCAGGAACTTGTAGTCCTGTTTCTTGTTCTCGCCGTCGATAGTAACGGCCACGGTGTCATAGCCCGGCCAGTCGCTGGTGGGGGTGATGGCCCCGACAATGACCTTCACTTCCGCGGGAATATTGTAAAACGCGCGCACCTGGTGCTCGATCTTTCGCGCCGTATCGGGAGGGGCGGACTGGGCAATACAACCCAGGCAAATCAGCAGCAGGATGAGCAAGGAGCGTCGAATTGTGATCAACAGGAACCGCCTGAGCATTGCGTATTGATGACTCGATTATCTCACAGCGTACCTGCGGCGGGCCGGAATCGGCGGCCCTGCTGAGTGGCTAGCCCGTGCGGCGAAGCTGTTCTGCGGGCAGCAAAGAGTTCATCGAACCCGAGCGGAAGCCCTCCAGGTCGAGAGTGACGAACTTGAAGCCGAGCGCCTTGAAAATACGACTGAACTCCGCGGCCATGGCGGGGCTCAGCGCGCTCTCGAGTTCCTCGCGAGCGATCTCGATGCGAACAATGTCTCCGTGGTGGCGCACCCGGAATTGCCGGAAGCCGAGAGCGCGAATGGCGTCCTCGCCCCGTTCGACGACGTCGAGAGCCTCACGGGTCACCGGGCGACCGTATTCGATTCGGGACGAGAGACAAGCCGAGGCGGGTTTGTCCCAGATGCGCAGCCCTGCCTGGCGCGCCAGTTCGCGGATCTCCTGCTTGGTGAGCCCTGCCTGCAGCAGCGGAGCAGCGACGTGATGCCGCCGGGCTGCCTCCTGTCCCGGGCGGAAGTCGCCCTGATCGTCCTGATTCACCCCATAGGCGATGGCGTCGAAGCCGCGCGTCGCACGCAGATCCTCCATTACCGCAAAGAGTTCGTCCTTGCACTGAAAGCAGCGTTGGCCGTCGTTGCGCGCATACTCGGGGCGATCAAGTTCAGATGTGGCAATGACCTCGATGGGGATTGCCTGCTCGTTCGCGAAGGCAATGGCGTCCGCAAGGTGTGTGCGGGCCAGGCTGGCAGAGTCGGCGATGACCGCCAGCATGTCGCTGCCGAGCACCTGGTGAGCGGTCCAGGCCAGGTAAGCAGAATCGACGCCGCCCGAGTACGCAACCAGCACTCGGCCCAACTGGCGAAGATCTGCGCGGAGTCGCGCATCCTTCGTGGCGACGCTGGTCTCGGGAGCCTGCATAGTTTCTATCCTACCAGCCGAGGCACGCGACCTGTGCAAGACTTTGGATCAAGAATCACCTCAGGTGAGGGTGTTTTACAGTGGCAGCCAAAACCGTTTGGGAGCCCATTGCATCCTCGGTACCTGGGATATCCATCCTGGCCTTGGTGGTGAGAAAATGCGTTTTATGGACGTATGGTTGCAAACCGAACGGGCTGCCAAGAGCGATTCTTCTCGGCTGCGCCTTACCCACAGTCCCAGGCAAGCGACCGCAATGAGCCAGAACAATGCCCGTGAGGCAATGCAGCGAGCGAAGCGAGACTACCCTGAGTACACGTGGGAAATGGAATCCGGGTTTAGCAGCGGCGAGTTCATGTTGCACGGACACGACAAAGAGGGAAGCTCCCGGGACATAGTGCCGGTTTTGCCGCAAAAAGAGACTTCCGGTTCGTTACGTAAGGAGATCGACGAATTGCGGATCGAGGTCGCCCGCTTGCTGTCAGAATCCGAGAAAATCAAACAGGCTGCAGAGAAACTAGCCGAGCGAATCAAGCGCATCGAAGATACTGCACTCTGACGCACGGGGCAACTCGATGACCCGGTTGCCGGTGCAGGCGGGGGATCGAGCGCCGGTCTCCGTTCTAATACAGCCTTTCCTGACGCCGCAGATTCCCGATCGACCCAATGTTCGCCAGGCTGAAGGTGAAGCGGAAGAGATTTTCATTGCGCACATTCGCGATGGCATAGCGGCGATATTCCAGGGTCAAGCCGCAACAATCCCAGTTGTAGGTGGTTTGTGCGGTGGCGAATTGCAATTGCCGGGTCTCAGCGTCGATGCCAAAGCTGCTGGCGGCGCTGAATCCCCGGCGGTTCAGGCCGCCATATCCCAGCGCGACTCGGAACTGCTGAAATCTGCAGGTTATTTGAGTATTAGTGGACGTCGGTTGGCTGCACTGCCCCTCGCCCTGGGGCAAGGTTGTCGTGGACGTACTCGCGCCTTGCTGTGGAATCTGGAGAAAAGCATCCCCTCCGCCCAGGGTGAATGGTCCCATGTTGTAGTTCACCAGCAGCGTGCTCGAATTCATACGGCCCATCTGAAAGTCATAGTCGAGATCCCACTCGGTATCGGTACGGTTGCTGGTCACGACCCGCAGGCGTGACACCGCGGGAGAAAGACCGCGTGGCTGGGTGATAAAGGCAATCCCTGTCAGATCCTCAGTCGTGGTGAAGACATTGCGCTGGCCGGGCACGAGAGCTCCGCCGAACTTCGGATCAAGGAAATACTTCTGGGAGAACTCCCAGGTGGCCACTTCCCGTACGTTGGGCCCAGGCGCGCACGACTGATTGTCGAGGGTGCTGACGCGCTGCCAGGGCACAGTCTGTTCCGGCGCCGCGCTGCCCACCGCCAAGGCAGTCATGGGAGTCTCGCAATCCTGACTCTTCGCTGGCGAACGTTTCGCGTACAGCCGGGTGACCAATCCGTACTCGACCTCGTGCGTATTACTCAGAAGATCGCGCTCATCGAAGTGAAGTACGTTTCCGAAATCATTGACTCCTGTTACCAGGCGGTAAATGGCCCTCGGTTCGATCACGTGCTTCCACTTGCGCCCTAGAAATTCGCGGCCGAACACTTTTCCCAGAACCGGTGGGCGCACTTCTACCGAAGTCTCCAGCGCTTGGCGATTGGTGGGATCGTTCACAGCGACCCCGTTCACAAAGCGTTCGCTGTAGAAGCTCTCGTGCAGAGTCAGAGCAGGGCGCAGCAACCATCCGTGGTACTGCAAAGGAAGGGAAATCTCCGGGCTGAAGTCGAAGCGCGCCAATAGATCGCTGGTGCGGAAACCAGGTTCACTGCGAGCCAGACCTCCTAACGACGCATCGAACGACCACACGAAGGGCGACCGGCCGAGTGTCCGGTCCACGCTGGAGGCGTCGATGCTGGGAGCATGCAATATTCGGATGGCGCTGAAACTGGGCAGGTCCTTCTGCGTCGGGTCGGGATTCGTGTTTTGAAAAAAATTCTGATACCGCTCGACCATGCCACTCAAAGAGAAACCATTGACGGCCTTGGCGAGAAAAACCTGCGACTTCACTTCGGAGTTGATCGCCTGGGTGAAGACTTCGTTGAATGCCAATCGGAAGAGGAACGAGCTCAGGTAGTCGACATTGGCGACGGCGCGGAAGCCGTCGAGATTGCCTTCTGCCGTCAGACGGGCTTCCTGCCCGCCTTCGCGCAAGGCGGGAAACCCGATTCCGCGATCAGCTACACCGAAGAAATTCAGATCGACATAAGACGTGTCGGTAGGCCGCGCTCGAAATTCCCCGCGTTGAGACCACCCTCGCTTGGAGAAATACTCGGCCCCGAGTGTGACATCCAGGCTGCGGTTTATGGCCCAGTAGAAAGTCTCGCCAACGATGTTGCCCTTGCTGGAAGACCGGCCAATCGTCGGCAGCAGGAAACCCGTTTCCCGGGCTTCGCGTGCCACCGGATGAGTCGCGTACGGAAGGTAGAGCACGGGCAATCCGTGGAGCAGGAACGTGCTGTGATAGATCGTGGCATTCCCGCCTACATCAACGATTACCTTGTGAGCCTGAAATTGCCATTTGGGATGCGGCAGTTCACAGGTGGTGATGGTGCCGTCATAGACGAGGTAATGATCGGAACTGGGCTTCTCCACAACTTTCCCGGTGAAGGCAAAGGGCGAGGTCGATGTCAGCACCACGCGAGTGCCGCGGAAGCGCAATCCGGTGGTGCCGGTCACATCGTAGAAGCGGCCCGTCTCCGCCGTCAGATTGTAGGTTCCATGGCTGGCCTTGATGTGATCGTCATTGGGGCCGCCGTCGAGGGTGAGGTGCCCCGAGGCTGTGGCTTCTCCGCTGTCAGAGTCGTAGGTGACCTCATCCGCACGCAAGATGTAGTTACGGTAGTGAATCTCGGCGTTCCCGTACAGTTTGTAGACGTCGCCATCTTTTTCCTGCTGGATGGCGCAGATCGTTGCCTCGTCGGCATCTTGGGATGCCGCCTGGCTTGCACATGGAGCAGTTGCGCCTGTCGCGGGAGAGTCTGCTCTCTGAGAGGCATCCTGCATCGATGGAGACGCAGTGTGAGACGCAGTGGGAGTGGAATTCTGCGTAAGCAACTGGCTGGTTACTAGCGAAGGGGCGAGAAGGTGATGACAAAGGAACAGCGCCGTGATAAGGAATCTATTGCGAAGGGTCATCGGAAAAAAATCAACGGAAGAGGATCGTTCATCGAAGGCGTACCTGCCCTTTTGGCTCTCTTGTCGCGGCATCGTGAACTTAGCACGGCGCTGGCGGCAAGGCCAAGTGGCGCAAGTGGCGCAAGTGGTTAGGATTCCCGTCGGTCTCCTCCCGGTTGTCCGTTTCGCATGGACTAATACTATTCTGCAGAACTGGCTTTCATGAATTGTCCGCTATGTGGGGAAGTTTGCCGTTGCCTCTCGGAGCCCCCTCCCGTTGCCTATGCGCAGTGGGGGTCGCACGCTCCGAATACCTTCGCTCCTGAGCCGTCGCGCGTCGCACACGCCGCGGCAACGCTCGATACTCAGTCGGATGAGGTCACCGCCTCGAGAGGTCTGGATCTGAAAGAGCAGAAGTCTGCACTCGGCGCGGAAGACGACGCCGAGAAGGCACAGCAGGAGTGTGGCCTTGCCGAAGCGGGCGAACTACTGTCGGACGCCGACGCCAGTTCCGCTTCAGAACCGGGATCGGCTGCGCGAACCGAAGAAACGGCTCCGTGCGAAGAAGAGACCTCCGCGTGGAGCGATGAACTGTCCGCCCGGCTCAATCGTTACCGCTCACGCCGAAAAATCCGCCCGCCGCGTTATCCTTCGCTGAGTCTGCAGTTCGACGCTGTTGAGTCGCCGGGAAGCAATGAGCCCAATCGCCGGCCTTTGCCGCCTCCTGTCTTTGAGCCGGTCTCAGATCACGCCCTCGCGCTCGATGGAATGATGGAGTCGTCCTCCGGCACTGAGCACAGTGCTGTACCATCCCTCTCCGAGCCTACAGTCGTTCCCGCGCAGGCGGCCCCCCGCCACCCAGCAGGGCATTCCGGCGCGAAGATTATCGAGTTCCCCCGGTTCGCTTGGGGACCGCCACCCCCGCCTCCGGATCAACTGGCGGAACCCGTCGGCGAACGGCCACGCATCTTGGAGGTTCCCGACGTGGCGCCTCCGGCTCCGGCACTCGGTGGCATCATGATCGAGCCAGCCGAGCGCGAAGAAGCCGAGAAGCGGCCCGGCATCGACATCCCTCTGCAAAGCGCCTCCCTGGCGCGGCGGATACTGGCCAGCACAATCGACGGGCTGATCATTGCCCTCGCCTCCGCCTTATTCGGGTTCATCTTCTGGAAAGTGGCCGCGGTTCGTCCGCCGGCGGTTCAATTCATGGGGCTTGCTGCCGCGATCCCCTGTATTTTCTGGGCGGCCTACCAATATCTGCTGATCGTCTACGCGGCTACCACTCCCGGATTACGCATCGCGGGGCTCGAACTTGCTCGCTTTGATGGGTCTTCAACCAGCCGCTCCTTGCGCCGCTGGCGCGTGTTGGCTGCCTGCCTTTCCGGAGTTTCCCTCGGAATGGGATATGCCTGGGTGTTTCTGGATGAAGACGTGCTCTGCTGGCACGACCGGATCACGCATACCTATCTCGCGCCGAAGACGGCGTCGAAAAAGAACTGAACGCAGCCAAGTTGGCATTCAAAATTGTGTTCCATGCTATCGACGTTTTGATGGTATTGGCGTTTTGATCGTCCAGTTCGTTCTCCTGTGCTATCTTCAATAGGTTTACCCTTGATAGCAGTTACCGCCATTCATCTGAAGCATGGCAACAGCCCCTGAAGATACAAAACCGGCAGTAAAAGTATTCGTCGCCACGACGGTGATGCTGACCTTCATTTCCTTCTGGAGGGCTGCTGCCATTGTTCTGTCGGACCTCGCGTCGTCCGCCTATTACGCTGGCGGAGATGCCGAGAAGGTTATTGGAAAGAGCGCGCCCTGGTTCATCCTCGCGGTCATGCTGTTCAGTTACGCGGTCCGGGCTCTCTACATCGAGTCGAGCAGCATGTTCGTCCGCGGCGGCGTCTACCGCGTCGTGAAGGAGGCCATGGGAGGAACCCTGGCCAAGTTCTCGGTCTCGGCACTGCTATTCGACTATGTTCTGACCGGGCCGATCAGTGCGGTTGTGGCGGGGCAGTATCTTGCTGGTTTTATTGAAGATCTCGCCCGTTACATGGGCCACCCGATCGCTCATTTTCCAGAAAATACCTTCGCCGCATGCTTTGGCGCCCTGGTCGCGATTTATTTCTGGCGGAAGAACACCCAGGGGATTCACGAATCGAGCCAGAAGGCCGTGCAGATCATGATTATCACCACAGTCATGGTCGTCATTCTGATCATCTGGTGCACCGTCACAGTTCTAAAGGTTCCAGTCCAGCTTCCCCCAAGCCCATTTACGCCGGGGATCGTTCCGCTCAACAAAGAGTCGCTGGGCTGGCTGGATGGCACCTGGATCGGCCATTTGACCTTCATCATCATGTTCGTCGGCTTCGGGCATTCGGTGCTGGCCATGAGCGGCGAGGAGACTCTGGCGCAGGTCAACCGCGAGATCGCGCACCCCAAGCTGAAGAACCTGGAAAAAACCGGCCTGGTGATTTTCGTTTACAGCCTTCTCTTCACGTCACTGGTGTCGTTCTTTGCCGTGATGATCATCCCCGATAGTGTCCGCCACCAATACTTCGGGAATTTGATCGGTGGTATCTCCGTCTTTCTCGTAGGCCCAGAGTGGGCCAAACTGATCTTCCACGGTTTCGTTGTGTTGGTCGGTGTACTGATATTGGCCGGCGCGCAGAACACTTCGATCGTCGGCGCGAATGGCGTTCTCAACCGCGTGGCCGAAGACGGTGTGTTGACATCCGCCTTCCAGAAGCCGCATCCCCGATTTGGCACCAGCTACCGCATCATCAACATGATTGTCGGTTTGCAGTTGGTGACCATCCTCCTGACCCGGGGAAATGTCTTCACTCTCGCAGGTCTGTATGCGTTCGGCGTCATCTGGAGCTTTGCCATGATGTCGCTCGCCGTGCTGGTGCTCAGGCACAAGGAGCCCGGTGGGCGGTTGTGGAAAGTGCCTGGCAACATCCACATTGGCCAGCGCGAAATACCGCTCGGAGTCATCCTCGTTTCAGCAGTGTTGTTCACCACTGCAGTCGTGAACCTGTTAACCAAGCGCGAGGCGACGATCGGTGGTGTCGCGTTCAGCGCCTTGTTCTTCCTGATTTTTACATATTCCGAGCATCGCGTGACTCACGAGCGTAAGGGAAGGACGGAGAGCGTCGATCAGTTCCGGGTTTATGGCAATCAGGAACTGGGTAGCGGAGCCATGGGAGTTCGGCCCGGCAACGTTCTGGTGGCGGTCCGCGATCCCAGGAATCTGTATTACTTGCGGCACATCCTCGGGCATACGCATACCGGCAAGCAGGACGTAGTGGTCATGAGCGCTCGCCTGTACCATCGCGAGCACAGCTTCAGCGGCAGCGCGGTCTTTGAAGCGAGCCAGGTGTTCGATCACTACGAGCAGGAGTTGTTCACGGCCGCGGTCGCTGTGGCCGAAAAAGAAGGCAAGCCGATTTCACTGCTGGTTGTTCCGGCGACGGATGTGTTCGAAGCCATCATGGTGACGGCGCAGCGTCTCGATTCCAGCCGCGTGGTTTGCGGTCTCTCCAACAAACTGACCGCCGACGAACAAGCCAAACTTACAGGTGACGCCTGGGAGCGTCTGCCGGAACCGCGTCCGCGCCTCACTTTGGAAGTGTCGGCACCCGACGGGACCGTTCGCGAATATGCCTTAGGACCGCACACGCCACGAATGCGTCCGCAGGATGTCGAGCTCATGCACAAGCTCTGGCTCAACATCACCTCGGATCCCAAGTTTGCGGGAACGCACCACTACCACATTGTGGCCCTCGCCTTGGAAGAATTGCAGCGGGAGTTGGGAACCGGAGAGCGCACCCAGCTTCTACAAAAGCTGCACGACGAGATGAACCGTTCCAATCTGCAATAGAGAAGCCACGCCAGATTGGTACATTTCAGGATTCTGTGGGTCCCATCGCGCGCTCTAGTGCCTCAATATCTCTTCCAGCGACGCCCGTAGTTCGCCAAAGCGGAAGGGATATCCGCTGGAAATCAACTTGGAAGGTTCAACGCGCTGGCTGCCGAGAAGGAGTTCGTCTGCCATCTGACCAAAGGCAATCTTCGCCGCGAAAGCGGGCACGGGAAAAATAGCACGTCGGTGCAGCACCGAAGCCAAGGTCTTGGTGAAATCTGCGTTGGTGACAGGTTTGGGCGCGACCAGGTTCACAGGCCCGGACAGCAAGTCCGTTCGTAAGATGTGGTGAATCGCGCCTACGACATCCTGAACATCGACCCAGCTCATCCATTGGCGGCCATCGCCAATTCTGCCGCCCACGCCCATTTTGAAGGGGAGCAGCATTTTCTGGAGGGCGCCTCCGCTCTTTCCGAGGACGATGCCGATCCGCATTCGCGCCGTTCGAATGCCAGCGGTCGCGGCAGGCGCGGAAGCCGTTTCCCAGTCGCGAGCGAGATCAGCCGCGAATCCAGCACCGCCTGAACTTTCCTCGTTCAGTACTTCGTCTCCGCGGTTTCCGTAGTAGCCAATCGCCGAAGCGCTGAGAAAGACCTCGGGCTTTTCCTTGGCCTGAGCCAACGCCTGCGCCAGGTTGTTGGTCGCGGGGATCCGGCTGTCGCGAATCCGCGCCTTCTTCGCATCGGTCCAACGGCCGGCGACGTTTTCACCGGCAAGGTGAATGATTGCATCGAATCCTGAAACCAAGGCTGGATCAAGTGGTTGCGCGGGATTCCAGGGGATAGATTCTTCTTCGCGCTGACCAGTGTGGGCGCTGCTGGGGCGCGTCAGCCGGGCGATCTGCGCTCCGCCTGCTTTCAGCGAGGGCACGAGCACGGAGCCGAGCAGGCCGGAGGAACCACTCACCAGAATCCGCGCCATGCGAAGAGTCACCATCGTCCTCAATGTAGCAGAACCTCAGTGCTTTAAAGCCGTTGTCTGGAACGATTGACGGATGGAATTTCTCAACTGGAAAATCAGCTTCGCGTTCTTTGAAGCAATCGAAATTCGTGGCCTGCAACATGTCGCCGTTGCGTGTTTCACAGATGGTCGTTCGTGATTTCGCGATGCGCCTGGGTAGAGCCCTGATCGCAGACCGAGGCGTGGGCAAGAGACGCGGCAAATTGCCGGTGTCCACAATTCCGATCTGGGAAAGCGTATTTGCCATTTTGTCGCTGGCGGTATACCCCCCCGGTCTATTGGAATCATCACGTTAGGGCGAAAACGGCAAAAGATCTAAGGGCTGCAACAACTTACGGGCAAAATCTTTGAAACAAAGAACTTAGCGCGGACCCATCATTCAACAAGCCGGTGCCGTGCTCCCGTCGCGATCATGATCGGCTGTAGAGGCTGTGGAAGGCAAGGTTAGAGGTCACAGTATGGGAGTTCTTTTGCGGGGGATTGAGGGTACTTCGCACGAAGTGACGCAACCCGGGTGCCTTTCAGCTTTGGCCCTCAGGTTCGCCGGACCGGCGTCGAGTCGACCTTTTTCACACGAGCATAGCGTCGCTTCGCTCCGCGGACAGCCGAGGCGGCTGTCTGCACATGAGCTGTGACGGAGTCGGCTGTCCCCACATGAGCCTTGCCGTCTGCACGGGCTATAATCCTGCATGGCGAGCTTGCGCCAACAGATCGCTACTACTGCCCTGACGCTGACCAAGTTTCGCGACTTGATGCATCAGATGCAGGAGAACCGTCCGCAAGACGATCTGACCATCGTCAAAAAAGCCTACGATTACTCCCTGAAACATCATGAAGGCCAGAGCCGCGCCTCCGGGGAGCCCTACCTCGTTCATCCTCTGGAAGTTGCCCTCGTTCTTGCCGAAATGAAGATGGACCCGGTCGCCATCGCCGCCGGACTGCTGCACGACTCAGTCGAAGACACGTCGGTCACGATCGTCGATATCCGCAAAGAGTTCGGCGAGCAGGTCGCCCACATCGTCGAGGGCGTTACCAAGATCAGCAAGATCGACTTTGCCACCCGCGAAGAGCAGCAAGCCGAGAACCTTCGCAAGATGATGCTGGCGATGGTGGATGACATTCGCGTGGTGCTTATCAAGCTGGCCGACCGGCTGCACAACATGCGGACGCTGGAGCATCTGCCGCCTGAGCGCCAGCACAAGATCGCAGAGGAGACGCTGGAGATCTACGCGCCGATCGCCCATCGCCTGGGGATGGGCAAGATTCGCGGTGAATTGGAGGACCTGGGTTTCCGCTTTCTTGATCCTCTCGGCTATGAGCAAGTAGAAAAATCGGTCAATGCGCGGAGGAAGCAGGGCGAAGCCTTCCTGGAAAAGATGCAGCAGATCATCACCGACAAGCTGAAAGAGGCGGGCATCCAGGCGAGAGTGGAAAGCCGCATCAAGCGCCTCTTTAGCATCCACAAGAAGCTGCAGAAGCAGCGTATATCGGTGGACCAGGTCTATGACCTGTGCGCGATGCGCGTCATAACGCGCTCACTGCAGGATTGTTATGCCGTTCTCGGCATCATCCACAATTTATGGCGGCCGGTGCCGGGGCGCATCAAGGATTTCATCGCCATGCCGCGGCCGAATTTTTACCAGTCGCTGCACACTTCGGTGATCACAGAAGACGGTACGCCCTTCGAAATCCAGATCCGCACCGAAGAGATGCACAAGATGGCGGAAGAAGGCATTGCCGCCCACTGGAAATACAAGGACGGTCCAGTCTCGGCGCAGGACGAGCAGCGGCTGGCCTGGTTGCGGCAGGTGGTGGAGTGGCAGCGCGACGTCAGCGATCCCAACGAATTTCTATCCACGCTGAAAGTTGATCTCTATCCCGAAGAGGTCTACACCTTCACGCCGAAGGGCAAGGTGGTGGTGCTGCCGCGCGATGCGACGCCGGTTGATTTTGCCTACAGCGTTCACACGGAGGTCGGCCACACCTGTATCGGTGCAAAGGTCAACGGACGCATGGTACCGCTGCGCCACAAGCTGCATTCGGGCGATATCGTCGAGATTCTCACCCAGCCCGGTCATAAGCCGAGCCGCGACTGGCTCGGCCTGGTCAAGTCTTCACGCTCACGTAACAAGATCAAGCACTGGCTGAATGTCCACCAGCGGGAGCGCGCCATTGAAATCGGCCGCAAGCTGATCGAAAAGGAAGCGCGCAAGTACCGCATCGCGTTGAAAGAAATCAAGGACGAGGACCTGCAGAAGGTCGCCTCTGGATATGGTTTGGGCAAGGTCGATGACCTCATGTCGGGCATTGGCTACGGGAAATATTCCGCGCGGCAGGTGCTGGCCCGCGTGCTGCCGGCGGGGGCGACGCACTCGATTGCGGGCGACATCGAGGCCGAGGGGCTGACCTCGCAGCCAGGCGGCATCGCCAGCGTGGTGCGGCGCGTCTTCGGCGATCACAACGCCATCACCGTCCGAGGCCAGGGCGACATGATGGTCTACCGCGCCCGCTGCTGTAATCCGATCCGCGGTGAAAGTATCGTGGGATACATCACCCGCGGGAAGGGCGTTGCCGTCCACTCCATCAACTGCCCTAACGTGACGAATCTTCTCTACGAACCCGAACGAAAGATCGAAGTCGAGTGGGCGCGCGACGACAGCACTCCCACCTCTTACCCTGTAAAGTTGACCGTCTTCTGCGACGATCGCTTCGGCATGCTGAAGAGCATCACCGGAGTGATCGGCGACGCCAAGAGCAACATCCGCAACATCGCGGCGCACACCGCCAATAGTCAGGCCAGCGTCGAAGTTGTGCTCGACATTTCGGATTTGAAGCACCTCGAGCAGATCATCGCCGGCCTCAGAAAGATCCCCGGCGTGCACGAAGTGCAGCGGCTGCAGAAAATCTGAAAGCAGTTGTCGGTTCTCAGTTCTCAGTGAAAAGCCTAAGATCATCGTGGTAGATTGAATCCTTTGAGTTTTCAGGGTCTTAACTGAGAACCGACAACTGAGAACCGAGAGCTGCCCCTATGCGCGAAGTCATTTCCACCAAAGACGCTCCTCAGGCCATCGGCCCATACTCGCAAGCCATCAAGGCCAATGGATTCGTATTTGTCTCCGGGCAAGTTGCGATTGATCCCGCCACACAGCAGGTGATCACAGGAGACGTGGCGGCGCAGACCGACCGCGTATTGCGCAATCTGTCGGAGATTCTGGAAGCGGCGGGCAGCGGCTTGGGAAAGGTTGTGCGCTCGACCGTGTTCCTGAAGAACATGGGGGACTTTGCCGTCATGAATACCGTTTACGGCAAGTACTTCAGCACCACGCCGCCGGCCCGCTCAACCGTCGAGGTCGCCCGTCTGCCGAAGGACGTGCTCGTGGAAATCGACGTAATCGCACTGGGATAGGTTGGAGAGCCAAGTCATGAGGAAGAATGCAATCGGAGTTGTTGTTCTAGAGCTACTGGCGATTGCCCTTTGGGCGCAAACGCCCGCGCACAAGCCCAGGACTCAGGTGGTGCCGAACACAAACGCCCCCACCAAGGTCACGGGCGACGGGGTGAAGACCGCCTCTGGCCTGCAGTACTGGGACATCAGGGTCGGAACCGGCGCCCTCGCCAAGGACGGGAGCCACGTGAAGGTGCACTACACCGGCTGGCTGACGACTGGCAAGAAGTTCGACAGCTCGGTCGACGCGCACCAGCCTTTCAGTTTCACCATTGGAACAGGCGAAGTCATCAAGGGATGGGACGAAGGCGTGGCCGGCATGAAGGTCGGCGGCAAGCGGCAACTCCGCATTCCACCGGAATTGGGCTATGGTGCAACCGGGTCTTCGCCGGTGATCCCGCCCAACGCTACGCTGATTTTCGACGTGCAGTTGCTCGGTGTTTCGCCCGAGGCAGGCGAACCCAAGGGGAACTAGCGTCTCCTGAGGAATCCTGGGTCCTCTGTAGGTGGGTTCTACGCCTTGACGACTTTGCCGCTGCGCAGGCAGGACGTGCAGACGCGCATGCGTTTGCCTTGGCCCGCGACTTTGGCGTGCACCGGACGCAGGTTGATGTTCCAGCGCCGTTTGGTGACGTTGTGCGCGTGGCTGATGCGGTTCCCCGCTTGCGGCTTCTTGCCGCAGATATCACATTGTTGTGCCATGACGACTCCCGAAAACCCTCAGATAAGTTCAGATCTTGTGGGGCAAACCTAGATTTTACAGGAACTTGAGCGAATTCGGCAATGCCTTCGGCGCGGCGGACACGGATCGATCGTCGCCGCTATGCGATACTTGATGGATGCAGTCCCCACTCCAATCCGCCACTGCGGCCACGGATCCCAAGTCGGTCAAGGTGAATCTCACCACCGGCACGGGCGTGGACATTGAGTGGAATGACGGTCACGTTTCGCACTACGACTTTGGATATCTCCGCGATGCTTGCCCTTGTGCGATGTGCAATGAAGAACGCGAGAAATCCGGGCGACGGCCGGGGGATCCGGCTACCGCCGCGCCAGGTGCGCTCCTGATCTTCAAGCCCCATGCCAAGCCCCTCTCCGCCGAAGGTGTTGGCAAGTACGCCATCAAGTTTTCGTGGAACGACAACCACGACCTCGGGATCTACTCATGGAAGTTCCTGCGGGAAGTCTGCCCGTGCGAGCAGTGCAAGGCCCAGCCCGGAGCGTAGCTTCCGAGTCCACCCGCGATGCAAGAAGGAAAATTCAGCCGAACAGCGCAGCGGGTAGCAATCCGCCGGGCCGCGCATCAGTTGCTGGACCAGCCCCGGGTGCTCGATGATCCTCTCGCCCTGCGCATCATCGGGGTCGAGGCCGCGGAAGAGCTGCAATCCAATCCCAAAGAAAACCATAAGTTTTCCCGCGCCTTCCGCGCCTTCATGGTGGCGCGCAGTCGCTATGCCGAGGATCAACTCGCGCATGCCGTTAGCCGTGGCGTGAGGCAATACGTCGTCCTTGGCGCCGGGTTGGATACCTTTGCCTGCCGGAATCCTCATCCGTGGCTGCGCGTGTTTGAGGTGGATCATCCCGCCACCCAGGCATGGAAGCGCGGCCAACTGCAGGCAGCGAGCATTGTGGTTTCGCCGTCGTTAACTTTTGTTCCGGTTGACTTCGAGCAGCAAACTTTGGCGGATGGTCTTCGGCTGTCTGGCTTCAATACGAACGATGCAGCGTTCTTCTCATGGCTGGGAGTGACGCCATATCTCACGCATGCCGCTTGCATGGCCACTCTGAGCTTCATTGCGAAGATGCCCCCGGGAAGTGGCGTGGTCTTTGATTTTGCCGTCGATCGCAAACTGCTCAACTTCGGACAGAAGATGGCCCTCGATGCTCTGTCCCGTCGCGTAGCCGCGGCCGGCGAGCCCTTTCAACTCTTCTTCGATCCCAGAAAGTTGCAGGAGGAGTTGATCGGTCTGGGATTTCGTCGCACTGAGTTTCTGCAGGGCGAGCAGATTAATGCGCGCTACTTCAAAGACCGCTCGGACGGTTTGTGCGTCAGGGGCGGCCTGGGGCATTTGATGGGCGCGTGGCTGTAAAGCGGAGCGACACTGGGGCCAATCAACATCCCAGGTGTTCTTCTCTAATCCTGTAAAATTCAATCATCTCCACCGGAGCCACTTCCGCATTGTCTTTTCTTGATCAACTGAACCCGCAGCAGCGTGAGGCCGTCGAAACAACCGACGGTCCGGTGCTGATCCTCGCGGGCGCGGGTAGCGGCAAGACCC
>Ga0265338_10005365_pt1 | contig 16763 bp, 16 predicted proteins | sample 42126metaG_FD_193579 | JGI IMG/M metagenome (GOLD analysis project Ga0265338, IMG submission 193579) | Rhizosphere microbial communities from Carex aquatilis grown in University of Washington, Seatle, WA, United States - 4-21-26 metaG | ecosystem: Host-associated > Plants > Roots > Rhizosphere... | reverse complement strand
CAGCTTCAAGACGCCGCCACGGTGAAGTGGACGCCCGCGTTCAAGAAAGATTACGCGCCCGACACCTCGAGGCTGATCTTGATCATCCGCGATGACCGCCAGGGAGTGGGCTGGATCGACGGGATCGTGAACCTGGAGCCGACGCCGTGATTGCGGCGACGATCGGGACGACGATCGCGGCGATGCCCGCTCGCGCTCGCACTCTCTCGCGGGCGCTGGCGCTGATCCTGCTGGTGGCGGCCGCGCGCGGCGCGCACGCGCAGATGCTCGAGGCGCCGCCGTCTCCGCCCGCGCCCGCTGCACCACCGGCCGGCGGCGAGATCGACGCGAGCAAGCTGAGCAAGCTCCCCAAGCTCAAGCGCTTCGTCGAGGCGGAGTATCCGAAGGAGGCCCTGGACAAGGGCGTCACCGCCGACGTGCTGCTGCTGATCGACATCAATGCGCAGGGCAAGGTCGACTCGGTCGGCATCGCCGAGCCGGTCGAGCCCGCGGGCATGGGATTCGAGCGGGCGGCGATCATCGCGGCGCAGCAGTTCGAGTTCGAGCCGGCCGAGATGGGCGGCAAGCCGATCGCCGTGCAGATCAAGTACAACTACCACTTCAAGCTCGCGACCAAGCCACCCGAGCCACCGCCCGCACCGCCACCCACGCCCACGCCGATGGCGCCCGCCGCTCCGACCCCGCCGCCTCCACCCGCGGCGCCCGCGCCCACGCCGGTCGTGAACTTCAGCGGACGCCTGCGCGAGCGCGGCACGCGCCTGCCGATGCCCGGCGTGCTGGTCACGGTCTTCCGCGACGACGGCAACGAGCCGCTCGGATTCGAGGCGACGGCCGACCAGACCGGCACATTCCACTTCTTCGATCTCGCGCCCGGACCGTGGAAGATCCTGATCGAGGCGCCGGGGTACTTCCCCTTCCGCACCGTCGAGGAGATTCACCCCGGCGAGAAGACCGACGTCGTCTATTACGTCGAGAAGGGATCGTACAACCCGTACGACGTCACCGTGACCGCGACGCGGCCGCGCAAGGAGGTGAGCCGCACGGTGATCACCGCCGCCGAGATCGACAAGGTGCCGGGCACCGCCGGCGACCCGATCGCGGTCGTGCAGAACTTCGCCGGCGTCGCGCGCGCGCCGCTGCTCAGCGGCCAGATCATCGTGCGCGGCTCGGCGCCGCAGGACACGCAGTACTTCCTCGACGGGCAGTCGATCCCGCTCATCTACCACTTCGGCGGCCTGCGCAGCGTGATCCCGATCGGCGTGATGGACAGCCTGGAGTTCTATCCCGGCAACTTCTCGCCGATGTACGGGCGCGCGATCGGCGGCATCGTCGACGTGCAGATCAAGAAGCTGCAGCCGAAGAAGATCTCCGGCTACGCCGACGTCAGCATCCTCGACACCAGCGTCTACCTGGAGGTGCCGCTCGGCGACAAGGGCGGCATCGCGATCGCCGGCCGACGCAGCTACCTCGACTTCATCCTCGACGCCGTGGTCCCGAGCGACGCGCCGATCAACCTGACGGTCGCGCCGCGCTACTACGACTACCAGGTGCTGGCCAACTATCGACCGGCGCCCGCGCACGATCTCCGCTTCTTCTTCCTCGGCTCCGACGATCGCTTCGCCATCCTGTTCAAGGATCCCGGCGACGTCAGCACCGAGGTCACCGGCAACGCGTTCCAGTCGTCGACCACGTTCTACCGCTCGATCTTGAGCTACCGCTACGTCCCCAGCCCGTCGTTCGAGAACGTGCTGCAGATGTCGACCGGCAACACCACGACCAACACCACCCTCGGCCAGCTGGTCCTGTACCTGAACCTCGACAGCAGCCAGCTGCGCGACACGGTGAAGAAGAAGTTCACCGACTGGGCGTCGCTGTCGGCGGGCGTCGACACGATCTACTCCAACATCTCGGGCCTGGTCCGCCTGCCGTTGCCGCCCAAAGAGGGACAACCGCTGGCGCCGCCCGATCTGACGAAGTTGATCGAGACGCAGTTCGACAACCTGAAGTACTGGTCGCCGGGGGCGTTCGCCGAGCTGGAGCTGAAGCCGCTGCCACGCTTGCTGCTGCTGCCGGGCGTGCGCGCCGACTACTTTCAACGCACCCACGAGACGTCGATTCAGCCGCGCATCACCGCGCGCTACGGCATCAACGATCGCGTGACGATCAAGGGCGGCGTCGGTCTGTTTTCCCAGGAGCCGACCTTCGACGAGACCGACCCGAACTTCGGCAACCCCAAGCTCAAGGGCGAGCGCGCGATCCACTACTCGGCCGGCGTCGAGTACAAGCCGCGGCCGTACATCACGCTCGACGCGACCGGGTTCTACAAGGACATGTACAGCATGGTCAGCCCGAACGCCGGCCAGTTCACCGACACCGACGGCACGCTCAAGCCGCTGCGCTATGACAACCAGGGCCGCGGCCGCGCGTACGGCCTGGAGCTGGTCGCGCGCCACGACTTCGCCAACAACTTCACCGGCTGGCTCGCGTACACGCTGTCGCGCTCGGAGCGCCTGGATTCGGGCCAGACCAGCTACCGCCTGTTCGACTTCGATCAGACCCACATCCTGACGGTGCTGGGGACGTACTCACTGCCGCGCAACTGGCAGATCGGCGGCCGCTTCCGCTTCGTCACCGGCAACCCGACGACGCCGGTCGTGGGCGGCGTGTTCAACGCCAGCACCGATCAATACGACCCGGTCTACGGCAAGGTGAACTCGGCGCGCATCGAATCGTTTCACCAGCTCGACATTCGCGTCGACAAGCGCTGGGTCTATCAGTCGTGGATGCTCGACATGTACCTGGACGTGCAGAACATCTACAACCGCGCCAACCCCGAAGGCACGGCCTACAACTACAACTTCCGCCAGACGCAGGTGCAGCAGGGCCTGCCGATCCTTCCCATCCTCGGCATCCGGGCCGACTTCTGAGGAGCGAGCGTGATGCGCATCTGCGTTCATAAGAGCCCGGTGGTCGTCGCGCTGCTCGCGCTCGCCGGCTCGGCGTTGCTGGCGATGGTGGCGCGCCCCGCGCAGGCTCAGGAGCTGGAAGAGCCGCGCCGGCGCCAGGGATACTATTTGTCGTTCGGCCTTTACGGCGCGGCCACGCAAGCGATCGAGAAGGGCAACTCGCTCGGGCCTTGGGTCGGCTACGGCCAGGCGCTGCGCGCGGGTCAGCTGATCACGCGGCGGTTCAGCATGGGCATCGCGATCGAGAGCGCGGCGACCCGGGGCGACGGCCAGCGCGGAACCGCGACCGCGCTCGCGCTCGAGGCCGGCTTCGCCGTGCGCGGCAACCTGGCGTTGCGCGGCGGCGCCGGCGTCGGCTTCCTGCAGCTCAAGAACCCCAACGACCCGACGGAGTCGGCGACGCGCGGCGCGGCGGGCTCGTGGTTCGCGCTCGGCGCCGGCTACGATCTCTTCGTCGGGCAGAAGCGGCTGACGGGCGGCCTGGCGTTGACACCGGTGGTCGAGGCGCGCTACCTGCCGGGCAGCGACACCAAGGGCATCATCATGTTCGTGGGCGTCGATCTTTCATACTGGACCGGATTGCCGCTGAACCAGCTGTCGCTACCACCGTCGGAGGCCTGGCGCGCGCGCAAGCCCGGCGAGTGACGGCTCGGCTTGCACTTCGGCCCCGATCTCGAAGACTGGGAGTGGGAGGGGGGCGTCATGCAGGGAATGCCGCAACCGAACGAGCATCACCAGAGGTTGCGCCGACTCGAGGGGACGTGGGTCGGCGAGGAGGTCCTCAGCCCATCACCGTGGGGTGCGGGCGGCGCGGCGATCGGCCGCGTCACCATGCGCGGCGAGATCGACGGCTTCTTCCTCATCGAGGACTACGTCGAGGAGCGCGGCGGCGACGTCGTCTATCGCGGCCATGGCATCCTGGGTTGGGACCAGCCGTCGCAGCGCTACGGCTGGTTCTGGGTCGATTCGATGGGGACGCTGCCGGGGGCACCGTCGTGGGGGCACTGGAACGACGACACATTGACGTTCGAGCATGCGCCGGTCGCCGACCAGCGCAGCCGTTACACGTTTCACCTGCCCAACGCGCGCACGTTGTCGTTCAAGATCGAGGTGTCGCGCGATAGCGGCCACACCTACGCAACGTATCTCGACGGCCGCTACCGCCGGATTTGACGCAATCGTCGCGCGCCGCGCAAACGGGGACTTGTCACACGAACGTCACAATCACGGCACAGTCTCGCCATACCCACATGGTAAATCGCCATGAGTGGATATATCGGATAGGGCCGCTGAGGTTCCATTGCGGCCGTTGAAGGCCGATAGCCGGGCTAAGCCGCAAGTGCATTTGCAGCAGGAATTGCGGGACAAGGTGATCGTGGCAGCCCACGCCGTCGCCGCCCCGGTGAAGCACATCGGCAAACCGCCGCCCGCATGGCACGCGTTCGCCGAGGCATCGCTGCGCGTCGTCGCGATGTCGGCGATCGCCGCGGTGGTCCTGATCTTTGCCTTCGTCGCCAAAGAGGCGCTGCCGTTGCTGTTCAGCAGCAGCGTGCACAAGGAAGTCACGCTGCGGACGATGTGGACGGCGCAGCAATGGCCGGGCTACGACGCGGCGGATCACATCTGGCAGCCGGTCTCGGAAATTCCGAAGTACGGGATCTGGCCGCTGATCTTCGGCACGTTCAAGGTCAGCATCGTCGCCATGCTGGTCGCGATCCCGCTCGGGGTCGGCGCCGCGGTCTACGTCTCGCAATACGCATCTGGGCGCGCGCGAGAGATCATCAAGCCGACCATCGAGCTGCTCGCGGGCGTGCCGTCGGTCGTGCTCGGCTTTTTCGCGCTGATGGTGATGGCGACCTGGCTGCAGAGCTGGCTGGGCCTCGAGTCGCGCCTCAACGCGCTGGTGGCGGGCTTCGCGCTCTCGTTCGCGATCATCCCGCTCATCTTCACCATCAGTGAAGAGGCGCTGGGCGCCGTGCCGCGCAGCTACGTGGAGGCGTCGACCGCTCTCGGCGCGGCGCGCTGGCAGACAATCGTGCGCGTGCTGGTGCCGGCGGCGAGCCCGGGCATCGCCGCCGCCGTGGCGCTGGGGCTGGGCCGCGCCGTCGGCGAGACGATGATCGTGCTCATGGCGTCGGGCAACGCGGCGATCACGTCGCTGAGCTTCGTCGAGTCGGTGCGCACGTTGTCGGCGACGATCGCCGCCGAGCTGGCGGAGGTCGTGTTCGGCGGCGCGCACTACACGGTGTTGTTCTTCCTCGGCACGGTGCTGTTCGTGACCACGTTCGGAATCAACCTGCTGGGCGACTACGCAATCGTCCGCATGAAGAAGAGCCTCGGGGTCTCGACTTGAATTCATCTGAACGGGACCCCTCGGAGGGTTCCCGAACCCTCCCGCGCAGGACGCCGCTCGGCAAGTCGAGCTCGGTCGGCGCGATGGCCTCGAGGCAGTGGCGTGGCCGAGTCGGCGACGCCGCGCTGGTGATCAGCACCGGAGCGGCCACGCTGCTGGTGCTCGTGATCCTGGCGATCCTGGTCATCGACGTCGTGCGCGGCGGTTCGGCTCGGTTGAGCTGGGGATTCTTGACCAAGGCTCCGACCGAGGGCATGACCGCGGGCGGCGTCTTCCCGGCGATCTTCGGCACCGTTGCGATGGTGATTCTGATGACCATCGCGGTTGTTCCCGCGGGCGTCGCCACTGCGATCTATCTGCACGAATACGCCGACCGGCAGGCGCCGCTGACGCGGATCATCCGCATCGCCGTAAACAACCTGGCCGGCGTGCCGTCGATCGTCTTCGGTCTGTTCGGCCTGGGATTCTTCATCCAGTTCCTGGGCGGCGGGATCGACAAGCTGTTCTTCGGCGGCAACAAGGTACTGGGACAGCCCGCGCTGATCTGGGCGTCGCTGACCATGGCGGTGCTGACGCTCCCGGTGGTCATCGTCGCCACCGAGGAATCGCTGCGCACCGTGCCGCGCGAGCTGCGCGAGGCGTCGCTGGCGCTGGGCGCGACCAAGTTCCAGACGGTGCTCAACGTGGTGCTTCCGCAGGCGACGCCGGGCATCCTCACCGGGACGATCCTGGCGATCAGCCGCGGCGCCGGCGAGGTGGCGCCGATTCTGTTCACCGGCGCCGCATATTATTTGCCTCACCTACCCTGGCATCCCAACAATCAATTCATGCACCTCGGCTACCACGTCTACGTGCTGGCGACGCAGTCGCCCGACGTCGACGCGGCCAAGCCGATTCTCTACTCGACGGTGCTCGTACTGCTGGCCGTGACCTTCGTGCTCAATTTGTCGGCGTTCGTGGTCCGTTCGCGCATGCGGCACCGCTTTGCGGGAGCCTCGGCGTGAGTACCGCAGCGGCGGCCGACAACGCGCGCCCGAAGCTGACCGTGAAGGACCTGTCGGTCTTTTATGGGCAGAAGAAGGCGCTGGGCCCGGTGTCGATGGAGATCGCCGAGAAGCGCGTGACCGCGCTGATCGGCCCGTCGGGCTGCGGCAAATCGACGTTCCTGCGCTCGCTGAACCGCATGAACGAGCTCATTCCCGCCTGCCGCATGGAGGGCTCCGTCCAGCTGGACGACCAGCCGATCTACGGGCCCGGCACCGACGCCGTCATGGTGCGGCGCCGCATCGGCATGGTCTTCCAGCGTTCGAACCCGTTCCCGAAGTCGATCTTCGAGAACGTCGCTTACGGCCTGCGCATCGGCGGCATGGGTAACGGCAGCGACCTGTCCGGGCGCGTCGAGCGCGCGCTGCGCCAGGCGGCGCTCTGGGAAGAGGTCAAGGATCGCCTGACGGAAAGTGCGCTCGGGATGTCGGGCGGCCAGCAGCAGCGGCTTTGTATCGCGCGCGCGCTGGCCGTCGAACCCGAGGTACTGCTGATGGACGAACCGGCATCGGCGCTGGACCCCATCGCCACCGCGCACATCGAGGAGCTGATCAACGAGCTCAGCGACGGCTACACGGTCGTCATCGTCACTCACAACATGCAGCAGGCAGCGCGCGTCTCCGACTACACGGCGTTCTTCTATATGGGAGACCTGGTCGAGGTCGCCAATACCCAAGTACTCTTCACCAAGCCGAGCCAGAGTCGCACCGAGGACTACATCACCGGGCGCTTTGGGTAAGCGAAAAACGGAGCGACATGAGTAAAATAGGCGCCATGGGCTCGACAGGTCGCGAGCATACCAACCGCGAGTACGAGCAAGAGCTGCGCCGCTTGCGCGAGCAGATCTTGCTCATGGGCGCCAAGGTCGAAGAGAGCATCATCAGCAGCATCCGCGCGCTCACCGAGCGTGACACGGCGCTCGCCGAGCGGACGATTGCGATGGATCGCCAGATCAACCAGATGGAGATCGACATCGACGGTCTCTGTCTCCAGGTTTTGGCGCGACGGCAGCCGGTCGCGTCGGATCTGCGCTTCATCACCATGGCGCTCAAGCTGGTGACCGATCTCGAACGCATCGGCGATCTCGGCGTCAACATCTGCGAGCGCGTCGTAGAGCTGAATCAGGAGCCGCCGCTCAAACCCTACGTCGACCTGCCCGTGATGGCAGAGGAGACGCAGCGGATGCTGCACGACGCGCTGGACGCGTTCGTCGCCAGCGACGCCGAGCACGCGCACCGGGTCATCGAGCGCGACGCCACCATCGACGCCTACTACTCGCAGATCTTCCGCGAGCTCTTGACGTACATGATGGAAGACGTGCGCAACATCTATCGCGCGACGCGGTTGCAATCGATCGCCAAGTACCTGGAGCGAATCGGCGACCACGCGACGAACCTGGCCGAGATGGTGGTGTTCATGGTCAAGGGCCAGGACATCCGCCACGCCGGCAAGCTCAGCAACGCCAACTCGCACAGCTAACGCCGCTGGGGGGGCGAGGTCCACTGGTGGTTCGCAACTCAGCCCCCGTAGGGTAGCCGAGCCTCGCGCGAGGACGCGCGCCTACGACCCGAGCGCCGCTTCGTTGAGCGCGGGCGTCGGCGCAAACGAGGCGGCGCCGACGCGCTCCTCGACTCGATCGGCCAGATAGTCGGCGTCGATCGCGACGCCCGAGAAGCGGCCAGAGCCCCAGGTGTGCAACCACGGCAGGCCCAGGAAATAGAGGCCGCCGACGGCGGTGACGCCGCGGAAGTGCACCGGGTAGCCACGGCCGTCGAAGATCGGCACCTCGACCCAGCGGTAGTCGGAGTGAAAACCAGTGGACCAGATCACCGTCGTGATGGGCGTCGTCGCGAGATCGAGCGACGCGGTCTCGCCGGCTGGTTCCCACACCGGGCGGTAACGCTCCTCCGTCGGGGCCTCGATGCCGCGCTCGCCGATGAACTTGTCGATGCTGGTCTTGATGCTCTCGGCGACCGCGTCGGCCTGATCCAGGTTTTGCTTCAGGTCGCCGACCAGCAGCAGGCGCGAGCCGCGCACGCCCTCGACGTGGCCGTAGAGGCGCATGCCCTCGCGCGCGCGCTGGCGCAGATCGATGTCGCGGCCACCATCGCGGCCGGTGACGTAGTGATTCGCCTTGGCGCGCACCCGGTCTTTCAGCGGGTGCTCATGCACGGGCAGATGGTAGTAACCCATGTCTTCGAGCCAATCGACGACGTCGCGCCCCCGATAGCGGCGCGCGGTGCGCGGGGCGCCGCCGACCGCCAGGTGCACGCGCCGTCCGGCCAGGTGCAGGTCCTCGGCGATCTGGCAGCCCGACTGGCCGGTGCCGACGACCAGCACCTCGCCGGGCGCGAGCGACGCTGGATTCCTGTACTCCGACGAGTGGAGCTGCGCGATCGTCTCGGGCAGGCGCTCGGCCCAGCGCGGAACGCGCGGCGTGTGATAGCCGCCGGTCGCGACCACGACCTGCTCGGCAACGCATTCGCCGGCGGTCGTCGCCACGTCGTAGCCGCCCTTGGCGCGCGGGCGCAGGCTGATCGCGGAGACCCCCTCGCGCAACGGCGGCCGGAAGAAGCGCACGTAGTCTTCCAGGTATCCCACGATCTCGTCTTTCAACATGAACCCGTGCGGATCGGAGCCGTTGTAGGGGAACCCGGGCAGACGGCACTGCCAGTTGGGCGTCACCAGGCAGAACGTATCCCACCGGTGCTCGCGCCACTCGTGTCCGACGCGGTTCTTCTCCAGCACCACGTGCTCGATCCCGCGTTGCTGCAAGCAATAGCTCATCGCCAGCCCGGCCTGGCCGCCGCCGACCACCACCACGCTGTGGTGCGATCCAATCGCCGATGATTCACCCATGACCATGACGGCTCGTCTCCTCCCGATCCACCGGCAGCTCGAAGCCGGTCACCGTGACCAGATCACTCTCGCCGCAGGCGGCGCTGCGCTCCTCGATCGAAGCCAGCTGGTCCATCGCTGCCGAGCAGGCGTAGCCGTACTTCGCGCGCACACGCTCGGAGCCGATGTGCAGCATGGTGCGGCTGCGCTCGAGAAAGTCGCGCAACGGATACGAGCAGCCGACCTGGAGAAACTCGCGCACCACCAGCGACGGCGAGTAGCAACGCATCTCCGCGCCGTCAGGCCAGCGGATCGAGAAGTGCATCTCTGGCATGGTTCGCCATCCTTTCGTTCTCGGCGGCAAGAGTGGGATAGAGCCGCGCGTGTCGCGCCGCTACACCGGCCCACGAGTGGGCCTCCGCGCGCCGGCGGCCGGCCTCGCGGCGCGCGGGGCTCGCGACCAGCGCATCGTCGAGCCCGGTTGCGATCGCCTCCTCGGACAGCGGATCGACCAGGACCGCGCAACCGGCGTCGAGGTACTCGGTGAACGGCGCGCGCGCCGACGCCACCAGCGGTCGGCCGGCCGCCAGGGCTTCCAGCGCTGCCAGCCCGAACCCCTCGTGCAGCGACGGCATCGCCACCACGTCGGCGAGCTGGAACAGCGCCGGCACATCGGCCTCGGGCACCACGCCGAGCTCGATGACGGCGGCGCGCGTCTCCGGCGGCAGGCGATCGCGCGCGCGATCGAATTCGGCGCGGTAGGCGCCGTGATCGAGCACGGTCGCGCCGCCGAGGATCCACAGCCGCGCATCGGGCCGCTGCGCGTGCAACCGCGCGAACGCGCCGAGGAGACGCAGCGTGTTCTTGCGCTCCTCGACGCCGCCGACGGCGAGCACCACCGGCGCGCCCGCGCCCAGGCGCGCGCGCCACACGCGCAGGCGCGACACCAGCACGTCGGAGAAGCGGCGCGCGTCGACGCCGTTGCCGACGATCAGGCTGTCGACCCCGAAGACATGTTGCACGTCGGCGCGCGCGGCTTCGCTGACCGTGAAGCAGAGCTCGGCCTCGCGAATCGAACGCTCCTGGCAGCGCGCGAGGTAAGGATCGGCGAACGCCTCGACGTGATGAACGGTGCGCGCCAGCCTCAGCCGGCGGCCGAGCGCGCGCGCCGCCAGCAGGCCCGCGGCGCTGAGGCAGTCCTGCGCATGGTGAACGTCGTGCGCCTCGCCGTGCGCGATCAGGTACGACGCCAGCTCGTCGCTGCGCTGGCGCACCAGCGCCGCCGTCGACGAGGGTGCGCGCCCCGCCGGCACCAGGCGCAGGCGCGCGCGCAGCGGACGAAAGAACCCGCGCGCGTCCTTGTCGAGCGCGTAAACCGTGACGTCGTAGCCGAGGTCGACCAGCGCGTCCGCCAGGCAGGCGGTGTGAACGACGCTTCCGCGCGGAAGCGTCGAATACGTGTAAAGACCGATCGACGGCGGGCGCAGATCACGCGCCGGCAACGGCGGCCGCGCGGGCGTCGGAATCTCGAGCGCCGTCATCGCATGCCTTGCACGAAGACCCGGCGCGTGACGATATCGGCCATCGGCCGGCCACCATCGTCGTGGCCGCGCGAGAAACGGATGCGCGTGGTGACGCCGCTGCAATCCTCTTCGAACGCCATCAAGGATGCGGTGAGCGTCGCGCCCAGCGGCAGGTTGTCGTAGTAGAAGATGTCGCGCCGCACGGCCGAGGTCAGCAGCGCCCAGTCGCGCGTTTCATTGCCCTTGGAGGCCCTGGGGGGATTCCGCAGCCCGATCACGTCCGCCCGACGGTAGCGGTCCAGGCCGAGCTGCCGCACCAGCCGCCGCTCCGCGGAGTCGGCGATGGTCACGTAGGATGCGAAATAGAGCAGGCCCGCCCCGTTGTACTCGGCGTACGGAGAGGGCTCGTAGTCGAGCGCGGCCAGCGGTGGGCCCGCCAGCGCCATCACCGGGCCGGCGAATGGATCGTCGACGGGTTCCCCGCGGCGCGCCGCACGGGCGATGGTCGCGATCGCCGGCTCGCCGCCGACAGGGATCCACCGCCGCGCCAGCCGCGGCTCCAGCGTCGCCATGCGCAGGCCGCCACCGGCGCTGCGCGCGGCGAACGTCGTCAGCAACTCGAGCGCGAAGCGGCCGCGCTGACCGCTGACCGCGGCGACGACGCGCCCGTGCGCGCAGGCGCGGCCGGAGGGGACCACCTCGACCGCCGCTTCGAACAGGTCGTTTTCGCGCACGCGCGCGAGCGGAAAGTCGTAGCGCGCGCGCACCGCGACGACGGTCGGGTAGATGCGCTCGCCGCTCTCGCTGCGGATCTCGTCGGTGGCCAGGCCCAGGTGGCGCGCGATCGCCTCCCAGTGGCGATCGCCGGCGTCGCGGAACAGCCAGTTCTCGGACAGGCCGCCCGCGTCCAGGTGGGGCATGCCGAGGCGGATCCGCCGTGGCGCCTCGGGGGCCAACGCGCGCGCCACGAGCTCGTCGTCTCTGCCCGCGTCGAGGACGCGATGGCTCGCGAGCCCGGCGGCGCTCACGCGTGTCCTCGTCTCTCGTGCTCACCAGAAAAGCCGGTGAGCGGCGCTTCGGCGAGATCCCACAGTGTCTCTTCGAGCGTTTCGCGCGCGCCTCCGCTCGCCAGCGTCACACGCCGGCTCTCGTCGAAGCGCCCGGCGACGGCGGCGGCGATGTCGCGCGCCGCGAACGCCTCGCACAGGCGCGCGCTCTCCGACGGCCGCGCCGCCAGCAGAAAACCGTAGCTCGGGAACGCCTGCAGCCAGGTCGCCCAGGGCACCCCGTCGGGGCGCGGGATCGCGTCGAGCCGCAGCGTCGCGCCGACCCCCGACGCCTCGCATAGCATCAGGGTCGTGCCCGCGATGCCGCCCATGCTGATGTCCTTGGCGGCGGTCGCCATTCCCTCCTCGGCGACGCGGGGCAAAAGCGCGTAGTCGGCGCGCAGCCGCGCCGGCGCGGCGGCCGTGCTGGCGTTCCAGAAGGCGTGGCGCGGATGCATGCGCCCGCGCAGATCGACCGCCACCACCAGGTCGTCGCCCGGCCGCGCATCGAAGCTGGTCAGCAGCCGGCGCGCGCGCCCGAGCACCGCGGCCGCGAGCGCCGCGTACGGGCTGCGCAGGTTCGTGTGGCCACCCACGATAGGGATCTGGAAACGCTCGGCGGCGTCGGCCATCCCCTGCCAGATCGGCGCGGCCGCGTCAGCGCTGCCCGCGAAGATCGCGTCGACGATCGCCAGCGGCCGACCGCCCATCGCATAGACGTCGCTCGCGTTGACCATCACGGCGCAGTAGCCGGCGAAGCGCGGCTCGGTCGCGACCAGCTCGGGCCACATCCCCTCGGCCGCGAACAGCAGATAGCCTTCGCCGTCGGGGATCGCAGCGGTGTCGTCGCCAATGCGCACCTCCCCCGCGCCCCACGGCCCGCTGCGCACGCGCGGCAGGTGGCGCGCCGCCGCCTGGATGTCGCGCTTGTGCTGAAGGCCGACCGCCGATCGCAGCTGGTTGGCGAGCTCAGGCAGCATCGTCCGCCTCCCAGGAGCCCGAGGCGCGTCCCGCGAGTCCCCCAACTGCGGGACGCGCCTCGTCGGTCGGTGAGAAATGTTCCAGCATCGCTTCCATCAAGTGGTGCGGGCGGCCGAAGAGCTCGAGCTCCTCGCGCGTCTGCCAGCGCAGGCGGCGAAAGAACGCCACGTTGGCGCCCTGGACGGTGGCGCGGAAGCGCTGCGCGCCCCAGGCTCGCGCGGTGCCGACGGCGGTCTGCACCAGCCAGCGGCCGATCGCGCCCACGGTGCGGAACTCCGGGTCGACGCCGAGCCGCCCGCCCCACCAGTCGCCCGGCGATTCCTCCCAGATGCGCACCACGCCGACCACGCGCGCGGCTTCGTCTGCCGTACCGGCGACGCAGACGATCGGGATCGCGGTCGCGTCCTGCTCGTCGCGATCGTCGCGGTCGAACAGGCGCTGCTCGGCGCAGAAGATCGATCGGCGGAGCGCGAAGTAGGCCGCCCGCTCGCGCGCCGTGCGGGCGATGCGCGTGTCGAAGCTCAACACGGCGATCCCTCGTAGCTCGACAGCGCCGAACACGCGCCACACTTCGCGCAGCCCGCCTTCATCTCGGCCGACGACAGCCCGTGCCGGCGCAAGAGGCGCGCGACCTCGGCGTACAAGCCCTGCATGCTCTCGCTCGTCGGCGGCGCGTGCGCGGCCATCGGCGTGCCCGCGATCGGCGTGAACGGCACCACGAACGGGTAGACGCCGATGCCGCACAGCCGCTCCGCCATCGCGAGCAGGCTGGCCGGCTGATCGCCGAGCCCCGCGATCAGGTACGTGCTCACCTGCCCGCGGCCGAACACCGCGACCGCCGCGGTGAACGCGTCGAGGTAGCGCTCGACGGGAACCTCGGCCTTGCCGGGCATCACCGCGGCGCGCACCTCCGGCTCGACCGCCTCGAGATGCATCCCGAATGCGTCGGCGCCCGCGGCGCGCAGGCGCGCGAACCAGGCAAAGTCGTCGGGCGGCTCGCACTGGACCTGGATGGGCAGCGACGGAACCACGGCCTTCACCGCCGCCGCGCAGGCCGCCAGGTGCGCCGCGCCCCGATCGGACGACGCCGGCGTCCCTGTGGTCAGCACGAGCTGCTCGACACCGTCGAGCCTCACCGCGGCCTCCGCGACCTCGGCCAGCTGAGCCGGCGTCTTGCGTGCCACCGTGCGCCCCTCTTTCAGCGACGTTCCGATCGCGCAGAACCGGCAGGCGCGCGCCGCATCCGCGTAGCGCACGCACGACTGCAGCACGGTCGACGCCAGCACGCGCCGCGCATGCAGGAGCGCGATCTTCGAATAGGGGATGCCGTCAGCGGTCGACAGCGCGTAGAAGCGCGCGGCCGGCGGCAGCGCGACCTCGGCGAGCAGATCGTCACCGCGCAGGATCCAGGCGCGCGACGAGACCGTGCTCGACGCCGGCGCTGACGATCCCGAGAGCACGCGCAGTCGATACGGCGACTGCCCCGCGCCGCGCATCGGCACCATCAACGTCGCGCCGCCCAGCGACACCGCGCGGTGGTCCGAGGGGCCGGCGCCCCCACGACGCCCGGCGGAGACGCCACCCGCACCCTCGTCGAGCGCGAGGCCAGCCGCCTGCAGGTCGGCCATCAGCGTGCGCGGGTCCTCGTCGGCGGCGGTGAACGGAAGGGTGGATGTCGACACTTGGGTGAAGTCCTTTCAAACCACGCCGGCAGGCGCCGAGGTCGCGGGCGACGACACGGCCGGCGATGAGGTCGGTGCGTCGATGGGCGCCGGCGTCAAAGAGGCGCCGATGCGCTCGCGCACGTGCTCGACGAGCACGCCGGCCGCCGAGCGCTCGACGAGCGCGCTGGTCGGTCTTCGATCGATGAGCAAGCTCAGCAGCTCGGGCCGGCTGTAGTGGCCGACGCTGTCCATCATGCGTTTGCGCTTGGTGATCAGCGACAGGTCCAGGTCGGCCAGGAGCGTGCCCTCTCCTTCGGTGATCGGCGTGCCCAGCAGCGTCCCCTCGGGCGAGACGATCGCGGTGAAACAACCGCCGCTGACCGCGCGCTCGAGGCCGGTCGATCCCACGACTTCCGCGCGCTGCTCGGGTGTGAGCCAGCCGGTGGCGTTGACGACGAAGCAGCCCGACTCCAGCGCGTGGTGGCGGATGGTGACCTCGATCTGCTCGGCGAAGATGGGCCCGACCAGCGATCCGGGAAACATGCTCGCGTGGATCTCCTCGTGGTCGGCCATCAGCGCGTAGCGCGCCAGCGGGTTGTAGTGCTCCCAGCAGGCGAGCGCGCCGACCCGTCCGACGTGGGTGTCGACGGCGCGCAGCCCGGCGCCGTCGCCCTGCCCCCACACCATGCGCTCGTGATAGGTCGGCGTGATCTTGCGCCGGTGCAGCACCAGGCCGCGCTCGCCGTCGAAGATCAGCTGCGCGTTGTAGATCGTGCCGTGGTCGCGCTCGTTGACACCCAGCACGACCACCGCGCCGGTCGAGCGCGCCACCGCGGCGACCGCCAGCGTCGTGGGACCGGGCACGGTGACCGCTTCTTCATAGAGCCGCAGGTGCTCGCGGCCCATCACCGCCGCCGGCTGGATGAATGAAAAGTACGGGTAGTACGGCACGACCGTCTCGGGAAAGACCACCAGCTCCGCGCCCTCGCGCGCGGCGGCCTCGATCGCGGCGCACACCTTCTCGGTCGTCACCGCGCGGCTCGACAGCGACGGTGCCAGCTGCACCGCCGCCGCGCGCACTTTTCGAGTGGCCGCCACGCGTGCCGCCTACAGCGTCCAGGTGTTGAGGATCACCGCGTTGGCCTTGCGGTGAAGCAGCACGATGTCGAGCACGTCGAGCGGATTGATCGGCCGGATCCCCGGGATCAGCGCCGCCTCCGTCTGACCGTAGAGCGCCGACAGCGCGAAGCGGCAGGCGTAGACCTTTCCGCCCTCGGCCATGAAGCCGCCGATCTTCTGGTTGACGACCAGGTGGCCAGGGAACGCCTCGCTCCCGAGCTTGGGAAACCCTCGCTGCACGCCCAGCAACACGCCAGGACCATAGAGCAGCACGCTGGTGTCGAACCCTTTGCGCATGAGGCGCGTCGCCTGCAGCATGTTGACCAGGCCAATCGATCCTTCGAACGCGACTGTGTGAAACGTCACCAGCGCCTTTTCGCCGGGCGCTGCTTTGACGTCCTCGAAGACTTTCTCCTCATAGTCGACCAGGAAGTCGCCTTCCTTGTGCGGCGGGTGCGTGATCGCGGGCATTGTCGTCTCCCTCCAGCTGCGCGCGGGAACGCGCGGCGTTTCTCGTTCGGGCTCGCGGAGAGGACAAAGCAACCGCGGGGCCAAGCGCCTCGGCGGCCGGGCGTGGCCGCGAGAAACCGCGGCGTGAAAACGCCAGGTTTCCGATCGTGCGCACGCTCGGTTTCCAGCGGATATCGCCGCGGCCAAGCGCCCGTGGCGGATCGCCGCGCACCACGACAAATCGCGATCTCGACCGCGAATTTGCGTCGTGGAAACGAGTCCTCGCGTAGCGTGATCGCGTGCTCTGGTCGGACGTCAACGGAGCCGCGTCGCATTCGTTTCGAGAGTTGCTGCTCGAGCTCGCGCGCGAGCGATCGCTCGAGGATCTGCTGCCGCTGTGCACGCGGCGGCTGGTCGAGAACGAGGACGTCGCGCTCGCGCGCCTGTGGCTGCTCGAACCCGGCGATCAATGCGCGGGGTGTCCCAACGCCGGGGTCTGCGCCTCCCGCACGTCGTGCCTGCACCTGGTGGCCAGCGCGGCGCGCGCGCGCGGCGGCGCCGCGATCGCCGACGGCCGGCTCGGCGGCGCGTTCCGCCGCATCCCGGTGGGCGCGTTCAAGGTCGGCGCAGTCGCCGCCACGCGCGCGCCGGTGCTGGTCACCGATCCCGCGCGCGATCCGAAGATCCGCCACCCCGAGTGGGTGCTCGCCGAGGGAATCAAGGGCTTCGCGGGGCTGCCGCTGATGTCGCGCGGCGAGCTTTTGGGCGTGCTGGGCGTG
>Ga0265338_10005364_pt1 | contig 16763 bp, 17 predicted proteins | sample 42126metaG_FD_193579 | JGI IMG/M metagenome (GOLD analysis project Ga0265338, IMG submission 193579) | Rhizosphere microbial communities from Carex aquatilis grown in University of Washington, Seatle, WA, United States - 4-21-26 metaG | ecosystem: Host-associated > Plants > Roots > Rhizosphere... | reverse complement strand
ATAACACGCAGCATGGGATTTATTGAACCCGTAACGGGCGAATGCGGGGAAAAGTTCCCAGATCTCGGCGGCGATCTTTGCCGGAATGCCATTCTTTATCATGCCGCTGGTCAGTTTTTGCTTCTGCTCATCAAGCAGGGATTTGATCTTCTTGCCGATGGCTTTGCGGAGCGTGTCGGCTTCGGGGAGTGTGTAGCCCGCAAGGTCGCGGGCGATCTGCATCATCTGTTCCTGATAGACACCGATGCCATAGGTGGTGCCGAGGATCGGTTCAAGCTTGGGATGGAGATAGGTGATCTTTTCCTGGCCGTGTTTGCGCTTGATGAATGACGGGATGTTTTCCATCGGTCCCGGACGAAAGAGCGCGACGAGCGCGATGAGATCCTCCAGGTGCGTCGGTTTGATCTCTTTCATGTAGCGCCGCATGCCACTCGATTCGAACTGGAACACGCCGGTGGTGTCGCCTTTTTGCAAGAGCTCATATGTCTTCTTGTCGTCCAGTGGGATCTTCGAGATGTCCACCGTCACGTCATGGAGCTCTTTGATAAGCCGCAACGCGTCCTCAATGATAGTGAGGTTCTTGAGCCCGAGGAAGTCGATCTTAAGCAAGCCGAGATCTTCGACGACGTGCATGTCGAATTGGGTGATAATAATATCTTCCTCGCCCGGCGCAAACTGCAGCGGCGCCCGCTCCATGAGCGGATCCTTCGCGATCACGGTGCCGCACGCATGCACCGATGCGTGCCGTGCGACGCCTTCCAGGTGTCGCGCCGTATCAATAAGTTTTTTCGCTTCGGGGTTGGTGTCATAGAGCGTCTTCAACTCCTGCACTTTTTTGAGGCATTCATCGAGCCAGCCCTCTTTCATTCCTTGTGTTGGATTGAAAGGAATGAGCTTTGCGATCTGATCGCAGAACGCGTACGAATATCCCATCGCCCGGCCGGCGTCGCGGATAGCGGCTCGCGCTGCCATCGTTCCAAACGTGATGATACGCGCCACGTGATCCTCGCCGTATTTCTGGCGCGCGTATGCGAGCACTTCTTCGCGTCGGCTGTCCGCGAAGTCGATGTCGATATCAGGCATGGAAATACGTTCCGGGTTCAAAAACCGCTCAAAGAGCAGTCCGTAAGCGAGAGGATCGATGTCGGTGATATCGAGCACGTATGAGACGATACTGCCCGCGGCAGAGCCGCGACCCGGTCCCACGGCGATGCCATGTACCTTCGCCCAGTGGATAAGGTCTTGCACGATAAGGAAATAATCGGCAAAACCGGTCTTTTCGATGACGCCGATCTCGTATTCCAGGCGATCATGCATTTCTTTTGTCTGCGTCTCCGGCGGATATTTTCCCGGAAGTCGTTCCATGACGAGGTCGCGCATATAGGCGTTGGCGGTCTTGCCGTCCGGCTTTGGGAATTCGGGCAGGAGATAGGTGCCATGACCGTACGGCGGGATGAGCTCGAGTTCTATATTGCAACGCTCCGCGATCTCGTGCGTTCGCGCGACCGCTTCCGGGCCGCCCGGAATGTCCGCAAATTTCTTTGCCATGTCCTCCGGTGAGAGGATCGAAAAGTCGTCCGACTTCATGGTCATGCGATCGTCGTCGGTTAGCTTGTTGCCCGTCTGCACCGCAAGGAGCACATCATGATATTCCGCATCCTCGGAGTGGGTATAATGGCTGTCCTGCGTGGCAACGAACGGGATGCCGGTCTCTTGTGAGAGTTTTACCAAAAGTGGCTCAATCTTTTCCGACTCAGGAATGCCGGGGTGTTTCTGTATCTCAAGGAAATAATTTCCTTTGCCGAATATTTCCTCGTGTTCCAGTGCAACCCGTTTGGCTTCTTCGTACTGTCCCGCGGTGAGTGCGCGGGCAACTTCACCGCCGAGGCATGCCGAGAGGGCAATGAGCCCTTCGTGGTGTTCGCGCAGAAGATCTTTATCCATGCGCGGTTTGTAATAGAACCCTTCAAGGTGGGCCTTGGAAACAAGCTTGATAAGATTCTTCCATCCGGTCTGATTTTCTACGAGGAGCACAAGGTGGTAATACCGTTCGCCGTTCTCTTTGGAGAAGCGGTCGCGCGGGGCGATATAGGCCTCGACGCCGAGGATCGGCTTGATGCCGTGTTTTCTTGCGAGTTTATAAAATTCGACGGCTCCATAAAGGACGCCGTGGTCGGTGAGCGCGATCGAGTCCATTCCCGTCTCCTTGGCGCGCGCCACCATCTCATTGACCTTGGTGAGTCCGTCGAGCAGGGAATAGTGCGAATGCGTATGTAAATGGGTGAATTTGGGCGTTTCCATTGTTCGTGTGTTAGCCCTCGCAAGCGAGGATGCAGAACATTAAATCTATGTAAAAACTTCCCATCTATTTTACTAAAAAAGGATCAAAAAAAACAGCCCCGCCGCCGCGCCATCCAGGATTTGACAATCTATATATATTTTGTTATAGTCTTTCCGGGTCCGAGCTGCGCCTTCGCAGCTCTCTATTCTCCCGAATACAGAAAAGGACCCGCGCCAGGTTGACCGGAATGGATTTGCCTTCCTATCCGGATCCAACCTGGCGATAACTTTTTTAATCCGTTATATTTAATGGCGCGCGCCACCTTAGCTCAGTTGGTAGAGCAACGCTTTTGTAAAGCGAAGGTCCCCGGTCCGAATCCGGGAGGTGGCTCAAGTGATATACTAAGAACATGATCCTCCAGGTCGGCGTCAAAATATTCCTCAAAAATCAGGACGGCAAATATCTTCTGATGCGCCGCTCACCGGAAAAATATCCGGGAGTGAAGGGAGAGTGGGATATTCCGGGTGGCAGGATCAATCCCGGGTCATTGTTGATAGATAACTTGCGGCGCGAGGTGAGGGAAGAGACTCAACTTGAAATTATTTCGGAGCCAAAACTTATTTACGCACAAGACATCATTCCCAACGAGGAAAAACATGTCGTGAGGCTTTCTTATATAGGGGAAACAAAAGGGGAGCCGATCCTTGATACCTCCGAGAACGTGGAATATCAATGGATCTCTTTTGAAGAATTAAAGCGGCATGAAAATGTGGATATTTATGTGAAGGAGCTCATCAACGGAGGTCATTTGAATCAGGCGTAACTTTAAGGTATATTAGAGCGGATGCCGTTGTAGCTCAGCTGGTAGAGCAACTCCATGGTAAGGAGTAGGTCGCCGGTTCAATTCCGGCCAACGGCTCCAAAAGATATGTTCTGATAAGAGACGGCGTTCCGGCCTGGTGGCCGGCCGCCTTCGCGGCTCCGCGACACTCTTATGAGAGCATATCTTTTGGAGCTTAATATTAGATATTAAAAAACAGTCAGAATGGCTCAGTTGAAAAAATCCCCGCATCGTCATGACGATGCGGGGATTGTGTTAGTGATGTATGAGCGGCAAGATCGCTTGGAGTACGGCCGCAACGAGTGACAGCCAGAAGAAGAGCGTGCTCATTGATGGGTTTAATGGCTTAATTTATATGATAAAATCACGACCTTTAGTCTGTTGATTTGGGTGGAGTGTACCAAAAGGCCGATTAAAACTATCTTAAATGTGCGGCGAAAGGCCATTGCGTTTTTAAACGGAATGTAGTATCATCTTTCCCATGGCCAAGATAAAGCATGCCGACAGGCTTATTACGATGCGCTGCAGCGTCTGCAAGCGGCGTAATTATTACACCAATAAAAATAAGAAATTGGTTGAGCGGAAAATCGAACTGCAAAAATTCTGTGACTGGTGCCGCGTAAAAACGCTGCACAAAGAGGCAAGAATTACCGGAAAATAATCGATCACGGAAAATGCGCTTGCCTCCAACGGGGCAGGCGCATTTTTGTAATCTGTATTATTATTGAGAGGAAGAAAAGGGAGCTTAGTTAAGTGGTATAACTTCGGTCTCCAAAACCGATGTCGGAGGTCCGATTCCTCCAGCTCCCGCAGTAAGGTTGCAAATGAGGTAATTCTTGCTACAATAATATCCGACATGGCACTTGCATATACCGATCTAACCAAGGGCGTTTTGTTCATCATGGACGGCTCGCCGTACGAGGTCATCGAGACCCATTTTTTGCGCATGCAGCAACGCAAGGCCGTTGTGCAGACCAAAATCCGCAATCTCATCACGGGCAAGCTTTTGGACCGCAACTTCCAGGCGAGCGATTCGTTTGAAGAGGCGGAGATCGAGCGAAAGCATGCGATTTTCATTTACGAGAGCAAGGGACAGTATTGGTTCCACGCGGAAAATAACCCAAAAGAACGTTTTGCGCTCGAGGCAGATGTTGCCGGCGAACAGGCAAAGTTTTTAAAGCCGAATACGCGCGTGCAGACGATGGTGTTCAAGGAAAAGGTGATCCAGGTAGAGATCCCGGTCAAGATGGAATTCAAAGTGGTGGAAGCGCCGCCGTCGCTCAAGGGCAATACCGCGCAGGGCGGCAACAAAGTTGCGACGATTGAAGGAGGCGCAAAGATATCAGTGCCACTCTTCATCAATGAAGGCGATATGATCCGGGTGAACACACAGACGGGGGATTACGTGGAGCGGGTGTAAATTATGCGGAAGAAAACGGTTTTTGTTGGCATGTCGGGTGGGGTGGACAGCTCCGTCACGGCGCATTTGCTTAAAGAACAGGGCTATGACGTCGTGGGCGTGTTTATGAAGTGCTATAACATCGACGGCTGTGCCGAAACCGATGCCGAGGACGCGCGCCGCGTGGCGGAGCATATAGGCATCCCGTTCTATGTGTGGGATTTTGAGCAGGAATACAAAGATCGCGTGGTGCAGTACATGATAGAGGGTTATCGCGCAGGGATCACGCCGAACCCGGACGTGATGTGCAATCGCGAGATCAAATTCGGATTGTTTCTGGAAAAGGCGCTCGCGAGCGGCGCGGACTATGTGGCGACCGGGCACTACGTAAAGATAGAACAATCCGTGGACGGCGTTTTTAAATTATTCGAAGCGGCGGATTCCAACAAGGACCAGTCATATTTTTTGTGGACGCTTAGCCAAAAGCAACTTGCGCGCTGTCTTTTCCCGATTGGTGGGATCAAAAAACCAGAGGTGCGGGAGATCGCGCGCCGCGCTGGATTACCCACCGCGGAAAAGAAGGATTCGCAGGGTATCTGCTTTCTTGGAAAATTTTCACTCGACGACTTCCTTAAGCAATATATTCCGGAGCATCGCGGCGTACTCATGACGACGGCTGGCGAGAAGATCGGCGAGCACTCCGGTGCGGAGTTCTATACCATCGGCCAGCGGCATATTGATGCCGCCTTCGTCTTTCCGAAGACCGGTGTCGTGGGCGCGGCGCGCAAGCCGTTCTATGTGGCCTCAAAAGATGCAGCAACGAACACGGTGGTGCTCGCGGAGGGGAGCGACGATCCGGCCTTGCATCGCGACGAAGTTGAATTGACCCAGGTGAATATCGTTTCGGGTGTGGCGCTTGGAACTCCATCATTGTCTGTTCGCGCGCGTGTGCGCTATCGTCAACCGCTTTCCGAGGCGATACTTTCAAAACTTGAAACCGGCAATTATAAGCTGGTGTTCGCCTCGCCACAGAAATTTGTGGCCCAGGGTCAGTCGGCAGTGTTCTATTCCTCGGACGGTGAAATGCTCGGCGGCGGCATTATTTTATAGGATATTAAATTTTCATTAAAAGTTTTTTGACCTGGCCATGTGGTGCACGCTACCATGTTCACCAAAGGTCATTTTAATTAATTTTAATAAAACATGTTTATAGAAACTTGTGATGTGTGCGGGAAGACGGTTTCATGGAAGGATCGCATAAGAGTTTCATATCCTGCGGTATTCTCGCAATATGAGTTTTGCGAGGAGTGCGGCGCGATGTTTGTGGAGTTTTTAAAGGAAAAACGCCTTCTTAAGGAAGAAAAGCGTTTAATAAGATTTTAATCCGTGATAGGTATGATTGTTCCATGGAACAATCAGAAAGAGAGGAATTGATCCGGCAATTCGAGCTTATCGTCCACCGGGAGGTCGCTCCCGTGCTCGATATTCTCATGGACTACTTGGATATCCGATTCGACGAGATGGATGAGCGGTTTCTGTTCGTGTTCGGCGGGATCAACCAACTGATCGAGAGGCTTGGCGAGGCTTTGGATTCGCGCAATCCCGCCGAATGACCGTGCTGTGCTATTATTAGGGGATGAAAAAGGATGAGCTTCAATCGATTGCCCATTTCATCTATGAAGCGGGTATTTTGGCAAAGACGCCGCGCTCCGGCTTGTGGTTTCTGGGGACCGGTTCGCAGTCAGTGGCTGAACATCTTCTCCGCACCACCTATATTGCTTACGCACTTTCCTATTTGACGCCGGAGGCCGACCGGGCGAAGGTCGTCTATATGAGCATCTTCCATGATTTTGCCGAAGGCCGGACGTCCGATCTGAACTACGTTCATCAGCGTTATGGACGCCTTGCGGAATCACAAGCGTTCAAAGACATCGCCCTCGATGTTCCTTTTGGAAAAGAGATGGGAGCGTTTTATGACGAAGAGCAGGCCAAGCAAACACTCGAATCGAAATTGGTGAAGGATGCGGACCAGCTTGAATGGCTTGCGACGCTGCGCGAGGAAGAGCTGAAGGGAAATGCAAAAGCGAAGGCATGGCAGAAGAGCGCGTACGAGCGACTGAAAACAAAGCAAGGAAAGGCCGTGGGAAAGTATCTTCTTTCCACCCACTCCGATGCCTGGTGGTTTGACACCAACGATCAATGGTTCGTTTCCCGTGATCCAAAGTTAGCACGAAAGAAGAGGCGGAATAGCAAAAAATAGACCCGTCAATGGGTCTTTTTTTTAACCCGAAGAGGTGTTAAAATTGCCGTATATGCGCCAATCTCAACTGTTCACGAAGACCGAGCGGAATGCCCCAAAAGATGAAGCGACCGTTAACGCCCAGCTGCTTTCACGGGCGGGCTTCGTGTCCAAATTGATGGCGGGGGTGTACAGCTATTTGCCGCTCGGGCTGCGCGTTTTGAACAAGATCGAGAATATCGTCCGGGAGGAAATGGACGCGGTCGGCGGCCAGGAGGTCTCCATGCCGATCATCCATCCTAAGAGCATCTGGGCGACGACGGGTGGTTGGGAAAAGATCGATGTGCTTTTTAAGATCGAGAGCCGGACGGAAAAAGAGTACGCCCTTGGGCAGAGCGAGGAAGAAGTGGTGACGCCGCTCGTAATGAAATATGTGAATACGTATAAAGATCTTCCGAAGGCGGTGTATCAGATCAATTGGAAGTTCCGAGACGAACTTCGCTCAAAATCGGGCCTCATGCGCGGGGTGGAATTTCTGATGAAGGATATGTACAGCTTTCACGAGACCCAGGAGGATTTCGAGCGATTTTATGCGGAGATGAAGAAGGCGTATCTGCGCGTCTTTTCACGCATGGGTCTGACGGCAAAGGTGACGGAGGCTTCCGGTGGCGCGTTCACGCAAAAAGTATCGTATGAATTCATGGTGCTTACCGACGCCGGTGAAGACGATATTTTATATTGCGACTCCTGCGATTTTTGCGTGAATGTGGAAATTGCAAAAGAAAAGGAAAGTGAAGTATGCACGCGCTGCGGCAAGGGGACGCTCGCAAAAGCGCGGGCGTCGGAGGTGGGCAATGTCTTTGATCTGGGGCAGAAGTTTGCCAAGGATTTCGACGTGACTTATGCGGATAAGGAGGGCAAACGACAGTATCCGATCATGGGCTGTTTTGGTATCGGTATCTCGCGGGCAATGGGCGTGATTGTGGAGAAATATAACGACGAGCGTGGCATTATCTGGCCGGATTCGGTCGCGCCGTTCGCGGTTCACGTGCTTGCGATTGCCGGCGCGGATGGTGAAAAGACCTACGATTCTTTACAAAAAGCGGGCATCCAAGTACTCTATGACGATAGGGAAATGTCCGCGGGCGAAAAATTTGCGGAGGCCGATCTTGTCGGTATTCCCTGGAGAATCGTGGTAAGTCCGAAACTTGGTGATCAGGTGGAGATCAAGAAAAGGACCGAAAAAGAGCCTCGTGTTGTGAGCATAAAAGAAGCTTTGGAAATCATTAAAAATAATTAATTTTAAGAATCAGCGGACATATCATGGCACTCTTCGATAATGTATTCAAAGACATCGGCATTGACCTCGGCACGGCAAACTCGCTCATCTATTTAAAGAACAAAGGTATCGTAGTGAACGAGCCGTCTGTTGCGGCGATCAACACCAAAACAAACCATGTCCTCGCGGTAGGCGATGAGGCAAAAAAAATGCTCGGGCGCGTGCCTCCACATATCAATGTCGTGCGTCCGCTCGTGAACGGCGTCATCTCCGACTTTGAGATGACGGAAGAGATGTTACGCCATCTGCTCAGCCGCCCGAAGGCAAGCCCGATCATGTCGTATCGCCGCGCGATCCTCGCGATCCCGAACAATCTCACCGAGGTGGAACGGAAATCCGTGGAGGATGCGGCATTGAACGCAGGCTGTTCAAAAGTGTATCTCGTGGAATCGCCGACGGCGGCCGCGCTCGGCGCCGGACTACCGATCATGACACCGACGGCGAGCATGATCATCGATATCGGCGGCGGCACCACGGACATCGCGGTGATCTCGCTCGGCGGCACCGTTGTCTCGCGTACGCTCAAGGTGGCGGGGGACAAATTCAATGAAGACATCATCCGCTATGTTCGCGACGAGTTTCATCTTGCGATCGGTGAACCGACGGCGGAGTTCGCAAAGATCGCGGTCGGCTCCGCGATTCCGCTCGACGAGCGCATGGAAGTGCCGATCCGCGGACGCGACTATTCGAGCGGCCTTCCGCGCGAGGTTGGCATGAAGAACAACCATGTCCGTATGGCGATCTCAAAGTCACTTCGCCAAATCATCGATTCGGTGCACGAGGTCATCGAAGAGACACCGCCGGAACTGGCGGGCGACGTTCTCCGGCAAGGCATCGTGCTTTGCGGAGGTGGTGCACTTTTGCGTGGGCTGGATGAATTACTCGAGAAGGAGACGGGCGTTACCGTGACCGTGGCCGACGATCCGTTAACATGTGTAGTTCGGGGATTGGGGCAGATGGTGGATGATTTTGATGCGCATCGCGAACTGCTCGATAACCCACTGAAGCCGCTCTATATCAATCTTTAATGAAACCGATCAGTAATGGGGCGAAAGCGCATATCAAATAGCCATTGGGTCTCCGGCGCGCTTATCGTCATTCTCGCACTGCTTATTTTTTTTGCACCTTCGTATGGATGGACGATCCGCGCGTGGCTGAGTCCGGCGCTCGGTAACGTCGGCGCGGGCGTCTCGCAGACGGATGCTCAGAATCTTGTGGCGGAGAATGATGCGCTCAAGGCTCAGCTCGCGACGTTGCAGGTGGTGGCATCGCAGTTGCCGACCTCAACGCCGAATACGATCCGCGCGATGATCTACTCCCGCTACCCGATGAACTTCAGGAATGAGTTGCTGGTGAGCGTCGGATCGAACGAGGGCGTCGCTACCGGCGCGGCGGTCACGTTCCAAGGGATGTTGCTTGGGGAGGTAAAAGCGGTCTTTCCCGAAACCTCATTGGTACAGACCATCTTCGACAACAGCCTTAAAATGCCGGTACGGATCGGTTCCGGCGGCGTGAACGGGCTTTTGCAGGGCGGTTCGGACCCGATCGTGGGATCCATCACGAGCAACGCGGCGGTTATGCCGGGAGACATCGTCTATTCCGCCGCCCCGGGTATCCCATACGCGGTGCCGGTCGCCCAGGTGGTCGCCACGAGTACTTCCGCGGACAGTCTCTTCGAGCAGGCGACCCTCAGTTTTCCGTACGACATCAATAATGTAGAAACAGTGTTCATAGCAAAATAAAATGCGACTCAGATCAATCCTTGCCATCCTCATCCTGCTCCTCGCGTGCGCGCTCCAATTCTGGTTCGCGTCGGCGGGGACATTCATCAATTTCATCCTCGCTACGCTCATCGTGTTCGCGTTCTATATCGATATCTGGGAATTGCTTGTATTCGTCCTCTTCGGGATATTCGTGGTCAATTGGCAGCCGGCGGTGAGCGCCGATATTTTCATATTCGGCATTATCCCGATCGCGGCATATGCGTTCCATAAGGTATTCGCGTGGTCGGTATGGGCGGCGGCGCCGGCCGCGATCGTCTGCGGATTTTTTCTGCTGTATCTCGCCATCGCGCCCGGAGCATTTTTGGCAAATGCGGAATTGTTTTCGATCGACGTGCTTGGCGGCCTGATATTCGGAGGCCTCGTATTCTTCGTCTTCGACCGGCTAAAACTTTCGTAACTTCGTGTGATGAAAAAAAAGCCGGAAATTCCATTTGAAGATTCGCTGAATGACGACTGGAGCCGCGATCTCGATATCGTGGAGGTGCCACTCGGTGCCCGCCCGCTTATCGTGCTCGGCGGGGTCATCACGTGCATCGCGCTTATCGTGCTTGGGCGCGTCGCATATCTCAACTGGTCGGGCGGAACCTACTATGCCTCGCGGGCGCTGGATAATGCGAGCCAGGCGCAGGCGACGCCCGCGCCGCGCGGTATCATTTATGACGCCGAAGGAGACCCGCTTGTGGAGAATAGGGCGGTGTTCGATGCGATTCTCAACGCAAATCTTTTCATTTCCGATCCGGCATTGCAGAGTTCCACTCTCGCCGCCGCGCAAACCATCCTCGGTGTCCCTTCGACGACCGTATGGTCGCACCTCGCCGAGAGCGAAGCGCAGCAATTTTCCACACCCGTGATGCTCGCGCAGGACATCGATCAGTCCGAACTTGTGAATCTTCAGGCGCTCGGATCGTCCACGATAGAGGTCCGGAGCGATTTTGAACGGTATTATCCAAACGGGCCGGTTTTCTCGTCCGTGGTGGGATATGTCGGGCGCGTGAGCCAGAGCGACCTTGCAAGCGATCCAACGCTTACCGCTGATGATTTTGTGGGAAAAACAGGCATCGAAGAGGAATATGATATGGCGTTGCAGGGTACGCCGGGCGTCAGCATCAAGTTCACCGACGCGAACGGAAAGGTGCTGGGGGAGGAACAACGATCCGCTTCCACCATCGGTTCACCGGTTCATTTGACGATAGATGGGGGATTGCAAACCGAATTTTATCAGGATATCCAGCGGGAGCTTGCGGTGCTCGGTCGGCAGGTTGGTGTCGGGCTCGCCATCGATCCGCAGACCGGCGCGGTACTATCGCTTGTCAATCTGCCGGGATTCGACAATAACGCATTCATGTCTCCGGCGAGCAATACGGCGGAGATCGAGAATTATCTGACGTCGCCCGATAAGCCGCTTTTTGACCGCGCCATCTCCGGACAATATCAGCCCGGGTCGACCATCAAACCACTCGATGGTGTCGCGGCGCTGAAGGAGGGCGTCATCGCGCCGGACCGGCAGCTCTACTCGCCCGGCTATCTTATGGTCCCCAATCCCTATAATTCCTCCACTCCTACCAGATATGCGGACTGGGAATCGCATGGGTATATCAATCTTGCGTCTGCGCTTGCGCAGTCGTCGGACGTCTACTTCTACATCGTCGGTGGCGGATCGCCCGAATATACCACGCCGCCGCTCAACGATCCGGTCGACTACGGGATCAACGGACTCGGTGCGGCAAAATTGTACGATTGGTGGACCACGTTTGGGCTGGGGAAGAAAACGGGTATCGATCTGCCGAGCGAGGCGGTGGGATTTTTGCCGACGCCTGCATGGTGGGGCACTGTCTCCACGCGGCCATGGTCACTTGGCGATACGTATAACATTTCCATCGGGCAAGGTTCGCTCGCCGTTACGCCGATCCAGCTCTTGAGCTATATCGACGCCATTGCGAACGGCGGCACGATCTATAAGCCGTTTTTGAATGCCAGTTCCACGCCCGTCACGAGTATCGATCTGACGTCGCTTCTGCCCCAGATCCAACAGGTGCAACAGGGGATGCTTGAGACCGTGGCGGATCCGCGCGGCACTGCGTACACAATGAACGGTCTCCCCGCGCAGGCGTGCGCGAAGACCGGCAGCGCGCAGGTACAGAATAACCAGGAGGAGAACGCGCTTTTCGTCGGTTATTTCCCGTGTACGAACCCGCAAATCGCCCTTTTGATCCTGATAGAAAATTCCAGACAAGGAAGCTTGAATGCCGTCCCTATCGCAAAGAACGTTTTTGATTGGTACTATTACAATAGGATGGCAACCGCGAAGTAACAAGATTACAGAAAGATACTATGAGTGAATTACGACAAGACCTTACATCGGGGGACTGGGTGCTCATCGCGCCTGGGCGCGCTTTGCGTCCGAAATTTTTGGCGCAGAAAAAAAAAGTACGTAAACCTACCCCAAAAAACATATGTCCGTTCGAAGACCTGAAAAAATCTGATAATTGGCCGCCGCAGTTCATCTATCCGAACGAAAAAAATTGGGAGATCGCGGTGATTCCGAACAAATATCCCGCCATTGAGCGTAGCTCGGTGTGTTCGGTGCCATTCCGCCGCGGGATCTATCACGTCCGCACCGGGGTGGGTACGCACAATTTGCTGATCACCCGCGATCATAATAAACACTTTATCGACCTTAGCCGAAGTCAGGCGGTAAAAATATTCGAAGTATTCCGGGCGTTCCACGAGATGGCGGCGCAAGACAAGTGCGCAGCGTACATCGCCACGATCTATAACTACGGTCCGAGCGCGGGGGCATCCGTATGGCATCCGCATTATCAGATGCTCACACTTCCGATCATTCCTCCGCATAACGTGCAATCGCTCCGCGGAGCGAACGATTATTATAAGAAGTTCGGGCGCTGCGTGCGGTGCGACATCATAAACGTGGAACGCAAAAAGAAGATCCGGGTGATCGTGGAGAATGAGCACGCGATCGCCATCGCGCCCTATGCATCAAAGCGTCCGTTTGAAGTGACCGTATTGCCGAAAAAACATTGGGCATCGTTCCGGGAGACGTCGCCCGAGGCGGTTCGCGATGTTGCGCTGGCCCTTCAGTCGGTGATGCAGAAGATGAAGAAACACCTTGACGATCCCGATCTGAATTTTTTCGTGCACGATACGCCGCTCGATCGTAAAAACTATCACTATCACCATTGGCATATCGAGGTGATACCAAAGACCGCCGTAGAGGCCGGATTTGAATTTTCAACGAGGATCGATATCAACGTTGTCGACCCGGATAATGTTGCCGTTATTCTAAACGGGAGAAAAACGGGATCCGCCCACTGATATGATCGGAAAGATAAAGAAATATCGCCTTGTGAGCCTTCTTTTCCTCGCATCCTTCGCGTTCGCGGCAGGAGGATTTTTCTGGGCGCTTGATGTCTTGCGTCGCGCCGCTTCCGGACCGATTATCCTTCATTTCAACGATATGCACGGGATCACCCATATCGGGACCTTTGGCGATGTCGTGCTCATGGGGATCGTGGGAATCGCCATTGTGCTCGTGGATTTTTTTATTGCCCTTGACCTTGAGGCGCGGGACAATGTTTTGGGGAAGATCGTCGCCGTATTGACGCTCGTGATGGCCGTCTTGCTATTTCTGACGTTTGCGGCTATAATCAATGTCAATTAAACGTATTAAAACCATGGCAAACGACTTCGCAGTGATCGAAACGGGCGGCAAACAGTATCGGGTCTCCGCCGGCACCAAGCTCAAAGTGGAAAAGCTGGATGTAAAAGCAGGCGATAATGTGGTTTTTGAAACCGTCCTCTTGACGTCTGTCGGCGACGCAGTCAAGGTGGGGGTGCCATACGTCACCGGGGCAAAGACGGAAGCAAGGGTGCTCGGCGATGGCCGGGGAAAGAAAGCAATCGTTTTCAAGTATCACCCGAAGACCCGCGGACGCAAGAAGAAGGGTCACAAACAGGAATATACGGAGTTGGAGATTATAAAGATATAGCAGCAAATTCCATGATTTTAAGAAGAAGGGGCTTCGAAAACGAGGCCCTTTCTTCTTGTGGTATAATAATCATATGAACATATTAAACTCGGGGTTGGGATCGACGGTCGGCGCGGTTGGACCGTTGCTGCTCGTTATCATCGTCTGGAGCTTGTTCTGGAAGGGGCTTGCGTTGTGGCATTCAGGAAGACGGGGGCAGGCATGGTGGTTTGTTGCCATGCTTGTGTTGAATACCATCGGGATCCTGGAAATCATCTATCTTTTTGTGGTACTCAAACTGAAGTTCTCGGAGCTGTTCAAGAAGTAAAAACTAAGAAAACCAAAAGGGTCTCTTAGTCTATATAAAAGATATCAGCGCTCGGTGTGCCCGCGGGTATGCTGCTCGTTTGATCGGGCAAGACATAGTGGATGTTCGCGGCCGCCGCATCGGCGTCGGTGAAGGAATGCGTGATGAACATCGTTGTTTCTGCCGGAGTGGGGATGCCTCGCACGGGAACGCCACCGGCATTCACGACCACATATTTCGGTGTGCTGGTCGGAAGCGCATTGATCTGTCGTCCGATGTCAACGTAGTTGGTGCTGAACGCGCCTTGAACATTCGGATTTTGTGCCCAGACGACAAAATAATCATAATAACCCCATCCGGCGAGGATGATGATGAATACGGCTATAAGTGATTTCGCGAGAGCCGCGCTCCAGTGTTTTTCAATGATGCGGTAAAGCCATATGCCGCCGAGCGTGGCAAAGATGAGTGCCGGCGCGAGCCCGAGGATGGAGCGGAGCGCGTGGGGGATGCCTTCATCCGACGCTGCGGCGGGAAGTATGCCGAAAATGAACCACGCAAAGGCGAGGAAAATGCCGAACTCCGGGAATAATTTTTCGTCCTCCGCGGTGATATATTTCTTGCGCCAACGACGGATCGCGTAATACGCGGAGAGTACGATGCCGAGCAGGAACAAGATACCGACAGGCCAGAATAATTCGGGCCCGCCGCTCACGTTTTGCCGCCAGTTGTAATCACCGTGGTAGTTGAACATCAGAAGTTCCTTTGCGACGTTCACCGCCAGGTCGTGGACTGGATTTGAAGCACTCGTAACGGAGATCTCCGCGGTACGTCCAAAGAAGCTTCCCGGCGTGGTGGCAAAATACCATCCGAGCGGTGCGGCAACGATGAAAGTGGCGACGATAAATAAGGAAGTGCGCTTCCAGAAATCGGGGAGTTTTCTGAAGAATGGGATGAAGAGCAGGAATAAGATCGGCGTGACGCGGTAAGCGATATACGTATAGAAGCCAAGGCCATAGATAATGCCCGCGAGCGCGGCAAAAAGAAGGGCCATGCGTTTATTGGCCGATCGGAAGGCTTTGAGCATGAGCCATAGCGTGAATATAAGTGCGAGCGGTGCCAGGATCGCCCGAAACCCGATGCGCGAGAAGATGATGCCCCAAAAGCTTGTAGCGAGCAGAAATGCGGCGAGGAGTCCAGGGCCGTTGCCGAATAGTTCGGCGACGAGGAGGTAGAGACCCCATACCGTCAGCACGCCCGCGACCGCTGCGGGCAGGCGGACGACCCACGGTTCGTAGATTGGCCAGACCTTAAGGAATACCGCGATGATGTTCACATAGAGCCCTTCGCGGCCGTTATCTTCGGGATAGAATACTTGAAAGTGACTTGTCTCCGCAACCTCAGCGGCATTGTTTCCATCCATTGCTTCGTCGGGATAAAGTCCGGGCGGGGTGGTGGTAAAATGGTAGAACCGAAGGAAGATTGCTATAATCAAGATACCGGTCAGCAGAATGCTTCGCTGAGTTTTAGACATTCCTTTAATTATATCAAAAATGGATTCATCATCATCGTTCGAGCAGGCATTGGAGGCGGATATAAAAACCCTCGCCGCGGAAGTCCAGCGCACGCAGGAAACAAAAGATATGAATAATGCCGAGGGACTGAGCGTTATTAAGGAGGCCATTCGCGCCTTTCCCCAGCTCGATGGCGCCGCATCGCAGAATGGCGTGCCTGTCCCGATCCCGGCAGCTGCGGTTCAGGCGAATAGTCCGCTGCCAGCGTACGCGCAGACCGCCGCACCGGAGATAAAACTTGAAATAGAGTATTTGCTCGATCTCGCATTCCAAAAAGGGATCGGCACCGCGCTTGCCGAATCCGCAAAGTCTCCATACTTCGTACAAGACGCGTTTCATGACGCGCTTGCGGGGAAATTATATCCGGAGATGCAGAAGCGCGGCCTGATAAAGTAGCGAAACAATAATGCCGACATTTTATTTATTGCTCGGGATTGTGGTCGGTGCCATCGTCGTGGTCGCGATTTTTTTCATCATTCGTATGATCGCGCGCCGAAGGATCTTTGATTCGCTGCAAACATCGCTTTTTTTAATAAAAGTTCCGAAGACGGCGTCGGGAGACCAGTCCAAGGGTGGCGGTGAGGGAGGTGACTTCAAGACCGAGATCGCGCATTTTGAACAGCTTTTGGGATCTCTCACGGCCATCAAGCGGCCGATTGTGTTCGAGGTAGCGGTACCGCATATCGGCGAAGAGATACACTTTTATATCGGCGTGCCGAAATTATCCGCCGAGGTTGCCATGAAGCAGATCCAGGGATTGTGGAATGGCGCGAGCGTAGAGCTTATGCAGGACGATTTTAATATCTTCAATGCGAACGGTGCCACCGCGGCGGCGTATGTCTCACAGAAGGAACATTGGTCGTTGCCGGTACGGACATACGCGGAGTTGGGCTTGGATTCTTTTGAATCCATCGTGGGCTCGTTCGCGAAGATCAACGAGATTGGCGAAGGGGCATCCCTACAGCTCATTGTGGTCCCGGAATCGAGTGGACACAAGAAAGAGATCTATCATCACA
>Ga0265338_10005363_pt1 | contig 16764 bp, 9 predicted proteins | sample 42126metaG_FD_193579 | JGI IMG/M metagenome (GOLD analysis project Ga0265338, IMG submission 193579) | Rhizosphere microbial communities from Carex aquatilis grown in University of Washington, Seatle, WA, United States - 4-21-26 metaG | ecosystem: Host-associated > Plants > Roots > Rhizosphere >... | reverse complement strand
TATCGCAGCGCGAAGCCATCAATATCGTCTATCGCGCGCTCGCGCTGGAAGGGTTCACTGCCATTGAAACCAGCAAATCGATTCTCATCGTGCCCGAAGGCAAAGAGCCAAAAATGACCGCGGAAGTGGTGGACAGTGCGACCAAAGATCTCCCGGAGGGCCGCCAGCGGTTGACGAAAGTTTTTTCGCTGAACCACGTCCAGGCCGCTAGCCTGAAGGACAAGGTTCAGGCGGCTCTGTCCGACAAAGGCACCGTTATGCTGGACGAACACGCGAACCAAATCATTATTTCAGATTACAACGACAACCTCCGCGTGGTGGGCGAACTCATCGAAGCGCTTGATACCGACCGGCCGCAGGATGTGGCCGTCCGCATCATTGCCTTGAAACACATGAGCGCGCAGGACCTGGCCAAGGAACTGGCGCCGCTTTACCAGAAGATGAACGGCAAGGGCACGGGCAACGCCATTGATGTCGCCGCGGATGACCGTTCGAATTCCCTCATAGTCCTTTCGAGCGAATCCGATTTTAACGCGCTCGAACGAATCATTGCGGCGCTCGACACGACGGATGCGCAGGAGAAAATCAGAAAGACCTTCGTGCTGAAAAATGCCGACGCCCAGGACGTGGCGAAACAATTGCAGGACCTCGGGCAGGACCAGGAAAATAACCGGCGTCCCTATTATGTCATTTATAATTCCGGTTCGGGCTCCGATGCGGGCGCCGGCAAGAAGATTAGCGTCGTCGCCGATCGCCGCCGAAACGCGGTGATCGTCCAGGGGCCGCCGGGGGAAATGGAGGGCATCGCGAAAATGATCGACGAGCTGGACGCCCCCGTGCCGGATGAGGGCCTCGCGCCGAAGATTTTCCATCTCAAATACGCCAGCGCGGTGGACATCGAGGACGTGCTGAATCAGTTGTTTCTGAAAAAACAGGAGACGAGAAGCTATTGGGATTCCTATTACGGGGATTACTACGGCGGCGGCAGTTCCGACAACAACAATCAGCAGGATGCCGGCCGGCTATACGGCAAGGTGCGCATCACCAGCGAGCCCTATTCCAACACCATCCTGGTCACCTCCAACTCGAAGGAGAATCTCGCGGTCGTGGAGGATGTCCTGCGCCAACTGGATGCGCCGTCGGAAGCCGGTGAAAGCACGCTCCACGTGCCCTTGATGTTTGCCAAGGCTTCGGTCGTGGCGCGCAATGTGAACATTTTGTTCGCGAAAAACGGCTCTCCGCCGATGCGCGCAACCGGGCAACAACAGCAGAACAACAACAATGGCTCCAACCCGCAACAACAAGGGCAGCAATCCGACTCCAGCCAAAACGCTTTTCAGTTGGCGCAGGAAGTGAAGGAGGAAGGTTATTATCCGTGGCTCGGCGGGCAGGCGGACAGCACGCGCGGCGGGGATAGCCGCAATTCGACCCGCCCGGCCAGCGACCTGGTCGGTCGCGTTCGCGCCGTGGCGGATGACCGTGGCAACGCCTTGCTGGTTTCCGCCAACGTGCACTTTTTTCCACAGGTGCTAAAGTTGATTAATGAACTGGATGCGGCTTCGGACCAGGTATTGATTGAAGCGCGAATTGTTGAGGTCTCGAGCGATTTCCTGGACAAGCTGGGTGTTCGCTGGTCGCCGGACGGCAGCAAAGTTTTTACGGCGGATGATTACGACAACTCGATTCTTGCGCATAGCAGCGGCAATTATCAGAAAGGGTTTGGCGGTTCGACGATTGTCAACGGCACCACCGGCGCCGGCGCCACGGCATTTACCCCGGCCAATCTCCTGGCGCAGATGCGTTCGGGAGTCGTGGAGAGCACCATTAACATTGATTTCCTCGTGCAGTTCCTACGCAAGACCACCGAAGCGACGGTTTTGGGCGAACCGCAAATCAATATCAACGACAACGAGACCGGGCGTTTGTTCGTGGGACAGCAAGTGCCCATTCTCGTGGCGCAGAACAATCCCGCGCTGGGCGGCACGAGCCAGAACTTCACCTACAAGGACGTCGGGGTGATCCTGGAAGTCACGCCGCATATCAATAGTTCGGGCGAGGTCGAACTGAAGGTCCACGCGGAGTCATCCACGGTGGTTCCGGGCGAGACCGTGCTGGGCGGCGCGGTTTTTAACACGCGCAATTTTCAGACGGACCTCACGGCCAAGAACGGCCAGACGCTGGTGCTCGGCGGCATTTTGCAACGGCAAATTTCCGACACCACCCGCAAAACGCCGTATCTCGGCAGTATTCCCGGGCTCGGCTGGTTGTTTAAGAAAAAAGATAAAACCACCCTCGAAGTTGAGCTGATGGTCTTTCTCCGCCCGCGCGTGGTCCACAACCAGAAAGAGGCCGCCAAACTGATCGATGAAATCAACGAGCGCGCGCCGAAGATGAAAAAATGGGAGCAGGATTCCATGCCGAAGAAAGCGCAATAAATGGAGCGGACTCGCGTCCGCTGCTACAAGATTAGCCGGCTAGACTCCCACGGCTTCCTTATTCGCCTCGGCCATGGCCGCACCGAGAATCCGCGCCGCCGAAGGGAGCACCACGCCGATGGCGTTCATCTGTGCCATCACTCGCGTCAGCGTCTTCTGCGCATGCGCGGCGAACAATTTCCGGTACCACTCGATAAACGCCCGGCTGGCCGCCAGTTCATCCTTATTGTCTTCCGGCTGGCGCGGGACCATTCCCTCGGCCGCCTCGCACAAAATCAGCGCCGCCAGCAGGTGGGGACTGCCGGTGCCCGTCCAAAGTTTTTCCCACAAAACCCGCGCGCCGGTGGTGTCGTCGCTGAACATCAGCGCTTCCGCCCGCTGCGTGGTGATGACGGTGTCGTCCGGGACGTGACTGATGGCTTCACCCGTCCAGTCGCGCGCGAATTCCAAGAACTCCGGCGAGCTCAAGGCGATTTGGCCCCCCAATCGCCAGGCCGCAGTGTTGCGCGCGTCGTGGGCCACGATTTCGTTCAAGGGATGCAGCGCATCCACGGCGCGCTTTTGTTCGAAAAGAAATCGCGCGTAATCCAATCGCAAAGCGTCCACGTGATCGAGCTCTTTGAGTCCCGCTTGAAACGCGGTTTCCGCCTCACTCGTCTGGCCCGCCGCTGCCAGGGCGACCCCGAGGCAATGATGCGGCGCCGCCGTTAGAATATCCCGGTTGATGGGTGACAAGCTTCGCTGCCCGCGTTTCGCCAGGCACTGGCGCATCTGATTAGCAGCTTAACTGAACTGCTTCAATTCGAGATGTGCCAGGCCGAGCGAGAAATGGAGGGATGCCGTGAGGCCGGAGCCGGAGCGGGCCAGCGGCGAGGTCAGCACGCGAACGGTCTCATCCTGGCGTTTGGCCGCAGTGAGCCGCGTGCAATATTGGGCTAGCAGCGTTTCGCGCAATTCCGGAACGATTTCCGCGGCGGGTTTTGACGACAAGGCTTCAAACGCTTCCTCATAGCGGGCAAACGCCTCGCTTTCGCGGCCGGAGCGTGAAAGTTCCAGGCCGAGATTCATCAACAAATGCGGTTCGCCCGGCAATTCCTCGACGGCTTTTTCGAGCAATTGCAGATTGCGCTCAATCTTATTGCGATCGCGCACGATTTCCTGCGTGTAGCCGTGGTGAATCAGCGTCGCATCCCCGATTTTATTTTCCAAACCCCACTCCGCGCGGCGCACTTCGATGCTGCTGAAAATCTGTTCGTGCACGCGACCCAGATAAAACAAACCGGGGGCGTTGCGGAAAAGGCGGGGCACATACGAGCAACCGTCCAATTCGCGGCCCACGTCCACAATGGGCAGGCGCCACGCCATCGTGGCGGCATCGGTCATGGCCTGGCGCAGCTTGTCGTGGTCCTTTGGCGAAAGTTCCTCGTCGGCATCGAGCGCCAGGACCCAGTCACCGGTCACGTGGTCCAGCGCCGCATTGCGGGCCGCGCTGAAGTCGTCGCACCACGCGAAGGAATGCACCTCCGCGCCAAATTCCTTCGCGATCTCCACGGTGCGATCCGTGGAACCGGTATCCACGACCACGATTTGTTGCGCGACTTCGCGGACGGATTTCAGGCATTGGCCCAAAAACCTTTCTTCGTTCTTGACGATGAGACAAACCGACAGCCGGCTGTGGACTGTGGACTGTGGACTGTGGACTTGCATCGGCAACTTCAGCCATTCCGGGCGATTATTGCCCTTCAGCCGCTGGTTTAAAAATTTCTTCGCGCCCTTGAAATCCGGCGCCAGGTGGCGCGCGTAATTCGCGCACAATTTCGCATCGTCGCCGTCGTTGACCGCGAAGGCGATTTCCGCGAGCAAGAGAAATGCCTCGGGATGAAACGGCCGTTTGGCCATGGCGGCCACGGTCGATTCCCACGCGGCGCGAAATTTTTTCTGGCGTACAAAATCGCGCGCTTCGGCGAGGTGTCCAACCAAGGCGCAAGGGGGTAAAGCGATCGGGGCGCGTTTATTGGTCGTGGACTGAGGGGCGCTGACTTCCGTCCGCGGGTGGGTGAGCGCGTCGATGCGTTGGAGCGCGATCTGCGCCGCATTTTCCCACGAACAAAATTGTTTTGCATGTTCGCTGGCCAGCCGCCCGCGTTCGCGAGCTTCCGCCGGGTGGGTCGCGATCCATTTCATGCGTTCGGCGAGAACACCGGCGTCCGGTTCCAATAACCAGCCGGGTTTTACCAGCTTCAATCCGCTGATTTCATTGCCGAAAATCTGCCGCTGGGCCGGGATGCGAAAACCGAATTCATCCCGCACGAAATCGTCCGTGGCGCCGCCGGCGGTCGTCATCACGGGCAGGCCGCACGCCATGGCTTCCACCACCGGCAGGCCGTAGCCCTCGCCGCGATAGGGGAGGACGAGGCAGTCGCACGCGCGATACAGGCCCGGCAACGCTTCCGGCGCGAGTTCGTCGTTCAGATAAAAAATCTTCGGGGCATTCGGGAGCGCCTGGGCGGCGCGAATTTTTTCCTCAAAGGTCTGTCCCGCGTAAACGGTTTTGCCGCCAAAATCCTTGATCACCAGGCAGACATCATCCGCCGCCGTGAAGGCATGGAGATACGCTTTCAGCAGGACATCCGGGCCCTTGCGGAAAATGGTCCCGCCCACGAAGAGGAATTTAAATTTCTTAAGCGTGGGCAGCTGCATGGGCTCGGCTTGCGGATTGAATTTCTTGGTGTCCACCCCGTTTGGCACGACGAAGACTTTGCTCGCCGGAACGCCGGAATCGACATAGACGCGCCGCACGTATTCGGAAGGGACCCATGCTTCGTCCACGGACGAAAGATCCTTCACCCATTGTTCGGGCAACGCCCCAAATTCCCACGGTTGCACCACCACCAGCTTGCCCTTTTTCGGCCGCGACCAATCCGGCGGCCAGGCGTGCCGGACGGTGATGGCGCTGTCGGGCGCGGCGGAGTTTGAAAGCTCACGGGCCAGGTCTTTGAAAGCCGGTGAAACCTCGGCACCCACCTTGACTCGGTTCAGTTTAATTTTGGTTGAACCTGCCAAGGCCTGTGTGAGTTCCCGATTCACATGCGACAGACTCCCGTAGTCGAGGAACGAGCCCACCCAGTTGAGCTTCACTGGGCCGCCCGTTGGCGGCGGTTGTTGGTCGGCTCCGCGGCTGGATGGAGGCGCCGGCTTGGCAATCGATTGGCCGAGGCGATCCGGTTCGCCGGTACGAGCGGCGACTTCCTTCAACTTAGCGATCCGGTCGGGATAGGCGCCCGCCAGGCGCACCGCTTCCGCCAGGAACCGCCGGGTCTCTTCACGCTCGCCTGATTGATGGCACGCGAGCACGTGCGCGAGCAGGTCGTCAAAACGGAAAACGCGGCGGTCTACGCGCGAATAACGATCGTCATCGTGAAGAACTTTGCAAAAAGTATTGAAACGAATGGGAATGCCGGCGGTTTTCAGGCGCGCGGAAAAGTCCACGTCTTCGTGCTGATAGAATCCGCGGGAATCGTCCCACGCCACCCGCTCCATCACCGCGGTTTTGAGAACACAGATGCCCCCGGTGATGTAGACATTTGGATCGGCGTCCCAGTAATCGAGCAGCACGGAGCCCTTGGTTCCACCGACGGTGGCCCAGTCCCAGAACCGGCTTCCGTCAGGATTCCGGATGCTGACGGCCATGGCCTCGTAGCCTTCGCCGAAACGCTCCAATCCTTTTCCGAAATCTTCGTCGAACACGATGTCGTCGTCGCTGATGACGAGGTGATCGAATTTCGCGAGTCTCGCGAGTGCGTTGCGCATTTTCCCGAGCCGTCCGGCGCGGGCGGCCTGGCTGAGATCGATTTTTTGAACGCCATCCGGCACGTCGGTGACGTCCCCACCCACGAGAATCTCAAATTGCGGCAATTTCAAGGCGCGGATGCTGGCGATCTGCCGCTCGAGCTTCGCGCGGCGTCCGCCGCCGGTGATGATGCAGAAGGAGTAACCTGCCGGCCGATGTCCGGTGACCCGGGTGGGTGTTTGCAGGTTGGCGCGGACGTTTTTGATTTGTTCCGCGACAGTGGCGTCAACACATTGATTCAGTTCGTCGTTCGTCAATCCCAGCAGGGAGAAGAACAATGGCGTCTGTTGTTCGCGATGAGTTTTCAGGAATTGGCTGACGTCAGTTGCGGCGGCGGCAGCCACGGAAACAAGCGTTTGCTCGACCGCTTCCGGGGGAATTTGCACTCCGCCAAAGAACGGACTTAACAAGGCAGCAAGCCCCCGTTCGCCGGGGTTGTTTCCAGGTGAGGGCGGTCCGCCCGCTCGCAGGCGTTCCGCCTCGGTTACGGCTTCCAGATGCGACGTCTCGCATTGGCGCTGCACCAGGCAACAAAATGCCGTATTGGCGGCGCTCGGCTTGCCCCAGCGCCGGAGGCTTAGGCCGACGAGTAACAATGTTTCAGTTGCTTCCGGTCGAAGCTCCGCCATGCGTTCACAGGCCTGCGCGCAGGGTTGGGCCTGGCCGGCGGCAAAATGCTTCTTGGCCATGGCAATGAGTTTTGAAAACTCATCTTTCTCTTCTTCTTTTGTCGCTGAGAAGAGGCCCTTTTTGCCGGAGACCGTTTGAAGGATGTCGAGAATCACCGAGTTCCGGCCAAGCTTCGCGGAATCAACGCTGCGCTTGGCGAATTCGATGGCGGCGGGAAGGTCGTCGTAATTCACCATCAGCAACGACGCGATCAACCAGGCGCGGGCGTTCCCGCGTTCAACGGGGGCGCCGGCGCTGTAGCAAAACCGGAAGAGCGCTTTCAGTTCGTGTCTCGCCAGGAGTGCTTTGACCGTGTTCGCTTCGTAGGAGGTGTCGACCTGCTGGTAGACTTTGGTGAGGGAGCCTTCGTGGCGGCGGTATATCCCCACATCCGTGTTCACCCGTTTTACCGTCGCTGCAGGCGCCAGACGAGCCCAGAACTCATAATCGTGGGCGCGGGGGAACGCGGGATCGTAGCCACCGATTTGCTCGAAGCGCGATTTGCGAATCATCGTAAAGCCATTGGGAATCCGGTTCTTGATGATCAGGTCGCTCAACAAGGCTTCGGACCAGCCGTGGTAATCCAGGTAAGACCACACTTCGACGACGTTCAGATTTTCGTCGGCGATCTGCAGATTGCCGTAAAAAACATCAACGGCCGGATGTTGTGCCGCCGCTTCCGCATAAGCCCGCAGGGTTCGCGGCAACAGGGCGTCATCAGAATCCAGCCAAATAAAAAATTCCCCTCGCGCCTCGGCCACGCAGCGGTTGCGCGTCTGCGGGCCGCCGCTGTGTTCTTTCAAAATGAAACGCACACGCGGGTCCCGAATTTCGGACATGATGGCCGCCGTATTGTCCGTTGAGCCGTCGTCCACTACCACGACTTCAAAGTTCGAGTAAGTTTGCGCCAGCGCGCTCCGAACCGCTTTTTCAATGAACTGGGCGCGGTTGTAAGTGGGAATGCAAATGGAGATGAGCGGGTCGCGGGTAGTTAAAACGGGCTTCTGGTTGCCAGCGGTTGAGCCGGCGGTTGGGGTCTTAACGTGCCGGTGCAAAAGCCCGTAGCCCGCGGCTTTCGTTTCGTTCGACCTCGCAAACTCAACGAGGCGATGGTGAAATGTGTAAAGGTCGGCGTGCTTGAAAATCGAATAATCACGCATTAACACGTGGCGCGATTGTTTCGTCTCCAGCTTGTTGTCCGTGTTGGCGTAATCATGGTAAATCACCGTGAACGGCCAGTAGATAGCGCAGAGGTCTCCAAGTTCCTTCGCCATGCGATAAGACAAATCAACACCTTCGCCACCGAAGAGCAGGGGATCCTGCCCGTTAAACTTGCGCCACGTGTCCGCGCGAAAAGCGCTGTTGCCCTCGGTATCGATGTCGGCTGGAAACGGCAGATTACCCAGGTTGTAATGTCCTGCGCGATGGTTGTTCGGGTGGTCGGATTTTGGCAACACTTTGCCTCGGAAGGCGTGAATGTCGAAAGCCTCAAACGCTTCTACCACCGATGCGAGATAATCTTTCGCAGCGATGGCATCATCATCAATGAACGAAATAATAGGTGCGCGAGCGAAATGAACGCCGATATTGCGTCCCTCGGCCAGAATGACGTTATATCCGACACGAAGGTGAAGAATCGGGCGTCGGGCGAGTTCCGCGGCGATGTCTTCGTTGCCGCCATTGTCAACGACGATGATTTCGCAGGGCGGGTTCTCAGAAGCTGCCAGCGAATCGAGACACTGGATCAAGCCTTGCCCGATTTTGTAAGCCACGATGACGGCGGAAACTTTCGGCGCCTTTTCGGTTCGGTTGTCCGTGCGTGTGATCGCATCGTAATCGATCAATGCCTGATATTTTCCACACTCAACCTGCGCTTTAGCGAACTCCCGTTTTTTCAATAGATCAAAACCGCGCTGCAAATGAGCGAAGGCTTGGGCGTTTGAGCCAGGGGGCGAGGCCTTTTTCGAGGAGCTTGCCAGTTCGTTCGTTGCCACGAGTTGAAATCCGCGTTTCTGGACAGAACAAGCATCTTCCCCATGCCCACTTTTGCCGGCCTTTGAATCTGGGCACGGACGGGACGTTTGTCCTGCGTTGCCGGCGCCGATCGTCAATTCGAGGAGCTTTTGCCTGGCTTCGGAATGATTGGGCGTGATGCCGAGCGCGCGAGAGAAACAGGTTCGTGCGGCCTCGATATTTCCCAGGCTCGCATGCATTTTTCCTTCTCGAACCATCAGTTCAACATCTTCCTGGAGCCGCGTGGCATTTATTTCTGAGCTGGCAAAACGGACTTCATTCCCTTCCAAAATCACAGCGTCGCCGGTTTTTCCAAGTTCAAGCAAGCCGGTTGCGGATTCGCGTGTCAACACTGCGAGAATGGTCTTCGCCTCATTCGTCCTGGTATTGCTCCGTGTGAGGCCGATGAAGTTGAGCGGACACCCGTGTTGCTTCAGAAGCGATTGCAGTTCGTTTAAACTCCACTCGCGCACGTGGGCTTGGTTCGGCGGGGGGCCGAGGTGGTCTTTGCCTCGCACGAGTTCGCGTTCCGGCGTGGAAAGCAAAATCGCCGGCGCGATTTCAAGCAGACGGCGAAGGGACCGGAGCAGAGCGGTTGGGTTAACCAGGTGCTCGATGACATCCGAACAGACGATGAGGCTTTGCGAGAGCAGATGCGCGGGCAGCGTGAGATTGAGCGGTTTTTCGAGATCCGCCTCAATCCATTGGCCAAAGTTGTGATGATCCCGGCAGAAACGAATGTTCTCGCCGTAGTCCACACCGGTAAGTTGAAACTCCGGGTGCAGCCCGGCCAGCTTTTCGGCGCGGCCGCACCCAATGTCAATCACCTGATGACAGTGGAGTCGTCGAGCAAGGATCCCAGCCAGCGGATAGACGTCGGGCTGCCACACACAACCACTTCGCTCAGTCACGGAATCGGTGAAATACTCCGGCTTGGCGCGCGCCTGGTAACCGTTCTTGATGCAGTAGTCTTCGGAGATTCCAGTAAGCCCGTGCGATTCAAAGCATGGTACGAGGGGGGAGGCAATTCGTGCGCCTTCCAGGACGATCTGACCCGTGCCGTAACCGTTGGACAATCGCACATTGAAATAACGGCCAACCTGTTGCATCCACCAGTCCGCCGATCGTACCGTTAGATGGAGGTTTTCACCATTCGGCCCGAGCAGACCGCTGGGGCGGGTGGATACCGAAAGGAAGATGGAATCCGCCAGGCGTCCTGCCTCGCGCAGCACCAGTCGGATGTCGTTTTCCGTGAGATGCTCCAATACGTCCACCGAGGCGAACACGTCGAAACGCTCCTTCAGGAAGGCAAGCGAGAACGCGTCGCCGTGAATCTTGCGCGCGCATTGTATTCGGGCAAATGCGTGGGCCGACACTTCAACCGCGACAACCTGGTTGCCTTCGGCTTGGAGATGACGCGCGAAATCACCGTTGCCGGCACCGAATTCAAGTATGGTTTTGCCGCGAAATGTGCGCCCGAGATAGCGCGCCAGTTTCAACCCCACGTTGCTGTCGTATTCACCGTGGTTTGCGTGGCAAAAATTGTAAAGTTCCGCGTAAGGATAGGTTTCGCCGAACAGGATCACGTTGGGCCGGCTAAGAATGATATTGAACTCGCTGCGTGAATGGGTCGTGTGGAACTGCGTATCCGGCTGCCAATAGTGCGCGGTCTTGAATCCATCGAAGCCGAACAGGTCGACCGGAATGCCAAGTTGCGTCGTTAATTGGATCAGCGCCAGACCAGTGGACGGCTTGGAAGTTTCCGGAATGAACGGATGCACGTCCATGCGGGCGGCTAGAACGGGCCGCGCGTTGGCCGCGTTGAAAGTCGGGAGATTCGAGGACTCGACGGCATTCGCGTGGAACGGGCTGAACTCAGGATGTTCGTTGCGGTGCTCAATGTCTCTCCAACCGCTGGTGCAACGGCAGTCGGTCTTCGTGCCGACGAGTTTCTCGAAACCGGCGGTGCGAAAATTGTTGATGCGGATGACGGCCTCGTAGCTGTCAATCAGTTCTCCAAAATCCTGTTTCGGTGTGGCATTACCAACGATGGCGATGCGCCCGGGGAAAGTCGCCAGTAAATCTTCAGTGCACTGCGGTGTTGAGTTCATGCCTTTGTCACTAAATTTTAAAGACCGGGCGGGTTGGTAAACCAACCCACCCAGGGAAGGAGCCAGCAATTTCGCCGATTGGCGACCGACTACGTCGCTGGACATCGTTACTGCCGCAATAGACGGAGCGCGTTGAGCGGCATTGAATTGGCCTGCGCCATCATTGCCATCGCGTTTTGCGCGATGATCATTTGCCGCGCGGACTCCGTGCTTTTGCCGGCCTCGTCCTCATCCTGGATGGGGGCGCCGGCTGCAGTTAAAGTTTCATCACTCACCGGGGTGAGTTGGGACTGGCCCGCGTCGACAGCGGCGGGACTTTTGGAAATCGTTTTTCCGCGCGAGGCGGGAGTGGCGGGAGGAATATTGGCGGCGGCCACGTTCGAACTGATGATCATATCTTGGTACCTTTCAAAGCGGGCAGGGTGGGGACGGCGGTTTTGTTTTTGTTGTTCGCGGTCACGAGTTTGGGCAGGGAAGCCGCCGGACGGACGAGCGCCTGCTGGTTGTTGCGCTGGATTTCATCGTAAACTTCCTCGCGATGCACCGGCACGTCGGCGGGCGCTTCGATTCCGATCTTCACCACGTCGCCCTCGACGCGGACGATTTTCACGCGAATGCGTCCATCGATCACGATGCTTTCGCTGGATTTGCGGGAAAGGATGAGCATGATTCGAAGTGGTTAGGCGGCCGCTTCGGAAACTAACAACGGATGTTGGACCGAGTAGTCCGCGCCGTTGGCAATCACCACCTGTTTGCCCACGCCCGTGTGGCGGTTGATCACAATCGGCCCTTTCAAATTCATGGTGGCGTGGCCTTCCTTGTGAACGGTGACGATGTTCAAAACTATCGCGTCTTTGGCGTCATGGAGACCGAGAAAGTCAACGTCGGTCTCGGGGATGTCGGGATGATAATCGGGCACGATCAGGAAAGGATTGAGGACCACGAAGGCAATCGAGGTGTCACCTTTCACTTGCAACCGCCCAAACGGCTCCTCGGCAGGATTAGCAATCAGGAGATAATCCTTCAATCTTTCGAACCCCAAAAGGCCCATGGGAAGGCGAATCTCGCTAGCGGCGACGGGAACCGCTGGTTCAGTTTCAATACAATTGCATTTCATGCCGAGACCCGTTTAGCAACGGATATGCCACGCCGGTTCTTTTTTGCCCGGTTAACGAAAATCCTCGTAAAATGGGGCAAATATGACGCTTCGAAGTTCCGCTCCGTTTCGGCCAGGGCTCCGTTCCCGGCAAAATTACCCTCCCAGGGGCGAATTTTGCCTTGTGGATTAGTACCACGGGGGTTCCGCCCAGGCGAAGGTTGAAGGCTCCTCGTCCTCGTCCTCGTCCTCGTCCCTCGAATTCGAGGACGAGGACGAGAATGAAGAAAGGAGTCGCTAAAACGACGACAACAATGAAGTCCGTAATTGCAGTATGCTCGCGCTGCTTTGCAGGGCCGCCTGGTAGGCGTTTTGGGCCTGGGTCAACTGGGTCAGCGTCTGCGCCAGATCCGCTCCCGCCACGTTAGTGAGCGAGGTGTTCAAGGAGGATGTCCGCGCGCTGGCAGCCGATGCCGCCACGTCCAAACGCGATTGCACCGCGCCGTTGTTGCTGACCTGGTTGATGATATTATCTTCGTCCTTGGCGAGGGCGGGTTGATCCACCGTATTGATGGAAGCCGTGTCGCCCGCGAGCAGATGGTTCTGCAACGAAATCATGTGATTGAAAAAATCCGCGCCGTAACGGCTGTCGGTAATCACGCCGCGCGCGCCGGAACCGGAGGTGTTTTTGCCGGGCGCGTCCACGGTCACCGAACTGCTTTGGCCGATTTCGTGATCGGTGACGCTCGCGTTCCCGCGGTAAGTCACACCCGTGACATGGCCATTCGCGTCGGTCGCCGCCACAAACGGCGCCTGGCCGGAGGCGGTGCCGCCAAAAAGATATTGGTCGCCGTCCTTGGTGTTCATGATCTGAACGGCTTGATTGATGAGTTGGGTGGTTTCCGAGGCGTTCGCCTGCATTTCCGCCGAGGTGGAAAGCGAGTCCGAGGACTGGGTGGCGAGTTCACCCACGCGATCGGAAATCGTTTTCAATTGTTGCAGCGCGCTGGCAATCAAATCGGATCGATTCTGCAGGGTGGAAATATTTTGCGCGTATTGCGCCGTGGTGCTGTTGTCCGCCTGCAAACCGAGCGCCTGTGCCATGCCGGCGGGATCATCCTCCGGCGCCGTGATGCTCTGCCCGGTGGTCGCCTTGCTCTGCAGCTTGTATTGGCGGCTCGTGAGCAAGTTAATTTGGCTCGCCATCGAGTCGTTATAGGAAGTTCCAGCGATACGCATAAAAATAAAGTCAACAGTTCAGTTCCAAATCAAGTCTTCAGGGCGATGACCGTTTGCAGCATTTGATCCGCGGTGGATATGATTTTTGACGAGGCCGAGTAAGCCTGCTGAAAAGTGATTAAACTGGCCATCTCTTCCTCGATCGAAACGCCGCTGACCGAATCGCGCTGATTCTGGAGCATCGTGCTGACAGAGTTTTGATTGGCCACCTGCGAATTGGCATTCGAGAGCGAGAACCCGAAGGAGCCGACCTGCGCCGCGAACGCGCCGGAAAAGGTTTGGTTCCCGAGGCTCGCCACGTTTTGCGTGCCCAGTTTGGACAAGGCCAGCGCCACGGCGTTATCGCCGGTCGCGCCGGAAACGCCCGCGGCCTGCACCAGCGAGGGGTCGGTTTGCAAAGCGGAGTTCACCGAAATTGTGGCCGCGTTGGTTCCCGTAAAGAACGCCGCGCCGGTGCCACCGTTGAGATCGTAACCGCTGCTGTAAATTCCGTTCACTTGCGTGATGAGCGATGAGGCCAGCGTGTCCAGGCCGTCGCGCAAGGTCTTCAATGCGCCGTCGCGGGCATCGATTGTGCCTTGAATTGATCCACCGGTGAGCGCGAGGGGAGTGCCGCCGGTGGCGGTGCGCACCTGCAATTGTCCGTTGCCCGAGTTATAGGTCTGAAGCGTGTCCAGCGTTTTGTTGCCGGAGACCAGTTGCGTTCCGGCGATGCTCACGTCCACGGTACCGTTGGCGTTCGTAGTCGTTTGGATATTCGCGAGGCCGGCGAGCTTCTCCAGCGCCTGTTCGCGCGTGTCGTTCAAATCGTTGGTGGTGCCTCCGGAAAGAGCCGATTTGCCGATCTGGTCGTTGAGATCGGCAATTTGCGAAAGCAATTGGTTGGCGGTCGCGACGTCGTTCGCCACCGAAGTATTCAGGCCGCCATTCAGGGCGCTCAGATTTTGCGAGGCCTGGTTTAAACCTTCCGCGAGCCCTTGCGCCTGGCTGACGACGTTTTGCCGTTGTGAAATCGACGCCGGGCTGGTGGCCAGACCCTGGAACGCGTTAAAAAGATTGTTTAATTGGTCGGACAACCCTTGCGCGTCGGAGGCGCTGCTGGTCGAATTGATATTCAGAAATTCGCCCAACTGCGCCTGCGCATTTTCGAGTGAATTCTGTTGGGAACTCCAGTAACCGCTCACGCTGGATTCATCGCGAATCTGGCCGTCGAGCAAAGCGTCGCGCACTTGTTGAATCGAGGTTGCCTGCACGCCGGTGCCTTGCATGCCGAGCGCGGTCGGCGTCGACAGGCTGGTCTGCAGCACCACCTGTTGGCGTGAATACGCGGCATTGCTGGAGTTCGCGAGATTTTGTCCCGTGACTTCCAGGCCCAGTTGGTTGGCCTGCAAGGCGCGGGCCCCGAGATTCAAGGTGTTAAACAGTCCCAGCATAAATTATCCGATCGCATCGTAGACGGAATGCGACGGCAGGGCGGTCGCCAGCAATTGTCCGGCGTTGTCGTAAGTGGTGGGATTGCCCGGAAAGAGCGAGCCCAGAAAACGCTGCATCAATTCCACGATGCGCGTGAGCATCAAATGATTTTGCCGCGCGCGCTGTTGGATGCGCAGGAGCAATTGGTTGTTCTCCTGCACCAGCGCCTTCACCAACGGCTGGAAAGGGGAGGGCAGCCGCGGCATCACTTCGGTAAAGGAAGCGTCCGCCGCCAGGTTCAATTCCCGCGCGATGTCGCGCTGGCGTTGTTCGCGTTCGCGGCGCGCGGCGGCGATGGCTTCGGCCTGGACATTGATAGACCCGACGCATTGCAGCAAATCCTGGGTCTGCCGGTGAGTGACCATTTGCTGCTGCTGATCGAGCAGCGCCAGCATCTCGCCGTATTCCTTCAATTCTTCCCGCAGCGCTTCAATGAGGTTTTGTAAGAGTTCGTTCATGAGAGTCTATTTCAATTCGTTGGTGATGGCGCGGACGCTACGCCCGTGCGTCTCGATTCGGGCGGGCGTTTTGCCTGGGCCATTTTGTTCGGGGAGAGAATTCCCCGAGAAAGTTCGCGCATTCGCTGCTTGAACCGTAGCGGACGAGGCGAGTCGGCTCTGACTTTCAGATGGAGCGGACTCACGTCCGCTGCCAGAAGGTTCGTGTAGCGGTTTCAATGTGTGAGTCGCGGAGTGCATGTCGGCGGAAATACCGTTTTTCGACAGGCCGTCGGGCCGCGGCCCATGGTGCCGGTTCAATTGCTGTTCAAAAGTCTGGCTCAGCCCGAATGCGCCCGATTTTGAAATGCTGTCGGCCAGCCGCGTGCTGACCATGTCGTGATAAATGCTCGAAGCCGTGGAATCGTTCGACAGTTTCGATTTAATCACCGTCTTCTGCGAGCTTTCCAAAATCTGTTTCAGCAAAATGGACTCAAACTGTCGGCTGGCCTCGGCAATCTTCTGCTCGTCGGTCAAACTCGAATTCTTCGCGAGCCTTTCGGGCGCGATCTCCGAGGCGACGACGTGCGGGTGGAGAGGAGGTACCTTCATCGGATGATTAATTCAGCCTTTAACGCGCCGGCCTGTTTCATGGCTTCAAAAATCGCCATCATGTCCCGCGGCGTGGCGCCGAGGGCATTCAAGGCAGAGGCGACTTTCTCCACCGTCGGCAATTCCGGGAACGCGACCAGCGCCGCCTTGGCCTCGGTGACATCCGTCGTTGTCCGCGGCGTCACTACCGTCTGGCCCGTGGTGCTGAACGGATTCGGCTGCGAAACATCGAGAGTCGACGCGACGCTGATGACGATGTTGCCCTGGGAAACCGCGCAACTGGAAATGCGAATGGTCGAGGTCGCGACGATTGTTCCCGTGCGTTCATTGATGATGATCCGGGCCGGCGCGTCCGGCGTCACCTCGAGATCCTGCAAACGCGCAATAAAATCCACCGGGAAGGCCGCCGCGTCCGCCGGCATCCGCACTTGGACGGTGGTGGAGTCAAGCGCATGCGCCGAGTTCGTGAACGCCGTGTTCACCGCCGCGGCCAGCCGTGAGGCCGAAGTAAAGCTCGGTTCGCGCAACAGCAATTCAATCGTGTTGTCATGAACAATCGTCGTCGGAATCTCGCGTTCCACAATCGCGCCGTTCACGATTTGGGCCGCGGTCGGATGATTCTTCGTCACGCTCGCGCCGCCGCCACCGCCGCCGCCGGCCACAAAACCGCCGATGGAAAGGGGCCCCTGCGCGACCGCATAAACTTTATTGTCCGCGCCGAGCAAGGCCGTTTGTAGCAGCACGCCGCCCTGGAGCGATTTGGCGTCACCCATCGAGGCGACCTGCACATCCAGCCGCGCGACGGGCTTCACAAACGCCGGGATGTCCG
>Ga0265338_10005361_pt1 | contig 16769 bp, 10 predicted proteins | sample 42126metaG_FD_193579 | JGI IMG/M metagenome (GOLD analysis project Ga0265338, IMG submission 193579) | Rhizosphere microbial communities from Carex aquatilis grown in University of Washington, Seatle, WA, United States - 4-21-26 metaG | ecosystem: Host-associated > Plants > Roots > Rhizosphere... | reverse complement strand
AGCTGAGCGGCAACCTGCTACCGCCCGGCCCTTCCTTGATTCCCGGCGTGGACGGCTACGTGATTACGGCCGATCGCAACATCATTCACACCCGCGCGACGCTTTATTACCAGGTGGACGACCCGATCCGCTATGTGTTTGGGTTCACCTCAGCCTCCAACACCATCCAGAACGCGCTGAACAATGCGTTGCTGGACACCGCGGCGCAGTTCAAGGTGGACGACGTTCTCTACAGCGACGTGGCCGGGTTCCAGGAAGCGGTGCAACAGCGCGTCGGCGCCCAGGCCGACCTGCTCGGCATCACCGTCAAACAATGCAACGTGGAAAGCATCCCGCCGCGGCAGTTGAAGGACGTTTTTGACCAGGTCACCGAGGCGCGTCAGAATCAGAACAAGGTGTTGGACGACGCGCACAGCTACGAAAACCAGGCCACCAACAGCGCCGAGGCGCAGGCTTCAACCATCATCAACGAAGCCCGGAGCGCCCGCGCCCGTTACGTCCAATCCGTCCAGGCGGACGCGAAGGCCTTTAGCGACCTGCTGCCAAATTACGAAATCAATCCCGCCCTGTTTAGACAGCAGGAACTGGTGCAGGTGATGGGCCAGGCGCTGACCAACGTGGATTTCAAGACCTATTTGCCAACCACCGCCAATGGCAAACCCATCGAACTGAGGTTATTGTTGAACCGCGAACCGCCGGGGCCAAAAACCGCCCCGGCAAATCCATAAATCGTAATAAATTTGCATGCAAGTCACATCACTGTTGAGCCGGGATGAACACGCGCACGCGCACGGGCCGGAGTGCGGGTGCGGCCATGACCACGAACACTCGGTGACGCATCTCTGGCAGGCCGTCGTGGGCGTCGTGCTGGTCATCAATGCCTACGTGGTGGACGCGTTGTTCGGACAGGGCGGCGCCGTCGCCAGCGCCAGCGCCTGCCTCGGCTCGATCATTCTGGGCTACCCCATCGTCGTCACCGCCATCAAGGATTTGCGCGTCGGCCGCCTCAGCATCAATGAACTCGTCGCCATCGCCGTGCTGGCGGCGTTCGCGTCCGGCAATTACAAGATCGCCGGCATCGTCGCCTTTTTCATGCTCACCGGCGAAATCATCGAGAGCCGCACCGCCGAGGGCGCGCGCGCCTCGATTGAATCGCTCATTCAACTCACGCCCACCAAGGCCCGCCGCCTCAAACCGGACGGCAGCGAGGAAGAGGTCGCCGCCAGCGAACTCGCCGTCGGGGACCTGATCCGTATCCGTCCCGGTGACAACGTCGCGGCGGACGGCGTCATCGTCAGCGGCCAGGGCTCGTTCAATCAGGCCACCATCACCGGCGAATCCCTGCCGGTGGATAAAAAGACGGGTGACGAGGTTTTCGCCGGAACGCAAAACCTGACCGGCGTGCTGGAGATCAAGGTGAGCCGCGCCGGCACCGACACGACCCTTGGCCGGGTGCGCGAACTGATTTTGGCGGCGGAAAAAACCAAGCTGCCCATCATGAAAATCGTGGACCAGTACATGGGCTTTTATACGCCGCTCGTGCTGGTCATCGGTGCGTTGGTCTGGGCGTTTACCCACGATTTAAACCGCGTCATTGCCGTGTTCGTGGTTTCCTGCCCGTGCGCGTTCATTCTGGCAACACCGACGGCCATGGTCGCCGCGCTGTCCGCCGCCGCGCGCCTGGGCATCTTGATTAAAAACGTCGCCGACATCGAGCTGGCCGCCCGGATCAACGCCTTTGTATTCGATAAAACCGGCACGCTCACCACCGGCCAGCTCGCCGTCAGCCGCCTGGCCCCGGCCGGTGAAATCAAACCCGCCGAACTGCTCCGACTGGCGGCATCGGCCGAAAAATACAGCAATCACCCGACGGCCAAGGCGCTCGCCCAACTGGCGACCGAAGCGAGCGTGCCGCTCATCGAACCCAAGGACTTCAGCGAAGCCGCCGGGCGCGGCGTCAAGGCCCAGGTCCAGGGCGCCACCGTGCTCGTCGGACGCGCGCAATGGTTGAAGGACAATGGCGTGACCGAGGATTTTCTCAAATCCGTTGACCTCAACGAGACCGAGGGATGGAGTTTGATTTTTGTCGCACGCGACCATCACTGTGTCGGCTGGATCGGTTTACAGGACAAAACCCGCGCCGAAGCCCGGGAATCCCTGGCCGAATTGAAGGCCAACGGCGTCCGGCGGGTCGCGATGATTTCCGGGGATCGTCAGGCCGTGGTAACACGGGTGGCGGCGGAAATTGGCTGCGAAGAGGCCAAGGGCGATTGTTTGCCGCAAAACAAGGTCGAATTTGTGCGCAGCATGAAGGCCAAGGGTTATCGCGTGGCGGTGGTGGGCGACGGTGTGAACGACGCGCCGGCGCTGGCAGCGGGCGACATTGGCATCGCGATGGGTGCGGCAGGCAGCGAAGTGGCCATTCACACCGCGACGATTGCGCTGATGAACAATGACCTGCGCCGGCTGCCCTTCCTGGTGAAGCTCTCGCGCAGCACCCGCACCGTCATCAACCAGAACTTCCTGTTCGGCCTGTTGTTCATCGTGGTCGGTCTCACGGTCACGTCGCTCGGCTACATCGGCCCGATTCCCGCGGCCATCCTGCACAACGTCGGTTCGTTGATCGTGATTTTCAACAGCGCCCGGCTCGTGCGCAAAGGCGAGGAACTGGAACATTACCACCCCGAACCGGTTGAACCGCCGCGCGCCCAGACCGGACAGTTGACGCCCAAGATGGCGTGATGCCGCAGCGTCCGCTTTAGCTTATGCCCGTCACTGAACTAAATCCGCCATCCGCCATCCGCCATCCGCAGTCCGGCGGCGAGGTCGTCGTCTCCGTCCGCGGACTGACGAAGGTCTTCAAGGATTTCTGGAACCGTCCGAAGGCCCGCGCGGTGGACAACGTGGATTTTGAGGTGCGACGGGGCGAGGTGTTCGGGCTGCTCGGACCCAACGGTTCGGGCAAGTCCACAACGGTGAAGCTGATGCTCGGCCTGCTGTATCCCACCAAGGGGCACATCGAGGTCTTCGGCCATTCGCCGCGGCACGTGCAGACGAAATCGCGCATCGGTTATCTGCCGGAGGAATCGTATCTCTACCGCTACCTCAACTCACGCGAGACCCTGGATTTTTTTGGAAACCTCTTTCACCTGCCCAAGGCCGAACGCCACAGTCGCACGGAGCAATTGCTCGAAATGGTCGGGCTGGGCAAAACCCAGACGCGGGTGATCGGCGAATTTTCCAAGGGTATGCAACGCCGCATCGGGCTGGCACAGGCACTGATCAATGACCCCGATCTGGTGATTCTGGACGAGCCGACGGCCGGCCTCGATCCGATTGGCTGCCGCGAGGTGAAGGACTTGATTCTCGCGCTGGCGCGCCGCGGCAAGACGGTGATCCTGAGCAGCCATCTGCTCGCGGACGTAGAGGACGTCTGTGACCGCGTGGTGATTTATTACGGCGGCAAAATCCAGGCGATGGGCACCCTCAAGGAACTGCTCGCCACGCCGGACACGCTGCGCATCACGACGCCGGTGCTGCCGCGCGAAACCCTGGAGCGCGTACTGGAAATCGTCCGCCGCGACGTGGCCGCCGACCAGGTGCGCGTGGACAATCCGACGCAGAATCTGGAAAGCTATTTTCTCGACGTGGTGCAGCGGGCGCGTCAGGCCGCCGCCGAAACGAGCGGCGCGATTTCGGGCGCCCGCGTGGCGCCGTATCTGCAGTCGGGCGCCCAGGAACCGCCGCCGGCCACGGAAAAAATCCTGGACCGGCTGGCCCTGCCGGAAGCTGCCCGACCGGTGGCCAAGCCACCGCCCACCCCGTCGGCGGAGCCCGCCATGAACGAGCAGAAGCTTGATACCTTGACGAAAGCCGTGGAGCCGGCGGCCGCACCGGCCCAAGCCGCTCCCGCCGTGAAGGAAGCGCCGGTGGATTTGTCGAAGGCGGATGAGACGCTTTCGTCGCTGCTCAAGAAATCAAAATAAACCGCGGATTGCGCGGATGACACAGACGGTTTTGTATCCGCGTCATCCGCGAAATCCGCGGTTAGAATAAAATGCAAAGAATTCTTGCCATCGCCGGGTTGACCTGGAAAGCCGCGTTTCGGTTCCGGCTGTTCCTGGTGATAGCCGTGCTGTTGCTGGCGGCGGTCGTCGGGCTGCCATTGCTGCTCAAGGACGACGGCACGGCGCGCGGGTTCACCCAGATTTTGATCACCTACACCTTGAGCGTCATCACGGCGCTGCTGGGGCTGTCCACCCTCTGGCTTTCCTGCGGCACGCTGGCCCGCGACATCGAGGAATGCCAGATTCAGGTTGTCGCCACCAAACCGGTGGCGCGCTGGCAAATCTGGCTCGGCAAATGGCTGGGCATCGTGTCGCTCAACGCCGCGTTGCTGGCGTTGTCAGGCGCGAGTGTCTATGGCCTGCTGCAGTGGCGCGCCACCCGGCTGCCGGCAGCGGAGCAGGAAGTTCTGCGCACCCAGGTACTGGTGGCGCGCGGGGTGGCGCGACCGGCGGACATCAATGCGGACATTGACGCCCAGACGGAGCAGCTGTTGCAGGCGCGTTTGAAACAGTCCCAGATTTCGGGCGTGAACCGGGCGCTGGCCCGGCAGCAAATGCGCGAGCAGGTCAAGGCGGTGTATCAACTGGTGCCGCCCAGTTATACCCGCGAATGGCAGATTGATCTCGGGTTCGCCAAAAATTCTCTGCAAGGCAAGCCGCTGCAACTCCGCGTGAAATTCAATACCGCCCAGGGCAGCGCCTCCGGCACCTTTGTCGGGTTGTGGCAGGTGGGCGTGCCGGGAACGGCCAACGTCTGGCGCAGCGAACCGATGAGCCTCTCGCCAAACACCTATCACGAGTTTGAAATTCCACCGGACCTTTTCAACCGCCAGGGCGTGCTCACGATTGCCTTTTTGAACGCCAACAATACGACCATGTTGTTCCCCATCGAGGATGGGATGGAGGTGTGGTATCCCCAGGGCGGATTCCTGCTGAATTTTGTTCGCGGCCTGGGAATCCTGTTCTGCTGGATGGCGTTGCTGGCGGCCATCGGGCTGACCTCGGCCAGTTTCCTGTCGTTTCCCGTCGCCACGTTCTTTTCGCTGGCCCTGCTGGTGTTGGTGTTCTCCGGGGGGGCGTTGACCAGCGCGGTGGAACTGGGCACGACCGGCCTCGGCACTCCGGGATCCGGACCTTCCCTGGCCGACCAGATCCTGCTTCCGCTTTACCACGGCATCCTGCCACTCATCAAGCTGGTGAAGGGGTTTTCGCCGATTGATTCATTGAGCACCGGCCGCGCCATTCCGTGGAGCGAACTGGGCGCGGCTTTCGGACAAATCGTGCTGCTGATGGGCGGCGTTATCGGCGTCATCGGCATCCGATTGTTTACGCGGCGTGAACTGGCCACCGCGCAGGGCAACCAGTGAAAAGGCGCTCCGAACTCCAGTCCCGGTTGAAATGAACAGTCGTTTAAAAAAAATTCTGTTGTGGTTGCTGGCCGCAGTCCTGCTGGCCGGCTCCGGACAGGTGCAACAGTCGCTGAACCGCGACCGGCAGGAACTCGAGCTGACCCAAAACACGCCGCTTAAAAACGCGCCGCCGCTGCTGGCGTTCACCACCGTGGCCTTGGGCGGTTTTCGCGGGTTGATTTCCAATTTCCTGTGGATTCGCGCCAACGACTTGCAACAGCAGGACAAATATTTTGAGATGGTGCAGCTCGCCGACTGGATCACGGACCTGGAACCGCATTTTGAACAGGTCTGGGTTTTTCAAGCCTGGAACATGGCCTGGAACATCTCGGTCAACTTCAAGGATTTCTCCGACCGCTGGCGCTGGGTGGAGCGCGGGATGGAATTGCTGCGGGACAGCGGGCTGCGTTACAACCCCAACAGCATCCTGCTCTACCAGCAGATGAGCTGGATTTTTCAGAGCAAGATGGGGCAAAACATGGATGACGCCAATCAGTACTACAAGGAACAATGGGCCGGGGAAATGATGCCGTTTTTCGGTCCGAACGGAACGAATTTTGTCGACTTGATCAATCCCCAAACCGCCGAGGCCAGGGCTCGCACCGGTTTGTTCCGGGACAAATACAAGATGGATCCCGTCTTTGCCAAAAAAGTGGACGAAACTTGGGGCCCGTTCGACTGGCGGTTGCCGGAGGCGAGCGCGATTTACTGGGCCGCGCTCGGCCTGGAAAGGGCGAAGGAAACCCCGGGGAAAATCGCCAAGCCATCCGATTTGATCACACTCCGCCGCTCCATTTACCAGTCCATGCTTCAGGCGCTTTATCATGGGCGACTGGTCATCAATCCCTTTAACCAATCGTATGCCCTTTACCCGGACCTTGATCTGACTGCCAAACTCAACGACGCCTACAACACCATGTACGCCGAGGAGCCCGACCCCGGCCAGAAAGACGGCATCCGGTCCGCGCAACGGAATTTCCTGCGGGACGCCGTTTATTTTCTATACGAGGCCGACCGCCTGGATGAAGCCGCGAAATGGTTGCGCTACCTGGCGGATCAGTATCCCGGCCAGCTGCTCATCGATTCGGATCCCCATTCTCTGCCGTCCCAGATGACCCTCGACCAATATGCCATCGCGCGCGTGCAGGCAGACATCGGCGAGACGGACCAAAACCGCATCATGACCGCCGTCGAAGGATTGCTCTCCCAGGCCTACTATGAAATGGCCATCGGCCAGGATGACCGCTACGCCGGGTTCAAACTGCTCGCCGGCAAAATTTATTCGAATTATCAATCCAAGGTCTCCTCGTTTCAGGGGCAATCGCGCGTCGGGTTGCCGCCGTTCGCCGACATCAATCGCACGGTGCTCAACCAACTGCTGGATCCCAAACAGGGGATACCCTTCGCCGCGCGCGCCGTCCTCCGCACGCAACTGCAACTGCCCCCGGAAACCGTTTCCACCAACCCGGCGCCGGCCACGATCCTGGACACCAACGCGCCACCGGCTCAAACCAATGCTTCAAGCGAACCGCTGGTGGGCCGGTAAATCCCGGCCAAACCCGTCGGCAGGGCCGGTTTTCGTCAACGTTCGCGGTTCAAGCCGTTTACCACCAAAGCCATGGCCATAATCCCGCCCCACGTTGTCCCCAGTTCTAGTGACATGACATTCAACAGATTGATGGATATTATTGAGTTATCGCGCAATGCCATGGGATAGCAGGCAGGTTGTGACTCAATGTTTCAACCCAGCCAACAATGAGGGTGCGCGAGATGCAGTCAACGGGAGACAACCCGATGCTGTTCTGAATGGAACACATTGTCCCCCAGCAATAACGTAGTTAATATTATGAAACAAAATCAGATTATTTTGGCAACCATTGTTGCCACGGTTTTGGCCACCGCATCGGCTCAGGCCCAGTACTTGAACACATTCGACAACTCCGGTTCGTTTGTCACCGGGCCTGCCAATCGCACCTATAATCCGCCCCCCGTGTGGATCGGGTTTGATTATGGCACCGCCACGGCCGCCGCGTCGGCTTCGGTTGCCTGGGCGTCCGGTCCGACTTATGATGCCGGCGGCAGCGCTCTTTCCGGGTCAGCCGCGCTCAGTTGGAACTATAATTCCACTGCCGATGGGGGCGGCTCCGCGGCTTTCACGATGGATCTTTACGGTGCCGCACAAAATTATGCCGGCGGGACGCTTTCATTTAATATCTATCTGGCTCCCACCTCGACGCCCGGCGCTTATAATGACTATGGTTACTTTCAGGTGTTCACCCGCGACGGCAGCTACAACGACAACGCCACCAGTTTGGGCGAGGGGCTGTTATCGGCCGCCGGCGGCGCGACGGGTCAGTGGGCACTGGTGAGCATTCCGCTGGGAGCGGGCGCCGATTCTTCAATTCGCGCAATCACCTTTCAGGACTACACCGACGGTGCCGGAGGCCGAAACATCAATGGGCCGGAAACCATTTACATTGATAATGTTCGCTTGACGACCGCCGTGCCGGAACCGGCCACGCTGGCGCTCACGGGTCTTGGCCTCGCAGGATTGCTCGGCCTGCGCCGCAACCGGAACCGCTGACCAAATCTTAACCCCATACGGCATCGGTCAAAAACCGATGCCGTTTTTGTTTTTATCCCGCCATTTTCCCGGAATTGCCTCGTGCCCAAGCATCGCGTAAGGTTGTGCGTTTGTGACTGAAAAAAAATCCAGCGACCGTCCCCTGCGCGTTGGCCTCATTTCACTAGGCTGCGCCAAGAATCTCGTGGACGCCGAAATCATGCTCGGCTCGCTCCTGAAAAGCGGCGTGGAAATCACCAATGACGCCACGCAGGCCGATGCCCTCATCGTCAACACCTGTTCGTTCATTGACTCCGCCCAGGAGGAGAGCGTGGACACCATCCTCGAATCCGCCGAGATCCGCGAAGCGAACCATCGCGGCCAGAGCCTGATTGTTTCCGGCTGCCTGCCCCAGCGTTTCCGCGAGGAACTGCCCAAACTCCTGCCGGAGGTGGATGCGTTCATGGGCATTGACCAGGTCGCACAAGTTGCGGATATCGTGAAGCAGGCGGTTCAGAACCGGCGAAACAAAATTGGGAAACATTCAACATCCAACATTCAACATCCAACATCAAAGGGAAAAATCACCGGACGATTGGCTGAACTGGAGAAAGACCACGCATCGTCTGAGCACGAAAAGGAGGAAACCCTCCGCGGCACGGAAAAATTTGGCAAAACCAGGACCGTTGTCCACCCTCAATCAGCAATCGGCAATCGGCAATCGGCAATTCTCGATGTCACTCCGCGCCCAACCTTCATCCCCGATTTCGCCACGCCCCGGTTCCGCCTGACGCCCCGGCACTTCGCCTACGTTAAAATCGCCGAAGGCTGCAATCATCCTTGCAGCTTCTGCATCATTCCCCGGATGCGCGGCTCGCATCGCAGCCGGCAACAGGCGGACATCGTAACCGAAGCGAAGGCGCTGATTGCCGACGGCGTGAAGGAAATCAATCTGATTTCGCAGGATTCGACCTATTACGGACTCGATTTGCGCCCCAACCACAGCCGTGCCATTTCGTCACCGGAAAAATTTTCGGCTGCCGCCAAATCGCTGGCCGCCGATGCCACGACCATTTGCACGCTGTTGCGCGAATTGAATGCGTTGCCCGGCGATTTCTGGATCCGCCTGCTCTACACCCACCCGGCGCATTGGACGGACGAACTCATCCGGACCATTGCCGAATGCCCGAAAGTGGCGCGTTATGTGGACATTCCGCTCCAGCACATCCACGGGAACATGCTCGAACGGATGCGGCGTGAAACCTCGCAGCAATACATCGTGGATCTGATCGGCAAAATCCGCGCCGGCGTGCCGGGCATCGCGTTGCGCACGACGTTCATCGTCGGTTTTCCGGGCGAAACTGAGGCGAGCTTCAACACGTTGCTCGATTTCATCCGCGAAACCAGATTTGAGCGGCTTGGTGTATTCACTTATTCCAAGGAAAACGGCACCCGCGCCGGGGCCATGACCGGCCAGATTCCCCACAAAGTAAAGCAGCAACGCCGCAAGCTGGCCATGGCCGCGCAGCACAAGATCGCCCGGCAGGTCTCCGAATCCTTCGTCGGCCGCGAAATCAAGGTGCTCGTCGAAGGCAACGCCGGGGCAAAACAGTTGCAAGCCGCGAACGTCAGTTCTTGGGAGCACGGCATCTTGCGCGACCGGGAAACGCTCAACCCTCAACTCTCAACCCACAACTATCTGGTCGCCCGCGGCGAAGCCGATGCGCCGGACATTGACGGCCGGGTTTATGTGCGAGGCCGGTTGCCGGTTGGCGAATTTGCCCGGGTCAAAGTCATCGGCCACACGGATTACGATTTGATTGCCGGGCCGGGTTAACTGCCACCAGTGATTCATTAATTGCGCTGAAATTACGTTGTCATTCCGGCCGGTTTGCTTTATTTGACTTTTCTCGAGCATGTGGACCTGCCCGAAATGCGGAGAGCCGATTGAGGATCAGTTCGATTCGTGCTGGAAATGTGCTTCCCCGACGGAGGAAACCGTGCCGCTACGCGTGTTGTCCCGACCGATAATGCGGTACTTTCTTTTCGGCCTTGTGTTCGAAGTGGGATTGATCCTGCTTGGCTTTCTGTTGCCTGAGAGCTGGCTGCAAGTTGAAGCTCGCAATTTCATTCTCATAACTCACTACCCATTGATGACAGCAATGGAGGCATTGCCCTTTGGTGATAGCCCGATGTCTGTGGTTTTGGGTTTGCTGATGGCGTTGGTTTCGATGGCGTCGGCCTGGGGCTTCCTGACTTATTTGGTCACACGTTTGACCAAACGGGTGCTGTCCCATTTCGTTGTTTCCCAAGATCGGAAGCGGATTCTGCGATACAGCTTTGGTTTCGTGTGCGTGGCAATATTGTTGTGGGTTATCGTTGTCAACCGTCCGGAAACGTCCACCCCTTTCACGGCTTCGCCGGAAACCAAATCGACGGTGAATGGCAATACCGCCTTCGCGCTTGATCTTTATCAAACGCTCAAAGACCGGCCGGGGAACCTGTTCTTCTCGCCGTACAGTATTTCCGTTTCACTGGCGATGACTTATGCCGGCGCGCGCGGCCAGACGGAAAACGAAATGGCCAAGGTGCTTCATTTCAACCTCGCCCAAACCAACCTTCCGATGGCGTTCGGGGAATTGGTGGCGCGCATGAACCGGATTCAACGCTGGAACCGCATCACGCTGACGACCGCCAACTCGCTTTGGTGCCAGCAGGATTATCAGTTCACAAATACGTTTTTAGACCTGATTCACAACTATTTCCAAGGGGACGCCCGCCAAGTTGACTTCAGACATTCGGCCTCGGCGGCCGCCAATGAGGTTAACCGCTGGGTGGAACACCAGACGAAGGAGAAAATCAAGGACGCGGTCGAGCCGAGTCAATTCAATGCTCTGACGCGGCTGGTCTTGTGTAATGCGATTTATTTCAAAGGCAATTGGCAACATCAATTCAAGGTGGGTGATACCCAACCTGCCCCTTTTCACGTCGCTACCAATGAAACGGTCATGGTGCCAACAATGTCTCAGAAAGCCAATTTCAAAACGGCCCGCAGTGACGATAATACCGTCGAACTATTGGAATTACCCTATTCGGGTACCGACTTGTCCATGATCATCCTGTTGCCGCAAGTTGAGTACCCCTCGCCCGATGTGGAACAACCCGGGCTACCCGATCTGGAACAAAAATTTACCATTGAAAACCTCCGGGTTTGGCTGGCCATACTGGATCAAGCCAGTGCGGAAGAAACCTGGGTAGCTCTGCCCCGATTCACGACCACTCAAGGTTTTGATTTGGTGAAAGAGTTGCAGTCGTTGGGCATGACTTCGGCGTTCGGCGAAAACGCAGATTTCTCCGGCATGGACGGAACCACCCACCTGTTCGTTTCCGATGTGATTCACAAGGCGTTTGTCGAGGTGAATGAGTCGGGCACCGAAGCCGTGGCGGTGACTTTGCCCATGGCACAGACCATGAGCATGGCCAAGCAATTTTCCGTGGATCATCCGTTCATTTTCCTGATTCGGGAAAATGGCAGTGGCAGCATTCTGTTCATCGGCCGCATCGTTGACCCGACCAAATAACAAAAGACCTGACAGGTTCCACCAGCCCAGGTAACAAGAAGGGCGTCAGCATCATGACCACTATTGTTTTCGATATTAAAGCCTCCGCACTAACGTCCGATAATGTCGACGAGACGCGGGAGGTGTGGTTTAGTGAATTTTGAATCCAATGAGCAAACCGACCAAATCGCAATGGGACTTCGGTGAATTGTTTCCGGCTTCGCCGGGAAACTCCGGCGCGACCGGTCCGACGGAGCCCCCCAATGCGGGACGAACGGTTCTGTCCGTCTCGGAACTGACGACGCAGGTCAAACGGTTGCTGGAAAAATCGGTCGGCTCGGTATGGGTGACGGGCGAGATCACCAATTTGCGCGCACAATCCTCCGGTCACATGTACTTCACGCTCAAGGACGCCGGGGCGCAACTGAGTTGCGTGCTGTTCCGGAGCGAGGCGGTCAGGAACCGCAGCGGGTTGCAGGACGGCCAAAAGCTCCTGCTGCAAGGCGACGTGACGGTCTATGAGGCTCGCGGACAATACCAGCTCATCGTGCGGGCGGTGGAGCTGCAGGGCATCGGCGCGCTGCAACTCGCCTTTGAAAAACTGAAGCAGAAGCTCGCGGCGGAAGGCCTGTTCGCACCGGAGCGGAAACGTCCCCTGCCCGAGTATCCGCAACGCATCGGCCTGATCACCTCACCGACCGGTGCGGCGATTCGCGACGTGCTACACGTGGTGCAACGGCGGAATCCGGCGCTGGAAATCATTCTCGCGCCGTGCCGCGTGCAAGGTGACGGCGCGGCCGAGGAAATTGCGGCGGCCATCCGGCTGCTTAACGAATTCAACACTCAACAGTCAAGGTTCAACCTTCAACTCATCTTAGTCACTCGCGGCGGCGGTTCGCTGGAGGATTTGTGGGCGTTCAACGAGGAAGCCGTGGCCCGGGCGATTTTTGAATCGGCCATTCCAGTGGTATCAGCGGTGGGGCACGAGATTGATTTCACCATCAGCGATTTTGTGGCGGATGTGCGCGCAGCCACGCCGAGTGCGGCGGCGGAAATCATCACGGAAGGCGTGTTTGCCAGCCGCGAATTTGTGGCCGAGGCACCGGGTCGGCTGCGACGAAAAGTCCGGCAACGATTGGAAGGCGCGGTCACGGAATTCGAACAACTTCAGGGACGTTTGACGCGGGCGCATCCACGCCGGCGGTTGGATGAATTTTTGCAGCGGCTGGACGATTTGCAAAGCGGCCTGTCGCGCAACGCGAAACAGGGCGTCAAGGAACGGCAGGTGGCCTGGCAGAACCTGGCGACGCGCCTTTTGCGCGTGCGTCCGGCGCAATTATTGCAGCAGCGGCGTGAATTTTTGAAAACCAGCCGGCACCGGCTGCGCGAGCTGGCGCAGAACGGGTTGCGCGACAGGCAAAATCGTTTCGGCGCGACGGAAGCGCGGCTGCGTTTGCTCGGTCCAGAGCAGGTTTTGGCGCGCGGTTACTCCATCACCACCAACGCCGCAACCGGAAAAGTATTGCGCGAGGCTGCCGAGGTGAAATCCGGACAGCGATTGAAAACGCGGTTGAAGACCGGTGAAATATTCAGCCGGACCGAGGAATAGACGCGGCGATTCGTGCCTGACTCCGCACTGGACGGGCGCAGCGGTTTTCCTTATCCTGTGGGCATGTCAAAATCAGCCAAGGCCGACGCGGGCAAAGGCGGGCTGCCATTTGAAGAGGCCTTGAAGAAGCTCGAAGGCATCGTCGAAGCGATGGAGTCCGAGGACTTGCCGCTCGAAGCCCTGCTGGCCCGGTATGAAGAGGGCGCCCGGCTCGCAAAAATCTGCCAGGAAAAACTGGCCGAGGCGGAATTGAAGATTCAGCAATTGGAAAAAAACACGGCCGGCGACCTGAAGCTCAAGCCACTGTCGCCAGATTTGGCCGAAGGTTGATTTTCCAAGGCCGAGAACCTAGAACCCAGACCCAAGACCGAAAATTTATGAGCCGATACCTCGACATGGTGGACGGACCGGAGCACGTGAAGAAACTCACGATGCCGCAACTGCAGGAACTGGCCGCCGAAATCCGGCAGGACCTCATCTCGGTGCTGGCCCGGAATGGCGGGCACCTCGGCCCGAACCTCGGCGTGGTGGAACTGACGCTCGCCCTGCACCGCGTCTTCAACACGCCCAAGGACAAATTCGTCTGGGACGTGAGCCACCAGGTATATGTTCACAAACTGCTGACCGGACGCAAAAACCGTTTCCCGGCCATCCGCCAGACGGGCGGCCTGAACGGATTCGCCCTGCGCACGGAAAGTGAACACGATTGTTACGGCGCCGGCCACGCGGGCACGGCACTGTCGGCGGCCCTCGGCATGGCGGCGGCCCGTGACAAAAAGGGCACGGACGAGAACGTCGTCTGCATTTTCGGCGATGCGGCATTGACCAATGGCATTTCCTACGAGGCGCTCAACAACATCGGCCACACGACGAAAAAGTTCATCGGCATCCTGAACGACAATGAATGGAGTATCGCCAAGAACGTCGGTGCGATTTCAAATTACCTGAACAAGCTCATCACCAACCCGCGTTACAACAAACTGGCCACCGATTTCCAGAATTTCCTGCGCCGGCTGCCCAAGGGCGACGTGGCCATCAAACTCGCCCGCAAGGCCGAGGAAGGTGTCAAGGGCGCCATCACCGACGTCGGCCTGCATCAAACCGGCAGTCTGGTGGATGCCGATGGCCGCGGTGGTTACGGCAGCCCGGTTATTTTCGAGGAAATGGGGATGCGCTACCTGGGACCGATCAACGGACACGATCTGCCGCTGCTCATCAGCACGCTGGAATTTGCCAAGACGTGCAATCATCCCATCGTCATCCATATCCTGACCCAAAAGGGCAAGGGCTTTGACGCTGCGATCAAGTTCCCGGAAAAATTCCACGGCACCGGCCCTTACGACGTGAAGACCGGCGATTCCCCGCCCGCCAAGGCCGGCGCACCGCCGATGTATCAGGACGTGATGGGCCAGACGCTGGTGAAACTTTGCCAGAAAAACAACACGCTCGTCGGCATCACCGCCGCCATGCCCAGTGGCACCGGCTTGAAACACCTGGAACGGGCGATGCCCGATCGCTATTACGACGTGGGCATTGCCGAGGAACACGCCGTCATTTTCGCGGCCGGCATGGCGACGATGGGTTTTCATCCCGTCTGCGCGATTTATTCCACGTTCCTGCAACGCGCCTATGACTGCATTCATCACGATATTTGCCTGCAGGATTTGCCGGTGATTTTCTGCATGGACCGCGCCGGCCTTTCCGCCAATGACGGCCCGACGCATCATGGCCTGTTCGACATTGCCTACCTGCGCTGCATGCCCAATCTCATCGCCATGGCGCCGAAGGACGAGGACGAACTGGCGGACATGATGTTCACCGCCACGCATCAAAATCATCCTGCCTTCATCCGTTACCCGCGCGGCGCGGCCGAAGGCGTGCCCATCAAAGACCAGCCGGAGCTGCTCGAAATTGGCAAAGCGGAGGTCATTCAGAACTTTTCCAGCAATGGGAAACGCAAGGTGGCGCTGTTCGGCCTCGGCCCGCTAAACACGCTGGCGCGCAAAGCCGCCGAGCAACTGGCGGCGGAAGGTTTTGACTGCGCCGTCATCAATCCGCGTTTCACCAAACCGCTCGATGCCGGCACGCACGAATTTTTCGGCAAGGCCGCCGACGTGGTGGTGACGCTGGAAGATCATGCCTTGATGGGCGGCTACGGCTCGGCCGTGTTGGAATTGTTCAGCGAAAAGGGCGTGACCACGCCCGTCGTCCGCATCGGCTGGCCCGACCAGTTCATCGAACATGCCACCACGCAGGATGAACTGCGCAAGAAATATGGCCTGACGGTTGAGAACACCGTGGCCAAGGTGAAGGCGCAATTTGGCGAGGCCCCGGCAAAAGTGACGCAGTTGGTTGACGTGGCTTGATGGTTCTTGCGCAACCCGGCCCGCTCTCCAGGGAGAAGGAGAATCGCTTGCCGCCGCTTTGGAAATCCACGTGACGGAATTTGCCGGACTGTCATCCTCAATATGAGGAGCGGCCAATCGCTGTTCCTTCTCCCGGTGGAGAAGGTCAGGTCGAGGGCGAATGTTCACTTCTCAACCACATCATTTTCTTTCCTTGCTTTCCCCGGTTTTCGACCTAATTCTACGCGCATTAAGGTTTTGAAAATCGTCAATCGCGAATCATAAATCAGGAATCCGAACATGGCCTACAAAGACGTGACGCCGCCCGCCGGCGGAAAGATTTCAATTCAAAACGGCAAGCTCAGCGTGCCGGAAAAACCGATTCTGCCGTTCATCCGCGGTGACGGCACCGGCCCGGACATCTGGGCGGCCAGCGTACGCGTGTTCGACGCCGCCGTGCAGAAGGCCTATGGCGGCAAACGCAAGATTTCCTGGTTTGAAGTGTTCGCCGGTGAAGCGGCCAAGCACAAATTCGACAATTGGCTGCCGGACGACACGGTCGAGGCGTTCAAGGAATATCTGGTGGGCATCAAAGGCCCGCTCACCACCCCCGTCGGTGGCGGTATCCGCTCACTGAACGTCGCGCTCCGTCAGATGCTCGACCTTTACGTCTGCCTGCGTCCGGTGCAATGGTTCACCGGCGTCCCGTCGCCCGTGAAGCATCCGGAGAAGGTGAACATGGTCATCTTCCGCGAGAACACCGAGGACATTTACGCGGGCATTGATTTTGAGGCCGGCAAGGAAGCCGCGCTCAAGACCCTGGAATTTCTAAAAACGAATTACCCAAAGGAGTTCAAAAAAATCCGGTTCGGCGCGGAAACACCGGATCTGGTCGGCATCGGCATCAAGCCCGTGTCGAAGACCGGCACCCAGCGTCTGGTACGGTCGGCCATCCAATATGCCATCGCGCAGAAGCAGAAGTCGGTGACGATTGTCCATAAGGGTAACATCATGAAATACACCGAAGGCGCGTTCCGGGATTGGAGTTATGAGCTGGCAAAAAGCGAATTCGGCGCGGTGGAGATTGACGGCGGCCCGTGGTGCAAGATTCCCGAAGGCAAACCCGGCGCCGGCCTGGTCATCAAGGACGCCATCGCGGATATCGTGCTGCAACAGGTGCTGACGCGCCCGACGGACTTCGACGTCATCGCCACGT
>Ga0265338_10005360_pt1 | contig 16770 bp, 13 predicted proteins | sample 42126metaG_FD_193579 | JGI IMG/M metagenome (GOLD analysis project Ga0265338, IMG submission 193579) | Rhizosphere microbial communities from Carex aquatilis grown in University of Washington, Seatle, WA, United States - 4-21-26 metaG | ecosystem: Host-associated > Plants > Roots > Rhizosphere... | reverse complement strand
CGATGTAGAGAGCTGAGGCAAAGAAGGCGATTTTGCCGGAGCGTTTGATCATCGCATGCATCATCACAGCGAGTGATCCAAACACGAGCACAGGAATGACGAATCCGACTGCGTGATGCTTGTAGTTGTCGAGCACGCCAGGGCGGATCGAGACGGTCGCAATGAGTCCGACGACCGTCAGAAGAAGTTGCACCGGCCACGCCCACAGAGCTGTTGTGCGGGCACGACGGTTCAAGTCGTCTTCTGTCTTTACCGCGATATACAACGATCCGTGCGCAGTGAGCGTGACCAGGGCGATCACCCCGGTGAGAACCGTGTACCAGTCGAGAATGCCGTTGTTCGATCCGACGCGAAAGTTGGTCCAAAGAGGTTCGAAGAAGTATTGATCAGCCGCCAGCGGCACGCCGCGGACGACATTTCCGAGGGCTGCGCCGAAGAAGATGCAAAGCAGCACGCTCGCAACGCAGAAAACGACGTCAAAGAACCCGACCCAGACGGGGTTCTGCATGTGTGCGCGCAGTTCAATGCCAATGCCTCTCAACATGAGCAACCAGAGGACCATCATCAGCGGCAGATAGAAGCCGCTGAAGCTGGAAGCATAGAGCAGGGGGAAAGCGAAGTAGAGCGTGCCTCCGGCGGCCAACAGCCAGACTTCGTTGCCGTCCCAGACGGGACCGATGGCGCGCATGATTTTGCGGCGCTCATCGGTTGTACGGGCTGCACCCAGGTAGATGACTCCTGCGCCGAGATCGAATCCGTCGAGCACGACGTAGGCCGCCACCATTACTGCGACGATCATGAACCAAAGCGTTTCCATTACAGTCCTCGTTTAGTCCTTGCTGGTCAGATTCTTGTTACTTCGAGCGACCGGAGAAACCCGCTTCTTGCCGCTTGCAAGCGAACAGCAGGTTTCTCGTCGCTACGCTCCTCGGAATGACAATCTGAAGAGCGCCAATCATTTGCAGCACGACTGAAGTCGTGCTCGTCCCAAAACCTTCTCCCTCGACGATCACTAGTGCCCCGAAGCTGCCTCGGCTTCCGGCCCTTGCTCAATTTCGCGCCGCACCAGGAACAGAAACAGGATGCCCAGCACCGTATACATGCCCATGAATCCGAGCAGGGTGAACATGCCATTCCCCGCCGAGACTGTTTTCGAGTAGCCATCTACCGTGCGCATGAGCGAGTAGACCAGCCACGGTTGACGGCCGATTTCTGCAGTAATCCATCCCGCCGTATTCGCGATGTAAGGGAACGGCAGGGAGAGCAGCAGGATCCAGAGCATCCAGTGGCTGGAGAACAGCTTGCCGCGCCACAACAGAAACGCTGCCACTACCATTGTGCCAATGAATACTGTCCCCAGCCCCACCATGATGTGGTAGCTGAAATAGAGCAGAGATATGTTCGTCGGCCAGTCGTCCTGGGGAAAGGCGTCCAGACCCTTCACTTCGGCCGTCCACGCCCGGTAGGTCAAAAAGCTGAGCGCGTTGGGAATGACCAGTGGATTATCAATCTTCTTCTCATCCACATTGGGCTGGCCGATGAGGACTAGAGGCGCTCCCGGTTGCGTGGCAAACAGGGCCTCCATAGCAGCCAGCGTTACGGGCTGGTTCTGGGCAATCAAGCGTCCCTGGCCATCTCCAGTGGGGAACAATTGCAAAACGCTGAAGATGAGTCCGGCAATTACTCCGACTCGCACGAAGATGCGTCCATATTCCACGAACTTGCCCCATAGCAGATAAAACGCGCCCACGGATGCCATCACAAACGCCCCTGTGATGACAGCTCCGCTCATGTTGTGGGCATACTGCCACCACGCCCACGGGTTGAGCACCAACGCCCAGAAACTGGAGAGTTGCACAGATCCGTCTGCGGCCTTCGCGTAGCCTACGGGATGCTGCATCCAGGCATCCGTGGCAACGATAAAAAATCCCGAGAGCCACGATCCCAGAAATACTGCGAGCGCCGACCACCAGTGGCCGCGGGGGCCAAGCCGTTTCTCTCCGTACAAGAACAGCCCCAGGAAAGCGGACTCAAGAAAGAAGGCGAACATGCCTTCCATCCCCAGGGTCTGGCCGATCACGCCTCCGGCGAAGCGCGAGAAGTGCGACCAGTTCGTCCCAAACTGAAATTCCATGGGGATCCCGGTCACGACTCCCAGCACAAAGTTAATGCCGAAAATCCGCGCCCAGAAGCGAGCTGCTTGGTTGTACCTTTCGTCATTCCGGCGAAGAGCCAGGGTCTTCAGCACCACGATGAGCGGCGCTAGTCCCATGGTGAGTTGCGGAAAGAGATAGTGAAAGGTAACGGTAAATGCGAAGTGAAGGCGATGAACTAAGAGGGCACTATCCATGAAAGACCTCAGCGACCCACCAAGTTAAATGGTTGCCGAAACTCTTTAATGTGATTTAGATCACATTCGGTTTGGAAAATCAGCGCGCCCTGCGTCGACGTTCCAGTTCGGCACGGCGAATCTCGCGACGCCTTCCGGCGTCCTCGTAACGGCGTTTTTGCTCGTCGGTTTCGGGAATCACGGCTGCCACGCTGAGGCGCTTACCCGCTCCATCGACGGCGACAAAAGTCAGGTGCGCGGAGGCCACATGCTTCGCCGTATCTGCAATGTAGTTCTCTACATAGACTTTCACTCCGACCTCCATCGATGAGTGAAAGACACGGTTGACCGACGACCGCAAAATGACAAGGTCGCCGACCCGCACCGGAACCAGGAAGTCGATGTGATCGACCGAAGCGGTCACGACGTAGTTGCGCGAATGGCGATGCGCGGCCATAGCACCTGCAAGATCAATCCAGTGCATCAGGCGACCGCCGAGCAAAGCGGCGAGGGGGTTGGCATCATTGGGCAGAACGATCTCCGCCATTTCAGATTGCGAATCCCGGACCGGGCGGGGAACCAACGCGTCGTCTGTCATGATCGTCCTCCTTTCTGCCTCCACCAGACCGTGTTTCAGGCTCTTTTTTCTCAGGTCTTTTTGTTCAGGTACGAATCCAGGAAGCATTCCGCCATCTTCTGCAGGCGCGGATCGTCGTGCCGGCGAAGCCACGCCGCGTGCGACAGGTCATATTCGAGGTCGCCGTGGTCGACGGGAAGATGACCTCGTTCGCAGACATAGCGCAGGTGGAGCGTTCGGGCCGGAACATCGGTTGAGGCAGATCCACCGCCGCGTTTGGCGGCCTCAGGCGAAACGGCTACGGCAAATCGCACTGCATCCCAGATTCTCTCAGAGGGCGCCCAGGGGCAACTGGTGGCGTAGCCGAGATTGCAGAATGCTTCGAGAATGTGCTGCTGGGGCAGGGCTTGATCATGACCTGGAGCCGTGCAGTATCCACGCCACCCGGCCCCCAAAGGAAGCCTCGCAGGATGCGGCCAGCTTCCGTTGTCGAGCCTCTCCACGGGCATGAAGTAGGGGCAGGCCAATTCGCTTCTCCGAAGTTCCGAAATTGGTGGGACTCGCCATTGTAATCAGTCGCCGAAGGTCTGGCGAATTTGAATGAGTACAGGAGGCAATAACCACCAAGAACCTTGGTGTCTACGAAGGAACAATCGCAGCCGAGATAGCAGCGCGGCTGGCAAATTGTAGTAATCTCGTGGCTGATCGTCGTCAATCCTAATGGACCGCATCGCCGCGCTCAACGAAATACTCACAGAAAATCCGAAAGACGCCTTCGCGCGTTACGGACTCGCCATGGAGTACTCCAAGCAAGGCGACTTCGACCGGGCGCTCGCCGAGTTCTCGATCCTGCTGGAGAACCATCCCGACTACACCGCAGGATATTTTATGGCGGCGCAAACGCTGGTACGGGCCGAACGGGTAGACGACGCAAGAAAGATGTTGCAGGACGGCATTGCGTCCGCTAGGCGCACCGGAAATCTCCACGCGCAGTCGGAGATGGAAGCGATGCTGGCGGAGTTAGGATAGGCGGAAATCGTTTATTCAGATCGCGGATTACCTGGCCATTCTTCCCATGGCCCACTCCACTACTGCGGGGAAGAGTTGATAAGTCTTGACAGGCACGTGCATGGTCCAGGGAACAATTACCTCCCGCCTTCCCTTCAAGTATCCGCGCAGCGTGGCGCGGGCGACGCGTTCCGCGGTGACACCCCGCACGGACCCGGGACGCACCTTCTTCAATTCCCTGCCCCGTATTGCATTTTCCCCGAACGCCGTCTGCACGTAGCCGGGACAAACCGTGAGCACGTGGATTCCGTCTTTCTTCAATTCCACGCCAGCCGCCTTGCCGATGGCGTTGAGCGCAAACTTGGTCGCACTGTACGCCGCGTGAAAGGGCATGGGAAGGTGTCCCGCTACGCTTGAAATGTTGATGATTGTTCCGCCGCCCTGCTGCTGCATCACCGGGATTACAGCCTGCATGGCCGATACCGCTCCGAAAAAGTTCGTTTCGAACATGTCGTGGCAGGCGTGCATCTCCATTTGTGCAACGGAATCCAGGAGGCCGTGGCCGGCATTGTTGATCCACACATCCACCCGCTTGAAATGATGCAGGGTGAGAGCAAGAACGCGATCGATCTCCTCTGAGTTACGGACATCGCAGGAGAGCGCGACCGTGCGATCGGCAAATCCAATCCGCGTGCGCGCAGCCTCGGCCCGGGCAGCGTCGCGCGACAGCATGACGACGCTCGCACCTTGCTGTGCAAACGTTCTGGCAATCGCCTCGCCAATCCCCATCGAGGCCCCGGTGACTACCACTACTTGCCCTTCGAGTTCCATGCTCGCGTTTGTATTCTCTGCCGCGAGGCAAGTCAAGATGCGCTGCGGGTATCTACGACAATGGCATGTCGTACAATCGAACAACCCGCTCGGTCTTAGCGATCACGAATTGGAGATTTCGTGGCACTTCTTCCCTTGTTCCCGCTTGAGGTCGTACTCCTTCCCGGCACGCCGTTGCCCTTGCATATTTTCGAGCCCCAGTACAAAGAGATGATTGGCGCGTGTCGTGCGAACGACGCACTCTTTGGCGTGGTACGTGCCTTGGAGCATGGCATTGCGGAGATGGGATGCACCGCTGAAATCGTCACCGTCACGAAAGAATATCCTGACGGCCGGCTCGATCTCATCGCAGAGGGTCGCGAACGCTTTGCGGTGCTCGAACTCAACCAGGAACTCGCCTACCTGCGAGCGGAAGTCTTGCTGGTTTCCGATGAGCCCGGTGCTCCGGCGCCGGCGGATCGCACCAAGGCAATTGAGTTCCACCGGGAGATCCTCACGCTCGCAGGTGCGGTGCAGGACATTTCCGGAGCGGATGAGAACACGCTTTCGTTCCATCTGGCGGGCTCTCTGCCGCTCGATCTTGACTTCAAACAGAAACTCCTCGCGATCCGCACCGAAGGAGAAAGAATTCAGACGGTAAGCGCCTACTTTGAATCCATTCTTCCCAACCTTCGCCGCACGGCGAGAGCGCGCGAAAAGGCTGGTGGGAATGGGCACGCCCACTGAACAGTTTTCAGCCGAAACCGTGCCAGGCAGCGGCTATTTGTGTTTGAGTTGTTCCACAAGCCTCTGGAATTCCGGATCACTGCTCAGCACTTGCAACTTATCATCGGACTCGATGACGCTGGCGTCGTTCAGTCCTCGCTTCAGGGTTTCACGGAGATCTTTGATCGCCAACTTCCGGTTTCCTGCCGCCGCATGAGTCTCGGCGAGCATGAGAGTGGGCCATGGATCGTCGTTCACCTCGCTCATGATCTGAAAGCAAGCCTCTGCCCTCTCGAAATGGCGGGACTGGAGTTCTTGCTGGCCAGATTCCATCCAGGCGACAAATACATCGTCCAGCGCGCGCTTCGATACCAACCGGGTGCCTTCGTTCCTGGAGTGGGCAGCCTGATCCTTTAGTCCTCCCATGGCCTGCATGATGTCGTTGTGAAGTGCACTCGAGTCCGCCGCGGAGCCGCTTATGTATGCCTGCAGCTTCGACGAGATGTCGTTCACCAAGGCAGACTGCTCTGCGATGTGCTCTTGCTCGCCCTTCAAGGCAGCCTTCAGCGCCGCCGACTTCTTCAGCAGTGTTAGTTTCTTTTCCGCTTCGCCCGGGTCTTTGAGACCGGCAAAATCAGAAATCAGTGAGCGGTATGCATTCATTTGAGCAGTCGCATCGGACTTCTTTTCGGCCTCTTCCGCCTGCTCCTGCGCCTGTCGAAACAGTTTGTCGACGAAATTCGCATCGACAACCATGTCGCCTGCTTGCATTCCTCTCAGCGTCATCCATTGGATTGCGTCTTCAATGATGGCGGCAGGAGCCCACTGGTGCGGCCCGGAGAAGGTCCGCACACGGTACGGCAAGCCTTTCTCTTCGCGTTCGCGCCGGATCATCATGACTTCCGGCCAATTGAAGTCCTGGTCGCCGATCGCGAAGAAGTAGCGCATCTTGCTGGTCGGTTCAGGTTGGTGGCTCGGGTATCCGGCACCGTGCGCAATGACACCTGCGATCCGGCACTGAACACACCCGAGCGCCATCGCACCGGCGACCCTTGCTCCGCCTGAGAAACCGCTGGTGTAGACACGATGCTCATCCAGCGCGAGGCGTACGTGCGTATCCTGCCAGATAGCGTTCACGCTCTTCGACTGGTCCGACGAGAAATTCCGGGAGTTATTGGAGCCAGCAATGACAAACCCGTATTTCTCAGCAACGTCTCTGTAGAGTTCGATTGGACGGCGGCCGCGCCCTCCCGGGTCGAAGAAATAAATCATCGGCCAAGGCCTTGTCGGCGTGTAGGTCGAGGGCAGATATAGGGCGTAGCTCTGCGTGGGGTCGGCGGCGCAAGTGACGCTTTCAATTTGCCCCGGCGGAAGGAGGTTCTGCGGCCTGTCTGTTTGGCCGACACTCGACGCGACTGCCAGACCGAAAACAATTTGAGCAGCGAAATGCGCGCTACGCTTGCTTGTCCTATGAGTCAAACATGCTTGGATGATCTGCCGTGTCAATTCTTTCAGTGCAGGGCGCGATGATGCATCCTCAAAGCCGGGGGTATAATCAAACCATTGTCGTTGTCTGGGGGTTCCGTTCATGAGTCTTCCGCGCACACTGGGTGATCTGCGCCGCAGCAGCTTTTCTGAGGAGCGGCTGCACACACGCCGTGTTAAGGACGAACTTCGCGAGAACCTGACCGCTCGCCTGCGCCAAAACGGAGACGCCCCGGTCTTTCCCGGCATCGTCGGTTACGACGATACAGTAGTGCCTCAGATCGTCAACGCGATTCTTTCGCGTCACAACTTCATTCTACTGGGGCTGCGTGGTCAGGCCAAAAGCCGCATCCTGCGGGCGTTGACGACTCTACTCGATCCGCACATGCCCTACCTTGCAGGATGCGAAGTACACGACAATCCCTACGCTCCGATTTGCCGCCGCTGCCGCGAAGAGGTTGCACGGCTTGGCGACGCCACGCCGATTGCTTATCTCGCGCCCGATGATCGCTATGTCGAAAAGCTAGCAACGCCGGATGTTACCATTGCCGATCTCATCGGCGACATCGACCCTATCAAAGCAGCACGCGGCGGCCACGAACTCTCGAGCGAACTGACGGTTCACTACGGCCTGCTGCCGCGCGCCAATCGCGGCATCTTTGCCATCAATGAACTGCCGGACTTGGCCGGGAAGATTCAGGTCGGCCTGTTCAACATCATGCAGGAAGGCGATGTGCAGATTAAGGGATATCCCATCCGGCTGCCGCTCGATGTCGCGCTCGTGTTCAGCGCAAATCCGGAGGACTACACGGCGCGCGGCAAGATCATCACGCCGCTCAAAGACCGCATTGGCTCTGAGATTCGGACGCACTATCCGGCAACCGTCGAGGAAGGCATCGCCATCACCGCCCAGGAGGCATGGACGCAGCGGAACAGCCATCCCATGCACCTGCCAAACTACGTGCAGGAAGTCATCGAACGGGTTGCATTCGCGGCGCGCGAGGACAAGAAGATCGACAAGCGCTCGGGCGTGAGCCAACGCCTGCCGATCAGCGCAATGGAGAACGTTGTCTCCAATGCCGAACGCCGCGCGATTCGCAATGACGAAAAGATGGTCGTTCCCCGCATCAGCGACGTATACGCTGCCCTGCCAGCGATTACCGGCAAGCTCGAACTGGAGTACGAAGGCGAGATGAAGGGCGCGGACCACGTGGGGCGTGAGTTAATTCGCATGGCCATCGCCAAAACCTACGACGAATACTTCACCGGCGCCAACGTGCAGCAGATCGTGCAATGGTTCGACTTGGGTGGAGAAATTCAGCTCTCGGATTCGGTTCCGGCCGTTGAAGCGCTTGAGAATTTGCGGGAGATTCAGGGACTAGTCGACAAACTCGGGCCTCTTGGCGTTTCCCAGAAAGAGAGCCCCGAGCAGCAGGTGTCAGCCGCGGAGTTCATCCTCGAAGGTCTGCACGCCCATAAACGAATCGGCCGCAGCGAGGAGCGCGTATTCAAGGCCGGCGAGAAGAAGCCAGAACCGGTGCGCGAAAAATCGATCGAGCCGGATGAACGGCCCTACCGGCAGAGACGGCAGTTTAATTAACGACTGTAGAGCCGTAGCTTGCTGCGTCTTTGCTTGCAGCATTTCGAATGGTAGTAAGAGAGACGTGGCAAGCCGCGTCCCTACGAATCATGAAACGCATTCGCTACTCCAAGTACGTACCCGATCCTGCCGGCGAGATGAGCATGGAGGACCTGCTCAGCGCGCTGTCGGACTATCTGCTGCAGAGCGGGTTCCAGAGCGACATGTGGTATGAGATGCCCGAGGGAGAGCACACCCTCGACGAACTGCGTCGCGCGCTTGAACAGTCGCTCATGGAAAGCGACAACTTCGACGACGAAATGCGGGAGCGCCTGCAGCAGATGGCCATGGATGGCGAACTCGACGAACTCATCGAACAGCTGATCGAGCGCATGCAACAGGAAGACTACATTTCGATCGATGAGCCGCTCGACCCGGCGCGGCAGTCCAGCGCGGGCGGGCAAACCGGCGAGGCGCAGCAGGCAAAGTTTGAAATCACGGATAAGAGTCTCGACTTCCTGGGCTTCAAATCGCTGCGCAACCTGCTCGGATCGCTGGGCAAATCGAGCTTCGGACGCCACGACACGCGCGATCTTGCCACTGGCATCGAGGCCAGCGGGTCGTCAAAAACGTACGAATTCGGGGACACGCTGAATCTCGACATCACCGCGACGCTCTCCAGCGCAATCCAGCGCGAGGGGCTGAACCTGCCGCTCAACATCGAATACCGCGACCTGCAGGTGCATCAGTGTGAATACCAGTCGTCGTGCGCGACCGTGCTGATGCTCGACTGCTCGCACTCGATGATCCTCTACGGCGAGGACCGGTTCACTCCCGCAAAGAAAGTTGCGATGGCGTTGTCGCATCTCATCCGCACGCAGTATCCCGGCGACTCGCTTTCGCTGGTTCTCTTCCACGATTCGGCGGAGGAAGTGCCCCTGTCACAACTGGCGCGGGTGAAAGTCGGCCCCTACTACACCAACACGCGCGAAGGGTTGCGGATGGCGCAGAGGATCCTGCAACGCCAACGAAAAGACATGAAGCAGATTGTGATGATTACAGACGGCAAGCCGTCCGCACTCACCCTCGAAGACGGGCGCATCTACAAGAACGCGTTTGGGCTTGATCCGCTCGTCGTGAGCCAGACACTCGAGGAAGTTTCGAAGTGCAAGCGGGCAGGAGTGCTGATCAACACATTCATGCTGGCGTCCGATTACGGCCTGGTGCAATTCGTGCAGAAAGTTACGGAGATGTGCCGCGGCAAGGCCTACTTCACCACACCGTATACGCTGGGCCAGTATCTGCTGATGGACTACATGTCACGGAAGACGAAGACCATCCACTAACCGGCAGTTGCCTTCCCAAAAGATCTCCCCGCTGTGCCCTTCGCAAAACTTATCCAACTGCTGATACTCTTTTTGTATACGCAATGGCGAATTGCATTCAATGTGGACGGCAGCTTCCTTCGTTTACCTTCGGGAAGAAGATCTGTCAGTGGTGCAAGCAGCACGAAGCCGCCCAGCGCGGCGAAGAAGGCGACGACGCGAAGCAGATCGTCATGCCCGCGCCGTGGGTGCGGGGCGGACAGAGCAGCATAACCGTCACTCATGTGCTCTTCGGCGCCAGTGTAGCCGTCTTCCTGGCGATGGTGTACGCCAGCGACTTTTCCCTGGATTTCAACGGGAAGCTGATGGTGGACTTCGGTGCTAATTTCGGCCCATACACTCTCTCTGGCCAGTGGTGGCGGCTGCTCACCTATATATTCCTGCACGGCGGCCCCATGCATATCGCCATGAACATGTGGTGCCTCTGGAACCTGGGCACGCTCTGTGAGTCCTTGTACGGACGCTGGACTTACGTATTTATATACCTGATCACCGGTATCGCAGGAGGCTTGGCCAGCGTGGGATGGAATCCCACGGTGCTGAGCGTAGGCGCGTCGGGCGCGATCTTTGGATTGGCCGGAGCTTTGATCGCGTCGTTTTATCTGGGCGAATTCTCACTGCCAAGTATCGAAATCCGTGGAACGCTCATGAGCCTGCTCTTCTTCATCGGCTTTAGTGTCTTCTTCGGAGGATTGTTCCCGGGGATCGACAATGCATGCCACGCCGGTGGACTGGTCAGCGGACTAATTGCTGGTGCACTCATTGCCCGTGTCGCGCCCGACCGCGATAAGCCGCTTCGAAGAGTCGGCGTCCTGCTCTTTGTCGTGCTGCTCGTCGCCGGCAGTGCGCTGGGGGTACAGCGCTGGCGCGGCTCCCAGATGGGTTTTCGACAAGCCGCGGACATGCAGAGAAATGTCGAGCGCATGATCTCCGGGCTCCAGGCCAAGGTCCGGCAGAACCCGCAGGACGCCTCTGCACATTACGCTCTCGCGCACGCCTACTTCACCGGGAGCCAATTCCCGCAGGGCGAGGCCGAGTTAAAGCGCGTGCTCGAGCTTCAGCCCCAGAACACGAAAGCTCGCATAGAACTGGGCGCGGCCTATTTGTCGCGGCAGCAACCGAAGCAGGCGCAGGAAGAATTCGAAAAGCTGGTCGCACAGGATGCGAATAATGCCAACGGCCATGTCGGCCTGGGGATGGCGCTCGCGGAGCAGCAAAATCATGAGGCTGCTATCAACGAATTCAAAGCCGCGCTGAAGCTCGAGCCACAAGCTGGCGGCGTCTACTACAGGATGGGGATATCTCAGGCACACCTTAAGAAATATGACGACGCCATCACTTCGTATCTGAAAGAGCGCGAAACGAACGGCGATGACCCTGAACTGGAAGTCGCGCTGGCGGACGCATACGACGCCAAAGGCATGGCGCCGCAGGCCCAGGAAGCACGCAGCAAGGCTGCACAACTAAGGGGCGGGCAGCAAGAGTAAGTGTAGACGTTTCAAAGCGAGAAGCTCCGCAAGAAGCTAACCCTTCGTGAGCTCCCCCACCGCGCGGTACGCCTGATTGATGGCCTCGTCTGTATAGGCGTAGGCTCCCGCATCGGAGTTGGCAATGGCGATCCGGCCGAATGGCTTGCGCGCAACTTCACACGGAGTCTCTCCACCTTCGAGCCAGAACGTATCGAACAGCGAGTTGTATTCGTAGGAGTAGCCGTGAGGCCAGCGATTGACGGTGATGGCCGCGATGTCGCGGGCAGGATCGAAGCCGCCCGACGCCAGGGTGCGCGCCATTTGCTCGCGAATCTTGCGCTCCATGGTCTCGAACGTGGTCGTGTAAAGCTCCATGCGGCCCATGCTGTGCTGTTGGCGCGCGGGACGCCCGGGGTGGCACGCCGCCTTCACCATATGCACGATAATGGGCTCGTCCGGCTTGCGGGGACACTTGTATCCGCCAATGCTGACCGGCAAGTCAAGATTCAGGTAGCTGTGGTACATCCCCGGAGCATACACGGAGTTCGCGCCTAGTTTCTGGAATGACGTCCAATTGCGAATGGCGACGTTGGTATAGAGCAAAGGGACTTTCTGAGCGGCGGACAGCGCTTCCTTTTGCTTGTCGGGAAGTTCTTCGCAGATGTATGGAATCACCACATGCCAGCATGCGAGGATGGCGCTCTTCGACTTGGCTGTGTACACCTTGCCGCCGCGCGCGTAGCTGACCTCCACTTCTTTGGCGCCAACGGAGTCTCCCAGGTGCTTCACGCGCACGGCCGTACTGTTCAGGCGAATGCGTACCGGCGAATTCGAGTTGTCGAGCTTTGCGTAGTTGGCCTTCGCGAGGACAACATCTGACATCGCCTTGCCGGGAACCGCGTCAGGAATCAGCTTGCGCACCAGCAGGCGCGCGATGCTGGCATTGCCGTCGGGAAAGTGAAAGAAATACTTCTCAGCTTCGTCGTTGGGAATGGCGTCGCGATTCATTCCCTTACCAGGCTTGTCGTCCAGTTTCAGGCCATCGAAACCGGGCAGATCGAATCCCCAGGCATCCTGCGCCGCAACTGCGTCAATGCCCACGCCAAACAGCGGGTGCGGTAGTGCCTGGTACATCTTAACGATGTCATCGTGAACACCGGCAACGTCTTTCAGGAAGCTGGCATAGCTCATGCGGGCAAGCTTCGCCTTTTTCTCGTCTGAAGTCAGGCCGGGGAAATAGTCCTTAGGTTGCTGGTACAGGCCCTGCAGGTCGCGCTTGGCCTGATCGGCGAACGGAGCGTCGGCGAGGAACTGCTTCAGCAACTCCTGCGATGGACCGGCCGCATCTTCACTCTCGGTTCCGCCACGTGGACTTGGATTCACTACCAACTTATCTATGCCGAACGTTTCCCTGTCAAAGAAAATCTTGGGGCGAAGGCCAAGCGAGCGGTAGAGATTCTTGTCGACGTACTTGGAATAGGACGGAACATCGATGCCCAATTCCTCGATCACTGCTTTGGCCACGGCACTGTAAGGCGCAGGGCTTTCGATCGAGAAAGTTCCTCCAAAGCCGAGTCGAAAGGAATTGTTGATCCGGAATTCATTCCGTTTCGCGTGTCCGCCGAAGTCGTCGTGATTGTCGAGGATAAGGATGCGGGCTTTCGCGCCCGCGGCCTTGCGATAGAAATGAGCGGCGGCCAGACCGCTGATGCCACCGCCGACGACGATTAGATCATAGGTTTCGCCAGTGTCTTCGGGTTTGCCGGCCGAATCCCAGAATGTGCCATCACGAAGGCTGTGAGCCGTGTCGAAGGAGCCGGGATGGCTGCCGCGCATGCCGGTGAGAGCGGGAGGGTAGTCGTTGGGAGATTTTTCCAGGGCGTCATCCGTAGCGAAAAGATGCCACGGCATCATCGTCGCCCCTGCCGTCACCGCCACGCCGTTGATAAAGTCGCGGCGCGTAATCCTGCGATTCATTCCTAGTTCCCGGTCTCGTGACTCGCGCACGATCTCCTCCGCAGTTCGTGAGTCGTCTTCTTTGGGACTCCGTCTAGTTTCTGCCAGAAACGGACCTCAGAAACTTAAGCCCACATCGTTCCTGCACGGAGGCGGCACGGCTTGCCCTCGTGCCCTTCCCAAAACCTCCCATACACCTTGAGGTTCAACCTGTGATGGCGACGATTGAGGCTGGCTACGAAGACGATCCGCCTTCCACTTTTCTTACCGCTAGCTCGGCACCCTGGAAGCCGATCTTGCTGTGGGTTCCGTCGCAAAAGGGCTTGTTCACTGATCCGCCACAGCGGCAGAGCGAGAAAGCGGGCTTGCCGGTCAGGTCATACTGAGTACCGTTGACATCCACCAGTTCAATGGTCCCCTCTGGAGCCTCAACGCGGTACGGCCCATTCGGCCTCACGGTAATCTTTACTTGTGCCATGAAGAAAATCCTCCAACCTTACGGGTTTCTAGTAAGCATAAGAAAGATACCACGGAAGGTGATACCGCGGAGCGTGCGCCCGGGGGCCAGGGGCCAACGGTCATGCTGCAGCGGAACGGACCGAGAGCAGGCTCCGATAGAGTTGCAAATAGTCTTCGATCATGCGCTTGGTGGTGAAGCGCTCGCGAGCGCGAGTATAGGCCAGTTCGGCATAGGCTCGGCACATAGCCCGATCAGAGTTGAGCAGTCGAATGCTCTCGGCGAGGCTGGCAGCATCATTCGTGCGAAAGTAGAGCGCCGCGTCTCCCCAGATCTCGCGATAGCTCGGAATGTCGTTGGCCACGATCGCGCAACGCGAAAATGCAGCCTCCAGGACAGGCATGCCCAGGGGTTCGTACCGCGCCGTCGCTGCGAAGATGGAAGCACGGCTGTAGAGCGCGCGCAGTTGCGCTTCGGTCTGTGGACCACGAATCGCGACGGACGTTTGATCGGTCGCAACCTTCACATCTGCACGGATCGGGATCCGAGGCACGGGGACGGTCTGTTCTGCGCCTACAATGCATACCGGGAGCGGATGAACGTGCTGCGTGAGGAGCGAAACCTGCTTGCTGGGGTCAACCATGCGGCCCACGGCCAGCACACAATCGTCTTTGCTGACGTAAGGATTGAAAAAAATAGGATTGCGTCCCGGATAGATCACTTCTTCCCGTCGCGGTCGCATGTAAGAGGTACAAATACGGTCGAGCATCCACGCGGATGGAGCGACGACTGCGTCGGCGCATGCAATGCCGCGCATGATCGTATCGCGATACCACTTCATTGGACGGCGCCCGGATGCAGATGACGATCGAATCGGACGATCCTGCACGGCCTGCGTCCAGGTGATCAGGTCGCCGTGCGCCATGACCACACGCGGAGTGTCTACCGGAAGATTGCCGTAACAAAACTGATTCAGATGGAGCACGTCGGGCCGGAGCTCCTGTACCAGGTCGAATAAGAAGGCAGACGACTCAGGCAGGTCTTCCTCAGCTTCATGCATCCACTCAAGGCGAAAGGCGGTCGGGCGATAATCGAGCCCGTGCAAATGATCCATCCACGTCGTTTGCTCGGGAAGCGGAATTTCGCCGAAGCTAACCAGCGTTACCCGCACGCCGCGTGTGACCAGCCCCGTAACCAGTTCGCGCGTGTAGGTCCAGGCGCCGGATAGCGTATCGGCAGTGACCAGAACGTGCACAGAACCTCCGGGACGAAGGAAGCGGACACCGCGAGGGGCGCGGCATGCCGCCTGTCAGCTGCCGTCCATTCTAGTGGGAGCACGGCGGGACGGAAAGGAATTTCCGATCGGAATAGCTGCAAGATTTTGCATCGCGAGGCACTGGCGACGCAACACTGGTATCCCAGAGTCGAGACAGCGGCGCCACTGCTGGCCACGCGCTATCCTACTCGGGTTGTTTGGTTCGCCGATCAGAACGTGAACTTGAGGGCGAACTGGATGAGCCGCGGCGGTTGCGCCGCAAGAATCTGATTGAACGTTGGCGAACTGATGTCACTGTCGGGCAACCGGAAGTTCGTGTGGTTCAGGATGTTGAAGAACTCGGCGCGGAATTGAAGCTCCTTACCCTCAGTAATCTGAATATTCTTGAACGCTGAGAAGTCCCAATTCGCGTACCCCGGCCCCTGGGCTATGTTGCGGCCTGCGGTGCCGAACTGCTCCACAGGAGAATTCGGATCCTGCTTGATCTGCTGGAATGCGCCTGCGTTGAGCCACGCGCCAGTTGTACGCGGTCCGGCATTCGGATTCTGCCCTTGGACCAGGTTCGGACGGTTGGAGAAGAATCCGCTGATTTCCGGCGCCGAGCCCTGCACCGAAAAGTCGGTGGAGTCAAAGACCGTGAACGGAGTACCGCTCATCACGGTCGCGATTCCGTTTAACTGCCACCTGCCGAAGGCCTGCTGATACCAGCCGTGGGGCTTTCTCCAGAAAGGCAGGCTCCATTGGTAGCTCAGCACCAATCGGTGGCGCGAATCGAACAGGGAGCGACCACGTTCCGCACCGATGTCGAAGGGGTTCTGCGCCAGATCATTCTCGCCAGCTACCGGTTTCGATGCCGAACCGGTCATGTTGAAAGAAGACGCGTCATCGATGGACTTCGAGAAAGTGTAGGAAGCCAGAAAGGAAATCCCGTGGCTGAAGCGCTTCTTCAGGCTCGTCTCCAGCGCGTTGTAAGAAGAATTGGCGATGCCCGCGATCAGACCGGTGGAAGAATATGTGCACGGCGGGGACGCAGGATCCAGTGTGCATCCGGAATACAGTCGCCGCTGGTCGGCATTGCCGGAGGTAGATATCGGTTGGCCGGTGCTGTCCACACCCGGAATGTAAATCGCGGGATTCCCTTCAATGAAGCGCGGTAGCTTGGTTCCCTTAGTGCCTACGTATCCGACCTCAAACAGGAGATCAGAACCGAAGGAACGTTGGATGTTCAAGTCCCAATCCTGGGAGTAGGGCAGTGGCAAGTTCGGAGCAAGGGTCAGGTTGGTGAGCGGCGTGGCAAAAGTCCCGTTGGGGGGTGGGTTGCCGAAATAGGGATCGGGGAAGTTGAGAAATGAGGTTGGAGTGAGACTTATTTGCTGGGTCTGCAAATACGGAGGCGCACTGATCGGAGATTGCAGTGGGCCGCCCTGGCCCGTGTAGTAGGGCTCATAGAAGATTCCGTAGGCGGAAGTCACTAGCCACTTTGCACTTCCGGTCGGATCCCATGCGAAGCCGACGCGCGGTGCAAAACCCTTCTTGAAAGTCGGGATCAGGCCTCCTGGGACGCCAGGATCGCCGGGATAGAGCAGTCCAGCGGGCGCGTTGGGCACGACCTTCGATTGGCGCCCGGGAATGAAGAGCGTCTGCCGATTGTGTATCTCAGTGTAAGGAGAGGGCATCTCGTAGCGCAAACCGAGGTTGACCGTCAGGTGCGGA
>Ga0265338_10005359_pt1 | contig 16771 bp, 14 predicted proteins | sample 42126metaG_FD_193579 | JGI IMG/M metagenome (GOLD analysis project Ga0265338, IMG submission 193579) | Rhizosphere microbial communities from Carex aquatilis grown in University of Washington, Seatle, WA, United States - 4-21-26 metaG | ecosystem: Host-associated > Plants > Roots > Rhizosphere... | reverse complement strand
AACGTCGCTCGCGTTGAACCACAGCGGCAGGCCGGTCAGTCCGCCAATCCCGAACATCGGCAGGAACGCCAGTGCAAAAAGCATCGGCGTGTTGAACCGGATCGAACCGCCCCACAGCGATATGAACAGACACGTCAAAATGATGACCGATGGAATCGAAATGATCATGGTCGTTGCCTGGAAAAAAGCGGAAATCTTCGTGCCCATGCCCGTCAAATACATGTGATGCGCCCAGACGATGAACGACAGGAACCCAATGGCCAGGACCGCATACACCAGCGATTTGTAGCCCCAGATCGGCTTGCGTGTGTTGTTGGCGATAATTTCGCAGACAATGCCCATCGCCGGCAGAATCAACACGTAAACCTCCGGATGGCCGAGGAACCAGAACAAATGCTGCCACAACAACGGGCTGCCGCCGCCGCTGATATTCGCCAGCTTGCCGCCAATCGCCAGCCCCGTCGGAAGGAAGAAACTGGTGTGCGCCAGGTTGTCCATCAACTGCATGATGGCCGCGGCTTCAAGCGGCGGGAACGCCAGCAGCAGCAGGAACGCCGTCACAAATTGTGCCCAGACGAAAAACGGCATCCGCATCCACGTCATCCCCGGCGCGCGCAGTTGAATAATAGTGGCGATGAAATTCACCGCGCCGAGCAGCGAGGACGAGATGAGCAGCACCATGCCGATGATCCAGAACGCCTGCCCGTGCGTCGGAATCGTCGTGGCCAGCGGCGAATACGAGGTCCAGCCCGCCTGCGCCGCGCCGCCCGGGATGAAGAAACTCACCAGCATGACGACGCCGCCCAGAAAATACGCCTGATAACTCGCCATGTTGACCCGCGGAAACGCCATGTCCGGTGCGCCAATCATCAGCGGCACGACATAGTTACCGAACGCGGCGAACGCCAGCGGCACGATCGCCAGAAATACCATGATCGTCCCGTGCATCGCGCCGAACGAGTTATACAGATCGGGTGAAATAGCACCATGCGCGGCGACCTGGCCCAGCACCTTTTCAAGCAGCGGCCCGATGAACGGCACCGGCTGCCCGGGATGCGCAATCTGCCATCGCATCAGCAACATCAGGAAAAATCCGAACAGCATGAAACACAGCGCCGTGAAGCCGTATTGAATGCCGATTATTTTATGGTCGGTGGAAAAAACGCACCCGCGCCAGAAACCCGGGTCATGATGCGCGTGCGCAGGCTCATCGTGGCCATGGTCCACGTGTTGTTCCTCGTAGGCCGGAAAGGTGTGAGTGATTTCGCTCATGCTACTTTACTTTGTCCCAAACCATCAGGGCCAGCAGCAGAGGCAGATAAATAATGGACGCCAGAAACAACAGCCGCGCGCGCGCCAGCGTGAGCTGCCGCGAAAACCGGATTGCGCACAATAGATATCCCGCGCCCAACACCAGCGCGCCGGCCAGATAAATTGGTCCGGCGAGTTTGAAAAGAAACGGCGCCGCACTGGCCACCAGCAACGCGACGGTATAGGTCACAGATTGTTCTCCGGTGCGGCGGCCCGACGGTTCGACGACCGGCAACATTTTGAAACCGGCGCGCGCGTATTCGTCACGGTAAATCCACGCGATGGCCATGAAATGTGGGATTTGCCAGAACGCCACAATCGCGAACAACGCCCAGCCTTCGCCGCTCAATTCGCCGCGCGCTGCCGTCCAGCCCATCAACGCCGGCAACGCGCCGGGCACCGCCCCGGCATTCGTGTTCAGCCAGGTCACACGTTTCAGCGGCGTGTAGATGAATAAATAACTGACCAGCGTGACCGCGCCGATGACACTCGTGAGCGGATTCACCGCCAGAGCCAGATAAACCAGGCCCGTCGTCGCGCACGTGCCGCCAATAATCATTACCGTCGCCGGCTGCAAACGCCCCGAAGGCAGCGGACGGTCCTGCGTGCGACTCATCTTTGCGTCATATTCGCGCTCCAACAACTGGTTCAACGCCGCCGCGCCAGAGGCAACCAATGCCGTCGCGGCCAACAAATTCAACATCAGCGCAAAATTCATCGCGCCAGGGCAGCCCAGGTAAAATCCGACGAGCGTCGTCAGCAGCACGAGCGTCGTCAGCCGCGCCTTGACCAGATCGGCAAAGACCGACGTCCAGCTTTTTTCCGCGACCGGGGCCGCGCTTAAACTTTGAACCGAGAATTCTTTCATGTCATTTGTTCGGGACCAGGGCCGGATGCCCGCCAATCGTAATAGCGCCCGGTAAGCGCCGGTCTTCCGTTCGGCGCTCATGGACCGCCGTTACCGGACGATGGAATGCCACAGCGCACCACAACGCGCCGATCACGAGCGAAAGCGCCCCCACGAGCACATGCGCCGTCGCCACGTCCGCCGCCTTGTTCGACCAGACGGTCCACGCGCCGAGTGCAATTTGCCCAGCAATCAGCGCCAGCCAGAAGAGCGAGAGGCGCCTTTGAATCGGAACGCCGGGCACCGTCCCGGCAAATTCCAACTCTTTGGCCGTTCGTGCCGGGGCGGTGCCCGGCGTTCCAATGCTCCATGCCCGCCCGGCGCAAACCGAAACCAAAACGAAAATCGCCAAGGCGACCATCCGGTGGACCATTTGCAGAATGATTTGAAAGGACGTGATCGGATTCTCGGAAATGACCTCGGTGCGGTTGGCATTGTAATGCGCGACGGCGGCCGCGCTGGTGTCCGGCCAGATCTTGCCGTAAGCGGCCGGAAAATCAGGAATCGCGAGTCCGGCGTGCTGGTGGCGCATCGTCGCACCCAGAATTAATTGGATGAAAATCAGCAAAGTCGTGAACAGGACGAGCCAGCGCAGATTTCCACCGGTAGGGCCGCGTTGCCGCGCGGCCTCCTTCTTGAAATCTTGGACGCGCGGCAGCGCGTCCCTACCAAAATTCAACCACCAGCGGCTGGTGAATAGCGCCAGCGCACAAATCAGAACGAAGAACAATTGCGCCAGCGCGCCGTGAACGATGCCCAGCTTGTCCAGGTGCAACGTCACCCGCAGGCCGCCCAGCACCCCTTGCAGTGCGACCAGCACGAACGCGACCACCCCGAGCCAGCGCATCCATTTGCGCGAATCTTTGCACCAGAGCCAGACCGCGAGCACCGTGATCAACAGACCGATGCCGGAAGCCAGCAGACGGTGGGTGTGTTCGTAAAAAATGCCACCCATCCATTTCGAAACCGGAAACAAAAACATGTTGTAACCGTAAGTGTTCGGCCAGTCCGGTACCGACATGCCGGCTTCATGGCTGGTGACCATGCCGCCCGAGCCGAGCAGCAAAAACGTGGCGGCCGCAGTCACCACGATGTACCAATGCAGCCACGGATTGGAGTTTTGCGGATTGGATTTCATATCAAAAATTTGTAGCGTCGAGCCTGTGGCTCGATGTCGGCGCGCAGCGCCGACGCTACAATTACTTGACTTCAAAACTGAAATTCACAGTCACGTCGCTGTCTTTGACTTCCACGTCCTGCGTCTGCGCGCCGAGTTTGCGGTGATTGGCCTCCACCGTATATTTGCCGGGCGGCACGTTCTTGATGACAAATTTGCCGCTCGTGTCGCTGACGGAATAGTAAGGGCTGTCAATGACGCTCACCCAGGCAAACATCCACGGATGCACGTCGCATTTGAATCGCAGAAACATCTCCGGCTTCGGAAAGGTGTAGGTCAAATCCGCGCCGCCGGACATCTGGGCATCATTATGCTCGTCGTTGCCAGCCACGGTCGGCGTGCAATGGACATTGTGGATGCAGTCGTCGGAATTTTTGACGACGAGTTTCTGGCCGGTCTGGATGGCCAGAATTTGGGGCTCGTACAAACAGCCCTTCTGGTCGAGGACGACGGGCGGCGCGCCGGCGCCGGTGGATTTGCCGGTGACGCCCTTCAACGAAACGATCACGTCTGCCAATTCACCCTTCGGCCCGACGGCGTAAAAATGCGTCATGGGCGTGGTCTTGTGCATCGCCGCGCAATCCGGATTGTCCATGAGCGGCGTGATGGCTATTTCCGCCGGCGGCGTGCCTTTGAGGGTGATGGTGCCGATGATGTCCGCCGCGGGCGCGACCATCGCGATGGCCAGGATCGCGATTAATGGTAGAACCGGAGAGATTTTCATATGTTTCATTTTTCGAGAATTCAACAAAGCGGATGCAGTTTATCATCCACACTAATCCGGGGCAAGCCCGTTGTGAAAAATTTCACAAGCGCTCATCGTCATCCTCCCTTGTTTGATGGCGGCTAATCGCCGCCGTTCAAATCAGCCCACTTGCGCGGCGTTGCGGAGCGCAGACAGCCATGTCCGCAAGCGCTCGCGCTGCCGGATGTCGCGGACAAAGCTGTCCGCGTTCCAGTGGTTATTGCCCGAGTCTCAAGTGTCGCCACTGGTGATTTCTCAAGGTTTGCGCACTATCCGGAAAATGGTGATGCCGACAAAAAGCCCGACTTGGCCGAGCACAATCCCGAGCAATCCCCATTGCAGGAGGAACAGGATGGCAACTGAAATCGTCACGGATAAACCACACCAGAGCAGACTTGATGCGTTCTCGAATTCTGCCGCCCGGTAGAAAAAAGCCCCGCATACGGCGACTATCAATATTGACAGATATGGCATTGCCAGAACCTCACTGTCCGTCTTCGTTGCTGTCCAGTTTTTTCATCACTCGCGCCATCGCCAGCGCCGATTGCGCCGCTTCCGTGCCGCGATTGTGTTTCGGATTCAAACAACGCACCACCGCCTGCGCCTCGTTCTCCAGCAGCAGCACTTCGTGAATGACGGGAATATCGTGCGCCAGCTGGATTTCCATGAGCGCGCGGCTTACGGCCTCGCCGATGTGCGCCGCGTGGACCGTTTCGCCGCGCAGGATCACCCCCAGACAGATAATGGCGGAAAGGCGCGAGGCGCTGTCCTCAGCTTGCGTTGAATTTTTCGCGAGCCGGCCGGCGGTCACGGGGATTTCGTACGCGCCCGGCACGCGCACAATCCGGATTCTGGAAACGTTGGCGCGCCATAATTCGTCCTTGGCCGCGCGCAACATCGAGTCCACGTACTTCGCATTGTAGCGCGACGCGACGATGGCAAACGAGCCGCCGCCCATTTGTGTTTCCGTTTCCTGGTTTCGGCGAAGCATCGCGAAGGATTAAACCACGAATCCGCTCTCCGAAGCAATACTACGAGGGTGGACGGGCGGGAAAGGACACAGACGAATTGTCCCGGCCAACTCCTTTTGTGCCCGCGACGGTTTTGTCGCCATCTGTCACGGCATGGTTAACGCAGCCGCTGACCGGGTCATCCCAACGCCTTTGAATCACTTCATTCAAAGGCGCTTTTTGCCGCAGGCGGTCCGGCTGGGGCGGGCGATCCGGATGGAGTTGGTGGTTCTGAGCGGAGAACCTTTACCTCTTCGGATGTCACCTCAAGTCCGGAGTTCCCGAAGGAATTGTAAACGTAGGTCAGAACATTTGCGACATCCTGATCACCCAGCGGGAACGAAGGCATACTGTTGTTGAATTTTATCCCGTTCACCACCACTTCGCCGCGCCGGCCAAAGATGACAATTTTGACCGCCCGGCCCTTGTCAGCGTTTAAAAAGTCCGATCCGGCCAAAGGTGGAAACACGTTCGGGCGTCCCTGTCCCGTGGGCTGATGACAGGCCGCGCAAATGGAGGTAAACAGCCGCCGGCCAAGTTCGATCCGCTCGGCCTTCGTTTTGGCGGCGCCGGGCGGCGGGGTCACGCCACGAAGGCCGCCGCCGTCCACCCAGTTCCGGATGGTCAACCGTTCCTCATCGGTAAGCACCAGTGATTCCGGGCTGTTGGCCACCGGCATGGTTTCCTTGTAATACGTTCCTTTCCAACTATCCCATATCCGCCTGCGGATCTCCCAACGATCGGCGTAGGCGGTTTTATAGTCCAGCCAGTCATAAACAAACCGGGACTCCTGGTTGTGGCAGCGGGAGCAACTGCCCATGAAGATCGGCTGTATATCGCGGAGGTAAGTCGGGGTTTGATTGGTTGATGCGGAAATCATGGCTCCGCTGTCAGGTGCCACGGTCGGCGTGCTCTGCGCCAAAGCTTTGGCGATCACGATGCAACCAATCACCACCGTCGCACATGGCCAGACTAACCGCGCCCACCGCTGTTGCCGGTTCAAAAATAGGAATGTATGCATGGCTGCTGGTGGTTTAATCAATGCAACTTTCATCGCTGGTTCTAAAATCCATAGGAAAGCTGCAAAATGAATTGGTTGACCTGGGTCGGGTCGTTGCTGTGGAGAAACTCATAGTCGCCTTCGAAGAGCAGCGTGTTCGTAAAGTAATAGATATAACCCACGGTATATCTCCGGGTTCTCTGTCCCAGCCCGTCGTGCAACCAGTCGTAGCGTCCCACGAGTTCCAGGTTGTTGATGACCGGTAACTCGAGATTCAATCCGGCCAGTTTATAGCCAGCCTGCACAAACCATCCTTCCTGATGGATGTTGCCATCGTCGCTCCCATAACGGCTTACGATATACTCGCCTTTCGCTTCAAAGTTGGGGCCCAGGTGCAGTGCGGCATCCAGCACACCCGCCGACCAGAGATGAGTTCCGGCGTCGTCCCATTCGCCCGATTGAGCGGAGATTCCGAGTTCCAGATCATAATGGGGTTTGAAAGGCATAAACAGACCAACGCGCGCGCCCCCGCTCGGATTCGCGTGCAGATTTGCCACCACGCCGTCGGAGCGGAGACCCACGTTGCCACCCAAATCAAGCGAGCCGGCACCTGCGGTTCCATCCGATGAACTGGGTCCGTTCACTCCATACACCGAATAGTTGATGAATTTGCCGGCATTTCCCAGCGGGACCGCCCCGCGCAACATCGCTCCCACACCGCTGCCGGGAATCAGCGCATCCACCGCCAGCGGATCATCCGGAATCTTGTTCAACCACCCCGCGCCGCGTTCGGTATAGGTTCCGAGCGGCAGCAACAAGTAGCCGGCGCACAGGGTCACGTAATCATTCATCACATAATCCAATTGCGCGAAACTCAAATCGAAACTTGTGGTGGAACCGCTGTCGTGGTTGACGGTCGGGTCACCCGGCGTCGGTGCCGAGCCGTTCTGCAACGTGGTGTCAAAACCGGCCTCGAACAAAATGTTATCACCGCCGCGATAAAGGAAAATCGGCGCAAAATCCGCCTGCAAAAACGCCCCGTGTTGCCGGTCGGCCCTGGTAAATTGAATCTCCGCGTCGCCCAGGATTTGAAAGTTGTGGTTGACGGTGGCTTCGTCAATCGGCTCCCGCGGGAGGGGCTGCGTCTGCATCGCCGCAATGCTTTTCAGTTCCGCGTTCGTGGCGATTTGTTGGGTTTCGGCCAGCTTCGCCTGAAGTTGCTGGAGCTGCTGCACATCCTGCGCGTGCGTCTCCTGCTGAATGATGTTCGTCTGCTGCAAGCTCTGCACCTGGTCACTTAGCTTCTGCACCACTTCCTTCAAGGCGTTGAAGTCAGCATCGCTCACCTCGGCCGACGCGCGCGGTGGCAACGCCATCCCCAGGGCGCAGCCTGCGGCCATCATCCCAAATATCCAGCGGCGTGTATTCATGGTTTTTTTATTGGTTGTGCAAGTCATCACCCGCCCGCTCAACGACCACTGTTTTCCTGCAGGTATTGCAAAATCAGTTTTGACTGGTTCACGGGGATGTTCGCGCGCACCTGCATGTGCAGCATGACGGTTTTCCATTGCGCGCCCGTCCGCTCGGTTGGATAACGCTCGGGATGGCACCGGTTGCAATGCATCGAATAAAGTTCCGCCCCGGTGAGTTGCTTTTTCTCCACAACCTTCTTCGTATCCGCTGCCGGCGTCCCGGCCGGCAATGCCGCGGAATTGGTTTGCGCCGGCGCGGAATCCGTTTTTGCCGGCGGCTGGGCCTGAACCGGCGTCAAGCCGAAGCCGAACAGGCATACGCCAGCCAGCGCCGCCACGCCCCACAAAATCAGTTCCTGTCTTTTCATAAGCGTTGTGTTCGTAGTTGTTTTTTTGCCGTGCGCCCTGCCATCATCGCTTTCCCGCCCAAAATCGCACTCCACATTTATTGGCATTTAGAAATCATTTTTTGAATTATGCAATCTTTTTTTAATTCAGAACATAAACAGGTTATATTAACAGGCGCGTTAAAACTACCAAACAGCAAGGCTTAAACCCGGATCCGGCGGGTCCTGGTCCGGAAGAATCACCCGATAAACTTTTGTTGCGCACAGCCATTTTGCCGGCAGCGAGGATGGGAAGAACCGAAGCGGACTTTGTTTCAGGATAATCCGGCCCGGCCAATCCGCCCGCCGTTGGTGGTCGAATTTGGACGGGTGGAGCGCGGGCTATTTTTTGGAACCGTCCGCCGGATTCCATTTGTCGCCACTGCCATCGTAGGTGGCGACCACGACGATGTCGTCGCCCAAAGCGGTGTGCTCCCCTGCCTTCGCGGGTGGCGGAGTTTTGGATGAAGCTTCGCCTGGTGGCGCGGCCGGTCTGGTGATCAAGACGGTTTCTTCGTCACATGCGCGCGCGGCCTCCATCAACAGGTTTTCCCAGCCGGTTTGCACCGTGCGTTGAACGGGCGCTTGAAATGGTTTCAACTGAAATTCGCCACCTTTGAGCGACAATAGCCGGTAAACCGCCTGCTCGCCGGTCAAGGTTCCGACTGTGGCATGGATGATGGCTCCGGTCTCGATGTAAAGCTGACCGCTCAATTGCGGGTTCCGGATTTCCAGAATTGATGAACGGCGTCCGATGCATTCCATCTGGATGACTTCCGGCAACCCGACCCGCCGCAATCCGCCGCTGAATCCTTCGCGCTGGTCCCATGAGACCAAATCGTTCAGCAGGTTGAAAACAACCTTGAAGCCGTCGGGAGAAACCGGTTTTTCGATGAACAACTCGGCGCCTTTGGAGAGGCAAGCCGCGCGGTTGCTTTCCGTCGCGTGGCCAGTCATCACGGCCACTTTCGCGCCGGGATAACGCCGGATGATGATGCCGAGCAACTGAATCCCGTCCACCATCGGTATCCCGATGTCCAGGACGACGAGGTCCATCGGCGTTTCCTGCAGGATGGCCAGTGCCCGGTCTGCGGACGTGGCGGAATAAATTTTCCACGTTTGATTGGACAGAACGGAACACAACTCGCCGAACGTCTCCAGCAACGCCATACTGTCGTCCACAAACAGCACATGATTTTTTTTTGCCGGATCGCCCCAGGAGGGCGGTGGGCCGGCCGGTTTGGCGTCCATCACCGGCAGGGCCTGGGTCAAGGGCGGAACGGCCCCCGATATAGGTTTGGACAATACTCCCGCAACCAGCATTTTGGCGACCGAGGTTGTGCCCGGTGAAGCGGATGAAGATTCAAATCGCAATTCCACTTCGCCCACTCGCAACGTCTCGCCGGGTTTCAGGACGGCCTCGGCGATTTTTCTGCCGCCGGCAAACGTGCCGTTGGTGGAAAGCAGGTCGCGCACAGCCAGTTCCTCGCCATTCAACCGCACCTCGCAATGACGGGCGGAAACCGACGACTCGACAATCTGAAACGCGTTGCTGTCCGCGCGCCCGATCGTCGTCCAGGTCTCGCCCAATTCGTACGACGACGCGGGCAGACCTTTGGTCATGACGACGAGTTTGGCCATGCTTTGTTAAAGTTTTTTGAGTCTGTAGCAACTACCATGCTCGGGCAAATAAAAACCAACCGGGAGGGTCGCCGTGACGGCGACCCAACTTTTTCAGGGACGGCGACACGCCGTCCCTCCCATACAATCGTAGATCGTAAATCACAAAAGGTGCCCCATCTTCTCGCGTTTCGTTTTCAGATATCGTTCGTTGTGCGGATTGGGTTTCATGCGAATCGGCACTTGCTCGACAATTTTCAGGCCGTACCCCTCGAGTCCAACCACTTTTTTCGGATTGTTCGTCAGCAGCCGGATGGTTTTGAGCCCGAGATCAACGAGGATTTGCGCTCCAAGTCCGTATTCGCGCAAATCCATGTCGTAACCCAGTTTCCGGTTGGCCTCGACGGTGTCGTAGCCCTGCTCCTGCAATTTGTAGGCCTTGATTTTTGCCGTCAGACCGATGCCCCTGCCCTCTTGCCGCATATAAACAATCACGCCGCGACCCGCCGCGGCAATCTGCCGCATGGCCTGATGCAGTTGCGGGCCGCAATCGCAGCGGCGCGAACCGAACACGTCGCCGGTCAGACATTCGCTGTGGACGCGCACGAGGACTTTGTCCTTTCCGGCCACGTCGCCGTAAACGAGCGCCAGATGATGCTCCCCATCCGGGCGCGAATGATATAAAACCAGGTCAAAATCGCCGTAATCCGTCGGCAGCTTCACGGTCTCGATGCGTTCGACCAGTTTTTCGCGCGTGCGGCGATATTCAATCAGGTCGGCAATGGTGCAGATTTTCAGGCGGTGTTTCCGGCAGAACTTTCGCAATTCCGGCAGCCGGGCCATCGAACCGTCGTCATTAAGAATTTCACAGAGTACGCCGATGGGCCGGCGTCCGGCGAGTTGCGCGAGGTCCACCGCGGCTTCGGTGTGACCGGCGCGCTGCAAAACGCCGCCGGGGCGCGCGCGCAATGGAAAAACGTGGCCGGGTTGAACCAGTTCCTCGGGCAAAGCGGTCGGAGAGGCCATAATTTGAATCGTCTTGGCCCGGTCGCCGGCGCTGATGCCGGTGGTGATGCCGCGCGCAGCGTCCACGCTCACCTGAAAATCGGTGCGAAAACTCTCTCTGTTCTGGTGCACCATGCGGTCAATGCCGAGTTGTTGCAGCCGCCCTGCCGTTGCCGGCACGCAAATCAGACCGCGCCCGAATCGCGCCATAAAATTGACGGCGGCGGGCGTGACGTGCTGGCCGGCCATAATGAGGTCGCCTTCGTTCTCGCGGTCTTCATCGTCCACGACGATGACCATTTTCCCGCGTCGGATGTCGGCGACGACGGTTTCGATGCTGTCGAAAGTCTTTTTCATTCTGCCCCACATCGTAGTTGTTCGGCACGCAAATGCGAGCCGATTCGGCAGTGGCCTGGTTTGCTTGGGGCGCGGAGCATCGCTCCGCAAATCGAACCTTCATCGGCGGAGCAATGCTCTGCGCTTAAAAACGCAGATTCATTCTATTTTTTTGTTGGTCGTTGCACATTATGGGTTTAATATCACGGCGTTCTTTATTCAAATTGCCGAAGGTGGGAGAAACCTGTTTTTGATATGCCATCGAACAATTCGACCAAAAAGACCAGCGGGGCAAAAAGTTCCGGCGACTGGGGTTCCACCCCGATTTCGGAACAAAGCATGCAGCGGCTTGACCGGCTGGCCAGCCTCGGATTGCTTTCGGCGGGCATGGCGCACGAAATCAAAAACAGCCTCGTCGCCGTCAATACCTTCGTTGACCGGTTGCTGCAAAAGGGCGAGGACCGGGAATTTTCCGAAACCGTCCGGCGCGAATTGAAGCGGATCGACACACTGGTGACCCAGATGCTGCGGTTTGCCGCTCCGGGCAAGAATGCCTTCGCCACCGTGCACGTGCATGAACTGCTCGACCATTCGTTGCGGCTCATCGAACACCAGATCAAGGGCAAATTTGTTTCGCTCAACCGCCGGTACAACGCCGCGCCGGACACCGTCAGCGGGGACGAATACCAGTTGCAGCAGGCGTTTATGAATGTGCTGTTCAACGCGGTTGAAGCCGTGGGTATGAATGGAACGCTGACCGTGAGCACGGAAATCACCGGAGGCAACCCGCCTGAACGGCGCCTGGGCATTCACGTTCAGGACACCGGCCTGGGCATTATGCCGGAAAACCTGCCTCACCTGTTCGAGCCGTTCTTCACCACCAAGAAAAGCGGCACTGGATTGGGCTTGGCCATCTGCCAGCGCATCATCAAAGAACACAACGGGGACATCACCGCGCGCAGCGAATTTAAAAAAGGCGCAACATTCAGCATCTCCCTGCCGGCGCTGGCGAAATAAGAATCCTATTCCCCGACGAGGTGATACGGGCTGACGGCGTCGTCCCCCACGTGGAACTTGGGCACGGCCTTGAGCGAAAAACTGAACGCAACAGTGAAATCCTCCGGACCAATGCCGTTATCCACCACCCGGAAAGTCAGCGCGCCCGTCCAACTTCGGAAATCACGGTAGAGGGTGTAAAATTGTTCCTGCAAGCGGCCATCTTGCGCGTTGAAATTGTCGGTGGCGCGGAAACCCCAGTTGTCATTCAGCCGGTAAAATAATGTGCTGGTGATGAAATTGTCGCCGCCCGTGCCGTCGCCCAGCAGACCGCCGCGCAGATACCAATGGCCGAGTCCCAGACTCCACCGGTCATTGGGCGTGAAGGTGAGTTGATGAAACGCCAGGTTCAGGTGGCTGTCGTTGATATCGTAACGCAATTGGGATTCCAGCGTGAGCCACGCGCGCGGCCGGAGCGTAAACTCGGAATAAAGGTCATTGAACGTTTTTTGCGGTCCGACCGACGTCAAACCATTTTGTAGCAGGTTGGTGCGCGTATCGGGCTTGAGCCGCCAGTCCAGCATCACGTTCCAGTCCAGAAAATTGTCGATTTGTCCGTCGCGCTTGGTTTGCAGCGTATTGCGCAGCCCGAACCGGATGACATTCCGGCTGTCAATTGAATCAATGCTGTTGTAATCGGGAAGTTGGACCGGAAGGATCTCGAGGCTGGGCAGTTCGGAATCGAATTGGGGCAGTTGCCACGGGGGCGTGCTGGGACTGGGAATGAAAACGTAATTCACCGATGGCTCAATGATGTGGCGCAGACCATCAATATCGAACAGCGAATTGGTAGCGCCCGTCCACAAACGCGAAGCTTTGAAAGAGGTTTCCACCCCGGTCTCGAACACGGTGCGGTAGGTTTCGCTGTTGGTGCCGCCGGGCCCGCCTTCCGGGCTGTAATAAGTGAACCGACCGCCCAGGCGCGGCGTGACGTTCAGCCAATTGAAAAATTTCATCGGCATGAGCACTTTCTGATACGTGTCGGCGCGCGCGGCGGAATAATCGGCGAACGGCCCGTTGGTATTGAAGAACAACCCGTTGGTGTTGGCGAACACCTGGCGATAAAAACCCGCCGAGCTTTCGCTCTCGTAATACAGAGGCGTGCCGAACAATCTCTGGCGGAACCCGGTGAGCTTCACGTCGGGCAGTCGATCGACCTGGTCGAATAAATTATTGACGCGGGGAGTGGTCAAGGCGTCCAGGCTCCAGTTCTCCCAGTATTTGTTGGCCTCGACGAACGTGTTCGGCTGCGGGTTTTCGGTATAATCACCCTCAAAAAAGTCGTGCAACACCAGCGGATCGGTCTGGTAGTTCACGAGCGCTTTCAGGTTCAAATTGGTGAACGGCGTCGCCTGCCAAGAAAAATAAAAACGCTGCCGGTTCTGGGGAATCGCCCCCAGGTTCGGAAAACTGTTCGTGTTGACGCTCCTGCTGGAATCGTCGTCGTGCAGGTAGTAATACTTGAACCGGTAATCGCCCCAGCGGCCCATCTGCAGATTCAAATCCGGCCCCGCTCCCACACCGCGACGTTCGCGGTAATCCAGATGGATTTTGCCGTCCACATTGTCGCCCAGAAACCACGTGTAGGTGTTCAGCAGATACGGCCCATAGGCGCTGCGATAGCCCGGCACGAAATTAAAATTGTTGGCGCGGTCGCCGAGGTTGCGTTTGTAGTACGGAAAATAAAATGCCGGCACTCCGTCCACGTATAAAACCGCGTTCCACATTTCCACGTATTTGCCCGGCACGATTTTTATGCGGCTGGCCCGCACGCGCATCGCCGGATTGCTCACGTCATCAGTGGTGACAAAAACATGGCGCGCGCTGTAGGTGCGATTGGTGACGTTGCCCTCCAATTTCCGGCCGGCGGCGAACACAGGCGGCTTGCCGGTGCGGAATTTATCGCTCTGCATCTGGTGCGTCAGAAAATTGTAGCGGATGTGATCGCCAATCCAGATCTGGTTGCCCGACTCGATGCGCACATGGCCGTCGGCCACGACATCGCCCGTCTGCTGGTTCAACAACGCACTATCAGCAGTCAACACCGTATTATCGGAATATTTGATATAAATGCCATTCGTCCAAAACGCCGTGCCTGCCACCATGTCATATTCCACGCCGCCCTCCGGCAAACCGGGGATGATTAGACTGAGCGCCCTCACCTCCCACGACTCTTCGGGCTGTGCCGATGATACGAGGGGAAAAATTGCAAAAATAAAAACGAGCAGGGCGATGACGGGACTTCGCCGCGCCGGAGTATTGACCGCCACCGATTCATGCGAATCGCGGCTGTTTTTGGTTCGGGCGCGTGCAACACCGGCCAGGGTCACGCAGGCGGGCAATCTTCTCATTCGGCGCCGGCCAATTAAACAGAATGCTTCGTGGCTGCCAAGCGGATTTGATTCAATCGCAACTATATTCCGGCTATGACAAGTGCATTCAGCCGTCGAGCTGCTGAAGACGCACCGGAATGTTCTTCTTCGCCAGAAATTTCTTAACATCTCCGACGGTGTAGGTGCCGAAATGGAAGATGCTCGCGGCGAGGACGGCGTCCGCCCTGCCCTCGAGCAACACTTCGGCCATGTGTTCCAGACTGCCTGCGCCGCCGCTCGCCACCACCGGCACGCCCACCGATTCGCTGATGCGCCGCGTGATGACCAGATCAAACCCCGCCTTCGTGCCATCCGCGTCAATACTGTTTAACACAATCTCGCCCGAGCCGAGCGCTACGGCGCGTTTGGCCCATTCGACAGCGTCCAAGCCGGTCGGCTTGCGCGCGCCGTGCGAAAAGACTTCCCATTTGTCCGGCGCGACCTTTTTTGCGTCGATTGAAACGACGATGCACTGGCTCCCGAATTTTTCCGCGCCTTGCCGGATGAGCTCGGGATTCGCCAGCGCCGAAGAGTTGATGCTGATTTTGTCGGCGCCGGCGCGAAGCATCGTGTACATGTCGTCCACGGACTTGATGCCGCCGCCGACGGTGAGCGGCATGAAACATTGGTCGGCGGTGCGCTCAATCACGTCCACCATCGTTTTGCGGCCATGCGCGGTGGCGGTGATGTCGAAGAACACCATTTCGTCCGCGCCCTGCTCATTATAGCGGAGCGCGAGAGCGACGGGGTCGCCGACGTTGCGGAGCTCGCCCGCCTCGGCTTTGCCGAACTGGACGCCGCGCGTAACCTGGCCGTCGTGAACGTCGAGACACGGAATGACTCGTTTGGCAATCATCGTATCCATTGAAACGCCACCGATGACATAAGGCAACTCATTAGATACTGGTGGGGCGGGCTCTACAGAAGGAAACGAAGGAAACAAAGTTTAAATACAGTTTTTACTTCTTCGTTCACTTCTTTGCCCTCGGCTGGTCTTTTCCGCCCGGCGAAATTGATTTACTTTGGTGCCTGCTGAAATATATTTCGTGTTCTGGTTGCCGACGTGGCGGAATTGGCAGACGCGCTAGACTCAAAATCTGGTATCCGTAAGGATGTGTGGGTTCGACCCCCTCCGTCGGCACCACTAAAATAAGGCTTTATGCCGTCGCGCATAAGTTGACAATCCCCCCGCACAAAGCTGAAAGCCAAAAATCGATCGGCGCCTCGCTACTTCGGTTCAACGGCTGATCGAGGCTTGGAAGTTGGAAGCATCGAAACCAGACAAATTACCCGCAAAGGCACATTTAAAAAGCGATTGCCCGCTTGGTCTCCTGAGGCCCTCCTGTTTTTAGGGGTATCAACCAGGATTCCTGCCCCCCAATATGTAATTCAGCACGATTTCCGGTTAAATTTGGACTGAAAGATGCTGAATTTGTCCTGAAAAAGTGGAATTTGTTGGAAATTCTTTGCATAGCAAAGAGTTGCTACGGTTTGCGGAAGGCCAGAAATCGATGAAAACGAGGTGTTCAAATCAAAAAAATGTCCTGTTCCTGCCGCAAGGTCGGGCGGGAATGACATTGGTTGAAGTGATCATCGCTTTGGCCATTACCGGGCTTACTCTTGGCGGTGTCATCTCAGGATATATCTATTGCACAACGTCCGCCGTTAAGGCCGAACTGGTTCAGGCGGCGAATGCCCAGGCGTTGGAACGCATCGAGGAAACACGCAGTGCCCAATGGGATACATCCATTTGGCCAAACGTGGACCAGTTGGTAGCCACGAATTTTCCCAACAAAGTCGTCTCCCTGGATATGACCGGGGGTACGACTGCCACCATTATGACGAAGATTTCCCAGGTTTCACTCACCCCAACCAGCCGGAAAATCCACGTGGATTGCATCTGGCAATTCAGGGGAAAAGAGTGGATTACCAACAGCGTTGAAACCATCCGCTCCCCTGACCAATGAAGCTTCCATTTCGATTTTCAGATTCAGACCGCGGCGGACGGCTAAAGCCGGACCAGGGCTTCACCTTGCCGGAAATCCTGATCGCGACGACGGTGTTTCTGCTGATGATCACTGGAATCATTGTCGCAAATCTTTTTGGTTTGCGGATGTTTCAAATCACTGAAACCAAGCTCAACGCCATCACGTGGTCCCGCGAAACGGTCGGAAATATAACGGCGGAAGTCCACGGTTGCGACAGTTTGCAGATTGGCAATGTTACGACGAATGGCGATTTCGATGGGTTGCTGGATGGAGAGGCACAGCAAGGCAACGCCCTGCTTATTAATCCAACCACGGATACCAACAGCTACATTATTTATTTTGTCAATTCGCCAGACCAGACGTTCAGGCAAGCCATGCACATAACG
>Ga0265338_10005358_pt1 | contig 16772 bp, 12 predicted proteins | sample 42126metaG_FD_193579 | JGI IMG/M metagenome (GOLD analysis project Ga0265338, IMG submission 193579) | Rhizosphere microbial communities from Carex aquatilis grown in University of Washington, Seatle, WA, United States - 4-21-26 metaG | ecosystem: Host-associated > Plants > Roots > Rhizosphere... | reverse complement strand
TCATCTGCTCCGCGCGCTGGCCCATGTCCTCGATCGACTGCCCGATCCGCTCGTCCGAGACGTTGAGGTCGCCCATCAGCTTCGTCAGCTTGGCGACGGTCACGCAGTAGTCGGCCATTCGCTCAAGGTGGAGGTTCACGCGCAGGATCGCCAGCACGAGCCGCAGGTCTGCGGCGACGGGCGTCTGACGGGCGAGCAGCGACTGCACGCCCTCTTCGAGCGAGATGTACCTGCGGTCGACCTCGTCGTCGAAGCTGATCACCTCGTCGGCGAGTTCCTCGTCGCCGCGCGCGAGCGCGTTCAGGGACGAGCGAAGCGCGCGCAGGACGAGATCACCCTCCTCCTGGAGGGCGGCTTCGAGTTGCGCGAGCTCTTCGGTGAACGAGATGCGCATGCTGGTCAACCGAAGCGTCCCGTCACGTAACCCTCCGTCCGCTCGTCGGACGGGCTCGTAAAGACCTTCTCGGTCGCGTCATATTCCACCAGTATCCCGTGCCGCGAGCCGTCTTCCTTCACGTCGAGGCTGAAGAACGCCGTCATCTCGGCGACGCGGGCGGCCTGCTGCATGTTATGGGTGACGATCACGAGGGTGTACTCGCTCTTCAGCTCGTGCATCAGGTCCTCGATCGCCGACGTCGAGATCGGGTCGAGCGCGGAGGCCGGCTCGTCGAGCAGGATCACGTCGGGCTCGACGGCGATCGCGCGCGCGATGCAGAGGCGCTGCTGCTGGCCGCCGGAGAGGCCGAGCGCGGACTTCTTGAGCCGGCTCTTGACCTCGTCCCAGAGCGCGGCGCTACGTAGCGCCTGCTCGACGCGCTCGTCCACATTGCCCGGCAGGCCGAGCTTTCTCGGGGCGAAGGCGATGTTGTCGTAGATCGACTTCGGGAACACGTTCGGTCGCTGGAACACCATTCCGATCCGGCGCCGGACTTCGACCGGATCCGCGTCGCGCCCGTAGAGGTCGACGCCGTGGTAGAGGATCCGACCGCCGACCTTCACGCCGGCAACCAGGTCGTTCATCCGGTTCAGGCAACGGATGAACGTGCTCTTCCCGCAACCGGAGGGGCCGATCAGCGCGGTGATCACATTCTTGTAGATGTCGAGATTGACGCCGGCGAGCGCCAGCGATGGCCCATACGAGACGCTCAGGTCGCGCACGCCGAAGACGACGTCGCGCGGCGCCGTCGAGTTCTCCCCGTTCTTGATGCTCGTGGAGAGGTTCAAGGGCGTGATCTGTGAAGAGGAGGACACGGCAGGCAGGAGTCTCGCGCATGGCCGACGGCGACGGGTCGAAGAGTTGTAACGATCTCGTGTCGAGATGGTGAACCCTCCCTGAGGGGCCAAAGGAAACTGCAAGGCTGCGCGCGGAGCATGGACGCCCCGATCGCCAGCCCGCCGCTCGACAGACTCGCCTCGAGGCGTGGGCTCCGTGACCGTCTCGGGGACAGCTCGCTCCGCTGGATCTCGGCCCTCGCCGCCGTCGGCGTGATCACGGTCATTGCGCTGATCATCTACGAAGTGATCGACCAGGCGCGACCGTCGATCCGAACCTTCGGGATCAGCTTCGTCTGGCATCGAACCTGGAACGCCGTCACCGACCAGTACGGCGCCCTCGACTTCCTGGTTGCGACGCTCTACGTCACGGGTCTTGCCGTGGTGCTCGCCGCACCCGTCGCGATCGCGATCGGGCTGTACCTGAGCGAGCTCGCGCCGGGTGGTGTACGCGGCGTTGTCGGCTCGCTGGTCGAGATGCTTGCTGCCATCCCCAGCGTGGTGCTCGGGCTCTGGGGGATCCTCGTTCTCGGTCCGGTGGTGCACAACGAGTTCGGCCCGTGGCTGAACGACGTGCTCGGCTGGACGCCCTTCTTCGCCACCAGACCGATCTCCGGCAGCACGATGTTCACCGCTGTGCTCGTTCTGGCGATCATGATCGTGCCGATCACGGCCGCGATCAGCCGCGACCTGTTCCTGCAGGTGCCTCCGGACATCAAGGAAGGCGCCATCGGGCTCGGGCTGACACGCTGGGAGATGGTGCGCGGCGTCATGCTGCCGTACACGCGCGGCGGGCTGATCTCAGCGGTTCTGCTTGGGGCCGGCCGAGCGCTCGGCGAGGCGATCGCCGTCACGCAGGTGATCGGGACGACCGCACATCTCACCGCCAACCTGTTCGAGACGGGCGACACCCTTGCGAGCCGGATCGCGGCGCAGTATCAGGCCGCGGCGTCCAACCTCCAGGTCGCGTCGCTCTTCTACCTCGGTGTGATCCTGCTCGCGATCTCACTGATCGTGAACTTCGCTGCGCTGCTGATCGTGCGCCGTTACGACATCGCGCAAAGGGTGTGAGATGGAGGCTTCCGGCGTCGTCCCCATCTCCCTGAAGTCGTCCGGACGGTCCCGCCGGCGCCAGCGAACAAACCACGTCGCGCAGGGCGCCTCCGTCCTTGCCGCATTCCTCGCGATCGGGGTGCTCGCGCTGGTCGTCATCTCGGTGCTGGTGCGCGGCCTCAAGGCGATCAACCTCGACTTGTTCACGAAGAATCAGGTGACCTACGGTGAGACTGGCGGCGGCATCGCGAACGGTCTCGTCGGCACAGCCATCATTGTCGCGATCGCCGCCGCGATCGCCCTACCGGTCGGCATCTTCGCCGCGATCTACGTTGCCGAGTTCGCCGGGAGCCGGGCATCGCGCGTGGTCAGACTGGCGCTCGACGTGTTGAACGGTGTGCCCTCGATCGTCGTCGGCATCTTCGCCTATGCGCTGCTCGTCGTCGGCTCGGGGTACGCGGCGTGGAAGGGCTCGGTTGCTCTCGCCATCGTGATGCTGCCGCTGGTGGCGCGAACGACGATTGAGGTGCTCCGGCTCGTTTCCGACTCGCTCCGCTACGGCAGCTACGCCCTCGGCATCAGCAAGTGGCGCACGGTGCTCTTCGTCGTGATGCCGTCGGCGATCGGCTCGATTATGACGGGAGCGACGCTCGCCATCGCCAGGGCTGCCGGCGAGACGGCGCCCCTCCTGTTCACGACGTCGATCTTCCTGCCGAACCAGATCGTGACGGACCCACATCATGCGATGGCGGCGGTCCCGCTCCTGATCCTGTTCGACTCCGAGTCGCCGGATCCCAGCCTGAATAACCAGGCGTGGGCGGCGGCGTTCGTCCTGATGTTCTTCGTGCTCGTTCTCAGCCTGTCTGCTCGCTACGTCCTGGCGCGGCGTGAGCGGAAGCTGCGGGCGCGGTAGCGGTTTCGGTTACCACGTCGTAACCAAACCGTCACTGCGGGTACGCCCATGCGCTCGAGCAGCCCGGCGAGACTGCACCCGAAACAGCCGAAGGGTGAAACCCCCCGGAAACAACGAAGGGAGAAGTTCTCAGATGAGCTTTAGTGTTACGAGGCGGACCATCTCGCTGCTCGTCTCGGCGGCGCTGCTCGCCGGTTGCGTGGCCGCGAGTGCCACTGCCAGCCAGAGCAAGCACACGGGCGGCCAGCTCGTCGGCGCAGGGAGCACGTTTGTCCAGCCGCTGGTGTCCCAGTGGCAGGCGGCGTACCCGTCCGTGAACGGCACCAACATCGTGTACCAGCCGATCGGCTCGGGCGGCGGGATCCAGGCGATCACCAACCGCACCGTCGATTTCGGCGCCTCCGACGCGCCCCTGACGCCGGATCAGGTCACGAACTGCAAGGGGTGCGTCGAGATCCCGTGGGCGCTCGGCGGGACTTCGGTGATGGTGAACCTGCAGACAAACGCGCACGCGCCGCTCCACATCACGGGCCCAGTGCTGGCGCAGATCTACCTGGGGCAGATCACGTCCTGGGACGATCCCGCGATCAAGGCGCTGAACCCGGGCATCACGTTCCCGAGCACGAAGATCACGCCGGTCTACCGCTCCGACGGGTCGGGGACCTCGTACAACTTCGCTGACTACCTATCTTCGGTCAGTGCGGCATTCAAGTCGAAGATCGGCGTCTCGACGCAGCCGCCGTTCCCGGTCGGCGTCGGTGGCAAGGGCTCGTCCGGCGTCGCCGGCGTCGTCAAGAACACCACAGGCGCCATCGGCTACGCCGACATCGCCTACGCGGTGACGAACCACATCCAGGTCATGGCGGTCAAGAACGCCGGCGGCAAGTACACGACCCCCGGCATCAAGTCGATCACTGCGGCTTCCGCGGCCTTCAAGAACGTCGGGACGACCGGCGAGGTGCACATCGTGAATCCGCCGAAGTCGGCGCCGACCGCGTATCCGATCTCGACCTATACCTACGTGATCCTCCCGCAGAAGACGTCGAACGCGGCTTCGCTCAGGACGTTCGTCTTCTGGGCGTTGACGAAGGGTCAGACGCTCGGGGTGAAGCTCCGCTACGTGCCGATCCCGAAGGCAGTGCTGGTGCTCTCCGAGAAGCTCCTCAAGACGGTGCAGAGTTAGGCCTAGCGCGCCGCCAGACGAACGAGTTCGAGGCGCCCAGGCGCCTCGAACTCGTTCAGGGCGAATCCGTAGAAACTGCACCAAGAGCGCGGGGAAGAACGCCTGTCGTCCTGCGTCGCCGGGCCTATCGTCGATTTACGATCAACGATAGAAGCGAGGAGGCGTCGTGAACTGCTTCGAATGCGCCAAGACCCACGACAGCGTGCCGGCTGTCGGGCTCTGTCAGCACTGCAGCGTCGGGCTCTGCCTCGACCACCTGATCGAGGCGCACAGCTACCGCACCGGTGGCACGACCTTTGGCTGCCCGCACGAGATTCCGAGCGTGAAGCGGATGCGCAGCATGCCCTCCGGAATTGCCGCAGCCGCACGCCACTACACCGCGGGCGTTGCGTGACCGTCGCGCTCGCGCTTGATCTCGAGGTTGCTCAGCTTGCGAAGGCGCTCGGCCACCCAGCACGCGTCCGCATCATGCGGCTGTTGCTCAGCCACGACGCGTGCTACTGCGGCGAGCTGGTCGACGAGCTCGGGCTTGCACAGGCAACCGTCTCCCAGCACTTGAAGGTACTGAAGGGCGCCGGGCTGATCGTCGGAGAGATCGAAGGCCTGCGCACCTGCTACTGCGCAAGCAGCGCACGGCTCGCTGAACTACACGCGCTCCTGGGCTTGATCCTCGACGAGGCTGTGGAGCTCGACACCAGTGGCTGCGACTGAGCCCGTCCACCACCCGGCCGCGGCACCGCCCGAGCACGCGGCTGTCATCAGGAAGCTTTCGACCCTTGACCGCTTTCTCCCGCTCTGGATCGGCCTCGCGATGGCTGCCGGGCTCGGCCTCGGCAGGCTGATTCCGTCCCTGAACGACGGCCTGAACAAGCTGCAGGTTGGCACGGTGTCGCTACCGATCGCGCTCGGGCTGTTGCTGATGATGTACCCGGTGCTCGCGAAGGTGCGCTACGAGGAGCTCGGGCGCAAGCAGCGCGACGGCGTCTCGAACACGCTCTTCTTCTGCGTCTCGCTGTTCCTCTCGTGGGTGATCGGCCCGCTGCTGATGTTCACGCTCGCCTGGCTGCTGCTCCCGAACCAGCCCGCCTACCGCACCGGCGTGATCATCGTCGGGCTCGCGCGTTGCATCGCAATGGTCTTGATCTGGAACGACCTAGCGAAAGGCGACCGCGACCGGACCGCGCTGCTCGTCGTCTTCAACGCCCTCTTCCAGGTCGCCGCCTTCGCGTTCCTCGGCTACTTCTATCTGGCCACCCTGCCAGGCTGGCTCGGCCTCGACACCCAGGGTTTCCAACCGGGCATCTGGGAGATCGCCCGCACCGTCCTGATCTTCCTCGGCATCCCGCTCACCGCAGGGTTCCTCACACGGCGGATCGGGTTGCAGCGGAAGGGTCGCGACTGGTACGAGCAGCAGTTCATCCCGCGGATCAGTCCGATCACGCTCTACGGGCTGCTCTTCACGATCGTGCTGCTGTTCGCGATCCAGGGCGACAAGATCACCTCGCAGCCGCTCGACGTCGCGAAGATCGCGCTGCCGCTGCTCGCCTACTTCGCGATCATGTGGGTCGCCGGGTTCGCAATCGGCAAGGGGATCGGCCTCCCCTACGCGCAGACGGCGAGCATGGGATTCACGGTCGCCTCGAACGATTTTGAGCTTGCGATCGCCGTCGCTGTCGGCGTCTTCGGCGCCACCTCCGGCCAGGCCTTGGCAGGTGTAGTCGGGCCGCTGATCGAGGTTCCCGTTCTCGTCACGCTCGTCTACGTCGCGCTCTGGGCACGGCGGTTCTGGCCCTCCAACGCCCCCTTGACGGCGGCCTGAACCGGGCAGACCACCGGCGATCAGGCGGGGAACGTGCAGCGGATGCGCAAGCCGCGGCCGAGGCCGCCGTCCGCGTCGATGTCGCCGCCGGCGGCCGCGACGACGTGCTTGACGATCGCGAGGCCGAGTCCCGTGCCGCGGGAGGTGCGCGCGGCGTCGGCGCGGTAGAAGCGCTCGAAGAGTCGCGCGACGTTGGCCTCGTCGACTCCGACTCCGTCGTCGGCCGCAGTGAGCACCGCGAACTCACCCGCCTGGCGCACGGTGAACGTGAACTGGGAGCCGTGGCCTGCGTAGCGGATCGCGTTCTCGGCCAGGTTCTCGGCGACCACCGCCAGCATCCGGGGCCGGAGCGGTACCTCGACGGTCTCGTCCCCCTCGACCGCGAGCATCACCCCGGCGCGCGCCGCGGCGTCGTCGAGCCCCTCGATCACCTCGCGCAGGACCGGGAGCGCAGGGGTGTGGCCGAGCGAGACGACCTCCTTGCCGCTCTCGAGCTCCGAGAGGAAGAGGATCTCGTCGATCAGGGCGCCGGCGTTCTCGACCTCGGCCTTCGCCTGGTCGATCAGCGCTTGCACGTCGGCGCCGGGCAGGTCGGCCGAGTCGAGGAGCGCGAGGATGCGGGCGAGCGGGGTGCGCAGCTCGTGCGAAACCGCAGCTGTGAAGCCGGTGCGGAGCTCGTCGAAGCTGCGGTCATACACCAGATCGTCACCACCCTGAAACCCGGAAAGAACCGGGCTCCGGTCTATCGTAAGGGCGTGGCCAAGATCCTGATCGTCGAAGACGACAACGTGATCGCGGACGGGATGGCCAAGCACCTCGTGGCTGCCGGATTCGACCCGATCGTGGTCGGCCGCGGCGAGCTCGGGCTGGCGCGCCTGCGCTTCGAGAACCCCGACGTTTGCGTGCTCGACCTGATGCTGCCGGAGCTCGACGGCTGGAAGCTGATCGAGACCGCGCGCGCCGAGGGCATCGGCACGCCGATCGTGGTCGTCTCGGCCCGCGGCACCGAGCACGACCGGGTGCATGCGCTCGAGATCGGCGCCGACGACTATCTGGTGAAACCGTTTTCCATGCGCGAGCTCGTCGCACGCGTCGGCGCCGCCGCCCGCCGCGGCGTTCGCCCGCAGGAGGAGCGGCGCGGTGACGCGATCGAGATCGAGGAGCTCCGCATCGACCCGCGCGAGGTGCAGGCGTTCATCGACGGCAAGAGCGCCGAGCTGACGCCCACCGAGTTCAAGCTGCTCTACACGCTCGCGCTCGACCGCGGCCGCGTCGTCACGCGCGACGAGCTGCTGCAAAAGGTGTGGGGCAGGCGCGAGACGCACCGCGACCGCACGGTCGACGTCTTCGTGCGGCGCCTCCGCCAGAAGATCGACCGGAACGCCTCGCAGCACTCGTTCATCCAGACCCGCTTCGGCGTCGGCTACAAGCTCGAGCCGGAGCTGAAGGTCTAGGCGAGCTGGGTCGACGGGAGGGGCGGCACGGGAACCTCGTGCCAGAGCACGATCTTCCCGTTCTGCACCTGAAAGAGCGCCGCGGCGTTCTGGCCGGGCCCGTCGCAGTTGTGCCCCGGGCGACCAGTCAGCCGGAAGATCGCCAGGATCTGTCCGTTGGAGCGCGGCTCGAGCAGCGTGATCACGCCGCCGCACGGCAGCTCGGAGTTCCACTTCACGGCGTCCGCGTGCGTCTTCAGGGTCAGCACGCCGCTCTGGATCACCTGCGCACCGTCGGCGAACAGCCGGCCGCCCGCCTCGCTGTCGTTCCGGTCGAGCGCGGCGCTCCAGGCGCGCACGACCTGGCCGGGTGAGAGTGGCTTGTGGCGCCCGCCGCACGCGGTGAGCGCCAGCAGGGCCAGGAGGAGGGCCGCGAGCCTCATGCGGATAGTCTGCCCGCCGTGGACTTCGACCTGACGCCGGAGCAAAAAGAGATCCAGGCGCTGGCGCGCGAGTTCGCGAACGCCGAGATCGAGCCGCACGCGGCCGAGTGGGATCGTGCGCACGGGTTCCCGCGCGAGCTGCTGGCGAAGCTCGGCTCGCTCGGGCTGCTGGGCGTCTGCGTGCCGGAGGAGTACGGCGGCGCGGGCGCCGACTTCCTCTCGTACATCCTCGTGCTCGAGGAGCTCTCGCGTGCCGACGCCGGTGTCGGCGTCACCGTTGCCGTCCACACCTCCGCGTGCACACTGCCGCTGCTCCAGTTCGGCACCGAGGAGCAGCGCGCACGGTTCGTGCCGCCGCTCGCGCGCGGCGAGGGCGTCGGCTGCTTCGCGCTCACCGAGCCCGGCGCCGGCTCCGACGCCGGCGCGCTCGTGACGCGCGCCGATCCGGACGGTGACGGCTGGCACGTGCGCGGCGCGAAGCAGTGGATCACGAACGCGGCGTTCGGCGGGACGGTGCTGCTCTTTGCGCGCACCGACCCGGAGACGCGAAGCGCCCGCGGCGTCTCGGCGTTGATTCTCGACTCCGACCAGATCACGATCACGCGCACCGAGGAGAAGCTTGGTCTCAATTCGTCGGTGACGAACGACATCGCCATCGATACGCACGTGGAGGGCGATCGGTTGCTCGGGGAGCTGAACCGCGGTTTCCGGATCGCGATGGCGACGCTCGACGGCGGCCGGATCGGGATCGCGGCGCAGGCGGTCGGCATCGCTCAGGCCGCCTACGACGTGGCGCGCCGCTATGCGAAGGAGCGCGAGGCCTTCGGCCATCCGATCGCCGACTTCCAGGCGATCCAGCACAAGCTCGCCAACATGTCGATGGAGATCGACGCGGCGCGCCTGCTCACGCTGCGCGCGGCCTGGCTGAAGGTGCAGGGTCGGCCGCACACGGAGGCCGGCGCGAAGGCGAAGCTCTTTGCCTCGGAGATGGCGCGCCGCCAGACCGCGGAGGCGATTCAGGTGCTCGGCGGCTACGGCTACACGAAGGAGTTCCCGGTGGAGCGCTACTACCGCGACGCGAAGATCACGGAGATCTACGAAGGCACGAGTGAGATCCAGCGGCTCGTGATCGCGCGAGAGATCCTCGGACAGCGTGCGAATGCCCCGGCGGCCTGACGAGCCGGTCCGCCTGACGCGGATCTACACGCGCGCGGGTGACGGCGGCGAGACGTCGCTCGGCGACCTGTCGCGCGTGTCGAAGCTCGACCCGCTCGTGCAGGCCTACGGTGCGGTCGACGAGCTCAACTCGGTCGTCGGCTGGGCGCAAGTCGAAGTGCAGGACGCCCGGCTGGCCCGGATCCAGAACGAGCTCTTCGACGTCGGCGCCGACCTGTCCGTGCCGTTCACCGAGGGCGACGGGAAGCTTCGCGTCGAGCAGGCTGCAATCGACCGGCTCGAGGCCGATTGCGACGAGGCGAACGCCGGGCTACCCGAGCTGAAGAGCTTCGTGCTGCCGGGCGGCTCGGAAAGCGCCGCACGTCTGCACGTCGCCCGCGCGGTGTGTCGCCGCGCCGAGCGCGACGTGCTCGACGCTGCTCGCGCGCGTCCCGTCAATCCGCTCGCCTCGGTCTACCTGAACCGGCTCAGCGATCTGCTCTTCATCCTTGCCCGGGCGGCGAACAGCAGCGGCGGCGAGCCGCTCTGGCTGCCGGGCGGCGAGCGCTAGCGCTTGGTGTAGCGGGCGACGAGCTTGGCGAGCTTCGCCGGCGGGGTCGAGGCGGGCACCGCGACCGCACCGTCGCGAGTTGCCGCGAGGAGGGTCGCCGAGCGCTTCGAGAGCGCGATCACCGCGCTGCCCGGGAAGACGGTGCGCAGGTCGGTCACGAGCTGGAGGCCGTAGGCGTCGGCGTCGACGACGATCACCGATGCGTCGTGGTCCGATGCGACGCCGAAGGTCTGGGCGGGCGTCGCATCGACAGTCTGCCCGAGCGATTCCAGTCCGCGCAGGCTGGGGTCGTGCGGGCTCTTGACCGTCACGACGATCTGCGCCGGCGTTGCGGTGTGTGCTTTCGCCTTCGTGGAGATCACGTTCAGCTTCTCCGAGGTGCGGTAGACGCCACCGTCGGCGGTGCGGCCGAGCCAGTAGAGCGTGTAGGTGCCGGGCTTCAGCTTGTGGCGCAGCTTCAGCGTGTGGATGGACGCGCCGGCCTTCACCTGGAAGTAGCGCCAGTGCTGGATCCGCTTGTAGGGCGGGGCGTCCAGGGTCGCTGCGATCCTCGCCGGGGCGGTGGAGAGGATGTGCGCGGTGAGCGCCTTGCTTGTCACGCGCACGCGCTTCTGCACGACCATCTGGAGGACGAACTGCGCCTGGCGCGGCACGGACTGTCCCGAGACCTGCAGGTCGACGGCCGAGCCGACAGGCAGCACCTGCACGTCGGTCGGGCCGACGACTGTCCCACCCGGTGCGCTCGAGGAGACCTGTGTGACCTTGCCCACCGTGAAGCCGCGCGCCGTGAGCGCCGCTGTCGCGTCGGCGAGGCTGTGGCTTGCGACGGGCGGCACGGCGATCAGCGTCGGGCTCGGGGCGCTCGACACTCCGGACGTCGTGATCTCCTTGATCATGAACGTGCGCGTGTCGGTCGCGTCGAAGGCGCCCAGCTTCGTCTCGTACTCGACCGGGCCGAACAGCCGGTACGGCTGTCCGTCGACGAAGAGCTCGTAGCCCTTGATGCTCGAGTTGTCGAGGCCGGGCGCCCACCGCAGCGTCAGCCCGTCGGCAGCGACGACGCCCGAGAAGTCCTCCGGGGCCGCCGGCAGCCCGAACTGCTGGCTGGAGACGAGGCCGAACAGCGTCAGGTGGTGGGTGAGGACGTGGATGCCGCTCGAGTCGCGATAGAAGCCGTCCGGCTGGCTGCCGGGCAGGACGCCGGGAGTCGCGAGGAGCGGGATCAGGTGCCACGCGCCGTTCTGCTCCGTCGCCGGGACGGAGCCGCCGCCGGTCGGGTCGGCGAAGTCGATCTGCAGCGGGGTGAGGAACTGATGCACGGCCTGGTTGTTGGAGTTCCAGCTCATCGTCACGTCGACCACCGAGCCGGTCATCGAGAACCCACTCATCGACGCGACCGATCCAGGCTGCGGGGTGATGTGGAGCACGAGCCAGTCGTCGTTCTGGCCGACCGGGATCGTGTACGAGCTCGGCGGGATGGTCACGGTGGAGCTGTTGTCGACGGAGGTCAAGGTCGTCGTCGCCGACGGCCACGCGTTCTTCGCCACCGGCTGCATCCCGTCGGCGTCGAGCAGCGTCACGTTGACGCGGAACGCGGAGGTCTTGCCGGCGGTGTCGGTCAGGATGCCCTTGAGCGCGTGCAGGCCCGGCGTGACGGCGGGGAAGGTGATCGTTGCGTTCGCCCCGGAGACGACCGGCGCGGCGACGACGGGATCGCCGTCCAGCTCGAGGCTGCTGACCGACTGGAGCGTTTCGCTCGCGACGAGCGAGACGGTGTCGAGGGTCGAGCCCTCGGCGAGCACGGTGCCGTCGGCCGGCGTCGAGCTGACGAGTGACGGAGCCGTGTTGTCGAGGCGGATCGCTGTGCGGGTGTCGGTCGCCTCGTTGCCGTAGGCGTCGTCGGCGACCACGCGGATGTCGTACTGGCCATCGGTGAGCGCCGCCGTGTCGAAGGCGAAGGTGAACGGCGCGCTCGACGCGGTGGCGACGGTCGTCCACGGGCCGGCGCTCCCGGCGGGCTCGACCTGCAGCGTCGCGTGCGTCGCGCCGAGGATCGTCGCGTCGACGTTCGTGGTGCCGCTGAGGATCGCGGCGAGGCCCGCGAGCGAGAGCGTCGGCGGGGTCGAGTCGACGGTCACCGTGCGGGCGGCGCTGAAGGCGACGTTGCCGGCACCGTCGGTGATCTCCGCGCGCAGGTCGTAGTTGCCGCTCGCGAGCGCGGTCGTGTCCCAGGTCGAGCCGGTGATGTCCGTCCACGGCCCGACCGGGCTGCTCGTCCGGTACTGGAACGTCACGCCGGCGACGCCCGTGCCGCCGTCGCTCGTGGTCGCGGCGAGGGCAACCGACGGGCCACCGACGGTCGCGGAGGCAGCGGGCTGCGTCAGCGCGCCGGTCGGTGCGGTGTTGTCGACGGTGACCGTCTTGGTGTCGGTGCCCACGTTGCCGCCGCCGTCGACGACGGTGACGCGAACGTCGTACTGCCCGTCGGCGAGTGCGCCGGTCGGCCACGTGACCGTGAACGGTGCGCTGGATGCGGTGCCGATCGTCGTCCACGTCGCTGCCCCGTGCGGGCTGCGCTCGTAGGTGGCACCGGCGATGTCGGCCGATCCGGTCGCGCTCAGCGAGACGGTGCCGGCACCTGCCGTCGGCGCCGTCAGCGAGACGGTCGGCGCGTTGTTGTCGACGGTGATCGTCACCGGCGCCGAGTAGGTCGGGCCGTTCCCGGCCTTGTCGGTGACGCCGACGCGGACGTCGACCGGGCCGTCGGGCACCGACGCCGAGTTCCAGGTGTAGACGAAGCCGCTCGTCTGGGTGGCGATTGTGGTGAACGAGCTCGCGCCGCTCGGCTGGATCTGGAAGTCGACGGCGCCGATTCCGGAGATCGAGGCGTCGGCCGTTGCCGTGAAGGTCACGTTCGCGCCGCTGCACTCGGTTCCGCAGCCGCCGACGTTGACCGAAGCCGAGGACGGGGCGGTGTTGTCGACGACGGCGTCTGCGAGCGGGGTCGTGGTCGTGTTGCCTGCGTCGTCGCTCTCGACCATCTGCAGGTGATAGGTGCCGTCGGGCAGCGATGTGGTGTCCCAGGTGACGTGCCAGCCGTCGCTGCCGTCGGTGTCGGTCCCGATCGCCGTCCACGGATCGGCCGGCGACGCGCGGTAGTCGAACTCGACCGAGGAGATCGTGTCGGTCGGCGAGTCGGTCAGCGTCACGGAGCCGCGTGCGAACGACGCGCCGTTGCCCGAGCCGCCCGCCGGAGCGGTGGTGTCGATGACGACGTGCGCGGTGTGCGCCGACTCCTGGTTGCCCGCGACGTCGGTCGAGAAGTACGAGATCGTGTGTGTGCCGTCGTTGCCGGCTGCCGGGATGACGACCGTGGTGCCGCTCTGCTGCGGGCCGTTGTCGACCGAGTAGACCGTCGACGCGATGCCCGAGCCGCTGTCGTTCGGCGACAGGTGCACGGTCACGTCATGGTTCTGGGCGCCCGACGGTGCGTCGTCCGTCGTATGCGGTGCGGTGTTGTCGACCCGCACGCTGGTGGACATCGCGGAGCACCGGCCGTTGGCGGCGTTGTCGACGGCGACCACGCGGAGGTCGTAGAGGCCGTCGGACAGCGTCGTCGTGTCGAGGTGCGCGGGCACTGCCGTACCCCACGTGTCGCACGGGCTGGCCTCGGGAGTTCCGGCCGGCGCGATGCGGTAGGTGATCGTCGCGATGCCGGACGTCGCGTCGCTGACGGTCGAGGAGAGGTCGAACGTGCCGCGCTCGATCGCGCTCGAGGCAGGAGTGTCGAGCTGCGCGCTCGGGGCGGTGTTGTCGATCGTCACGAGCTGGGCGGCCGAGTCCGTGCGGTTGCCGGCGTTGTCGATCGCCACGACACGGAACTTGTAGTCGCCGTCGGTCTCCGTCGTCGTGTCGAGCGGCGAGGCGACGGTCGACCAGCTGGTGCCGCCGTCCGAGGAGATCTCGTAGTACGTGCTCGCGAGGCCCGAGCCGGCGTCTGCGGTCGAGGAGCTCAGCGCGAGCGACTGGTGGACGTACTGCGCGATCGGGTCGAGCGTCGCGGTCGGCGGCGTGTTGTCGATCTTCGTCGTGACGAGCGAGGAGGTGCCGACGTTGCCGACGTTGTCGGTCGCGACGGCGCGCAGGTCGTAGTCACCGTCAGCCTTCGTGGTCGTGTCGAAGGTGGCCGGGACGCTCGTCCAGGTGCCCGCACCGTGCGGCGAGATCTGGAAGCCGGTGATGGCGACACCCGAGCCCGCGTCGGTGGCCGACGAGGTCAGGTTGATCGTCTGGCGGACGTTCGCGGCGACCGGGTCGAGGGACGTGCTCGGCGGCGTGTTGTCGATCCGGACCGGGCCGACGACGCGCTCGGTGAGGTTGCCCGCGAGGTCGGTGACGGTGATGCGGAAGTCGTAGTTGCCGTCGGTGACGCCGGTCGTGTCGAAGGCTGCGTTGTAGGCGCCGCCGCCCTGGGCGACACCGTTGCCGACCAGCGCCCACGAGGACGTGCCGTGCGGCGCCTGCTCGAAGCTGACCGAGTTGAGCCCGCTGGTCGCGTCGGCGACGCCGGTCGCGTTGAGCGTGATCGTGCCGCCCACGTTGACGGCGGGCGAGACGAGGGTGGCCGTCGGCGCCGTCTGGTCGACCGTGACGTGAACGAGGTCGCAGGCGCTGTGGCCGGCACCGTCGTGAGCGACGGCGCGCAGGGCGTAGACGCCGTCCGCCGGGGTCGTCCAGGTGGCGGCGTAGCCCGAGGTGGTGTCGGTGCCGATCAGCGTCCAGGTGCCGGTCGAGCAGTTCGCGCCCGGCGTCGAGCTGTACTCGAAGTCGACCGCGCCAACGCCCGTGCCCGTGTCAGTCGCGGTCGCGGTGAGCGGGCGGGTCGTGGTTGTGACGTACGAGCCGTCGGCCGGCAGCGTCAGCCCGACTGTCGGGGTGGTGGTGTCGACGACCCAGGCAGCGTGCGCGGCCGGGCCGGTCGCGGTCGTGCTCACCGCGCGAACGTCGAAGGTGTGGCTGCCGCTGGCGAGGCCCGTGAAGCTGGTCGAGCCGCTGCCCGTGCCCGTGCAGGCGGTGTACGAGGCGCCGTCGAGGCTGCACTCGAAGGTGGCCGCGCCGTCGTTCGCGCTGTAGTCGAACGTCGCATTCGCCGACGCGGACGGGTCACTCGGCGCGCTGTCGATCGAGGCGACCGGTGCCGGATCGACGGTGAAGGTGACGGTGGCGCTTGTCAGTCCGGTGGCGCTCGCGCCGAGGGTGACCTGGCCGGCGGTGCTCGCGGTCACCGTCTTCGCGGTCGTCCCAGCGGCGGCCGTGACGTTGCCGAGGCCGGAGAGGTTGCCGGGGCCGGCCGTGCGCGCGAAGGTGACGGTCGTGGCGTTGTCGGTCGTCACGACGTTGTTCTCGGCGTCCTCGACCGCGACGGTGAAGTCACGCGTGGCGCCGAGCGCGAGGTTGCCGGTCGACGGCGCGACGAACGCGAGATGCGTGGCAGCACCCGAGGAGACGTGCAACGTCGCGGTGCCGAGTGCGCCGAGCATCGCACCGGTCACCGTGTGCGTGCCGGTCAGGCCCGCGACGCAGGTGGCGAGGATGCAGGGGACGCCGTCGACGCTGAGCGTCGTCGACGAGGTGACGTCACCGAGGGTGTTGTCGAACTGGTCGCGTCCTTCGACGGTGTAGGCCTGCGAGTCGTCAGCGGTGATCGTCGCCGTGGCCGGGCTGAGGACGAGATGGTCGATCGCGTCGGCGGTGCCGGTTGCGTGGAAGGTGAGCGGGCTGCCCGTCAGCGAGCCGGAGGTGGCGGTGAGCGTGTTGGCGCCGGCGGTGTCGCCGAGCTGCCAGGAGCCGACGGTGGCGACGCCGCTCGCGTTGGTCGTCTGCGAGAGGCCGCTGGCGGAGCCGGCACCCGAGGCGACGGCGAAGCTGACGGAGACGCCCGAGATCGGGTTGCCGTACTGGTCGGTGACGAGCACCGACGGGGCGGTGGAGACGTTGGTGTGGACCGTGGCGCTCTGGACGCTGCCGGCGTTGACGGTGAGGCTGGCGGCGCTGTCGGCGGTGCCGGTCGCGTGGAAGGTGACGGTGGTGAGCCCGGACGCGCTCGCGGTCAGCGAGTTCGCGCCCGCGGTGTCGCCGAGCCGCCAGGAGCCGACCGTCGCGACGCCGCTCGCGTTCGTGGTGGCCGTGAGTCCGGTGCCGAGGCCGGCGCCGGAGGCGACGGCGAAGGTGACGGAGACGCCTGCGACCGGGTTGCCGTACTGGTCGCTCACGAGCACCGACGGGTTGGTCGACACGGTGGTGTGCACGGTCGCGCTCTGGTTGTCGCCGGCATCGGCGGCGAGCGCGGTGGCGCTGTCGGCGGTGCCGGTGGCATGGAAGGTGACGGTGGTGAGCCCGGACGCGCTCGCGGTCAGCGTGTTCGCGCCGGCGGTGTCGCCGAGCTGCCAGGAGCCGACGGTTGCGACGCCGCTCGCGTTCGTCGTCGCCGCGAGGCCCGTTGCGGAGCCGGCACCCGTTGCGACGGCGAAGGTGACGGAGACACCGGCGACCGGGTTGCCGTACTGGTCGGTCACGAGCACCGACGGGTTGGTCGACACGTTGGTGTGGACAGTCGCCGTCTGGACGTCGCCGGCGTTGACGGCGAGCGTCGTTGCGGCGTCTGCGGTGCCGGTCGCGTGGAAGGTGACGGTGCTCAGACCGCTCGCACTGGCGGTGACGGTGTTGGCGCCGGCGGTGTTGCCGAGCTGCCAGGAGCCGACGGTGGCGAGGCCGCTGGCGTTCGTGGTGACGTTCGCGCCGGTCAGCGCGCCGGCGCCGGAGGCGATCGCGAAGGTGACGGAGACGCCTGCGACGGGGTTGCCGTACTGGTCGGTGATGAGCACGGACGGGTTGGTCGAGACGTTGGTGTGGACGGTTGCCGTCTGGACG
>Ga0265338_10005356_pt1 | contig 16776 bp, 10 predicted proteins | sample 42126metaG_FD_193579 | JGI IMG/M metagenome (GOLD analysis project Ga0265338, IMG submission 193579) | Rhizosphere microbial communities from Carex aquatilis grown in University of Washington, Seatle, WA, United States - 4-21-26 metaG | ecosystem: Host-associated > Plants > Roots > Rhizosphere... | reverse complement strand
TGCTCAAGATTGAGATGAATTTTCTGCCGCCGGTGTACGTGACCTGCGAGGCGTGCGGCGGCCGGCGTTACAACCGGGAGACGCTGGAAATCACCTACAAGGGCAAGAACATCGCCGACGTGCTGGCGATGACGGTGGACGAGGCGGTGACTTTTTTCCGGGCGGTGCCGTTGATTTACCAGCCGCTGCTGACGCTGGCGGAGGTGGGGCTGGGTTACATCGGGCTGGGGCAGGCGGCGACGACGTTGAGCGGCGGCGAGGCGCAACGGGTGAAGCTGGCGTCCGAATTGAGCCGCAAGGCGACCGGCCACACGCTGTACATTCTGGACGAACCGACCACCGGCCTGCATTTCCACGACGTGGCCAAGTTGCTGGAGGTGCTGTTCAAGCTGCGCAACGCCGGCAACACGCTGGTGGTGATTGAGCATAACCTGGACGTGATCAAGACGGCGGACTGGATCATTGACCTCGGCCCGGAAGGCGGCGCGGCGGGCGGAAAGATCGTGGCGGAAGGTCCGCCGGAGAAGATCATCGGCTGCGCCGGCAGCCACACGGGCCGGTATTTGAAAGGTGTTTTGGAAGGCGTGACGCTTTCATCGCCGTAAAGAACCGGGGAGATCATTCGATTTTTGAATCAACCTCAGTTACCAGCGTGATTCCTGAGTCTGTGCAGTGTCTTAAACCCGAAAACCGAAGTTAAATTTCTGCGTTGGCGGAGTGCGGCCGTCCCGGCCACAGCCACGTGGGATGCGTGAGCGGTTGGAAACTATTCTGGGGCTGAAAAGAAGCCGATGGCTGCGCCCGAGGACGGGCGCACTCCGGGGCGGCCTCAGCCAAACCGCCACCACCGGCAACTTCGGAATGCGGGTTGAATTACCTGTAGCGTCGAGCCTGCGGCTCGAAATCGGTTCGCAGCGCCGACACGGCAACGCCAAATTGGGACGCTACCGGCATCGACCGGGAATGGACAAAACCCCAAGCGAAGGCTAAAATGAATGACGATTCCAAGAACCAGGCGAGAGGGAAAAGCAAAAATCGGCCGTCAATCAATGATATTCAAGTTTTAGTAAAAGCACGACGTATCATCGGAAGCGGATCACGCGAGGCAAAGCCACGTGATACTTCGGTCGCGGGCAACCCAAGGGATGAAAATTAAACGACATCTGGTTCAAATCCACCTGCTGGGAATATTGCTGGCGGTGACTTGCCCCGGTCGGGGACATGGCCAGGTTTTGATGGGCAGCCAGGGCCTGGGTGTGAACAGCAACGGATTTGGTTTCAGCGTTTCCGGGGCGACCAACCTTTCCGTGGTGGTGGAAGCCACCACGAATTTGACCGCGCCCCTGTCACCGTTCTGGACGCCCTTGGCCACTAACACCTTGTCGAATGGCTTTTTTTACTTTAGCGATCCCCAATGGACCAATTATCCCAGACGTTTCTACCGCCTGACCGGCACCAATCCGTTTGCCATCTTTACGGCCAGGCCGGCCAACGGCACGGTTCCCTTGACCGTGCAGTTCAGTACCCCCAATTTCGACAGCCTGGGCAACCCGATCACCAGTTGGAACTGGAATTTCGGCGACGGCACCACCAGCACCGCGCAAAATCCGTCGCATGTTTACACCAACCTCGGCGCCTTCAATCCGGGTTTTGTTGCCACCAACAATCTCGGGGTCGCGATGATCGGCTCTGGGCCGCAAATTTCAACGCTCTCCTCTGCACTGTACACCGCCAATTTCACCAACGGCGCCACACCTTTTCTTGTCCAATTTAATTCCCCCAATGTTGACAGTTTGGGCATCCCGATTAACAGTTGGAACTGGAATTTCGGCGACGGCGCCACCAGCACGGCACAAAATCCGTCGCATATTTATACCAATTTCGGCGCCTTCAATCCGGGTTTTGTCGCCACGAACAGTCTGGGGATCAATGTCATCGGTTCCGGGCCGCAAATCGTGGCATTTTCATTTCTCACCTCCACCAACAATGGCGTGACGGCCATCCGGGGGTATGTCGGCAAACCTGCCGGCACCCTGGCGATCCCCGCCGCGATCAATGGATGGCCGGTGACCAGCATCGGCGAGTCGGCATTCGCCGGCTGTGCCGGCGTGACCAGCTTGACCATTTCCAATACCGTCACCGGCATCGGCCGGCGGGCGTTTTACGACTGCTCCCGCTTGACGAACGTCGTCATCCCCGACAGTGTCACCGATATCGGAGATTATGCGTTCAGTTCCTGCGGGAGCCTGAGCAATGTCGTCATCGGCAACAGTGTCACCAACCTCGGAAATTTTGCCTTCGCCTTCTGTTCCAGCCTGGCCGGCATCACCATTCCCAACAGTGTCACCGGCATCGGGGCCGATGCGTTCGGGTATTGCACCGGCCTGACGAACGTCACGATCCCTGATAGTGTGACCTGCCTTGGAGATTTTGCCTTCGGCTCCTGTGCGAACCTGAGCAATGTCGTGATGGGCAATGGCGTCACCAACCTCGGAAATTTTGCCTTCGCTTTCTGCGGCAATCTGGCCGGCGTCGCGATTTCCGGAAATGTTGCCAGCATGGGGAACTCCGCGTTCGTTGCGTGCAGTAATCTAACCAGTGCGACGATTGACAGCAGCAACGTTGGAGACTTCGCCTTCAGCTCCTGCGGGAGCCTGAGCAGCGTGGGGTTCGGCAATGGCGTCACCAACCTCGGAAATTTTGCGTTTGCTTACTGCCCCAGCCTGACCAGCATCACCATTCCCGCCCAGGTCGACAGCATTGGGGTGGATGCGTTCGCGTCCTGTGTCAATCTCGCCAGTGCGACGATTAACGGCGGCACTATTGGAGACTATGCGTTCAGTTCCTGCGGGAGCCTGAGCAGCGTGGTGTTTGGCAACGGCGTCACCAATATCGGGGTGGGCGCGTTTGCCGGCTGCAGCAACCTGACCAATGTGATGATACCCGGCACCATTTCCGACATCGGAGGCGGCGCGTTCAGCCGTTGCGCAAACTTGGCGCAAGTAACGATCGGTAACGGTGTCAACCGCCTCGGCGACGCCGCGTTTTCCGACAACTCCAACCTGCAGGCGGTTTATTTTCAGGGCAACGCTCCCACATTTTTGGACGCCGGCGGGCCTTTCAACGGCGCGAATGCGGCCGCGGCAACAATCTATTGCCTGCCTGGAACCGCCGGCTGGAACCCGCAGGTGCTGACCGGCGATGGAAACCTGGGGGTGAAGGCAAATCAGTTTGGATTCGATGTCAGTTGCAACCACAACCTGTCAGTCATCGTGGAAGCCTGCACGAACCTGAATCGGCCTGTTTGGTTGCCGGTGGCGACCAATCTGGGTTCGTTTTATTTCGCGGATTCACAATGGATGAATTTTCCCGTCCGTTTCTACCGCCTCCTGGCCTCCGGCTTCGCCGGATTGCCGGTGGAGTTGTGGAATCCGGTGATCCAAACCGGAGACGGGCGCTTTGGCGTGCGATCGAATCAATTCGGCTTTACCATTACCGGCTCCGCCAACATCCCGGTGATCGTCGAGGCTTGCACAAATCTGGCGAACGCCATGTGGGTTCCGTTGTCCGCCGCTTTGCTGACCAACGGTTCCTTTTATTTCAGCGACCCCGCCTGGATGAATTATCCGGGACGTTTTTATCGCATCAGCTCTCAATAGGCTGGTCATCGTTACGAAAGTTGATTGCCGCAGCCGAATGATTTTTGGCCGGCGCCTGATTTTGAAGAGGGCATCTTCCGGCACACCACCTGTATTGACGAGGCTGCTGCTGGGAGCGCCGGCAGCCTGCCGGCGGGTTTATGGTCCCGATTTCCAATACGCCGGCAAGATGCCGGCGCTCCCGGCTATTATCAGCGTAATCTCTGAAATCCGCGGATGACTTTCGTGACTTGGTTTTCTTGGTTGGCTTTTGCGGGAAAATCCCTCCGGCTTTTCGATCCGTGTTTATCCATCCCGCATTGCGAGATTCGTGGTTGAAATGGTTTTCTATTGGACGGTTCCGGGCCGCCGGCGCTGGCAAGCCGGCAGCGGTGTCCGCCATGCGCTTATTGTGTTTCCACCCGGATGGGGGAGCAGGGTTGGCGTTTGAGGAAACTGAATCTGAATACGGGTTGATTTGAAGCAGAGAGATGGTTTGGGACAATTGACCTTGACAGGCCAAGCGATAATTTCGGAAATTTTCGGGTGCTAAGAAAACTGGTCACAAAGACTTTGGCGCCACTTCGTTGGGCTATTCGATTTGAACTTCAGCGGCGGAAGGATCTTGATGTGCGCGATATCGAAGGCGAGTTGCAACGCCGGGCCTTGGAGGATACCGCCGATTTTATCCAGCAAAACCTGATGCAGGTTGATTCCGTGGATTTGCCTCTGGAGATTCTTACCCTGGGCATTCGCCAGATAGACAACAAGCAGGGTCTTTACCTGGAATTTGGCGTCTTTTCCGGCCGCACCATCAACCATATTGCACGCCAGGTTGACCAGCCGGTTTACGGCTTCGATTCCTTTGAGGGACTGCCTGAACGATGGCGTGACACTTTGGGTGCCGGACATTTCAAGGTGAAGAAACTGCCGCAAGTTCCCAAGAATGTGACTCTAATAAAGGGTTGGTTTGATAAAACGCTTCCGGAATTCCTCAAGGCGCACCCCGGAGACGTCGCCTTTCTGCATGTCGATTGCGATTTGTATTCTTCGACCCAAACAATCTTAACCTGCCTCGCGCCCCGCATCAAAGCGGGAACGGTGATTGTTTTTGATGAATATTTCAATTATCCCGGCTGGCGGGAGGGCGAATTCAAGGCGTTCCAACAATTCATTGCCCGGGAAGGTTGGGGATTTAAATACCTGAATTACAGCCGCAAAGCAGAGCAAGTATCTGTCAAGATCATCGGCCGCCGTTAGCCCGGCAGGTGCGTTCAACTCGAAAACCGAAGTTAAATTTCTGCGTTGGCGGAGTGCGGCCGTCCCGGCCACAGCCACGTGGGATGAGGGAGCGGTTGGAAACTATTCTGTGGCTGAAAAGAAGCCTGTGGCTGCGCCCGGGGACGGGCGCCCTCCGGGGCGGCCTCAGCCAATCCGCCACCACCGGCAACGTCGGAATTCGGATTCAAGGCTGCTTTGGCATGGTCCGCAGTGAAACAAATTCTACCGGCTTGTCCTGGGCAGACGCCGTTGGAACGCTGGCAGCGGTGTCGGGGACATCTGGTTGAAACTGCTGGTTTCCCCCGGCTGAGGAGCGGACCGGCTGGCGCGGACGCGACGGGCCACACCGCCATTGAAGCTCACGCCGAGACCCAGCAATCCGCAAAATATCATCATGTCGGTGCTCAAATCGCCGCCCACCAGGAAAAAAATGATGACCCGGGTGGCAAACGCCGCCATGAGGAATGAATTGATGGTTTTCAGGGTCGGATCCCCATAGCGGCAGTTGGCATAAAGCACCCGGAAGCCGACCGCAATAAACCACAGAAAAGCCAGGGCACCCCAGATGCCGAAGGGAATAATGACGGATATGGGGCCATTATGGAAGTCCTCCGCCAAGGCCAATGGGTCGTTTTCCGCGGTGGAATGAATCGCGGCTTCCGGCCCCATGACAAACTCATAGTCCAGCGGATTGATGGTATAACCTTTGCCTATGAGAAGATATTCAGGAATCTGCGGCAGCAACGCGCTCCACATATCAAGCCGCCAGGTCAAGGTCGCCTGGGCATCCAGTTTCGCCTCCGTGCTGACCTTGTAGGGCAGAAACGACAAGGTCCGTTGCAAGCTAACCGGCAGGTGTTCGGACAAAGGAATCAGCGCCAGTGCGCCAAGAATGCCCGCGGCCACGATGACCGCCATCAATTTAGTCCGATGCAAACCTTCCAGGAAAAGATCGATCACAAAAATCAGCGCAAAAACCATGAGCAGGCTGCGGTAGCCACCGAGCAACCCGTAACCCATCGTCAGAAACAGGATCACCCACCGCCACGGCTTGCGAGAAAAAAAGATTCCCCGGATGCCATACCGGGCGAGCATAAAGGAAAAAATGCCCAATGAGGCATACATCGCACCGTTTAAGCGCGTGACCTGTTCCTCGACACCGATATGCAGCGCATCCAGGTTATAAGGCTGGAAAAACCAGTAGATGACGAAAAACTGATGGGGTAAAAAGCCGACCAGATCTCCGACGGCGGCGGAGATACTTCCCAGAAAGAACAAGGCCAGGTACAGGTTGCGGTGCTTGGGCGGGATCGGTTTGGCGGACAGGGCAAAATAGCCGAGGATGCCGCCGAACAGATAGAAGTATTTGTGCCCCCCATAAATGCTGCTGCCGAACGCGCGGATTCCGAATCCGGTTATTTTGGCGGTGACCACGACGACCGCCAGCATCAAAAACAAAGCCACGGTGATTTGAGGTACCCGGATGAACTGGCTCTCCCGGGTGATGGTCCGCTGGAGCACCGAAATACCCAGGCTCAACAGGATCATGGTAATACCCAGGGAAGGGCGACCGGGCATGAAAGGCACCACCGCGGCAAAGTTCCAGCACAACAACATCAGCGGATAATGCCAGCCGAGGAGAATGGGAAAAATCAGAATGAACCCCAGGAAGCCATAAATTGCCAGCGACGAATAAGTCACCGGCCCGGCCACGAGAAATCCAAGCCAGACGGCCAGCACGACGCAGGCCGCAAAAATGACGAGAGACCGAAAGAAAGCGCTATTCATTTAACACAACCATTACAAAATCAAGGAGCGCTTCGGCGCTGACCGTTTAATGGCATACTTTATTCCAATGCCGGGGATGCTGGCAACAACTTCTTGCGGGCAGTGTCCCAATTTGGCGGTAGGGACATCGCGCTGCGATGTCCTCGCCCGCGTAGCAGCGGGCGAAATGAATCACATCCCCACCCAAATTCCACACATCTCACACCTAGCGCCGCTGAACGCGGCGCGGACGGCGCGGCGCGCCATCCCTACCTGATTAGGATACCACCTTGCGGACGGAAACGGTGCGATTCCCCGGTTCCGTGGTCATACCCGTCGCCTCGAAACGGAAAGATTCCCCGGCCCGACAGACGGGACTGTTGGAGCGGTTTTATTTCTGCGTTAGCGGGGTGCGGCCGTCCCGGCGGCAGCAACGTGGGATGAGTGAGCGGTTGGAAACAATTCTGTGGCTGAAACGAAGCCGTTGGCTGCGCCTGGGGACGGGCGCCCTCCGGGGCGGCCTCAGCCAATCCGCCACCACCGGCAACTTCGGAATTCGGGGTGAAGACGCTTTACTTCCAGCCACGATGTGGGCAACGAACCATTGGATTCATCGCTCATCTCCTCCAGGCTGACAGCACCTCCTGATAAACCTGCAAATGCTGGCGCAGATAAACTTCAGGATGATAACGTCGCCGCATGATGTCACTGGCACCTGCCGGGCAGGGATATCCCGCCTGGAGCCATCGCGCAAGGGCGTCCGTCAAACCCGCCCAATCATCCGGTTCGAACAGTTCCGCCCCCGGCACAGCTTCGGCGATTTCCACGATGCCGCCCGTCCGGGCGCCGAAAAATTTCAGGTCCCGAGCAAAACCTTCCGCCACGACGCTGCCAAACGCCTCTTCCGTCGGGAAATGAACCATCCCTGAGGCGGCATCAAAACACTCCACCATCCCGGCGTTGGATGGCGTTCCCAGGTAACGGGCATAACCGGCCGTCTCCATTGGCCGGATCCGGTCAAGAAATGCCATCACATAAGGATCCTGACGATGGTAACTGGGGCCGACAAACCTAAATTCAAATTTCAGCCCCCGGCGATGCAGTGCCTCCGCCACGTCCAGGAGTTCAAGCTGGCGTTTGCGCGGACTGATGACGCCGGCAATCACCAGCGCACAGTCACGCGGACCCACATGGGTTGGCGGCTGGAGAAAAAGGCCGCGCAGGCCCGGATAGATCAACCAGGTCTTTTTGGCGCGCGGCTGGATCAGCCTTTGCGAGTAAAGCGAGTTGCAAATGACCCCGGCGGTGCGGGACAGCAGAAAATTCTCCAGTCGCGCCGTCACCCAGAGATAGCTGCCAAAGCGTGGCCGGTTGAGCCGCGCCAGTTCCGCCATGTTGCCCGCGATGGCGACGACATTGGGAAAGCCGGAAAACACGGCGCTGATGGCGCCTTCCCGTTCCGTGCCCACCCCCTGCACGATGTCCGGGCGGATTTCCCGGAACGCATGCCGCATGGCGCGGACACAGCCCTGGTAACCCGTGCGCAGCCAGCCGAGCTTGGGCACGTGCAGGCTGTGGAACCAGATGTTGCCCGCCAATTTTTCTGGTGACTGCATCGGCCTTTGCGTGCAGGAGAGCACGTGCAACTCCAACTCCGGCATGGCGGCCACCGCCTCGATCATGGAATCCACACCCGTGCCAAAGCGGGGCGTTGTTTCGTGATAAGCGCGTTCGTTCTGGCGGCTATCAATGGAAATCAGCGCAATTTTCATGCTGCCCAGGGTGGATAGCAGAAACCATCACGGTCTTGAAAGGCTAAACTGAAGACGTGTCTGAAAACAGCAGGAGCCGACGTGAGGAGGCGCATTATTTTGGATTTGCGATATACGATTCGCGCGCCGTTCAAAGCATGGAATCAGTTCGTAAATCGTAAATCGAATATCGAGACCTCTGCAAAACCGCCATCCATCGTAGCGGCGCGTCGGCATACCGCCGCAATTCCCAATTAAAGATGCGGCTCTCTGCCGAGGAGCCCCTACGCTTGACAGAGGTCTCATATCGTAAATGGAGTCAATCAGTGTTGGCTTACAGTTTGGCTCCCGATGACATTGGTCAGGCCGGGATTGCCATGGGCGGTGGCAAAATTGGTTCCATTGAGCGGTAGGTTGCCGCTGGCATAAAGATTTGAAATGTTGCCGCCAAATTCAACCGGCATTCTCGCGTCTATTTGATTGTTAAAGATCGAAATGTTCTCGTTTAGCTGACCGGGACCGGCGTTGATATAGAGCGCACCCTGGCTGCCATCGCTGACAAAGGGGACATTCTGATAATACCGGATCGTGTTCCCTTCCACAACGATGTTTTGATTGGTCTCGCCTGCTTTGGTCGTGGTCAGGGTAACCACAAACATTTCATCTTGATAGACAGTGTAATTTGTTTGTTGAGTCATCAGATTGTGGGAAATGATTACCGACTTATAAGGTTTATCATCGCCGGTCAGGTTGACGCCTTGACAGACGTTTTCAAATTCGTTATTCGCGATCGTTAGATTCGTGTCCCCGCCGGTGTCATTGTGGAATCCATCCATGCCGCCATAGACATAATTGCCGGTGACGTAACTCCCGTTCATGGAACCGCAAATATTAATTCCGAACACGCTAAATTGTAGGACGCCGGCAGGTTGGGGTGGAAGATAAACGCGGTTGCCTTCAACCACGCAATCTCCCGTTCCCGCAATGCCATCGCCATAGGCGCCCAAAAAATTGGACACGGTACAGCCGACGACTTTATTGTCATGCTGGTCGAAATTTCCGATCGACAACTGGAATCCCTCCGGGGAGAGGCGAACATCTTTGCCATATCCGTTTATATCGGTGACATGCTCCAAAGTTTCGCCGCTTCCCAGCAGACCAATGCCAAGGACAGCATTGGTCCACCCGTTTGAAAGACAATCAAAGGCATTGTTATCCACCGTGAGATTGCAAACGGTTATGTTGGAATATGTGGAATTCAAGCTACAGTAAATCCGCAGACCATACCCGGGATAATTCGTTGCCCGGCGTAACGTAGTGACGCTTTCGCCCTCTCCGGAAAGGGTGACACCGCCTGGAATCTGGTAATTATAATTTCCTTTTGTCCAAAAAATCCCACTGCCCAAATGAACCGTTGAATTGGCTGGAATGAACTGGCCCATGATGTAGTCGAAGTCGCCATAATACGGATTCGGAATGGTCCCGGCGCCGAAGTTGGTTTGCTGTCCCAACCAGGCCAGGCTGTTCGTGGAGGACAACCAAATCTCGCTCGCGGCAACGTCGTGGGTCACGGCCGCCGCCAGGAGTGACGCCAGAACCAAACTGGCTGTTGTTTGTTTGCCCGGAATTGTCATTCAGGTGCCATTGCATATCAGAATTGGTTGATGCATTGAAAGTGCAAAACCGGCCCGACCGTCCGAATATGATAGACCAATTTTACCGGATTTTGTACTCTGCCAACAAATAACAGGCTGCCGGAAAAGGACAGGCTGACCCTACGCAACCACCATGAGCAACGTGTTGAAATCGTTTCTGGCCGCCGCGCAGCACGCGTGGTTTTTGCAGCGAAAAAAAGGGTTGCGCCAGCGGATTCAGCGACAGTATGGGAACAGCCAGGATGGTGAGATTCGAGAAGTCGTCGGTTTTATCGAGCATCACCCTGAATTGGAGCTGCCATTGGGAATGACACCTCCTTATGAGTGGGTCAGGGAGTATGCAGCCCGGAACGTGCGCGTTGAAAAGGATGAAAGTACCGGCTTGTTATATGTGATGGTCAATAATAGCCGTGTCTTTTTTCCTCGGAAGGCAACGCCCGCCGACGTGCAACAAGCTGTTTCCATCGGCCAGATGGAGCAGGATTCACGCTCGCCTCACCGGTATGTCGCGGATGGATTCAATGTGGAATCTGGGGATGTTGGTGTTTTCATCGGCGCCTCCGACGGTCTTTTTTGCCTGAGTCTGATCGACCGCCTGTCCAAGGCTTACCTGTTTGAACCCAACACGGACTGGCACGAACCCTTGCATGCCACTTTTGCACCGTGGGGTGATAAGGTGGAAGTCGTGCCGCTGGCCGTCGGTTCCCGGAACGGCGGCGGCCAGGTCAGCTTGGATCATTTTTTCAGGGACCGCACCTCTCCCAATTACATCCAAGTGGATGTGGATGGCCTCGAACAGGACGTCTTGAATGGCGCGCGAAATTTACTGCGAAACAGTTCCAAACTGCGTCTGTCGCTCTGCACCTACCACAAGCGGCTGGATTTTCCCCAATTCGCCCGTCAGTTGGGGACGATGGGATATACCATAGAACATTCACCCGGCTTCTTTTTTATCGGCGTCAGGAAACCGTATTTTCGGCGCGGCGTTCTTTATGCTTCACGAACCGGCAATTTGAAAACGCCGTCATGAACCGGGATTCACAAGTTATTGTCGTCAGTCCCAACGCACATTATCCTTCGCATAATTGGCCCATCACCGTGGCCCTGATGCGTGCCCTGCGCCAAAAAGGCCTCAACGTCCGGGCCGTCACTTTCGGCACCACCGCTGAACCGGTTCCATCGGACTTGAATGACACCGTTGAACCGGTATTTTCCCGTCTCCCGCCGGGATGGCGCCGGGTGGCTGAAGGCCAATGGCAGAAGCGTCGTTTTGGCGCGCTGATGAACATCTGCGAAACGCTGGCCTGCCTGTTCAAGGCGCTGCGACTGGAGCGGAAGCATTCCAGTTCGGATGCAAGTCGGCACGAAAATGAGATAGGGACATCGCGCTGCGATGTCCCCGCCCGCGTTGAGCGGGCGGAAGGAATGTCCCCGAAGGCCGGCGAGATCAGCGCCGCTGGACGCGGCGCGGACGGCGCGGCGCGCCGTCCCTACCAACAGATACGCCAAGTTGCACCCTCCGCTCCCGTCCTCCATTTCATCGGCGGCTCCTATTGGATTGTCGTGCTGGCCACGTTGTGGTTCAAACGGGTCCGTTTTGTTTATTCGTTTTACGGCGGCATCCTGTACGGATCGCCGGGCGGATTAAAAGCCAGACTGCGGCCACACTTGAAAAGCCTGTTGCGGCGGGCCGCCGCCACCGGGCGCATTGATTTCATCTGTGAGAACGAGTTACTCCACGATGAAATCAAACCCCTGCTCGGCGCTCACATTCATGTTGTTCCCTATGCCGTTGATGATTCCGAAGTGCTGCCTTCCCGGGAGGAAGCCCGCCGGCGACTGGATCTGCCCCTGGCGGAAAAGGTCCTGCTTTTTTTTGGGACGCACCGCCGGGAGAAGGATTACCACACTGCCTTGAAAGGCTGCCGCACACTGCCGCAGCCCCCGCTGGCGTTGTTCGTGGGCAAAGTGATCTCCGCCAACGACCCCCGGCGGGTCGTTGCGGATTGCGGCTATCCCAACGCACGCATCGTGAACGAATTTGTTCCGGAAGAAATGGCGAAATACTATTTTGCGGCAGCGGATGCGGTCGTCCTGCCGTATGAAGCCAATTTCTCGCGCGGCTCCGGAGTCCTAATTGAATGCTGCCTGCACCTGCGGCCAATGATTGCCTCCGCCACGCCGTATTTTTCCGCGTTCCTGACCCGTTATCCTTGCGGCGTCAGTTATGTGCCGGGCGACAGTGCCTCGTTCGCTGACGCCGCGCGGAGTTTGCTGGCCGGCAGCGAAAAGCATCTGGCCGCCCTCGAACAGGCGCGGCATGACCATTCCTGGACCGCCGCGGCGGATCAATACATTGAATTGTATGACCGGCAACGCCGCCGCATGGACGGCGCCTGACGAGTTTTCATTCGACCCGGTGGCGATTCCTTGCTAGTCTGCCTGGACGATGACATCCGACGATATTTGGCTCGAATCGGGTGGCTCACAAAATCCATTAAAAGTGCAACGCGGAATCGCCAGAAATCAGACCGGCAACGGAGTCGTCTTTCCGACCAAACCAGAGGGGAATATTTCATGAGCATCTTATCCTTCATTTATCGAAAGTGTTTGCTGCCCGCAGACAACCGCCGCTTGCTGCCAAAGCTTCGGGCCAAGATTTTTCGTCTGATTCGCCGATTGGTTCTGCGGTTCAGTGATCCGCCGTGTCGCATGGAGATTTGGGGACGCCAACTCTGGATGCCTTTTTCCCATGAACGCCCCCTGAACCTGTGCACACCCGGGTACTACGATCAATTGATGGGACGGGTCGCCGGGTTCGTTCGTCTCCGCAAAGGAAGGATTTGCGGCATAGATGTGGGCGCCAATATCGGAGATACGATCGCGGCTTGCCAGGTTCGGAATGAGGATCAATTCCTGGCCATTGAACCCAACCCGGTTTTTTTTAAATACCTGAACCGGAATCTCGTGGGTTTTCCCAAGGTGCGGCAATTAAAGGTTGGGTGCGCAGCCAGCGATTCTTCCCTGAGAGAAGGTTCGGGTATGGAGATAAGACGCGTTGACACACTGGTTGAACAATTTCCGGAATTTCGGGACTGTAATTTTCTAAAGATTGATACAGACGGTTACGATTTCGAGGTGCTGCGGGGAGCGCGGGGATTGATTGCCCGGTCACAACCGGTGGTGCTCTTTGAATGTCAGATGTGGAATAATGCGGACTATATCAAGGATGTTCTCGAAACCTTCCAGCTCTTTGCCGCTGCGGGCTACTCTCACGCGCTGGTTTATGATAATTTGGGTTACCTGTGCGGTCCGCTTGACCCTAAAAATCCCAAAGGAATCGCGCAGGCCTTGTTCTATGAATTGAGCAGCGCCCGATGCTATTTCGATGTGCTGGTCATGCCGGAGGCCGGTGCGTTTATGCAGCAGGAATTCGAGTTTTACTTGAATGGCATTCGCGATCCCCGGTGGCGTGCCGCGGCCGAACAGGCCGCCCGCATGGTGGTTGCCGATTGCGGATTGGGCGGGGTCCGCCAGGCATCTTAACCGCCTATTTCATTGCGAAGCCAGGAACTTGGGACTTGTCAGCCGCCTTGCCCCTCTGCGGAAATTTCCGCGGCGTGGTCGCCGGTTGCGGCTGCCGGGATCATGCAGCGGTGAAATCTTGCCTTGCCCCGGCATTTTCATAACCTGACAAAACGATCGGGCATCCGACCTGCAACTGATGTTCAAACGCCTCCACAACTCCGCCGTGGTCTGGTCATGGGTTTTCAACGGGATCCGGCTGATTTCCGGGCTCGTGCTGTTGCCGCTGATCATTCATGCCTTGTCCACCGCCGATTTGGGGATGTATTACGTGTTGTTGAGTCTGGTGGCTCTGGCGCCCATCATTGACTTTGGTTTCGGCCCGACCATGGGCCGGTTCGTGAGTTATGCCGTCGGCGGCGCGGAAACATTGCACGCCCACGGCCCGCCCACTCCCGGAAAATCGGGAACTCCCAATTACGAATTACTCTGGCAATTGCTCCGCACCACCCGCGCGCTCTATCGTTATGTTGCGCTGGGCACCCTGGTCGTCATGGGAATCTGGGGAACCTGGCTGGTCGAGCTGCGCATCGGTGAAACCTCATCGGTGTTGATTACCCGTCTGGCCTGGGCCGTTACGCTGGCCTCCACGGTATTCGACATCTACTGGAACTGGTGGACAACTTATCTGGCCGGCCTGAACGAGGTGCGGGCCGCAGCCCGGATCAGCGTGCTGGCCATGTCGGTCAAGCTGGTTCTGTCGGCGACACTGTTGTTGAGCGGGGCCGGCCTGTTGAGTGTTCCGATCGCCACGCTGTTCAGCAGCGCGCTCCAGCGCGGGCTGGCACGCCGGCTGTGCCTGGCCTGGTTGCAGGGGCATCCGCCACCGGCCGCAGTTGAGGTCAATAAATATTTTCGCATTCTGTGGCCCAACGCCTGGCGGTTGGGGGTGCAGTTTCTGAGCGGTTATCTGACGGTTAACGCCAATACTGCCATTTGCCTGGCTGCCTTCGGACTGACCGCCAATGCCCGGTACGGTCTTTCGGTCCAGCTCATGGCCATCGCCACCGGGATGGCGAGTGTGTGGTTCAGTGTCAAGTTGCCCCTGATCAATCAGTGCCATGCCCGGCATGAATATTCCGAACTCCGGCGGATCCTTTGGCCACGGGTTTGGTTGCAAATCATTACGTTCCTGCTGCTCGCCAGCATGGTGGTGCTCCTGGGGCCTGCCCTTTTGAAATGGTTCGGCAGCCACAAACAAATGTTGTCCGTGCCCTGGCTGGCGGTTTTGATGTTGTACACCTTCCTGGAAATGCAGTTTTCGGTCTGGACCACACTGATGGCCACCGGAAACCGGCTCCCTCATCTCTGGCCGACCGTGGCAACTTATATTTTCAGCCTGATATTGTCACTGGCGCTGGTGCATTTCACGACCCTGGGTCTCGGCGCCCTGGTGCTGGGACCGCTGCTGGCCGGCGCCGTCTTCAACTATTGGTACTGGCCACCATTTGCCGCCCGGGGGATTGGGACGACGTTGTTCCGTTTTCTGTTCTTCGGCCCAGCCCCGCCCCGGCCATCCGCTCCCGCAGATGAGCGACTCGATTGACATTCACCCTATTGACCGCCGGCGGCGGATCAGGATGAATTGATTAAATCGCAAAATCGCTCAGATGGGCCTGGACGAGTTCCAGCACCGAGTGGGAACAGCCTTCCACATTTTGGGCGACGGTATCAATGAAGTTCTCCCGTTCCTGTGGGCGGGGCACGTCAAAGGGAAAATCCAGCAGGCGGTCGAGTTTGCCGGTCTGGGCGCGATGATAAAGGCCCTTGGGATCGCGCTGGATGCAGATGTCCAGCGGCGCATGCACATAAATCCAGACCAGCCGCTGTCCCAGCACCTGCGCGGCGATGTCCCGGTGGCTGTGCTGGGGCGCCATGGTGGAAACCACCACGTTGAATCCCTGTTCCGCCGCCAGTTTTGAGAGCTCGGCAATCCGGCGATGATTTTCCAGGCGGGCTTCGCTGGAAAAGCCCAGGTCGGAGCACAGGCCGGAACGCAGGTCGTCACCGTCCAGGATAAACACCGGGATTTTCCGGTCCATCAAGGCCTGGTGCAGCTGTTTGGCCAGGGTGGTCTTGCCGGCGCCGGAACGTCCATAAAGCCAGAATATTTTTGTCATGTGTGCTGAAGCATTCGGATGGCCGGTGAGCGGCGTTGTGCAACATCGTCCGGCGGCGGCACCACCTTAGGGAAAAGATTTCGCCGGGTCAAGATGGGCGTGAATCCGGCGGCCCAGGGTTTGGCTTTTGCATAAAGAAACTCCGAAAGCTTTCGCGAGCGGGCGAAGGGAACCTGGATTCAAACAGCTTCCGGCAGATGCTGCAGTTTCGCACAGCTGGGAATTGACGAAGTTGCTGCTGGGAGCGCCGGCATCCTGCCGGCGTATTGGCAACCGGAACCATAAACCCGCCGGGAGGATGCCGGCGCTCCCGGAGGTTATCAGCGTAATCTGTGAAATCTGCGGATGACCGATGTATGTGCGGATGGCTGGGCCAGCCGTCCCTAACGCGAGTTTCCCGCTTGGTCTTCAAACCTCCAAGACCTGCTGGTATTCCGGCACGAGCACTTCGGCCCGGGGCTTCATTTGACGGAGCGTTTCGGCATGGGCGAGGCATTGCGAGGCTTCACCGTGGATGCAACAGATTTTTTTGAGGTCGCCGGTGATCTGTTCAACGTACCGTTTCAGTTCATTCCGGTCGGCGTGGCCGGAGTAGGTGTCGAGGGACGCAATTTGGGCGCGGACCACGTGGGGTTCGCCGAAAATGTTGACGGGGCTTTGGCCGGCCCGGATCTGTGCGCCGAGGGTGTGTTCGGCGCAGTAACCGATGAACAGAATCAGGTTTTTCGCGTCGCCAAGGTTGTTTTTCAGGTGGTGGCGGATGCGGCCGGCTTCACACATGCCCGAGGCGCTGATGATGATGACGGGTTCCTTGAGGTCGTTCAATTTTTTGGAGGCTTCGGCCTCGCGGATGTACGTGAGGTTTTCCATGCCGAAGGGATTGGCATTTTCGCGCAGGAACCGGGCGATGCGGTCGTTGAAACATTCCGTGTGTTTCCGGTAGATCTCCGTGGCATTCACGCTCAACGGGCTGTCCACA
>Ga0265338_10005355_pt1 | contig 16777 bp, 14 predicted proteins | sample 42126metaG_FD_193579 | JGI IMG/M metagenome (GOLD analysis project Ga0265338, IMG submission 193579) | Rhizosphere microbial communities from Carex aquatilis grown in University of Washington, Seatle, WA, United States - 4-21-26 metaG | ecosystem: Host-associated > Plants > Roots > Rhizosphere... | reverse complement strand
TGCTCGGGTCGGTGTCTTGGCGTGACGAAGATGAAAGCGAAGATTGCGGACGCGGCGGCCAATGGAACCAGACCCAGCAGCATGCGTTTCACCAGGGATTGCCGCCGCACGCGGCGCGGCTCCACCGCATCGAGCACGCGGCTCAGGATTCGTTCGCGCGCCGGGCCGCCGAGCCCGCCGTGCGCCAGCATGGCCTCGACTTCGTCAGGCTCAGTCGGTCTCGTCATTGTCCCGACGCTCCTGCCACCTTTACCAGGCGGGCAACCAGAGCATCGCAGATGCCGGCACCGTCACACGACGTCAACTCGAGCACGCCTTCAGCCGGGAAAAGACCGACTGCGAGCGTGCTGCCCCCACCGGCGTTGACGTCGGCGTCGACGAACTCGAAGACGGAGGGCGTCCCCTCCAGCAGGCGGAAGTACGTTCCGGCGAAGGCTGCGTCACCGTGGTCGACCTGCCCATTGGCCAACCGCCACCAATTGACTCCGTCCAGCTGAATAGTCGCCGTATCGCCCAGCATCCAGTGGACGTCGGGCGCTAGATTGGCGACGTCAGTGCACAGCCTCCAGGTACCCGACAGATTCTGAGGGAGCGCGGCGTTGGCTGGAGCTGCCGCTGCGTCGGTGGGGAGGAAGCACGGGGAGGGCGCCTCCTTCTTCCCGTCGCCGGAAGTATCCGGTCGCGAGTCGACCCCATCTCCGGTATCGGGAGCGTCATAGGCATCGCGACCGTCACTCGCATCGCGGGCATCACTCGCGTCGTGCGGTTCATCGGCGTCGCGGGCGTCGTGCGCGTCGTTGGCGTCACCGGCGTCGTAGCCGTGGGCGCGATCGCTGGCCTCGTCCCCGACGTTGGCGTCGATGTTGCTGGTCTGCTCTTGCGCGATATCAACCCTGTCCGCAGACTCCTCGCGGTCCGTATCTCCGACGCCGTCGACCGATGCGTCCTGGTTGGTCCCGGGCTGGCAAGTTCGTGCCACGCAACGGCGTCCCGGATCACAATCCGCGGTTGTGACGCAACCATCGTGAATGCCAGCGAGCCCGGTACACGAGATACCCGCTCCGCTGCCGACCGCGGCGGCGAGCAACAGGAAACCGAGACGAAGGTTGAAGGCGTAACTCACCCACGTCTCAGTACGGGTGATGAGACAAAAGTGGTTGCTGATTTTTCCGCGCGCGCGGCCTGAAGCTCGCGAGTGACGCCGTCGCGCAGCCTTTTCTCCAACGTCCGCAGCTGTTGCCGCGAAATCCCCAAGGCTTCCGCGGCCGCGTGCTGCGAAACGCCGAGACCGAACCGCTGGCGGTGGACCGCCGCTAGCTCCGGCGATAGCTGTGCCAGGTAGCCGCGGACGCGAGCCAGGACCTGCACGTCCGTAGAGAGCGGGGCCTCCGCCCCCCACCCGGAGGGATCCGAGGCGGCGTGTTCGCTCAAGGTCTCCAGATCGGTCGGCACCTCGCGGCCGCGGCGCCGGAACGCGTCCACCACGACGTTCCGAGCTATCGTGAAGAGATACGGTCCATAGTCGCGGATTCCGTCGTAAGCCAACCGACTGCTCTCGCTGAACGCGCGGGTGAAGACCTCCTGCACCAGGTCCTCGACGCTCACCGAGGACTCCGGTGGGAAAGGACTCTGCGCGCGAACGCAACGGGTGACGAGTCGCTCGACCGAGTCGATATAAGCCCAGTAAACGCGCTCCAGCGCCACCCTCTCACCGCGCCGATACCGATCGAGCAGATCTCGATCGCCGCCGAATAAGTGATCCGCTCCGGTCCCCATTCGCGCCTCCCTTGCGATCTGGCTACGTAACATAGCGAAGGTCGAGTCGTAAAGGCCACCATCCAGGGCGGAGACCACGCCTGCGCGCTCGCCAACATGACGCTCACCTGCGAGCGCGCGGACGGATGCACGCAGGAAAACGCGGTCGAGATAGGTTGGAACGAGGTCGCGGCAGTCGATCCCGTCCCGCGCATTTGGTAGGCGGCGATGAGGATCTGTTGGCAATTGCGGGCGACGCGGACGTAGAGACGCTGGGTCCCCGACACCACCGGCGAACCGGCAACGACGTTACAACGTCATTGTGCCGTAATTCAGCTCGGGAGCCGTCGTGCATCTCGATGGTTGGATACCTCCAGCGCTGAACGGCCAGGTGAGCAGGAGCTACAGTATCGACTACGGTCTGACGCCCTGACCGTCTGTTCGACCGCAACCGCGGTGACATGGAGGGCGAATCTGTCAACTCGGCCGCAGCCTGCCTGATTGCTGCCCCCGGGAGGGGGCCGAAGTCGAAGCCGTGTTCGGCGACGCGTTCAGGACGCGATTGTCGCGGTCGCGCTGGCCCGGAAGCGCATACCCCCCCGACGCCGCGAGGAGTCTTCAGTCACGGGGGGGCACGGCTCTTGCTCGTGTCCGAGGCCATGCGAGTCGCCAAAGGAGCGCCGATGAGCATGGGTCGGTGGCCGCGCCGTTGTCCGGCTTTGTTGTTGGCCGTAACACTGGCCATCAGCCTGGGATGCGGCGAGCACCACGCGATCGATTCTGTCGACGCGACGAGCGGCGCGGGCGGAGTGACCGGCGGAGCCGGCGGCCACTCGCCGCGCGTGTGTGCAGTCAGCGGCGGCGCGAGTGGAAGCGGCGGCTCGGGCGGGCACGCACTTGACGCGGGCGTCGCGGACGGCCGGCCGACGAGCGCGATCGGGTTCCGGGCTGGCGTCAGCTACTACACCGGGACGAGCCCCGGGTCGCTTGCGATCGGGGATCTGAACGGCGACGGCAAGCCCGACCTGGCCGTCACCGCGGGCTCCACGAACGACAGCAGCGTCAGCAGCGTCAAGGTGCTGCTCAACCATGGCGACGGCACGTTCGCCACGCCCGCGGGCTACGGGCAGAAGCTCGGATCCTTGGTGGCCATCGGCGATTTCGACGGCGACTGCAAGCCGGACTTGGCCGTCGCCACCAGCGGCGTGAGCGTCCTGCTGAACGCCGGGGACGGAACCTTTGTGGTGACGACCACCTCGCCTGTCGGGGATCCGTACGCGAGCTTGGCCGCGATGGTCGTTCGCGACCTGAACGGAGATGGTGCCCCCGATGTCGCTGTGGCGACCAATACCGGGTATGCGTACATATTGCTGAACCGGGGCGCGGGCGCCTTCGCCGGTGCGGTCGGCTACCGCGCCGACTACGGCTCGGACTCACTCGCGGTGGAGGATCTGAACGGCGACGGCTGGCCCGACCTCGTCGTGGGAAACTACTATGGTGCCGACGCGAGCGTGTTCATCAACAGTGGAGACGGCACCTTCGCGGCGGCCGTGAGCTACGCCGTCGGTCAGGGACCGCAGTCGGTTGCGCTCGGCGATGTCAACGGCGACGGCCGGGCGGATCTGTTCGTGACGAGAGACGACGGGAACCTGAGCATCCTCCTCAACGACGGCGCTGGCGCGTTCGGCGCGCCCGTCGACCAACCGTACGGGAGCCCGGGCGGGTTCGGGGCCGTCACGTTGGCGGACATTGACGGGGACGGCAACAACGACCTCGTCTTCGGGGATCGCGGCGACCTGAGGATCCGATTTGGCCGTGGCGGCGGCGTCTGGGGCGTCACCGCGAGCTACGCGGCCGTCGCCGGAGCCATAGCCACGGGTGACTTGAACGGCGACGGAAAGGTCGACGTCGCGATCGCTGACATCGATGGGCGCGGCGTGGACGTGATCTTGAACGAAGGAGGCGGGACCCTGTCTGGTCCCGCGACCTACGCCGCGAGCGCCGCCTCCAACGTGAGCCCGGGCCCCCTCGCGCTCGGCGACCTGGACCGCGACGGGCGAGCCGACCTCGCGGTCCTGAACGGCGACGGCAGCGTGGGCGTGATGCTGAACCGCGGAGGCGGCACCTTCGCCGCGCCCGTAGGTTACCCGTCCGGTGATGGACCGGTGGCGGTGGCGCTCGGCGACGTGGATGGGGACGGTGACGTCGATCTCGCGATCGCGAACGGCTCCGGCACCCTGAGCGTGCTCTTGAACCAGGGGAACGGCACGTTTGCCAGCGCCGCCAGCTACGCCACGGCTCGCGAATCGGTGGGCGTCGCGGTCGCGGACTTCGACGGTGACGGCAAGCTCGATCTCGCGGTCGCGAATGGCCAGTACTTCCCGTTCCCGGACTCGGGCGCGCCGCCCGTGACCGGCACGGTGAGCGTGCTCTTGAACCATGGCGACGGCACCTTCGCCGCCGCCGCGAGCTACCCCGGGACGACCCTCCGCTCGATCGCGGCCGGGGACCTGAACGGCGATGGCAACGCCGACCTCGCGGTCGGAACCGATGACGGCCAGGTGCGGGTGCTGCTCGGCAATGGCGACGGGACCTTCGCCGCGGCCGCGAGCTACTCCGTCGGCACCAACGCCAGGGCCATCGCGGTCGGCGACCTCGACGGCGACGGCCACGCGGACATCGTCGCCGCCGGGACCGGACTCGGCATCATCTTCAACCACGGCGACGGCACCTTCTCCCCAGCCGTCACCTACTCCGCGCCGGGCTACGCGGACGGCGTCTGGTATGCGTCCTCGATCGCGCTCGAAGACCTGGACCACGACGGTTGGACCGACCTCGTGGTCGCCAACGATGACGTGAGCGTGCTGCTCAACCAAGGCCACGGAACGTTCTCCCCCATCGCCGCCAACTACGCCGCCGGCGAAGCGCCGGCATCAGTCGCCGCCGGCGACCTGGACGGCGACGGCTGGCCCGACCTGGCCGTGACGAGCGCGGGGGGGATCGCCGTGCTGCTGAGCAGCGGTCGCTGACGGGCCGTCTTCTTCAATTTCGATCTACGTCCATCGCATCGGACGCACGGGGCGCGCCGGGAAGGCGGGCATGGCGGCCTCGCTGGTCGGCCCTATGCGTGCCATGGTTTCGGGCGTGAGCAAGGCCTTCACCAAGGACGATGGCCCCGAAGCCGCCCCGGTCCTTCGTCGCCGCGCGCCGATCCCGCAGGGCACGCCGAACTACGTTACCGCTCGCGGCCTGAAGGCCCTGCGTGACGAGCTGGCCCGACTCGACGCGGACGCGGCTCCGTTCGCCATCGCGGCCGGCGAGGCGCGCGCGGCGTGGCGGAGCGAGCTCGAGCACCGAATCGCGACCGCGATCCTCACGGCCCCGCCCGAGCATCGCGACGAGATCCGTCTGGGCGCGACCGTCCAGGTGCGGGATGCCGAGGGTAAGGCCCGCGAGCTGCAAATCGTCGGGGTCGACGAGGCTGACGCTGCCCAGGGTCGGGTGGCGTTCACGTCGCCGTTGGCCCGTGCCCTCTTGGGCCGCCGCGTGGCCGACGTCGTCAGCGTCAGAAGACCGGGAGGGGAAGACGAGCTGACCATCGCGGCGATCGCCTACGAAGACGCCGCGCGCTGACCAGCCTCGTTTCCGGGGAGAGCAAGGGTCAGGAGGGTGGTGAAGAGGACCCGCGGCTCACCCGGCGGCGCGAAATCCCCGCCGAAACAGCGCGTCCGCCGGGGCCCGCACGATGAACGATGTCTCTCAGCGCTTGGCTGCGGTGGCCATGCGCTCGAGCGGCGCGAGCATGCCTTGGTCCCCGTCCTCGTCCGACAGCATCGACTCGGGCAACAGGAAGCGAAACGCCGTGCCCTTGCCGGGAGCCGTCTGGATCTCGATGTGCCCGCCCAGATCGACCACGACGTCGCGGATCGCACGCAACCCCACGCCGCGCCCAGAGGTCATCGTGACGTCCGAGCGGGTAGAGATTCCGCCGGTGAGGAGCGCCGCCTCCAGCTCGGTGCGCGTCCCATGGGGAAGTCCGCGCTCCCGCGCGCGGGCCGCGACCGTCTCCCAATCTATCCCGCGTCCGTCGTCGGCGATCATCACGACCACCCCCGCGCGGTCGCGCTTCACGGAGAGCTCCACGCGCGCGCGCGCCGACTTGCCGGCCGCCGCCCGTTCATCCGCCGTCTCGACGCCGTGATCGACCGTGTTCCGAACCACGTGCGCGAAAGCCGACCAGAAGGAGACCCACTGGCCGGGCGGGAGCCGCAGGTCGGTCGGTTCTCGGATCACGTCGACCGGAGCCTTGCCGAGCCGCTCGGCCAGGCCGCAAACTTGCTTATCCAGCAGGATCAGCCGCTGCGCGACTGGCTCGAATGGCCAGGTGAGCATCCTCTCGATGAGCCTCGCCGGCGCGTGCGCGCGCAGCTCGGCCACGAACGCAGCGTATTCGCCACGATCGATCTCCACCATCGTGCCGCTGGTTCCTCCGTCGCCGAGCTGGTCGCGCATACGGGTGACGTTCGCCCACTGGCTGCGAAGGGACTCCTTCGAGCTCGGCGAGAGCGCTTCCCTCGCGTCGTTGATCCAGGTCTCCAGATCGTGGCAGAGCTCGGACACGCTCTCGATGCCGAAGAGCGCGCAATTCCCCTTCACGGTGTGGATGTGGCGGCGCAGAACCGACAAGTCCCCCTCGCGCCAGCCGACGATGGCATCGACCAGCCCGCTCACCTCGACGAAGAACTGATCCAGCGCGGCGCGATCCGAGCGCGCGTGACGAAAGAGGCTCATCATCTCGCGCTGCCCCCGCTCGGCTCGCTCGCGCGCGAGGCGCGCGGTCACGTCGGTGATGACTACGACCGTCTTGTCCAGCTTGTCACCCTCCATGATCGGGCGATACGCGAGCTCGAAGGTCTTGCCATCCTTGTGCGCCTGGGAGGGCAGCTGCTCGAGGCAGAGCTCGAGGGGCATGATGTCCTCTCGGACCGCCGACCACCCGACCTCGAAGGCCGCGCAGAGACCGGCGTCGACCTGCCCGAGGTAGTCCCAGAACGTCATCGTGCCCGCGGCGGGGCCGAACCAGGTGTCGATCACTCGCGAACGCTCCTCGGACATCACGCCGTCGATGTCCAGGGTGACGAAACCCTGCCCGACGTTGTCGAGCACCAGCCGCACGTCGCGGTTGCGGGCGTTGATGCGCGCCTCGCGCACCTTGATGGCGCTGGCCATTGCGCGGAAGGCGCGCGCGAGCTTCCCGACCTCGTCATTGGTTCGCACCTCCACCTGTCCGGCGCCCCCCTTTTCCAGCTCATTGGCCGCTACCACCAGCTTGCCGAGGGGCTTGACGATCAGCAGTCGCGCCAGCGCCATGAGCACGCCGATCACGCCAAGGCCGGCGAGGCTTGCCAGGATGAGGGTGCTGGCCTGAGCGGACGCGATGGCCTGCCGCTCGCGGCTCAGGGACAACGCGACCACCGCCCGGGCGATGATCCGATCCTCCGGATCGTGGACCGGGGCCGTGACGATCAGCCGGTCGGGTTCGCGCTGGATCCCGGTCGCGGCGCCGGTCTCGCCCGGGATAGCGGCCCTGCCCCGGCGCAGCTCACCGAGCCGACGCGTGCTCCGGCCCGATCGATCGACGGCCCAGACCGCCGCATACTCGACGTCCTGGTTGCCGCCGAGGGTGTCGAGCGCGGCGTGGATCGCCGCCCCATCCTCGAAGATTACCGGTGCAGCGCAGGAGTCCGCGAACAGCCGGGTCACGGCCGAGCCGGCTGCCTCCTTCGCCCGTAGGAGGCTCTCCCGCTGATCGTGGGTCACCTTGAGCGTCGACGCTGCCGCGATGGTGGCGACCACCAGAAAGGTCGCGCCGGCCAGCTTGTTGCCGACCGATTCCATCAGCAGCGACTTGACCTTGGCTGCGCACGATTTCAGCGGCATGGCGGCGCCATTCAGTTCGGAGGCTCGAATGTCGGTGTGGGGGACATGGGCGAAGACCGGCGCTCACCGATCGGGGAAAAAGCAGGAAACCTTGAATCCCGCTCGAATGGGCCGCTCTGGATCACCAATTCAAGCTGCGGCGGGTGGAGCCGACAGATGGTCTCAACCCGATTCAAAGGAAAACCCCAGCAATGAAGACCGTGCTCCTGCCTGTGGTGTCGCTCGCAACCTCGATGGCCCTCTGCGGATGTGGGAGTGGATCTCAGGGCAACCCTCCCGTCGACCACTGGCTCGGCGACAGTCCCCACCTGGCCATCTCCGGCAGCTTTCAAGGCCAGATCTACGACGTCAACCTCCAGGGCGCGGCGGCAGCGGACGTCTTCTGTCATCGCTTCTACGCCCCGCTGGCCGACAACCAGCCCGACGCCAACGGCAACTTCGACACCAGCAAGATGTACTTCGGGATGAAGGAGCTCGGCGGTGTCATCGATCTCGACGGCACTCCGATGATGTTCACCATCTCTTACTGGCGCCACGACGTTGCGGCGGGCACCGACTTGACGGTCATTCCGCGCACTTTTGGCACAGGTATCGCTGACGGCGAGACCTGGTCCGACATCAACGTGTTCGTGCCCGGCACCGACGACCTGTCCGGCATCGAGAGCGCGGCCGCCAGCGGGGTTGTCTCGATGAAGCTCAACACCGGCACGCCGGACGCGAACGGCCTGGTGATCCCGTCCGGCGGGCGGACCGGAGAGTTCATCTCCGACGTCTGGGGACCGAACGACAAGCTGAACGTCTCGGCGACCGCGGATTGTGGCCCCTACGTGGTGGGTCCCTGGATCCCGTCGCGTCTCCTGCCCTAGCGTCCGGAGCCAAGGTGAGGGACGTCGCCCAGAGCGGCATCTGGATCCTTTCCCTGGTCTGGCTGACCGCCTGCCTGAGCCCCCTCGATGCACCGTCGGCGTTCAGCGATCAGGTTTACCTCTGCGGCGCGGAGAACGCAGCGCTGGAGGACGCGGCGCTCGCACAGTGCCGCGACACCGACGCGCAGTGCGAGGGTGTGGTCAGCTTCAGGGGCACGGTCGACGCCCAGCCGGTCACCGTTGGTAGCCCGATAACCCACTCCGGCATCACCGACGTGGGTCGAGCGGACGGCACCACGTCGCGGGAGATCTTCGTCTTCGGTCTGGCGCCCTACTTCACCTTCAGCTTCGACCTGCCAGGGTTCGAGGCTCCGCCCGGGCATACCGCGAGCGGCCTCTTCGTCCCGGTGGAGGGTGTGTGCTCGACCATGACCAACCAGACCCCCTGCGAGCACCCGGTGCTGAACCTGGAGGCTCGAGGCGGGACCTACCTGTCGATAATCAACGGGCTGGTCCGGGACATCCAGATCGAAACCGCCGACGATCTTCAGGTCTACTTCACCGGGGAGCTGGCGCGCGGCGGGAACGTGGAGGGATGCTTCCACTTGCTGGCCCCGCACCCATGAACGGGTCGGTCCGGCGCCTCGCTGTCGCAGCCGCCGTGCTCGGCGTCTGGTCGGGCGGCGTGGCACGGGGCGAGACGCCCGCGGCCCCAGCCGCTCCGTCCGTCCAGGTGGACGGCCGCGATGTCTCGAAGCTCTCCCAGATCGAGGACGCCACGCTCGAGGGGTTGCTCGGGCTCAGCCTGGAGGAGCAGCTGGGTCAGACCGAGTCGGTGTCGCGATCGCGCGAGAGCGTCCTGCGCGCCCCCGCAACCATCACCACCATCGACGCCACGCAGATTCGGCTGTCGGGCGCAAGCACCGTGCCCGACGTGCTGCGCTTCGTCCCCGGGGTCACGGTGGTCCGCAACGCGCCCGGCAACTATGTGGTCTCGCTGCGCGGCACGGGCGGCCTGGCCAGCAACAACGTGATCCTGCTGGTCGATGGCATCCCGCTCAACAACCCGCTCGACGGAACGGTGAGCTGGGACCTGGTACCGCTGCACGTCGAAGACATCGAGCGCATCGAGGTCGTGCGTGGTCCGGTGAGCCCCACCTACGGCGCCGACGCCTATACCGGGGTCATCAACATCCTCACGCGCACCTCGATCGGGCTCACGCCCAGCTACCTCGTGCGCCTGCGCGGCGGCGCCAGCCCGCAGGGCGGCAGCGCCGGCTCGCTGTCGGCGCGCTTTGTGCACATGGGGCCGAAGCTGGAGCTCCGGACCTTCCTGAACGCCGTCCACGATGACGTCGCCGCCGCGCCGGCCAACCCGGCCATACCGGCCACCGCCCCGGCGGGCGATCGCCTGGCCGCGATGACCGTGCTGAGCCTGAAAGTCTCACGGACCAGCAGCGTCTCGCTGGAGATCGGAGGGGTCTGGTCGCGGCGAAGCGGGATGGATCATCTGGTGCTGGATTCGCAGGCGCAGACCCAGCGCCTCCTGTTTGGCCGCGCGCTCTACGAGCTCACCGATCTGGGCGGCCACGCGGGCAACTTTCGCCTGTGGGCGCAATCGATCAACGTCGAGATCCGGGCCCCGAGCACTGCCGAGACCGGCTTCACCTACGATGGCGCCGGCAGCTTGCGCGGCGCGGTGGGGACCGACCTGGTGTTCCCGCTCTCCGGGACCCTTAGCCTGCAGCTGGGCGGGCAAGGGTCGATCGAGCGAATCGAAGCCCCCTTCGTGAATCCCAACGCGAACCGCGCGCTGCGGCCCGCATACGGATTCTACGCCGGCCTCAAGGCATCGCCCTCGCGCGCTCTCGACCTTGTCGTCACCGGCCGTGGCGATCTGGTGCCCATCGCCGCCGAGCTCGAATATTCGTACCGCGCCTCGGCGATCTACCACCGGGACAGCTGGGGGCTGCGCCTGACCGGCGCCAGCGCCTTTCGCACCCCCAGCTACGTCGAGGCTACCGGACGCTTCATCGATCCCGCCAGCCAGCTCATCTTGCTCGAGGGCAGCGACCACATCAAATCTCCCCGCAACACGTCGCTGGAGCTCGGCGCGACCTTCTCGCCCAGCTCACGGCTGACCATCTCACCGACGGTGTACGTCTCGCGGCTCAGCAACCTGATGGTGGAGGACTTCGAGTCCCTGGTGCGCCGGACGTTCCGGAACAGCACCACGCCGCGCACCTTCCTGGGCGGCGAGCTCGAGGCCAGCTGGCGCATCGCCGACACGCTGACCGTCCTGCCTTCGGCGGGGATCCTCCAGTGGCTGGACGGCGCCGGCGAGGGCGACGCCAACGTCGGGGTTCCCAGTCAGAACGCCCGCTTCACGGGCGGGCTCAGGGTTCAGGGCGTCCTCGGCAATGATCGCTGGGGATATGGGGTCGGCGCGACCGTGGCTTCGCCGCGGAGCTACCGCGTCCGCTCCGGCATTCCGCCCATTGTCATCGCCAGCAACATCCCGACCACAGCGTTCGTGAGCGGCGTTCTCGAGCGGCAGCTGGTGGCCGCGCCCTCCCTGTGGGGCTCCGTGCGCATCATCGGGTCGATCCCGGGCAACGCGGTGGAATCGCCGCTTCCGCTGGCGACGCCGATGGGGCAAAGCGCGATCCTGGGCATCGAGTTCAGGCGAGATTGACATGCGCCGCTCCGCCCTGACCCGATATCGTTGGCGCAACATCGCCGCCAGCTTGTTCCTGTGGCCGCTGCTGGCGGTTCATCCCGCCCAGGCGTCCAAGAATCGGAACGCGGCCATCCTGGCGCGCGTCCTCTCGTTCGAGCTCAGCCTCGATGAGCGGGTTGGTCCCTCGGTGGGCGTCGCCGTGATCTACAAGCGCGGCGACCCGGCCTCGGAAGCAAACGCAGAGGAATGGCTGCAGGGGCTCGCGGAGCTCGCGGCGGTCCGGATCAAGGATCGACCCTTCTTCGCGATCAAGGTCGTCTACGCGCCGGACGCGCTGCGCGCCGCGATCGATCAAGGCGGGATCGATGTGCTGCTGGTCGCCGATGGGCTGACGGCGGAGTCCGAGGTCATCGCCAAGCTCGCGCGCGCCAAGCATGTGCTCACCGCTGGCAACGCCGCCTCCTACGTGGAGAGAGACATGACCCTGTGTGTGACCGAGCAGGGCGGAAACATCAAGATCATCGTGAACCTCAACGCCGCGCATCTCGAGGGGATCCGGTTCAGCAGCAGCCTGTTGAAGCTGGCGACGATCATCCGTTAGGGCCCGCCTGGAGGCCGCAGCGCGAGCACCCGAGCACCCCTCCCAGGTTGCTCGTCGACGTCTGCGCGTGACGATCGCGTCCGTCCGGACGAGGGGTGCCGCCGCCCGCCACTCGAGTCTGACGAGAGTCCCTTTAGAATCGCATAGACTAGAGAGCGAGGGGCCCCGCCCCTCCGGGCTTACCCTTGCGAATTCTCACTTCGACGCTGTTCTGCCTGTTGCTCGCCTCGCAGCAGTCTTTTGCTGAGGGCAACTCTACGCCCCAGGCGCTCTATCAGAGCCAGAAGAAAAGCGTGGCCCTGGCGCTGGCGCTGGAAGCTCTCTGTCCGGTCGCAGGAGCTGGTGCGTTCTACTCTGGAGACAACGACAAGGCGACCGTGCTGGCTGTCGTTAGCGCCGTCAGCGCCGGCGCGGCAGTGGGCTCGGCCTTCTATCTCGTTCATCTTTCTCATCAGAGTCCCAGCGGGGTCGAGCATGTTCTGTCCGACCTGGAGGGCGGCACCGCCTGGACCGTGCTGGTGGTGGGCGGCGTCATCTACTTGTTGACGCGGATTTCAGGTCTATCGCTCGCGCCCGACGCTGCAACGTCGTTCAACGTCGATCTGCAGCAACGACTCGGGGTTCGGCCCACCGAACCCTTGCTGCCGTCCCACGCTCGAGCGACGGGGGCCTCGCTGATCTGGCGGTTCTAGCAGAGCGCTGTTGGCCGGCGTCTCTCCTCTCCCCTACGCGATCGCGCGCACCACCCCGCCGTCGACCCGCAACGCGGCTCCGGTAGTCGCCGATGCGCGGGTGCTACAGACGTAGACGATCATCGCTGCGACCTCGTCCGGGGTGGCGAATCGTTTCAGCAGCGACGACGGCCGAGCGGTCGCAAAGAAGTCGCGCACCACCGCGGGCGCGTCGGAGCCGCGCGCCGCCGCCATCTGAGTGACGAACTGCCCAACTCCTTCCGATGCGGTCGGTCCCGGCAGCACGCTGTTCACCGTGACACCGGTGCCCGCCAGCGTTTCGGCCAATCCTCGCGCGACGGCCAGCTGTGCGGTCTTGGTCACCCCATAGTGGATCATCTCACCTGGGATCTGCAGCGCGGACTCGCTGGAGATGAAGACGATCCGTCCCCAGTTGCGAGCGCGCATTTCGCGCACGTAGTGCCGCGCCAATCGAACGCCGCTCAGCACGTTGGTTTCGAAGAAACGCATCCAATCGTCGTCCGTGATGTCCGCGAACGGTTTCGGCCCGAAGATTCCCATGTTGTTGACGAGAACATCGACATCGGGAAGGTGAGCGATCAAGGATCGGCAACCCTCGCTGCCGCTGAGGTCCGCGGCGATACCGTCGACGGTCGCGCCGGGCGTCTCCCGTTTCAGGCGATCGACCGCCGCAGCGACGCGGGGCTCGGTTCGGCCGTTCACCGTCACGTGTGCGCCCTCAGTGGCCAATGCGCGGGCGGTCGCGAGCCCGATGCCAGCCGTCGAGCCAGTCACCAGTGCTCGCTTTCCCTTGAGTCCGAGATCCATGGCGTCTTTCCCCCTGCCGTGACGTCGTGCCTCGGCGCGACGATCGTGCCCTAGAACCGGGACATCGCAAGGAAGTCGCGCGACGTGTCCGACGTGGCCAGGTCGCTGCCGCCGGAACGGGGCAGCGAGGGGGCACCCGGCCGGTCCAATTGCTGCGATTGACCGCGAGGCAGTCGTCGACCAGGCCATCTCCATGTGGAGAGTGACGGCCATCGCGTTCCAGTCACAATGCCGGTCACCGGGGTGTGACCGCGAGCGCGATCGGTGCCGCGTGGCAAATGAGTTGGGGCGGAGCCAAAACGCGACGTTACGATGATTTGCACAATTGCGGATTGACATTGTGGTCCGCCGGCGCCATGGGTCATCGCGACAACGGGCGGAACGGGTGATTGCGTCCGGCGCCGTTGTGCAAATCACGCTTGGGGAGCGGAAGGACGCCAAATGATCGGATTGGCGAAGGGCGAGTGATATTTGTTGTGCGCGATGGTGGCGTCGTTGGCAAGCAGCTTCGGGGAACCGGGGTCGGCGCAGGCAAACCAACTACCGAAGGAGAACGTGATGGTTCCAATTGCTCGAAACAGAAGGCGATCGTTTTCATTGTCGTTGACCACACTCGGCGTTGCGGGCGGCATCGTCGCCGGGGCGTCGACGCCGGTGTGGGCGGGTTGGTCAACGCCCGTCCAGCCGCCGGCGGCCTGTCTTGCCCCCTCGGGGAGCGGCCTGGTTCCGAACCTCGCGCTCAACGGGAATGGCTTGTGGGCACTGGTCACGGAGCAGTTGATGGTCGGCGTGATCGTCTGCACGAGCAGCGACGGCGTGAATTGGACGGGGCCGACCGTGATCGGCCAGGGTGTTGCGCCAGCGGTTTCCGTCGCACCTAACGGCAAGATCGTGGTCGTCTGGCAGGGCGGAACGGGGACCTCACCCGACGAGGAAGCCGCCTACAAGCTCCCCGGTGGGAGCTGGACGGCTCCCGTCGTCCTCGACAGCAGCCCCGCCGGTCATCCGCTCGTCAGCATGGACGGCTCGGGCAACGCGATCGCCGTCTGGGCCCCGAACAGCGGTTTCGCGAAGACCGCCAGCCTGCCCGCGACCGGCAGCTGGAGCGCCACGACGACGCTGGGGGCCAGCTACGGACTCGGCTTGGCCACGAACTCCAGCGGACAAGCGATCGTCGGCGTGAGGAACGGGCACGACGGGCCCATCCTGGCGTTCTCCGGCACGATCTTGGGCGGCCTCGGCGCTGGCGTCAATCTCGCGGGAACGTACGGGACCGCCATTCACCCGATTCACATCGCCATGAACGCCGCTGGCGCGGCGGCGATGGACTGGGAGTCGGACGGCGGCTCTGTCATCGCCCTACGCGGCACCGGCGGAACGTGGGGGACGCCCGTCGCCTGGGAGGTAGGCAACCACCACGGCATCGGCACGGCGATCGACAACACCGGCAACGTCATCGTGGCGTTCGGCCAATACACCGGTCTCGGCAACCCCGTTCCGGTGTACGGCGCGCTCCACCCGGCCGGCGGAAGCTGGGGACCGGCCACGCTCCTGTCATCTCTCAGCGACCTCGGGAACCCGTACGTGGCGGGCGACTCCGCGGGCACCTTCGTCGTCGCCTGGAAGAACAGCTCCTCGACCATCACGGCCCTGACGATACCGCCCGGCGGCGGGCTCACGGGGACCACCGCCGTCGTCAGCCCCGGCACCGTCTATCAGCTCACGATGATCCCGGGCCTCGGCGTGATGTTTACGACGAGCGGCGTCGCGAAGGAATCGGTGAACTGACCGTCAAGATCGCTGCCCTCATCCAGGCGCCGCAAAGCTCGCGTTCTACGCATTCCTGGAGACCGACGTTGCGCTCCAAGCACCCCTCCCGGGTTGCTCGTCGACGTCTGCGCGTGAGGATCGCGTCCGTCCGGACGGCCAGCGTCCCGATTTCGGACGGCCGGCGACGAGGAATCAACCGATTGGCTGGGCCCGTTCGTCCTCTTGTTCGGACACGATTCGTGCCAGGTGACGCTCGCAAATCTCCCCGGGAGGGGGACAGCGACAACCGCGTCAAGGATCGGTTCCGCTGCTCTGTCGAACGATCACGTGTTCAGCGGCGGTCGCCCAGCGCCCGTCCGCCGCAACAAGCGGTTAGACAGTTGGAGTTCTCCGCCGGGTGAGGTTGGCAAGAAACACAACGAGCATTCCTGCCAACGCACCGACCAACCCCTCCGGCGCGGTGAATGGCAGTTGCCACAGCGACCATCGAGGGAACCCATCTGCGTGCGCGTAAATGCGCTCGAACGGGTCGACGTTCGGGTAGATGAACGTCGCGGCACAACCAGTGACGCCACCTACGAGGGCCGCCAGCACGTATCCGTTCCGCGATCTCGTCTGGCTGCCGTTCGCGCTCATCTGTCTAACGACCTGGCGATCATCCGCTGCAACGCCGTGAGCCAGGGGTTAGCCACGGCTTGAATGCTGACCAGTCCTGCGACGAACTGCGACGAACTGAATGGCACTGCCGATCATCAGATTCACAGGCACGAACACAAAGAGCCCCACAAGGAAGAGTGCGCCGGCGGCCCCACAGGTCTCTTTGCCATACTCGGGATGCCGCCACGGCTTATTCAATACAACGTACCACCCGATCCCGAAGACCAGCGCGGCGATCGCGGGACCGAACCACCTGCGCGTTTCCTCATTCCGACTGAGGTGCGACAGGGCCAAACCCAGCACCTGGGGTAGCGCCACCATTCCGAGGAGGGCGAGGATCCAAAACACGCCATACGACATGCACGACCTCTGGCTAACGATACAGCCGTTCAGCGGCGGCGCGAAGCGTAATCCGTCTGCAACGGCACGTTGGACGGCGACCGCCACCCCAATCCGTCGCACGTCGGGCAGAGGACCGGCAAGTTCCCCATGCGACCGCGCCCGTACCCCGTCCGCCTTAAGGTCGATGTACATCACCCGCGAGTTCATTGTCCGTCCAACGCCTTGCCGTTAAGCTGCGGCGACCGTCCGCGGCCGACAGAGAGTTTCAACAGCATGTTAGCCAGCTTCCTATCGATTCTCCACCACCTTTGTTTTGCCGATGTAGGTGGTTGGACCCCACGGGCACTACGAAGGGTCGTCTGGCCAATGGCAGTCGCAGCCCAGGATCTGCAGTCGGCGCTTACTCGATGACCGCGGAACATGATGAGCTTATCGTTCACTTGCGCCTGTTCCGTCCGTCTGCAACGGCGGGTTGGGCAGCGACCCGGCTCTACGCAAGTCCGAACTGCAGTGCCACGACATCAGCTACCTCCGACAGGACGAGGCCACGGCGCCACCCTCCATCCTCGAACGGCAGGGACGAACTCGGCCGCTGCGGCAACTCCAGCGCGACGTCGAAGCGTCCGTATTGATCGGGAACCACACT
>Ga0265338_10005354_pt1 | contig 16779 bp, 9 predicted proteins | sample 42126metaG_FD_193579 | JGI IMG/M metagenome (GOLD analysis project Ga0265338, IMG submission 193579) | Rhizosphere microbial communities from Carex aquatilis grown in University of Washington, Seatle, WA, United States - 4-21-26 metaG | ecosystem: Host-associated > Plants > Roots > Rhizosphere >... | reverse complement strand
TGTCGGCGCCCCAGTCGCTGTCGGCAGGCGGGGGATGGAATTCGGCACACATGCCTGGAAAGGCCGCTACCAACGATTCGACCAGCGGGCGTTCGTCATTATAGCTTCCGCGCGCCATGAAGGCAGGAACATCGGGGTCAGGCACCGCCGTCAGCAGAGTCACGGGATACCCAAGCGCTTGAGCGCTGACAGCGAGGCAGGCGCTGTCCAAGCCGCCACTGGCCGAAATTGGAACCGGAGTCACCGCCCGCATCCGATCCGCCACCGCTTGGTCCAGTATCTCGCGCGCCGCCTCGACATACTCGTTGTCGTTTTTTAACCGGAGGCGCCGTTCGGGATCAAAACGGTGAAACTCCACCGTTCGCGCCCGCCCTGACGTCAATATGAGGCCTGTACCGGGAATTATCCGGCGGATATCGCGATAGAAGGTGGCGTCATCATCGCCAAAATTCATCGAAAGAAAATCGGCGACATACTGTGGATCGATGGCGCGCGACACCATCGGTAAGCGCAACAGGCCTCGGATCGTAGTGGAGAACACCACGCGATCGCCACGCCGACAATAATAGATGGTTCGCATGCCGGTTGGGTCACCGGCCAAGATCAACTGCCGCTTCTCGCCGTCCCAAGCGGCCAGCGCGTAGCTTCCCAACAAGCGCCGCAGCGCCTCTTCGCCCCACCGTTCAACGGCCTGACAGGCAAGAAACCCATCCGGCACGCCATCGGCACTATCCATATCCAGTAAATGGGCGAGTCGCCGGCGATCATCGAGACGCCCTGCAAAGCACACCCAACCCCGCCCGCCCCAGGCAGACCATGGCTGGCGTTCCAGCCGATCCTCAGGCGTAACAATCCGGCAGCGATAGGCGACCACCGAGTGGGCTCTATCGAGCTTGGCACAAACCCCTAATCCGGGTTCATCAGGCGGGGCATAGTCATCCGGGTTAATGACATCATTGTCGTGACCCAAGAGGGCCTCACCAACGAATGAACTCACTCCCCACCTCGCACCAACAGCTTGTTGTGGGGGCCATCTGTTAGCTGGTGCTCCCGACGCCATCACTATGAGGGCCAACGGTCGTCAGCGTGCCATTCTCGACATCCAGAACGGTCGCCTCGGGGCGATGCCATTTGGGGCGCACGACAACCGGCTGTGGTTCGATCTTGCGATCTTGAGTCTCTTGATCGACCATTACTTTTACCAACCTTATGTTCCAGTAACTTTGTTCGTACCACAACCTGAAAACAAAGGAAAGAAACTCCTCCGTGTTGCCGCAGTCCAAGATGCTTTGACACCGCCCACATCGCAAAGGAGAACAAATCGATAGGGCGATGTGCTTTGGGCTGTATCTAAGCGAGGCGGAATCCGGGCGCCTGCTCGGCCTTAGGCGCGGCGGCCATCCTTGGGAAACCATACCTACACGGACGACAAGGCAAAGCCCGGCTGATGCTTGTCACCGTCCGATCTTCGCCTAGGACGAACAATTATCTCAGGGGTTTCCAGAGAGGCGTTCCGAAAAAATGCTGTTCGGTATCGACATCGACACTACGGGTCTGACCCCGGCCGGACAGGAGAAGATCCGCGTCGAGTTCACTGGACTCTCCTTCGCACTCAAGCTTTGCGCTCCATGCATTGGCCGCCTCTTCCATCTGCTCAGCGGATTCGACTTACCTCATGACTCTCCAGTGAACGCCTGTGGAACGCGTCGTCAACCCGAGAGCACAAGGCGCGATCAATGAAAAAGCCGCCAGTCACGCTGCATCGGCCGCAAAGCATGCTGTTGTCTGAGCTTGTCCTTCCACCAGTGCCGCAGGGATGCATTGTCGGGAAACGGCTCGGCTTCCTGCTCGCGCTCAATGCCGATCGCAAGATAGCGGTCAAGATTGATAAGGTCGGGTACGGGACGCGCGCCTGTTGCGAAATCCTGCCACATCATTGCGTAAAGACCTTCCAAGGCCTGCACCAAACCCGGCGTATTGAAGAGCGTGCAGCTATCGCGCTGTGACGACAGGCTGTCCTTAAGAACCGCAAGCCGGGCGCGGTCGAGACCCAAGGCGGCAGCGCGTTCCACATAGTCTTTGGCGGTGTCGCAGCATAGTTCACCGGCCCCGGCGGCTTTGACCAGACTGCTGCAAACCCGGGCGGCAAAACTTTGCCCGACCAGCGTCAGGACGGGGACGCCCATCCACAGCGCATCCGAGGCTGTGGTGTGAGCACCATAGGGCAGACAGTCGAGGAAGAGATCGGCCAGCCGGTAGCGTGCCAAATGATCTGGATTGGCGCGCTTATCGGCGAAAACGAGCCTCTCGCGGGCGATCCCCTTCGATGCCGCCGCCGCACGCAGACGTTCCTCGACGGCGGCACCCGCCGCCAGAAGCCACAACACGCTGCCCGGCACGCGCTGGAGAATATCAAGCCAGCGTTCAAACGTGGCGCGGGTGATTTTGTGGGTACCGTTGAAGCAGCAATAGACCGTTTCCTGTTCCGGCAGCCCGCAATCGGCGCGAGACGGCGTATGGGAAGAAACAATCCGCTTGCGGTTGTTGGGTTGGTAGCAGGGAAGGCGCAGCACCTTTTCCGAATAGAAAATTTCGTGGCTTTCCGGAATAATGGCCTCATCGGCAATGATGTAGTGGTGATAAGGGCTCGCCATCGTGCCGGGATAGCCCAGCCAATTGACGATAACTGGAGCAGGCCGCATGGCCACAAGCTTCGTACGCGCCTCGCGGGTATAACCATTCACGTCAACGAGGATTTGGATGCCGTCCTCCACCATCCGCTGGGCCGCTTCGGCATCGCTCATAGCCGTGATGTCGATCCAGTGGCCGGCGGATTCGCGGTAATGGCGATGCATCGCATCATCCGCTTTCGGTCCGCAATAATAGGCAAAAACCTCGACCTTGCTGCGATCGTGAAGATCGAACACTTCCGCCATTAAGTGCCCCACGGCGTGCTCGCGCAAATCCGAGGACAAATAACCGATACGCAACCGATCGCTGGGCGAAGCCGCTGCCGGCTGGGTGATTTCGATTGGCGCCGGCGTTCCCACGTCCTGCATATTGTAGTGCCAGGCAAGCGCCAGTTGCAGCATGGGGTCGTCCGTATAGGCCGCAGCCGATAGTGGGGACAATCCAGTCATGAGCGTGCGGCGATTGACCCGCTCCCAGGGCTGCACAATCGGCCACTCGCACTGCCGCTGCCGGCAAGCGAGATAATGCTGCACGGGCTCGCGCTGGCTGGGATCGATTTCTACGCTTTGGCGCAGCATGTTCTCTGCCGCGTCATCCTGCGATGCCGTCTCAAGCACACGCGCCATCTGGTTCAGCGCCGTGGTTTTATTGGTAATGGCCGCACCGGTGATCGCAGACAGGCCATCGACGACCTTGGACCATTGTTCCACAGCCTTGACCGTATGGCCATTGCGCTCGTGAATGCGACCCAGATTGATGCATGCCGGCATAAAATCGCTCTTCAGCGCCAGCGCGCGTTCGAGCGCTTCCTGTGCCTCGGCAAGCGCGCCGGAATCCGACAGGAGCACGGAATAATTGAAGAGCACCGCGTAAAGCAGCGGATCGCTCTCGTTGTGACGAATCCAGGTCGCATAAAGGCTGCGCGCGTGCTCCGACCCCAGCGGTTTCAAGGTTTCGACGGTTTGAATGAGGTCGAGAACGCTCATTTTTTGCTCGGCGGCCTTCTGCAACGCCGAAGCAAGCAAAGCCGATTGCACGATGTTCTCCTCCCAGGATCAATTTAATGCAGGGCTGCATTCAGTGCGGCTTGTGCGCTCGAAGACAGACTCGCATACACGCTGCCAGAGATTGCGTCTATCTGGTCAGCCGTCAAGCCGTCAATTTGGTCCGCGTCCAGGGAGTCAAGCAAAGTTGTTCCAAGTTGTGACATCGTCGTCGGGTCGATGTATTCGAGCTGCGCCCCCGAAAGTTCGGCATATTCGGACCCCGACAGGCTGTCGAGCTGGGTGGCGGATAGGCCGGCGATCTGTGTCGCACTCAGGGCTTCGAATTGTGTCGCATCGAGCGACTGAATCTGGTCCACACTCAGAGCACCAATCTGCGTAGACGAAAGATTCGATATCTGCGTCAGGCTGAGAGCGTCAATCTGCTTATCCGTCAGAGCCCTGAGTTGCACCCGCACCAGGGCTGCGAGCTGAACGGCGCTCATCGCACTGATTTCGGTGGTATTGAACGCGGGAATCTCGGACGCGGTCAGAGCGCTAAATTGCGCCGCAGTAAGGCCGCCCATTTGGGTGAGGGTCAGGTTGTTGATTTGAGTCCCGGTCAGCCCGGCAATGGCGTTCTTGGATAGCGCCCCGATCTGTGTCGATGAGAGCTTCGCAAATTGCGTTGTGGCGAATTCGGCGATTTGGGTTGCGGAAAGGCCGCCGATCTCCGTAGTGCTGAGGGCCGCGATCTGGGTGGTATCGAGGCTTGCGATCTGGGTCGCGTTGAAGCCGGAAATCGCGGTCGCGGACAGCGCGCCGAACTGGGCGGGCGTGAGCGCATCAAGATCGCCGGCCGTCAGCCCGGACACCGCGGTGGCGGTGAGCGCGCCGATCTGGCTCGTGGACAATGCGTTAAGTTGTGTGGTGTTGAGCGCTTCGAGATCGGTGCTGCTCAGGCCGGTCATCGCGTCGGTTGACAACATTGCAATCTGGTTGGCGGAAAGGGACCGGATCTGCGTGGTCGAAAACGCTGCGATTTGGGTTTCGGTGAGGCCCGCCACTTCGGTCGTGGTCAGGGCGCCGATTTGGCTTGTGGTCAATCCGGCGATCTGCGTCTGGCTCAGCCCAGAAACCGAATCGGCCGACAGGCTGGCGATCTGTGTCGTGGTCAACGCCGCCATCTGACTCTGGGTCAGTCCACCGAGTGCAGTCGTGGAAAGGGCCGCGAGCTGGGTGACGTTCAAAGCAGCCAACTGGTTCGCCGTCAAACTGGCGATTTGGGTGTCGGAAATTCCCGAAATTCCGTCGGCCGCTATAGCCGCCAACTGGTACTTCGACAGCGAGTCGATCTGGTCGAGCGACAAGGCGCCCATTTGTGTCGCGGTGAGACCGGCTATTGCGGTGGTGGACAGCGCGTCGAGCTGCGTGGTCGTGAGCGCCGCGATCTGGGATTGGGTCAGCGCCCCGAGTTCGGAGGATGTCAGCGCACCGATCTGTGTCGTGGACAATGCCGAAAGCTGGGTTGTGGTCAGGCCGCCGAGGGCAGAAGGGGGCAATGCCGCCATTTGGGCCGTCGACAAGCCGGCAATCTGTGACGCACTCAGCGCGGCTATCTGCGTGTCGGTGAAATAGCCGAACTCGGTGGCCGTCAAATGTTGCAGCTCCGTGGTCGTAAGGCCAGCAATCTGCGTTGTGGTCAGCGCCTCGATCCCCGTGCCTGACATACTCTGCAACTGGGTGGTGCTCATGGCGCCGATCTCGCTGGCGGTGAGCGAGGCGATCTGTGTATCGGCGAGCGCCGCAATCTGGGTCGCGGTCAATGCGGCAAACTGGGTCGCGGTCAGATTTGCGATATCCGAGGTGGACAGGCCATGCACGGCACTGGGTGCGATGGCCGCGATTTGGGTCGCTTTTAAACCGGCCAATTGTGTGGTGCTCAAGGCGGCGATGGCGGTGTCGCCAAAGGCCGCAATTTGCGTAACCGTCAGTGCCGTAATCTGGCTGGTGGTCAGAGCGGCAAGCTGCGTGCTCTCCAAGGCCTGCAACTGACCCGCCGTCAGGGCGCGCATTTGGTTGACGCTCAAGGCTGCCAGTTTGTCGGGCGACAAGCCTTCGATCGCGGTGGCCGATAGCCCAGCAATTTGGGTGGTCGTCATGCTGGCGAGGGCCGTGCTGGACAGCGCACCGATCTGAACATCGCTGAGGGCGCCAAATTGGGCCCCCGTCAGCGCCGAAAGCTGCGTAGAGGACAGCGCCGCCATCTCATCCACAGTGAGACCGCCGAACGCGGTGGTAGATAGCGCCGTGATTTGCGAGGCGGAGAGAGCGGCAAGCTGGGTGCGGCTCAAAGCGGAAATTTGGTCGGCGCTCAGGCCGGCGATTTCGGTGGCCGTCAAGAGCGAGATTTGCGTCGTTGTGAGCGCTGCGATCTGGCTGTTGCTGAGCCCGGATATCGCGGTGGCGCTGAGAGCCTTCAACTGGGTACTGTTCAATGCGGCGAGTTCGGTCGTGGTCAGCGCGGCCGCTTGCGTGGAGGACAGCGAAGCGATCTGCGTTGCCGTCAGTTCGGCCAGATGGGTTTGGTCGAGCCCGGCGATTTGGCTTTCGCTCAGCCCCGCCACCGCCTGGGTCGAAAGCGCGGCGATCTGAGAGCTCGTGAAACCGGAAAGCTGCGTTTGGGTGAGCGCGGAGGCTTCGGTTGGCGTCAAGGCGGCAATCTGGGTCGTCCTCAGAGCGGCCAACTGGCTGGCGGACAGTGACCGGATTTGATCCTGGTCGAGGGCTGCGATTTGCGTCGCGGTCAGCGCCGCCACCTGTGTGGTGCTCAACGCAGCAATATCGCTGGTCGTCAATTGATCCACTGAGCCAGTGTTAAGAGCGGCGATCTGGCGTGTCGTCAAGACCGCCATCTGCGCGGCGCTAAGGGCGCCCACTTGCGTATCGCCGAAGCCGGCCAGTTGGGTCGCCGTCAATTCGGAGATCTGCGTCGTGCTCAGGGCGGCAACCTGCGTGTCGTCCAAAGCCCCCAATTCGGTGCCCGTGAGGCCAGCAATCTGCGCGCCGCTGAGTTCGCCGATTTGGGTTGCCGTCAAGCCGCCGACAGCCGTGGTCGTCAACGCCCCGATTTGCGACGAGGTCAGCGAGGCGAGTTGAGAGTCCGACAAGGCCGCCATCTCGGTCTCCGTCAGACCTTGGAGCTGGCTGCCCGACAAAGACGCGATTTGGGTCGTAGAGAGACCAGCAAGCTGGGTGGTGCTCAGCGAGCCGATCTGTGTGGCGCTCAATCCTTTGATCTGTGTCGTGGTCAATCCGGCAAGCTGTGTGGCAGACAAAATGCCGAGCTGCGCATTGGTTAGCGCGCCAATTTCGGTCGCCGTCATGGCGCTAAGCTGGGTGGAGGCCAACGCCGCAAACTGCGCCGTGCTGAGACCGGCAATTTCGGCGGCGGTTAAGGCGGAAAGCTGGGTTGTGCTCAGCACGGCCAATTGGGTGGCGGTGAGCGCACCAATGCCCGTCATGCTGATGCCGCCGATTTGTGTCGTGGTCAGGTTGGCGATGTCTGTGGTGCTCAGCTCCTGCACCTGGTCCGCCGTCAAGGCACCGAACTGGGTCGCAGTCAAGCCGCGCAACTGTGTCGTGGACAGCGCCGCCAATTCCGTAGCCGTAAGACCTGTGATGGCCGTGGTGGAAAGAGCCGAAAGCTGTGTCGCCGACAAAGCAGCAAGTTGATCCGGCGACAGCGCGCTCACGTCGTCGTCGCTATAGCCTGCGAGCTGCGATGGCGATAGCGCGCCGATTTGGGTCGTGGTGAGGGCTGCAATTTGGCTCGTATCGAGGGCGGCAAACTGATCGGCGCGAAGACCGCCAAGCTGCGTTGTCGTCAGGGCCGCGATTTGCGTCGACTTCAAAGCTTCCAGTTGGTTATCCGATAAGGTGCCCATCTGGGTTGCGGTGAGAGCCGCAAGCTGGCCTGCACTCAGCGCTTGCAGTTGAGTCTGGGTAAAACCAGCCAGCTCGGTCTCGGTCATCGCTGCGATCTGGTCGGTTCTAAGCACCGATGCCTGGGTCGACGTCAGGCTCGAAACTTGCTCTGCCGTGAGGCCTTTGATCTGTGCGGTCGACAGTGCCGCAATTTCGCTTGTCGTCAGTGATGCGATCTGGGTATCGGCCAGAGACTGAATCTGCGTCGCTGTCAGTGCGCCAATTTGCGTGGTGTTCAGCGCCCCAATCTGATTGGTCGAAAGTCCTGCCAACGCGCTTGTGCTCAGCGCGGCCATCTGTGTGCCGCTCAACACGCTCATCTGTGTTTTCGTTAAGCTTCCCACGTCATCGGCGGTCAGGCCTGCGATCTGGGTCGCCGACAGAGATGCCAATTGGCTGCTCGACAGCGCCGCAATCTGAGATGTCTTGAAGGCGCCGATTTGCTTTGCCGTCAGCCCATCCATCTGGCTCGTGGAAAGTGCGGCCACTTGCGATGTCGACAAATCCCCAATCTGGGTTGCCGTCAGTCCAGCGATTTGGGTGGAAGACAAGCCCCCAAGTTGCGATGCCGAGAGGGCCGCGATCTGGGTATCGGCCAGTGCAGCAATCTGAGTCGTTGAGAGTGCTGCTAGCTGTGTGGCGGTGAGCGCCGCGATGTCCGAACTCGTCAAGCCGCCGATGGCGGTCGTGGTCAGCCCAGAGATTCGCGTGGCACTGAAGGCTGCAAGCTGTTCGAGCGAAAGCGCAGCAATGTCGTTGCCGGTCAATCCTGCCACTTGTGCCGTGCTCAGCGCCGCGAGCTGAGAGGTCGAAAGCGCCGCAATTTGGCCGGAGCTAAGCGAAGCGATTTGCGTGGCTTTAAGGCCGGCCAACTGAGTCGTGGTGAACTGCGCGATTTGCGTCGCCGTCAAAGCATCGAGCTGATCGCTTGTGAGGGCAGCCATTTCGGTCGCGGTGAAGGCTGCGAGCTGGTTGCTGGTCAGGCCGGAAAGCTGTGTCGCGGTAAAGGCCGCAATTTCCGTCGCGGTCAAAGCCGCCGCCTGGGTCGATGTCAATACCGAGAGCTGCGTCGGGCTCAAGGCCGCAACATCACTCGCCGTCAGCGCGCCGATCTGCGAGCCTGTGAGGGCCGCGATTTGGGCGGTCGAAAGTGCTGTTGCCTGCGTCGCTGTCAAAGCACTGATCTGCGTCGTCTTGAGGCCAGAGATCTGGGTCGGGCTGAGGGCTGCGATTTGCTGCGTGGACAGCGCCGCCACCGCCGTTGTGTTTAGACCGGCGATCTGACCGGAGTTCAGGGCCGCCAACTGGGTGGTGGTCAGCGCCCCGATCTCGTCGGCCGTGAGGCCGGAGATTTGCGTGCTCGTCAGCGCCGCCATCTGAGTGACCGTCAGCGCCGCAACTTGCGTCTGGTTCAGCCCGGACAATCCGGTGGCGGTAAGGCCCTTGATCTGATTGGTCGACAGCGCGGCGATCTGGGTGCTCGTGAGAGCCGCAAGCTGGGTCTGATTCAGTGCGGCTAATTCAGCCGTGGTCAAGGTGGCGAACTGGCTGGCGCTAAGAGCGGCGATCTCGGTGTCGGCCATCGCCGCAAACTGAGTCGCCACCAGTCCGGTAATCTGCGTTGTGGTCAAGCTGGCGATCTGCGCCTCGGTAAAGCCGATTATGCCCGTCGTCGAGATGCCACTCATCTGATTGGCCGACAATCTGGAAAGCTGCGTCGTCGTCAAACTTCCGATTTCATCGGCGGTGAATCCGGCCAGTTGCGTTGTCGTCATGGCGGCAAGCTGGGTCTGGCTGAGGGCGGTGACCTGCGTCGTGGACAGATTGGCAATTTCGCTCGCCGTGAGGCCCTTGATTTGGGTGGTGGTCAGCGAAGCGATCTGGGTGGTGCTGAGGGCTTCGATCTGGGTCTTGTTCAGGGCTGCCAAATCGGTCACACTGAGCGTTGCCAGTTGGGTCACCGACAGGCTGGCGATCTGAGTGTCTGCCATGCCCGCAAACTGCGTGGAGTTGAGTGCGGTTGCTTGCGCCTTTGTGAGCCCGGCGATCTGCGTGGTGCTCAGGCCGGCGATTGCGGTGCGGCTTATCGCAGCGATCTGCGTCGTGCCGAGTGCGGCCAGTTGGGTTGCCGTTAGTGCCGCGACATCGTCAGAACTGAGCACAGCCATTTGCGTCGACATGAGCCACGACAGTTGGGCGGTCGATAGCGATGCGATCTGCGTGGTCGAAAGCGAAGCCACCTGTGTCGTCGTCAGCGCCTTGGTTTGACCGGCGGAAAGCTCGCTCAATTGCGTAGCGGAAAACCCGTCGATCTGACTTGTGGTCAGGGCCGCGACCTCACTCGTCGTCAGGGCGGCCATCCGGGTAGCATCCAGCAGATCGATCTGGGTATCGGTTAGAGCAGCGATCTGCGCGGACGACAAAGCCGCGAGCTGTGTTTTCGAAAGCGACGAGAACTGGTCGGCGTCGAGACCTGCAATTTCCGTCGTCGTCATCGCGTGGATTTGCGACGTGGTCATAATGGCAAGTTGCGTCGTCGTCAGGGCCTGCATCTGATCGGCGTCGAACGATGCTATCTGTGTCGCACTGAGCGCGTGGATCTGGGTGGTGGAAAGGCCAGCAAGCAGATCCGGGTCCAGGCCGTTCAATCCTGTGGCAGAAAGCCCGCCAATTTGCAAAACGCTGAAAGCCGCAAGCTGCGTCGCGCTGAGGCTGGCGACGTCATCGGCCGTCAACCCTGCCATTTGCGTAGACGTCAGATAGGAAAGCTGCGTGTTGGTCAGCGAAGCAATTTGGCCTGTGCCGAGGGCGGCAATTTCGGTCTTGGTAAGGCTGCGCAATTGCGCAGCAGAGAGCGCCGCCAATTGGCTTGTGGTGAGGGCAGAAATTTGGGTGGTGGAAACAGAGCCAAGGGCTGTCGTCGAGACGCCCGAGATCTGCGCTGCCGTCAAAGACTGGATTTGGTCCTCGCTCAAACCATTGAGCTGATTGGCGTTGAGTTGGCTCATTTGCGTGCGCGATAGCGTACCGAGCTGGGTCGCGGATAGGTCGCCGAGATCGGTGGCGCTAAGCCCGGCAAGCTGGGTCGCAGTCAACTTCGCGATCTGCGTCGTGGTCAAGGAGGTGATCTGGTCGTCGGTGAAATCGGCAACGTCGCCGGCGCTAAGCCCGACCAACTGCGTGGTGCTCAAACTGGCAATTTGGTCGTCGCTGAGGCCGGAAAATGCTGTGGCCGTGAATGCCGAGAGCTGGGCGGATGTTAATTTTCCGATCTGGGTGGCGGTAAACCCGCTGACATCATCGGCGGTGAGGCCCTTGATCTGCGTCGTGGTGAGGGCCGCAATCTGCGTGCCGCTAAGCGCCCCGATTTGCGTGGAGGTTAACATGCCGACGGCCGTGGCGGAGAGCCCAACGATCTGTGCGGTCGATAGATTGGCAATCTGAGTGACGGAGAGAGAGCCGATCTGGGTCGTCGTCAATCCGCTCAGCGCCGTCGAGGAGAGCGCGGAAAGCTGCGATAGGGACAGTCCGGCAATCTGGTCTTCATCCAGTCCCGACACTTGCGCTGCGGACAACGAGCGAATCTGCGTCGTCGTCAAAGCCGCAGTTTCCGTTGTCGTCAACGCAGCGATATCGGACGAACTGAGGCCCGCCAATTGGGTGGTTGTCAGTCCGGCGATTTGCGCCGTGGTCAGCGCACCCAATTGATCGGCACTCAACACGCTCATTTGCGTGTAGGTCAGCCCTTTCATTTGCGTGGCGGTCAAGGCGCCTACGTCGGATGTGGTGAGGCCCGCGATAGCGGTGTTGGTCAGGGCCCCCAGTTGTTTGGCAGAGAGGGCTGCCATCTGAGTCAGATTGAGGGCGCCAATATCGACGTCGTCAAACGCCTTGATCTGCGTTGTGCTGAGCGAGGCCAGTTGGGTGGTGGAAAGAGCGGCAATCTGGTCCGGCGTCAGAGCCGTGATTTGGGTGGAGGTAAGTCCGCTCAATTGACCAGTGGTCATTTGCGCAATGCGCGCCGCAGGGATGCTCTCGATTTGGGTGGTGGTCATGCCGGCGATCTGACCGGCGCTAAGGTCCGCCATCTGCGCCTGGGTGAGGCCAGCGAACTGGTCGTCCGTAAGGGCGCGCAACTGTTGGGTCGTCAGAGACGCAAATTGTTGCGACGTCAGCGCCGCAAATTGGTCTGATGACAGTGCGGCAACGTCCGTTGTCGAAAGGTTAGAGATTTGCGTGGTCGTAAGAGAGGAAATCTGATCGGTCGAGAGCGCGCCAACTTGGGTTTCGGTGAGCAAAGCCACTTGCGTGCGGGTGAGCCCGGCGAGTTGTGTCGTGCTCAGCTCGGCGATTTCGGTTTCGCTGAGCCCGCCGATGGCTGTCGTGGTCAACGCTCCTATCTGGCTGCTCGACAAGGCGGCCAATTGGGTAGCGTTAAGGCTGCCAATGTCGTCGGCGCCAAACCCCTGCATTTGGGTGGTGCTGAAGGAAGCCAGCTGACTGGCGTTGAAGGCCTCGACCTGGGTGCTCGAAAGCGCATTAATGTCGGCCGAACTGATCTTTTGAAGCTGGGTCGTCGTCAGACCGGACAATTCGGTCGCTGTGAGGGTCGCGAACTGCGTTGTGCCGATGGCACCCATTTGGGTGGCGGAAAACATTGCAAATTGGGTGGCCAAGAGTGCCCCAATCTGGGTGTCATCCATCGCTGCAATCTCGGTCGCCGTTAAGGCGGCAGCTTGCGTCGTCGTCAATGCCGCCACCGCAGACGCGCTGAGCGAACGGATTTGGGAGCCATTCAACGTGGCGATCTGGCTAGGCGTAAATCCCGCCAGTTGCGTGGGCGTCATCTCGCCCATTTCCGTCGTCGTCAACCCGCGAATCTGTGTCGTGCTCATGCCCGATAGCTGGGTACTGGAAAGCGCTTGGAACTGCGCATCCGTCAGGGCACCGACCTCTGTTGCTGTAAAGGCAGACAACTGAGTGGTTGTAAGAGCGGCGATCTCGTCGGTACCAAAAGCATCGATTTGGGAATTGATAAAGACGGCCATCTGCGAGGCGCTGAAAGCACCGATCTGGCTGACCGAGATCACGCCCAGTTGGGTCGTGGTCAGCGCTGCAATCTGCGATGAGGTGAGCTCTTCAATGTCCGTAATAGTGAAGGCTTCGATCTGTGTCGTCGTCTCTGACGCGATCTGGGCCGGCGTCATGCCGATGACCGAAACGTTTGAAACGGACGAACTCATCTTCGAGCCTTTCGCTCATAACCATCCGCCCCTGTCAGGAACACGATGGCACACGAGGTTTTAATCACCCAAGCGCCGTCCCATGGCGACTAGGTAAACGCGCTCCGCAAGAAGACAAAGCACAAGCCGTGCCAGCTAAAATACGGTTGTTAGCCAGTGTTTTCGGATCGAAAGCGTGCCAAGCCCGGCAAATTATGCCGTCCATGTCGGTTCTTGCCGGGTAGCATTTGATCGCCTGAATATCAGCGCGCGACCTGCGGCCGGCATGCTTGCGGCGTCCCGCCAGATCTCGGCAAGCGGGGCTCTTTACGCAATGTGATGAATTTCGTGCGCTCGCGAAAGCTTTCGCTTCAACAAGGACATGCCGCTGCGAGGCGGGACGCTTTGTGAGCACCGTGTGGTCGATTCACGCATAACGGCTTGCGCGAATCCGATTCGTGAAATGCTGCGTCGACGGCGAAGGTCACGCGGCCTTTGTTGCGTGCGGTTTGTGAAGTCCGTTGTGCAACAAATTCTCGAAATAGTCGATCGTGCGGACCAGACCCGCTTTCAGCTCGATTGTAGGCGACCAGTTCAGGAGCGCCGCAGCCATTGAAATGTCGGGCTTGCGTTGGCGGGGATCGTCGCAGGGTAGAGGTTTGTGGACAATCTGCGAAGCCGAGCCTGTCAGGCGGATCACCATTTCGGCGAGGCCGAGCATGGTGAATTCATGAGGATTACCAAGGTTGACCGGCCCGGTTATGTCAGGCGAGGTTTTCATCATGCCAATCAGTCCACGGACGAGATCGTCTACGTAGCAAAATGAACGCGTCTGCAAACCGCTGCCGTAGATCGTAATCGGCTCGTTTTTGAGGGCTTGCATAATGAAATTTGAAACCACACGCCCGTCCTCGGGGTGCATGCGCGGGCCGTATGTGTTGAAGATGCGCACGACCTTGATGGCAAGTTGATACTGGCGATGGTAATCGAAGAACAAGGTTTCGGCGCAGCGTTTGCCTTCATCGTAACAGGCGCGCGGGCCGATGGCGTTTACATTTCCCCAATAGCTCTCCGTCTGCGGATGAACGGCTGGATCGCCATAGACTTCCGACGTCGAGGCTTGCAGAACCGGGGCATGCAGCCGATTGGCAAGACCCAGCACATTGATGGCCCCTAGAACGCTCGTTTTGGTGGTCTGCACCGGATCGCGTTGGTAGTGGATCGGGGACGCCGGGCAGGCGAGGTTGTAAATCTGGTCGACTTCGACAGAGAGCGGAATCGTGATGTCGTGGCGAAGAAGTTCGAAATTGGCGTGATCGGTCAGATGGTGAATATTCTGACGCCAGCCCGTGAAAAAATTATCGACGCAGAGTACCTCGTGGCCTTCGGCCAATAGCTGCTCGCACAGGTGGGAGCCGATAAACCCTGCGCCGCCTGTCACCAAAATCCGCTTATTGCCAAAAGCCGCCACGATGGATCCCCGTTGATAACCCATGGCTTGACCGCTCACGCAGCGCTGCACACGGCCATTTTTCCCAAGAACACACCCGATAGTGCTTCGTTGGCCCCGCAAAGCTCGTGCCCATCAAGCAAAGGAAAGATTACCGATTCTAGTTAACAATTGATGAGCCCGAGCGGGTCAGGCCAGCGCCCCCTGCCAGAACTGGCGCTGCGCTATATCCTATCGGAACCCGCGATCACCACGGTCATCATCGGCATGCGCGCCGCCGCCCATGTGCACGAAAACCTCGCCGTCTCCGACAAAGGAGCCCTCTCCGACAGCCTCGTGGAGGCGCTCCATGCTCATCGCTGGTACCGGCCGTAAGGTGATGGGCCCATCCTCCCAAGGTCAAGGGGAGGATGGTGTCTACATTGACGCTCGGTTGAAGAGAACACTACGCCTTTCACAAATGCCGATCACCAGAACAGCAAATAGAACACCACCACAATGCCCACCACGATCAGGCAGCATCGAATTCGGATTGGCCCGTGTCATCGTCCGTGACACTGCGGCCCGGATTTGTAGATCGTTCCACATCGCGAAGGTGAGGTTAAGGCTTGGCAATAAGGCCTGATACTTTCGCTTCGTCGTAATGGAGTTCACGACATTCGGATAAAGCGCTCCATCTGGTAACGTCGCAAACGCCGAACCGATTTGGCAACTGGCGTCGCCAAGCAAAGAGCAGTACGCGCTGACGATATTGCGGGGATCGTTGTAAGAAACCGGGCCACCGACGGACTGTAATGTATCAACCCAGCGTAATCCAACACTGTAGCTGAGCTTGTGCTCCTTTACCGTCATTTCGCCGTCGAGTTCCCCATAAATTCCGTAGTTTTTCTCATCGATCCCCCCCGAACCCACACCCAGCGTCGTATTCCCAGCCACAGATGCGTTCGGATAGGAAAATTCGTTGTATTTCGCAGCTTTGAAGAACTTTGTGTAATCGACGTTGATGGTTCAAAATTAACAGAGCCGATAAAATAAGCGTGTCTACCGTCATGGAGCGCGGCGCGATGTCTTGGCTCGTCCCAACGGCCGACAAAGGCATCAAATCCCTCTTTGCGCTCGGTCGCCATGACGAACGGAAGGTCATTCTCAGTTGCTGGGGCTAGCCTTACATCGACCATGCCTGAGCATAACATCCCACTGCAAAATCGCGCATGACACGAGGCGATCAATTTCATGCGGCATCACAGCTTCGAACGTATCCCGTCCACTGCCCCCCTTGAACTCTCCCGCCTCGCTTCCCACGTCTATCAAGCTCTTTGATATTGTGGAGTCTGATGCCGTGCCGTGGTGAGGCGTTTCAGCGACGGGGCGCTTCGACAAAGTTTTTCCACGAACAATTATCTTGCCGAAGCACGCGCCATGCGTCTGTGCAGAGGGTTTGGCGGCCTGCGTCGTCTGAGCATCCGTATCGGCGGGCGTTGCCGCTGCCGGATTCGTTGCAATACCAGCAGTCGGATTGGCTCTGTTGAGTTGAGAATATGGTCCAATGCTGAGCGTCATGTCTGGCTCCCCCGATGGTCCGAGGGAAAGCAAGTCACGTGCCGTCGCCTCGATATCCGTCCACGGCGAATAGGAGGGTTAAGCAGCGATGAACGGCAAAATTGTGCAGGCACTTTCTGCCGCGCGGACTGGGATTGCCTACCACGCGGCAGGTGAGCCTTCGTGGGACACAGGCCACAGCGCTTTGCGAAACGCCCGGTCGCGTTTCAGATGCCATTCGCGGCTCATGGCTTCGCTGCGGGTTTTAAAGCGCTCAGCATAGAGCAGAGACCACAACCGCCCGCGGGTGGATTTGGCGCCGGTCCCGGCGTTATGGCGTGCAAGGCGCTGGTCGAGATCGGTGGTCCAGCCGACATAGCTGCGCCACAGACCCTTCTCTTCGCTGCCGAGGACGTAGACGTAGCAAGCCATGGCGTCTTACGTCTTATCCCCCACCACCTTGTCCAACCACTTGGGCACATAGGCGGCGGGGCTGGAGCGCAAGCGCTGTAAAAGCACGCGCGGATCGCTTTCCACCACCAGCACATTGCGGTGGATGGCTTTCATGAAACGCTCCTCCACCACATGGTCGAGGAAGCCCACCAACTTGTCATAGAAGCCCCCGGCGTTCAGCAGCGCCACATGTTTGCTGTGGACGCCAAGCTGGGCCCAGGTCCAAGCCTCGAACAGCTCTTCCAGCGTGCCGATGCCGCCGGGCAACGCGATGAAGGCATCCGACAGTTCAGCCATCGCGGCTTTGCGGTCATGCATGGTGGGCACGATTTTGAGATCGGTGAGGCCGGTGTGGGAAAGGCCGTGGCCATCAAGCTGGGTGGTGATAACGCCAATCACCTCGCCGCCTTTGGCCAGCGATGCATCGGCGGCGACGCCCATCAGGCCGATATTG
>Ga0265338_10005353_pt1 | contig 16780 bp, 11 predicted proteins | sample 42126metaG_FD_193579 | JGI IMG/M metagenome (GOLD analysis project Ga0265338, IMG submission 193579) | Rhizosphere microbial communities from Carex aquatilis grown in University of Washington, Seatle, WA, United States - 4-21-26 metaG | ecosystem: Host-associated > Plants > Roots > Rhizosphere... | reverse complement strand
AACACGCCTTCTTGAAATGCGGTGGGGCACAGTGCGGAATTTGTACGCCGGGAATGATTCTTGCGGCCGTAAATCTGCTGGCGCGGCATCCGCGGCCGACCGACGCGCAAATGCGCGAGGGGCTGGCGGGAAATCTTTGCCGTTGCACGGGCTACACGAAAATATTCGAATCCGTGGTGGAGGCTTGCCGGCAGACGGAGCGGACTGCGTGAGGTCATTTGTTCCAGGATATGAAATGGATACCCCGCGCGATTTATCGGCGGCGCTGGAACGGATGGCACGCGAGCCGGGGGTGTGGAAACCGTTTGCGGGCGGGACGGATTTGATGGTTTTGCTCGAAGCGGGGAAGTTGGCGCATCGGCGATTTTTGAACATCGCGAGGCTTGCAGAGTTGCGCGGAATTGATGTGACGGCGGAGCATGTGGCGATTGGGGCGCTGACGACGTACACGGAAATACAACAGAATGACGTGCTTGCGCGCGAGTTTCCGCTGCTTTGCCGCGCTGCGGCGGAAACCGGAAGTGTGGCGACGCAGAATCATGGGACGCTGGGCGGAAATATTGCGAATGCTTCACCCGCTGCGGATACGCCTCCCGCGCTTTGCGTGTATGACGCGGAAATCGAGCTGGTTTGTGCGGGCGGCACGCGGTGGGTGAACTACGGCGGGTTTCATTCGGGTTACAAGAAGATGGATCTTCGCAGCGACGAACTGATTTGCCGCATTCGACTGCCGCGCGCCATTAGCGGTTGGAAGCAACATTACCGCAAAGTGGGAACGCGAAGAGCGCAGGCAATTTCGAAGGTATGCTTCGCTGGGGCTGCGCGGATGGATGGCGACAGCGTTGCGGACGTGCGTATTGCGTTGGGAAGCGTGGCACCGATCGTGTTGCGCGCAGCACAAACTGAAAAGATATTGCGAGGGGAAAAGTTGGGCGATGCGATTGTGCGCACTGCGCAAGAAACGCTCGCGCGTGAGATTGCGCCGATTGACGATATGCGCTCGAGCGCGAAGTACAGGCGACGCGTTGCGCAGAATCTTCTGGCGGAATTCTGCGAGATGCTGGCAATTCGCCAATGAATCTGACCGCGATCCCCGAGCTGGTTGTGCGCGGGAAGCGCGTTTTGACGCCTGATGGCGAGCGCGCCGCGTCGATTCACATTCGCGGCGGCGTGATTGTGGCTGTTCGCGAATTTGGCGATGTCTCGGGCTGCGTTTCGGTGTATGAGGCTGGCGAGCGCGTGGTGATGGCCGGGCTCGTGGACACGCATGTTCACATCAACGAGCCGGGACGCACGGATTGGGAAGGGTTTTCGACGGCGACACGCGCGGCGGCGGCCGGAGGCGTGACGACTCTGATCGAGATGCCGCTGAATAGTATTCCCGCCACAGCTTCGGGAGTGGCATATCGGGAGAAATTGGCTGCGGCAGCGGGAAAACTCTGGGTAGATACTGGGTTTTGGGGAGGCGTCGTTCCCGGGAATCGCGCGGAGATTCGGCCGCTTTGGGATGCGGGCGTATTTGGTTTCAAATGTTTCTTGGTTCCGAGCGGCGCGGAAGAGTTTGCAAATGTGACGGAGAGCGATCTTCGCGCCGCGCTGCCGGAGCTGGTTGCGTGCGATGCGCCGCTGTTGGTTCACGCGGAATTGCCTGGACCAATTAAAGAAGCGATCGCGCGGCTGCCGAAAGGTTCGTCTGCGCGACGGTATGAGACGTGGCTTGCGTCGCGGCCGCGTGCTGCGGAAAACGAGGCGATCACTTTAATATTGCGGCTGAGCCGCGAATTCAAGGCGCGCGTGCATATTGTGCATTTGTCGTCTTCGGATGCGATTGCGGAATTGCGGCAGGCTAAGGCCGATGGCACGCGAGTGACGGTGGAAACGTGCCCGCATTACTTGACGTTTGCGGCGGAGGATGTGGGTGACGGTGCGACCGAATTCAAATGCGCGCCTCCAATTCGCGAACGCGAGAACCGCGAAAAACTTTGGGCCGCGCTGGGCGACGGCACGATTGACATGTTCGCGTCGGACCATTCGCCGTGCCCGCCGGCGATGAAGTTGCAACAGGATGGAGACTTCATGTGCGCCTGGGGCGGGATTGCTTCGCTGCAACTTTCGCTTGCGGCGGTGTGGACGGAAGCACGCGCGCGCGGCTATGCTGTGACGCGGTTGGCGGAATGGCTTTGCGCGGCGCCCGCGCGACTCTCAGGACTGGGTGCCAAGAAGGGAACGATTGCAGTCAATTGCGACGCCGATCTTGTGGTTTGGAATCCAGAGGCGAAATTTCGCGTGGCGCCAGCTGCGTTGCATCATCGGCATAAGCTGACTCCTTATGCGGGTCGCGAGCTGCGAGGGGTGGTCGAGACTACACTTCTTCGAGGGCGCAAGATCTTCGAGCGCGGAGAATTCGTGGCTGGGCCGATCGGGCATGTGCTTCAGCGGGGAAATGGATGAGCGAATTTACAAAACTCGTGGATCTTGCTTCGGAGCGGCTGGGTGGGCGTGTGCTCGCGGCAAACGACGAATTCTTTGCGCCGAAAGAGAATTTGTTGAAGGCCGCGAAGCCGGTCTTTATCGAGGGAAAATACGTTTCGACGGGGAAATGGATGGACGGATGGGAGTCGCGGCGGCGGCGCACTCCGGGGCACGATTGGTGCTTGATTCGATTGGGGCTTGCGGGGATCGTGGGCGGCGTTGTGGTGGATACGAGCTTTTTTACGGGAAATTATCCCGAGCAATTTTCGCTCGAGGGATGTGATTTGGGCGGAGCGGCGCCTTACTTGAAGGAAAAGCAGCGATTGAATGCCGCGGGAACACGCTGGGTTCAGCTGCTGCCGGAAACGCCGCTGGAGGGGGACAAACGCAATTTGATTGCTGTCGAGAATGCGGGGCGTTTCACACACTTGCGGCTGAAGATTTATCCGGATGGCGGTGTGGCGCGGTTGCGCGTTCACGGCGAGGTGACGCCGGATGTGAAGCGTATTTCGCGCGCGGAGTGCGATCTTGCGGCGGTGGAAAATGGAGGAAGCGTCGCTGCGTCGAGCGACGAATTCTATGGCGCGCCTTTGAATCTGCTGATGCCGGGAATTGGCAAGCATACGGGGGATGGGTGGGAAACGCGACGGCGGCGCGGCCCGGGCCACGATTGGGTGATTGTGAAACTAGGCTTGCCGGGCGAGATTCGTCGAGCCGAGGTGGACACGAAACATTTCGAGGGGAATTTCCCCGAGAGCTGCTCGCTGGAAGCTTGCTTTAGTGAAGGAGCGAACGCCGCCACGTTCGCAGAAAGCGCTTGGAAGCCGCTCTTGCCACGCACGAAGCTGCAAGCTGATCACCGGCACACATTTCGCGCGCAGCTTCATCGTGGCGCGGGCGCTGCTACGCATGTGCGGTTCAGCATTTTTCCCGACGGCGGCGTCAACCGGCTGCGTCTTTTCGGGCGCGCCGAACGCCCGGAAGATCGGCTAAAGGGAGTCGAGCGCTTCAATCACATTTCGCACGCGGCAGCGCGGGAGGCGTTGCTTGATTGCTGCGGGTCGAAGAAATGGGCGGATGAAGTGCTGCGGCAAATGCCGTATGCGAGCGCTGCGCATGTATTCGATGTCGCCGACAAGACATGGGCGGCGCTTGGGCACAAGGATTGGCTCGAGGCGTTCCGCCATCACCCGCCGATTGGCGGAAAGGCAGCGAAGGCCAGCGCAAAACAATCCGCGAGGGCGGCGAAATGGGCCGAAGGCGAGCAATCCGCCGCGCAAAAGGGCACAACGGAAACTTTGGCGATGCTGGCCGCAGCGAATCGAGCCTACGAGGCGGCGTTCGGGAGAGTGTTCCTGATTTGCGCGACGGGACAATCAAGCGAAGAAGTCTTGCAAAGTTTGCGGCAACGGCTTTCGAACGATCCTGAAATTGAGCTGCGCGTCGCCGCGGAAGAGCAGCGGAAAATCACGCGGCTGCGATTGGAGAAACTTCTCGCATCATGAGCCAGATTACGACGCACGTCCTCGACATTTCGATTGGAAAGCCCGCCGCGGGCGTACCTATTGCTTTGGAAATTGAGAAGGCAGGAGGCGGTTGGAAAGAGCTGAGCCACGGCGCGACGGATGGCGATGGGCGGCTGCGGCACTTGCTCGCAGCAGGGTCTCTCCAGGAAGGAACGTACCGCTTGACGTTCGATACGCGCTCCTATTTTGAAGCGCAACAGGTGAAGGGACTCTATCCACAGGTCGCGATAGTCTTCGTTGTCCGCGATGCGAAGGAAAACTACCATATTCCGCTGCTCCTCAGTCCATTCGGGTATTCCACGTATCGCGGGAGCTGACGGATGACGATCAAGCTCGGCAAAAACAACTACGGCAAGTCGCGCGTGCGCTTGCTGCGCGTGGTGCGGCAGGAAGGCCGGCACGATATTAAGGAAGCGACGTTCGAAATTCGCTTCGAAGGCGATTTTGAAACCGCACACACGATAGGCGAGAACCGCAAGATCTTGCCGACCGACACGATGAAGAACACGGTGTACGCGCTTTCGCGCCAATACCCTGTGGAAGCCGTCGAAGAGTTTTGCTCACACCTCGCCGAGCACTTTCTTACTTACAACCCTCAAGTGTCGCGCGTCCGTATCGAAGCTGCGGAGACGCTCTGGGCTCGCATTCCGCACGGCGGAAAGCCTCATGCGTCTGCTTTCGTGCGCGCAGGCTCGGAAAAACGCACGGCGATGCTCAGCGCCACACGCGAAGCAACCACGATCCGAGCCGGGATTGACGACCTAATCGTGCTGAAGACGACGAAATCCGCGTTCGAAGGATTTCTCCGCGATCCCTATACGACGCTGAAAGAAGATCGCGACCGGATTTTGTCCACGGCAATTCACGCGGATTGGCTGTATGAAGACGACGAAATCGAATTCAGCGCGAGCTGGCATGGCATCCGGCAAGTCTTGCTGGAAACATTTGCGGAGCACGACAGCCTTTCGCTTCAGCACACGCTTTACGCCATGGGTGAAGCAGTGTTGGCGACATTCGATCGCATCACCGAAATCCATCTCTCGCTGCCGAATAAGCACTACAACAAGGTTGATCTTTTCGCCTTCGGAATGGACAATCCCGCCGAAGTATTCCTGCCCACCGACGAGCCGCACGGATCCATCGAAGCGACACTCCGGAAAGAATAGCTGCCCCAGCTAGCCGCGCCGCCCGGCGAGGATCTTTACGAACGATCCGGTGCGAAGCTCGGCAAGCGTCAATCCTGTGAGCGGTTCGGTTTCCTCCGGCGTGATGGCTCCACAATTGATGGCTCGAAGGAAATAATTCAGCAACCCTTGTCCCGTTGCGGCGTCATCGAACACCTCGCCCACCAGCGTGGCCTGCGCGGCCTTGGCGATGAAATTTCGCAGGCGCTCCGAAGCAGGATCGAGCCCCTCAAGGAAAAAAGAATAGGCGGCCGCAAATCGCGTGGGGAGTTGCGCGGGATGGAGATCCCAGCCTTGGTAATAGCCGTTCACGAGCGAGTGGCGGATGTGGTCGAAGTGAAGTTTCCACGCACGATGAACAGCGGCTCGATTTTCCGCAGACTGCGCGGCGGACAGCGGCGAGCCACCCTTCGCCGAACGATGCGGAGCGACGGGAAGGATGTTTGTTGCGCCATCCGAAAACCATATGCCGGTGCCTGCCAGCGTGACTTGCATCATCTCTCTCGCAAAATCGCAGGTGAAATGCATCATGTCCTGATAGGCAGCGGTGATGCTCCTGCCCGCGGTGTAGTCATAGGTGCCGAAGTGCGCTGCGATGCAGCGGCCGCGCGCGGCGCTCGTCAACGGCAGAAGGTTTGCTTCGCCGCGCTCGTTGAAGATGGATTGCGTAGTTTCGATCATCAGCTCGATGCGCAATCCGCCGGGTTCAAAATCGAGCACAGGTTCGAGGCGCGAACAAATGTCCGCCAGTGCGGCAACTTCGTCGGGCAAAGTGACTTTTGGCAGGGTGATTACAAAATTGGCGGGAAGTTTTCCGCTCGAGGCTGCTGCCAACTCGGTTAGGAAAATGTCCAGCGTGCGAATGCTGCGTTCGCGCAGCTCTTCCGTGAAGGGCTTAATGCGAATGCCAAGAAAGGGAGGAAGCTCCTCTGAATTCATCCCCGCAGCGACTTCACGAGCTGCTGCCGCCGCATGGCCATCTTCTTCTTCGTCGGGACGATTGCCGTAGCCGTCTTCAAAATCAATCCGGAAATCCTCCACAGGCTCGCGCTTCAGCTTTTCTCGTACGCGGCGATAAATCGTGTGCGCAAACCAGGCGCCCCGGTTTTTCTTTCGCGCGGCTTCTGGATTTGCTTCGATGGATTGTGCGATCGCGGCAGCTGCATCGGAAGAATCGGGCAGCCAGTCGGCACCGGGCAAGGCGATCGCCTTTGCGAAAGAAGCGAAATCGGGGGCGAACTCATCAAGCGACCGCAGAGCAATTTCGCCAAGCCGCCGCGGCGTCTCCGCGCGATAGAGATGCGCTCCGCCATAGACGGTATGGACCGGCTGACGAGCGCCCGTCGGGCCCGGATAGCGGCGCAGAAACGCCTTGTGCGCCAGTTCCAGGCGCGCCGAGATTTCCTGAAGCGACTCCTGCGGCAGCGTTCTTTTCATCCGCAACCTCTTTATGTTACCCGCGATGCCCTTGCTTCGGATTGCGAGCAATGGAATCCGGGGTTGTTGGAAAATACGGGACAGGATACATTTGTTTCATCGCAGAGCGCAGCATCGAAATCATCGGCGCTTGAATGGCAAGGGACTGATGGCTCAACGGATTCTGGTAGTGGATGACGAAACGGCCGCACGGGTAGCGCTGGAAACCCTCTTGCGACGCGAGGGATTCGAGCTGCGCATCGCTCACGACGGGCCGGCGGCGCTCGCCGAATGCGCTACGTTCAAGCCGGACCTGATTCTGCTCGATGTGCTGATGCCGGGAATGACCGGGCTCGAAGTCTGCCGCCGCATCAAAGCAACACCGGAAACCCGGCTTACGCCCGTGGTTCTGATCACGGGGCTTTCCGACACCGAAGATCGCATCCAAGGCATCAATGCCGGCGCGGACGATTTTCTGAGCAAGCCCATCGATTTTAACGAGCTGCTCGCGCGAACGCGGTCGCTTTTGCGCTTAAAGCAGTACACAGATGAACTCGAGAACGCGGAGGCCGTCCTTTTGAGCCTGGCCTTCGGCATCGAGGCGCGCGATCCCTACACGCGCGGTCATTGCGAGCGGCTTGCGCAGATGTCCGCGCGGTTGGGAGAGCGGCTCGGCGTGCCAGAAGAAGATACGACGGCGTTGCGGCGAGCGGGAGTCGTGCACGATATTGGCAAAGTGGTCGTGCCGGACGCGATCCTGCTGAAGCCGGGACCGCTTTCCGATGAAGAATCCGCGGTGATGCGCAGGCACCCCGTGGTCGGCGAACATATTTGCGCGCCGCTCCGGACTTTCCGCCAGGTGCTTCCCATCATTCGACATCATCACGAGAGATACGACGGCTCCGGCTATCCCGATGGCTTGCGTGGAGAAACCATTCCGCTGACGGCGCGCATTCTGCAACTGGCGGATGTCTATGACGCGCTCACGACCGATCGGCCGTATCGCAAAGCGGATGTTCGGGAAGTTGCACTCGGGATCATGGACAAAGAGGCGGCAAAGGGATGGTGGGATCGCAAACTGCTTGACGCTTTCCAAACCATGATTCGCGAAGAAGAGCCGGCACATGCACCGGGAGTTCCCGCGAAGGCTGCAATCTAGAAAGAATCAAGATTCCCATGATTCTGCATATCAATTGTCCATGCGGCCTTCTCCCGCGTAAATCACGAATCGTCGGCCGCGCAAAAACCCAATCAGAGTAAGGCCAAACTCGCGCGCCAGTCGCACCGCCAGACTCGATGGCGCCGAAACGGATGCTACCACCGGCAGTCCCGCCACAATCGCTTTCTGAATGATTTCAAAGCCCCCGCGCCCGCTGACCAAAAGAACCGCATTCGAGAGCGGGATGCGGTCTTCAAGCAGCGCCCAGCCAACCACTTTGTCCACAGCATTGTGCCGGCCGATGTCTTCGCGTAAGACAACCAATTCACCGGCCGCGCTGAATAGTGCAGCGGCATGGAGACCTCCCGTCCGGCCAAATACTGCTTGCGAGGCCCGCAACGCGTCGGGGAGTTTTACGAGAATCTCAGGATCGAGTCGAAAGTCTGGATTCGGCGATCGCAGAGCTCGAGAACGAATCGCCTCAATCGAAGCCTTGCCGCAGATGCCGCAGCTCGAAGCGGCAAAAAAATGGCGGCGCATTTGTTCAAAGCTGGGCGTGCATTCCGGCGCCAGGACGGCTTCCACAAGATTTCCGGAGTTCGTTGTGCCGTCGCTCGCAGAACTTTCGAGGCCAACAATTTGTTCGCGGCGGTCGATGATCCCCTCGGTGAGCAGGAAGCCCGCGGCCAGCTCGACATCATGGCCGGGCGTGCGCATGGTGACGCTCAGCGGCTCCTTGCCAACGCGGATTTCCAATGGCTCTTCGGCGGCGAGGCAATCATCTTTGCGGCGCAGCTTGCCCTCTTCCCATTCCGAAACTTGCGTCAAATCAAGGCTGCGAGGTTTTCGTGGCAAGCTGCAATCTCCCAGAATGTTCGGTCGTGCAAAACAGCCGCCCACAGAATACATCCGAGCGGCTGCCACTGGCGATTCCTAAGAGCCTGCGCGAAGGGCCATAAAACGGGTCTGGCTCGGGCCGTGGAATCGGCCCGAGCCAGGGGGCGTTGATTGGTGTGAGGGACTACGGGGATTTCTGTTACTAGTGTCCTCCGCCGCTGCTGACAGACACAACCTGTCCAGACAGTGGATCGAGCACAACCACCGGGGCCTTCTTCGTGAAGTCAAACATGTTCAGGATAGAGCCTGCAATCGCCTCGAATGAACCATTCCCAATCCTATTGGGAAGTTCCCAGTTGTATTCGATGAAGGCGACGACGGAACTCTGATCGGTAAGCGTGTGGTCCACGAAGTTTTGCTTGGAGAACGGAGAGACCACGAGGAAAGGAAGTCGCGGACCATAACCGCAGCGGGACTGTTGTCCCCCTAGGGTATTGGCAGAAGTTCCGCAATTTCCCACAGCCGTCAAAGCGTCGGACGTGGAAGTTGACTGATTGACGATCGGGCCGGCCACGTGATCATACCAACCATCGGAATCGTCCCATGCGATGATGACTGCCGTGGAGCTCCAGGTCGGCAGCGATTCCAGAAAGTTGATTGTGTTCACGATGAAATCCTGTTCGTCGAGAGGTGAAGAGTTGTTCGGGTGGCCATCCTGCGCACGATTTGCCTTCAAGTAACTCACCGCGGGGAGCTTGCCTGCGAGTGCGGCGGTCTGAAACCAGCTCAGGTCGTACTGGTGATTGGCCTGATCGGTGATACCGATGGTGTTCACGTTAGCCGGCGGCAAATGGTGCGTATTGGAAGTGCTCGCGTAGTAGGCGAAAGGATTGTGGTGCGAGCTGTACGCCGTTTCCGGTGTGCCATCAAGGCGATTGGTCTTCGTGTTGCATTGTGCGAGGCCATTGACTACTGCAGAAGGAGTGAATCCGCCCTGGAACCAGCCCCATGTGATTCCTTGGCTCGTCAGCAGGTCACCGATGTTCTTGTTGGCACTCGACATTCCTACATATTCGGAGCCACGGCAATCATCGTAGAAAGCATCCGGGTCGCCAATCACGGAGTTGTTGACCACATCGCCGGTCGTGTTGACTTCGGTCGCAGGGTCGGCATTGCCTGTCATCCCCGAAATCACGTTCAGCGCGCCCGGTGTTGAAGGGCCAAAGTTCGTGCCGAAGGAATTATCGTTCATGGCGAAGTACTGCGCGTAATTCCAGAGGCCTGTGACCGTGTTGCCATCGTAATAGCCCATCACGATTCCGGGGCCCAGCGGCGCCAGATTCGGGTAGGTTGTTGAGGAGCAAGTTGTGCCCGCGAATTCCGGAAATGCGTCCATCAAGCCGCTGTCAAACGCCTGCTGTTCGGGCGTGTAATCATGGTTCTGGTCGCACGTGTAGTTCGCGCTGGGATCGAGACGGAACGGGGGATACACGTTTGAGCTTGCATCGTGGTTGTAATTCGACTCGATCAGCCCCGGCGTCAACCCATTCACTGTCGGAGTGCCCGCTCTCGCGACGAACTGTGATTCTCCCTCCGGATTCGTTGCCACAGGGTATGTGCCAAAGTAGTGATCGAATGAAACGTTTTCCTGGAAGATCACGACGAGGTGCTTGATGGGCGTAGCCGTTGGGGGACCACCACCACCGTGCTGCGGGGGCTGCGCGAGCACCCCAACGGGCGTCGTCGCGATGGCGAGATTGGCCGCGAGCAACACGGACGCCATGAAACGCAGATTCTTTCCGATCATGAATTCTCCTTAGTTCCAAAATATTGCGCTTGAGATCGCGACGCCCCGCACCGCTACCTTCCCGGATTTTTACGGTTCCGGGGGTGGGAATCAAACGCGTGCTTCTCCTAAATACGCGGCTCTTGTTATTACCAGATTACTCGCGCATTAAAACTGGTTCACGAAAGGACGTTTGCACGTAAATCTATTTCGCATTGATTTGCTCCGCGCGAGGTTCTACTCGTACCAGGCCCATCATTCCGCCGTCCTCATGCTCCAGCAGATGGCAGTGATACACAAACGTGCCCATGGCGTTCGGATCGCGGAAGTCCATGCGCAGCTTCACCATCGGATACACCTTGGCTTTTCCATCCCAGAACGGGACGTTAATGGTGTCCCGAAGGTATGGTTCGTTCACAGGCAAGCCAAACCACTGCAAGAGCATGAAATGGATCTGGTGAATATGGAAGGCATGGAGCTCGAGCGACCTGTTCTCGATAATCCAGTCCTCCACGTCGCCCTGTTGCACCACAATGTTCGGAGTTGTCGAATTCGGATCGAACACCTTGGGAGTCTCGCCGTCCACCGTCAGATAAAAAGTTGTCGGGCTGTTCGGATCGTTGGAATCCTGCAACTTCTCCGAAAAGAATAGTTTGCGAGTGCGGACAGGCTTTACGTTTCCAATCCATGCAGTGGCTGGCGGAGGGAGAGGGGAAGGATTCGTTGATAGCTTCGACTTTGTTTCAGGGGCTGCGTTGGACGCGGTAATCTTAGCCAGCGGACGAATGGGATCATTTTCGCCCCCGGTTCCTGTGTTCACGCTCAGCGTAATCAGCTTGCCCAGCAATCCTTCGGGCGGTCCTTTCAAAATGAATTCCACTCGCCCGCCTGGCGGCACTCCAACATGTTTTTCCCAAATAATGCGCGCTCCGGCCAGGCCATTTTCATTGATTGGTGCGCCATCGAGCGCCACCACGCCCAGCGGCTGCGCAGCTCCGTTGTAGGAAACCTCGAGGTTCAAGTACGTAATCGCCGAAGCGTTCAGCACTCGCCATAATTGCCGCTCCGATGGCTTCATCGTGATTTCGGAAGGCGGATAGTCGGGATACGCCACAGGAACGTAATTGATTGAAAGGTCCTTCGCGGGCTTGCCTGTGCCTGTTCCTGTGTTCATCACGTCGCCCTCGGCATCCAGCACGACGGGCGGCACGATGGCGGAATCACTTTTCGACGGTATCGCATTTGGATTCAGCAGGTCCTGATCGCGAATGATCAGCACACGCTCCGGCAATCCCGCGAGATCGCGATTCGCGCGTTCGATTCCCTCGACAATCAATGCACCAGAAGCTCCGCCCAGAACTTGCGCTTTCGTGAATCCGTGTATGTGTGGGTGATACCAATAAAGCCCCGGAGGTTCGTCGGAAGGAATATGAAGGTGGTACTCAAACGGCGGGTCACCCGGTTCAATCATCGTGTGAAGCACGTCGTCCTGGTGGCAAACCGGACGGACTGTCAAACCATGGAAATGAAGATTCGTTGAGAGCGGAGTCATCTCCGTGCCTGCGCATGGCGCAGCGGCCAATTGCGCGGTCATTTGCATTGACCCGCCGGGTTTCGCTGCCTTCACGTGCGGTGGTCCTGCTTGTGTCGGAGTCTGCGGCGAGGCAGCCGACTCTTCCGGCAGATCATTCTTCAAGCTCAGAATCAGTTCGTCGCCTGGATTCACTCGAAGGGTTGGAGCTTGCGCGCCGTCTTTTGATAGGTAGCAGTACCTCGTTTGTCCGTTTGTATCCACGAAGCTGCGGTATGAGAGTTCGAGCCTCAGCACGCCGTTCTGGCTCCGCAAATCCTCAGGCTCTGGAACCGTGCTGCCTGCAGCTGGACGAGGACACGTCTCAGGCGCGCGAATCTGTCCACGCACACACATCGGCGCTCCGCCGAGCATTACCACCGTGATTATCCGCACCACAAGCGCTTGACTCATTGACCTTCGCATATGTGACTAGATCCAGGGGAGTAGCCCAACCAAGTGACGCATAATGCGCCGCCTTTGTTACATCCTGATGAAAGCGCAGTCTGGTAACGAACGGGATGGTAATCCCAATTTGAAGGTCCGGCAAAGAATCCGCGTTTCGTTGACTTGGCTGCGCGCGCAACTTAAGATTGCCCCGCTTCCTTCCCATGATCGGCCAAACCATCTCGCACTATCGCATTGTGGAAAAGCTCGGCGCCGGAGGCATGGGCGTCGTCTATAAGGCGGAAGACACAAAGCTCCGCCGCTCGGTCGCTCTGAAATTCCTTCCAGATGGATTTGCGCCAGACGCAAAATCGCTGAGCCGCTTCGAACGCGAGGCACAAGCCGCCTCCGCCCTGAACCATCCCAACATTTGCACCATTTACGAAATCGGCGAGCACGAGGGAAAACCCTTTATTGCCATGGAGTTCCTCGAAGGCGAGACGCTGTCGCACCTTATTTCAGACAAGCCCATGCGGCTCGACCATGTGCTCGATTTGGGAAGCGAGATTGCCGATGCGCTCGACGCGGCGCACGCCAAGGGAATCGTCCACCGCGACATCAAGCCCGCCAACATTTTTGTCACCGATCGCGGGCACGCCAAGATTTTGGATTTTGGTTTGGCAAAGCTGGCTCCCGCCGGCAGCGCCGCCAATCTTTCCGCGATGCCCACGGCCAGCGAACCAAACAAGCTCACAAACGCTGGCGCCACGGTGGGCACAATTTCCTACATGTCGCCCGAACAAGTGCGCGGCGAAGAATTGGACGCTCGCACAGACTTGTTTTCCTTCGGAATAGTCCTCTACGAAATGGTCACCGGCGTACTGCCGTACCGTGGAGACACCGCCCTCGTGATCGCCGAGGCGATCCTCAATCGCGCACCCGTCGCGCCAGTTCGCCTCAATCCCGATCTGCCCGAAAAGTTGGAAGAAATCATCAATAAGGCATTGGAAAAAGATTCCAAGCTGCGCTATCAGAACGCTGCGGACATTCGTGCCGATTTGCAACGCATGAAACGCGATTCACGCGCTCCGGTTGTAGTTGTGGGGCGCGATCCCAGCGCCGGGATTGCAGGTTCGGGGCCCAATTCAAACGCGCGCGTCCCAGCAACCTCAAAGCCCGCGCGCTTGCCATGGGCGATCGCTGGTGTCCTAATCGGCGGTCTCATCTTCGCCGGATGGTTGTTCTTCACTCGCAAAGCGCACGCGCTTTCCGAGAAAGACACAATCGTTTTGGCGGATTTCACAAATAGCACCAACGACCCCGTATTCGACGACGCGCTCCGTCAAGGGCTTTCCGCACAACTGGAGCAGTCACCCTTCCTTAGCATCATTTCAGATGATCAAATCCAGCAGACATTGCAAATGATGGACCAAAAGCCGGGTGCGAAGCTCACACCGGAAATCGCGCGGCAGCTCTGCCAGCGAACTGGGAGCGCCGCAGTTCTCGAGGGCTCGATCGCGCAGATCGGCACGCCCTACCTTCTCACACTCAAAGCCGTGAATTGCGCGAATGGGGAATCGCTGGCCAGCACAGAATCTCAAGCAAGCGACAAGAATCACGTGCTGGATGCCCTCACAAGATCCGCCTCGGAAATTCGTAACAAGCTCGGCGAGTCTCTGAGCACCGTTCAAAAGTTTGATACCCCGCTGGAACGGGCCACTACTCCTTCTCTGGAAGCCCTGAAAGCTTTCAGCACAGCAATCAAGGTTCACAATTCCTCAGGCGACATCGAGGCGATACCGTTTTTTAAGCAGGCCATCGAGCTCGACCCGCATTTTGCACTTGCCTACGCTTGGTTGAGCATTTCGTCCAACGATATCGGAGAGGCGACCATGGCTGCCGAGTATGCCCGGAAGGCGTACGAACTCCGCGACCAAACCAGTGAGCCCGAGAAGTATTTCATCGCTGCCCGCTATCACAAGTCCGCGACCGGGGATATGGAAAAGGCCGAACAAGCTTGCCAACTCTGGATCCAGGCGTATCCCCGCGCCCCGCTGCCGCTCATATTGCTATCCGGAGCAATTTACCCTGTTACCGGACAATATGAGAAGGGAGTGGAAGCCGGCAAAAAGGGCGTAGAGTTAAATCCAAATCTTTCGTCCTCTTATGCGCTCCTTCTCTTCGACTTGATCCCGCTGGATCGAATTGATGAGGCGAAGGCCACATATGCGCAGGCTTTGAAACACGACCTGAGAAACCCCTTCTTCGACTTTGCTCTGTATCAGATTGCATTCTTGGAGAACGATTCCGCGGGGATGGCGCAGCAAGTTCGATGGTCAACAGGCAAGGGAGGAATTGAAGACGAACTCCTCGGAATGGAGTCAATGACTGCCGCTTATTCCGGGCGGCTGAAAGCCGCAAGAGAGTTTTCCCGCCGTGCAGTCGAGTCCGCCGAACGCTCGGACGGGAAAGAAGCTGCCGCAATGTTCACGGCAGTTTCTGGCCTGGGGGAAGCCTTGCTCGGCAATGTGAGCGAAGCGCGCCGGCGTGCCACTTCAGCTTTGGCACGTTCATCTGGCCGCGAAGTTCGTTATGCTTCCGCTCTCGCCTTGGCATATGCAGGTGATACTGGGGGAACACAATCACTTACGGAGGACTTGGCGAAGAATTTTCCGGAAGCCACGATCGTGCAATTCAATTACCTGCCGACCCTTCGTGCGAAGCTCGCAATCGTCAGTGGAAAGCCCTCGGAAGCAATTGAGATTCTAAGGTCCGCCGCGCCGGACGAACTTGGAACTTCAACGTCCAGCGTTTTCAGTTGGACCGCCGCTTTGTACCCCGTTTACGTGCGCGGCGAAGCTTATCTGAGCTTGCATCAAGGCGCTGAAGCTGCCGCCGAATTCCAGAAAATCATCGACCATCGCGGCATCGTTTTGTACGACACGATCGGAGCGCTCGCCCATCTCGGCCTCGCCCGCGCCTACGTCGTGCAAGGCGATACCACGAAAGCTCGCGCCGCCTATCAGGATTTCTTCGCCCTATGGAAAAACGCCGATCCTGACATTCCTATCCTCATCGCCGCCAAATTCGAATTCGCCAAGCTGAAATAGACCGGTCATTTGCAACGTCCCAAGATGCGCGGCCCGTGCGTTTGATTGACTTGGTTGCGCGTGCAACTTAAGATTGCCCCGCTTTCTCCCTATGATTGGCCAGATCATTTCTCATTACCGAATCGTTGAAAAGCTCGGTGGCGGTGGCATGGGTGTGGTTTATAAGGCGGAAGACACTCGCCTTCGCCGCTTTGTTGCGCTCAAATTCCTGCCGCCCGAGGTTGTCCGCGACCCGCAAGCACTCTCCCGTTTTCAACGCGAGGCGCAAGCCGCATCCGCTCTGAATCACGCCAACATTTGCACCATTTACGATATTGGCGAGCAGGATGGCCATGCGTTCATCGCCATGGAGTTTCTCGACGGTTTGACGCTGAAGCATCTCATCGGCAAGAAGCCCGTCGAAATTGAAGCTCTGCTCACCCTCTCGATTGAAGTTGCAGATGCTCTGGATGCCGCTCACGCCGAAGGCATCATCCATCGCGATATCAAGCCTGAGAATATTTTCGTCACAAAGCGCGGACACGCCAAAATTCTGGATTTCGGCTTGGCGAAACTTTCCGGGCCCGGAGGCCGAGTCCCGGGGGCAGCATCGGCAACTGAGGGTTTGGATATTGGCGTAAACCCGGAGCACCTCACGAGCCCAGGATCCGCCGTTGGCACAGTCGCGTATATGTCGCCGGAGCAGGTGCGGGCAAGGGAACTCGACACGCGCACGGACTTGTTTTCATTTGGAGTCGTTCTTTATGAAATGGCTACAGGTGAATTGCCATTTCGCGGCGAAAGTACGGGAGTGATTTACGACCGGATCATGAACCGGGCCCCGGTGGCTCCCATCCGGTTGAATCCCGATTTGCCGCCCAAGCTGGAAGACATCATCAACAAGGCCCTGGAGAAGGATCGCCATCTGCGCTACCAGCACGCCTCTGAAATGAGGACGGACCTGCAACGCCTGAAACGGGACTCCGATTCGGGGCGATCTCCCGCCGCTGAGGACGATGGTTCGGAGATCGCATCGAGCCAACTGCAATCATCCAGATCTGCGTCTGGAATTGGGACGCTTCCGCCGCCGGGTTCGGCAAAGGCAGCGGGCGTCCCTTCGGCTCGGTGGAACATCTGGAAGATCGCGACACCCATTTTGCTGGTCGCCTTGCTTGCTTCGGTCATTCTCTACTACCGAGCGCTGCACCAAGCCAGGCAACTGACGGAGAAGGACACCATCGTAGTCTCCGATTTTGCCAACAGCACAGGCGATGCGGTGTTTGACACTACGCTGAAGACTGCCTTAAACGTTTCGATCCGCCAATCTCCCTTCCTGAATGTGTTGCCGGGCAGC
>Ga0265338_10005352_pt1 | contig 16785 bp, 13 predicted proteins | sample 42126metaG_FD_193579 | JGI IMG/M metagenome (GOLD analysis project Ga0265338, IMG submission 193579) | Rhizosphere microbial communities from Carex aquatilis grown in University of Washington, Seatle, WA, United States - 4-21-26 metaG | ecosystem: Host-associated > Plants > Roots > Rhizosphere... | reverse complement strand
GGGTCGGCGGTGACGGTGGCGCCGGCGACGACGCCGGCGCCGGAGGCGCGGCGGCACCTCTACAACCGCTCAAGTCCTACACCGCCCCCGGATACATCCAGAAGATCGCGATCGACAGCGGTGTGAACTACGTCGGTAGTCTCATCAGCGGGGCGGAGCGTTCACGCAGTTGCCCGCCGAAGGCATCGTCGCCCTGGACGAGGCCACGCTCCTCCCCAAGGTCGATTGGCAGCCCCAGTTCCAGCCATACATAGACGACATCGTCGTCTCAAACGGTTTGGTCTACGCGTCGCTGGACATCGGCCCGGGCGTCAACAACTTGATGGCGCTGGATCCAGTGACCGGCGCGCAGACGACGTCGTCGTACCCGGTCGCGAACAGCGGCGTCAACGCGCTGGCCCTCGGCGGCGGCACGATGTATTTCGGTGGGCGCTTCCAGACGGTGGCGAGCACTTCGCGCAACCGTCACTTCTACCGCCACCGGCGTCGAGTTCTTCACGCCGCCGCCCTGAGCTCGGACAAGAGCCGGCCGCGATCATTGCCGTCGCGCGGCGCGGTGTCGCAATTGTGAGCTGGACCGCGTCGCGGACATCACTTTGCGATAGGATGGGACGGGAATTTCGACCCTGGGCGGGGGCGCTCGTGAGGTTTGGGCTGGCGCTGGCGTTCGCGACCAGCGGCTGCGGTCGAACCGGCGGCGACGGTGGTCGCACGGAGGGCGTCGGTGGCAGCGCTGCCGGCGTTGGCGGCTCGCTGGGCGCGGGCGGCGCAGTGTCGGGTGTTGGGGGCGCGATCGGCGAGGGCGGCGCAGGGTCCGGCATCGGCGGGAGCGGTATCGACGGCGGGATGGGCAACGATGCCGGAAGCGCCGACGCGCAACCGCCCGGTCCTGCGACGCGCGCGTTCGTGCCGACCGTCTCGACGGTGCGGTCGATCGTCATCAGCAACGGCGTCATCTACGTCGGCGGATTCTTCTCCAGCTCGACGTCGACGCTGTTTCCGGCCGGCGTCGCGGCGCTGGACGAGACGACGCTCTCCAACATGCCGGCCTGGGCGCCGCAGGTCTTTCCATTCGTGAATTCACTGGCGGTGAGCGATGGTTTGGTCTACGCCGGTCTCGACATCGGCAACGGCGATTTGCAGGCCCTCGACGCGGTCACGGGAATGTCCCGGTCGTCGTTGCCCCACGGAGATGCGGCGGTGATCGCGGTGGCGGTGGGCGGCGGCACCCTGTACGTCGGCGGCATCTTCATGACCATCGGCGGAACGACGCGCAACCAGTTCGCCGCGGTCGACGCGACGACGGGCGCCTTGAAGAGCTGGGCGCCCAACGACACCTACGTCCCCGGCTGGCCGATGGCCCTCGCAATCAGCGGCAATACGGTCTACGCGGGCGGCACCTTCACCTTGTCGAACGGCAGCAATGGCACGCGCGGGCTCCTGGCCGCCATGGATGCGACCACGGGCGCCCTGACGCCGTGGAACCCGCTTCCGAACGGCTCGGTCAGCGCGCTGCTCGTCGTCGGAAACCAGCTCTTCGTGGGTGGAGGCTTCTTGAGGATCGCCGGACAGCCCCGCAACAGCGTGGCCGCGTTCGATCTGACCACCGGCGAGCTCCTGCCCTGGGCACCGGTGGTCGCGACCGGGAACGGCGGTCCGTCGTCGGTGCAGTCGCTCGCCGTGCAAGGGAACATCGTCTATCTCGGGGGGAGGTTCACGCAGGTCGCGGGACAGCCGCGCGGCGGCCTCGCCGCGGTGGATGCCACGTCCGGGGCGGTCTTGCCCTGGGCGCCGATGACCAGCCCCAACAACGCCGAGGCCACCGCCGTCGTGTCGGCGCTGGCCGCCAGCGACAAGGTGGTCGTCGCCGGCATCAACGGCAGCGTCGCGGTCACCGGCGTCGCATTCTATCCGCCGGCTTCGCCCTGATTCCGATTGCGTCCCGGCTGTTGCTCATCAGGACAGGACGGGCCGGAAGGGTGGCCGGCGCGCGTTCACGAATGCCTGCACCGACGGCCGCTGCCATTCGCGTTCGGCGAACGCCTGCACGCGCGCGGGCAACGGCTGGTGTGTCCTCACCAACCGCTGCAGCATCATCGCGAGGTCGGTGTCGGCGATCGACCACGCGCCGAAGAGCGGGCCGGCGTCGGCGGGCACGACGCGTTCGGCGACGCTGACGAGCTTGTCGACGGCGCGCAGCGCCTGCGCCGAGAGCGGCGCGTACGGCGGCAAGCAGTCGTGCGGATAGAAGACGTACTCTGTGGACCGCTCCTCGCGGATCGGCATCAGATCGCTGCGCACCCACGCCATCATCTGGCGCGCCCGCGCGCGCTGTTCGAGATCGCGCGGCAGCAGCGCGGCGTGCGCGGGCGCGGGCCACTTGTCCTCGAGGTATTCGATGATCGCGCTCGACTCGGACAACGAGAAGCTGCCGTCGACCAGCGCGGGCACGCGCGCCGTGAACGACGTACGCACGTAGTCCGACGATCGCTGTGCCCCCTCGTGCAGCGCCACCTCGCGCACGTCGAACGGCAGCTTCTTTTCGGTCAGCCCGACGAACGCCGACAGCACGTACGGGCTGTTCCAGGTCGCATTGCCGTACAGGATCAGGCGCGCAGACGGGTTGGTTGACATCGTTGGACGTCAGCCTAGTGCACCGCTCTCGAAATATCATCAACGCTGCGCTGACGATCCCGCGGCCCGGCGTCGTTGCTCCTCCTCGGAATACGTTCAAGTATTCGTCGTCGTCGCGCCTCGCCGGCCCACGGGCTTGTCAGCGGATCGTTGACGCTATTTCGAGAGCGGTGCACTAGCGCAAAAAAGCCGGCGGACCTCGGGCGGGCAATCCGCGCAGCGAGCGTCAGCGCGGCAACGGCGCGGGGAGCGGCTGGTCGTCGAGCACGTCGAGATCGTCGGCGGGGTTCCACTCGACGGCGTCGCGCCGGGGTAAGGCCGCCACGGCCGCAGCCGCAGCCGCCGCAGCCGCGGGTGCCGCGACCGGCGCGATTCCGCGTGCCGTGGGCGTCTCACCGCGTGGCGCGATCGGTCCGCTGCCCAGCGGCCGCGAAGCCGTCGCACCGCCCGTGATCGCGGCCGCGATCGCCGCCTTGTCAGCTTGCAACTTGCGTTCGGGGGCCGGCTTCTCTCGCTCGATCGGCTTCACGGCCGGCTTCGGTGCCGGCGACACGACCGGCGCGGTCGCCGTCGGCGCGACCGTCGTCGGGCTGGCAGCCGCCCTGGCCGGTGCGGCGTCGAGATCGAAGTGGCGCGCCGCCGCCTCGGAGATGCACTCCCAGACGAACGACGTCTCCAGATGTTCCGCAATCACGGTCGGCGTGACGTGCTCCAGCACCAGCGCCGCGTCCAGGCTTCCGCGCCCGAGCGCGGTCTCGATCAGCTTCGCCAGCACCGGCTTCGGCGTATCGCCGACGAACTCGCCCGGCGGCAAGAAGCGCACGACGTCTGCGGGTGCGATGAGCTCGCTCTCCAGCGCGCGCGCGACGATGCTCGCGAACCACTGCCGCGCCGACGGGTTGCGGGCGCCGCCCTTGCGGCTGAGCCCGCCGCGGTCGGCCGCCTCCCTCAAACAGCGCCACATGACGCTCGGGTTCAGGTGCTCGGCCAGCAACGCCGGCGGCGCGCTCTCCAGCACCTGCGCCGGCGAGAACGTGCCGATCGCCAGCGCTCGCGCCAGGAGGTCGCTGATGACCGCGGGCGGGAGCTGCGTCACCAGCACCTCGGGGTTGGCGTGGTCGATCACATCCCTCGGCGCCAGGAGCGATCGCTCGAGCGACTCCTCCAACGCATATGCAAGCCACGGTCGATGACGGTCTTTTTCGCTGGAGCCCATGGAACCTCCGAATCCGGTGCGTCGGCAGAAACGGCGCACAGCTTCAGGACGATCGGATTTGGCCGCAGTTTCGGCGCTTTTGCCGGTCTGGCGCCCATGTAAGACGGAATGGGCCCCACCGCCCGGATCGTGGCAAGGCAGCGATCCCCGAGCGGCCGACCCAGACGCCTGACCTTTACATTCCGGACAGCAATGGCCAGATCACGGGACTAAGCCAGGAGGATTCAAGATGCTGGGGAACAAGGAAGCCGTCGCGACGCTCGCCGTCAAGGATCTCGCCGCCGCGCGGAAATTCTATGAAGGGACGCTCGGCTTGAAGGTTCTGGACGCACAGGGGAGCGAAGCCGTGACCTACCAGAGCGGTGGGTCGAAGGTGATCGTCTATCGCTCGCAGTTCGCGGGTAGCAACCGAGCGACCGCCGCCAACTGGTTGGTCGGCGCCGACATCGAGAAGATCGTACAGGTCCTGGCCGAGCGGGGCGTGCCCTTCGAGCACTACGACATGCCGGGCATGGCTCGCGAGGGACACTTGCATGTCTACGGCGATTTCAAGACCGCCTGGTTCAAGGACCCCGACGGCAACATCATTTCGTTGATGAACATGTGAATGAAATGGGCCGCGGGCTCACGCCCGCGGCAGCGCGCGCGATTCATCGCGTCGCGACTTGCAAACCCCGCGACGACTCGGAAGCGAGGCGTATCATGGCGCGATGTCGCCGCAGCGAGGTGGGGTGTGGACGCGGCTCGCGGTGACGTTGCTGGTCGCGATCGGTGCGCGGCTCGCCGCGCGCATTCCGCTTCCAGGTCTCGACTTGAGCCGCATCGGCCAGACCGACTCGTTCGACGCGACGATGTTCGGGATCTTGGCCTTTCAATTGAATCCGTTTCTGACTGCGGCGCTGCTCATCGAGGTGCTCGCGCTGGTGATCCCGCGGTGGCGTCCCTGGCGCGTAGGCGGGTACCCGGAGCGCGAGCGCTTGTGGGCTCGGGTCAAGGTTGCCGCGCTCGTGTTGGCCTCGGTGCAGGCCTTTTTCTTCGTACGGTGGCTCGTCAAGGCGGACAGCGACTTCGCGCTCTTTCAGATGGTCGTGTGGTCGCGGAACGCCCCGCCGGTTTTCATCGTCCAATTCGTGACGCTGGCGGCCGGGCCGTTCCTGCTGTTCTGGCTCACCCGCATCATCGATCGTTGGGGCGCGGGCAACGGTTTCGCGGTCATCCTGGCCGCGTTCATGGCGCCGTCGCTGGCGGACGCCGTCGCGTCGATACGCCACCGGGTGGATGCCGGTGACCGCATCTTGCTGCCTCTCGTTGTGGCGGCTGCGGTGGTGGCGGCGGTGGCTCATCTGGCGGGCGGCGGTTCATTGCGACCGGGCGCCGTCGAGTCCCACGACAATCAACTCCCCGCTCCGTCCAGCAGCTTCTATCCCGTCATCGCGAGCCGTGCGCTGCTGGATCTTCCAGCGCGCTTCGTCGCGTTGGGGATTGGCGTCGGCCCCCTGGTCATCGCCCCGGCGACGTGGACGTATCGCGCCGTACTGGCCGCGGTCATCGCCGGATTGTGTGTGCTGCTGGCCTGGCTCTTCAATCGGCCGCGGATCGTTGCCGAGGCCTGGCAGCGCACGGCGAAGCCCTCGGCCGTTCAAGCCGTGCACGAGCGCGTGCGCGGCGCGTTCGCGCGATCGCTGGCGCAGTCGCTGGGGATCTGTTGGGGGCTGGTCGCCGTCGACTGGGTGTGGGCTGATGCTCAGCTGAGAATCGCCGCCGTGAACCTGGCTATCATTGTTTGCGTCGCCAGCGACGTCGCGAGCGAGTTGCGCTTTCGGCGCCGGCAAGGGGCGCTGGCCGCCGTGTGGCCGGTGCATCGCTTGTACCTGTTGCAGGGAATGCTGAACGCCCTTCAAGCAGCGGGGATTCCGGCCTTCCCGCGTGGGCGGCGCTTTCGGACGCTATGGAATTTCCTGACGCCCTACGCGCCGGTCGACATCCTGGTCCAGGCCGAGCACGCGGAGCGCGCTCGCGCGATCCTGGCACCGCCCGCGCCCGTCGGGGCTGGCCCGGAGCCCGCGCCGAGCTCAGGCGCCGGGTAGCTCGCGCAGGAGCGCTTCGATCTCGACGGGCTTCACGAGGTAGGCGTCGAAGCCGGCCTCGACGCCGCGGCGGCGCTGTTCGGGGTGGTCGTAGCCAGTCAGCGCGACCAGGCGCGGACCGGCCTTGTCGGCGCGGATCCGGCGCGCCAGCTCGAACCCGTCGATGCCGGGCAGGCCGATGTCAGCGAACACGATGTCGGGCTGCACGCGCAACACGGTCTCGAGCCCGCTCAGCCCGTCGGCCGCCTCGTGCAGCTCGTGACCCGCCAGCTCCAGCAGCACGACCAGCGCTTGCCGTGCGTCGTTGTTGTCGTCGACGATCAGGATGCGGTGACGAGCCGGAGCGGGTGCCGCGCAAGCGCCCCTGCCGGCAGCGGCGTGCGTTTCCTTGACCAGCGGCAGCCGGATGACGATCTCGGTTCCGCGGTCGGGTCCGTCGCTGTGAGCCTCGGCGCGCCCGCCGTGGGCAACGACCAGCTGGCGCACGATCGCCAGGCCGACGCCCATGCCGCCGTCACGACGATCGAGGCCACGCTCGCTCTGTATGAACAGCTCGAAGACGCGCGGCAACAGATCCGGAGCGATGCCGACGCCGGTGTCCCGGACGCGCAGGCTCGCTTCACCGTCGATCGCCTGGACTTCGACCGTCACCATTCCCCCCGGCGGTGTGTACTTGACGGCGTTGGTCAGAAGGTTCGTCAGGATCTGCTCGAGTCGCGCACGGTCCCCGGAGACGACCGCCGGCACCACGCGCACCTCGTAGACGTGGCGTTCGAACAGGTGGGCGCTCGCCAGCTCGGCGACGCATGTCTCGACGAGCGCGCCGAGATCCAGGCGCGCCGGCTGCAGGACGAGCTTGCCGGCGGTGAGGCAGGCGACGTCCAGCAGGTCGTTCACGACGCGCGTCAGCTGGTCTGCCTGCCGCCGGATCATGCCCATGGCCTTTGCCGAGACCGGATCGAGACTGGCGATGCTCTCGATCACCGCCGACGCGTTGGTGATGGCGAACAGCGGGTTACGTAGCTCGTGGGAGATCATCGCCAGGAACTCGTCCTTGCGTCGATCGGCCTCCCGCAGCGCCTCCTCGGTGTGCTTTCGACTGGTGATGTCCATGCAGACCCCGAGCATGCGCCAGGGCCCGCGGCGCTCGTCGTGCAGCACCTTTCCTTTGCCCAGGATCCAATGCGTGCGTCCGTCCGGGGTCGCGCTCCGGAACTCCGCCTCGTAGTCTGTGCCGGTCTCGACCGATCGCCGGATCCTCTCCAGCACGCCCGCGCGATCGTCGCGATGAATGAGCGACTGGAACGACTCGAACGTACCGGTGAAGGCCCCCGGCGGCAGCCCATGGATCGCCTCGAGGTTTTCCGACCAGCGGATCTCGTTGGTCTGAATGTTCCACTCGAAGCTGCCCATCTTCCCCGCCTCCAGCGCCAGGCGCAGGCCGGCCTCGTTCCGGGTCAGCACGTCTTCGGAGCGCTTGCTCTCGATGGCCTGCTCCGCCTGCAGCCGGCAGACGTCCAGCAGCTCGAGCGCACGCTCGGCAAGGCGCTCTGGGCGCGTGCGATAGATCGACAACAACCCCAGGCGTTGTTCCTTGTGCCCGAGAAGCGGCAATGAGATCAACGAACGCACGCCCAGACGCCGAATGGCGGCGCTAAGGTCTCCCAGGCTCGCGTCGCCATCCACGTTGTCGACGTGGACGCGCGCGCCCTGCTCGAAGGCGGCACACCAGGGCAGGGATCCGGTGTCGAGCAGCGCGAGCGGCGCGATGCCGGACCGCGAGAAGCCGACCTGTGCGGTGATCTGCAGCGCGCCGTCGATCGGTCTCGCGACGTGAATCGTCCCTCGGCTCTCCCCCATCAGCTCGGTCCCCGCCACCAGGATCCGGCGCAGCAACGTCGTGAGCTCGACGGGCCGCGGCGGCGGAGTCCTGGTGCGGCCTACGGCACGCATGGGTTCCCCATTTCCGACGCTCATCCCGGCTCTCTCTCGGATCTCATGGAACCCATCGGCGAGAGGTTCTCTGGTACCACAGCGCCGCGGTTTTTGTCGCCGGGCCTCACGCGCGCGTGTGCAGTTTTGCTGTCCAGCCTGTATGAAACTCGGGACCATCACCTAGGGACTGCGACGGTTTCACCTTCCGGAGTAGGCTTCGCGCGCGCATGGACAATCCCTATCTCGAGATCGGTGGCCGCGAGCGCGTGATCGCGCTCGTCGAGCGCTTCTACGACATCATGGAGGGCGCCGAGCCCGCGCTGGCCGCGCTGCACGAGCTCGACGCCAAAGGCCGCGTGAGCCGCCGCAACCGCGATCGCTTCGGCTCATTTCTGGTGGGGTGGCTCGGCGGCCCGGACGACTACGTTCGCGATCACGGGCACCCGCGCCTGCGGATGCGCCACGCGCGGGTGCCGGTTGATTCCTCCATGCGCGATGCCTGGGTTCGCTGCATGACGGCCGCGATGGACGAGTGCGAGATCCCGGCCGGCACGCGCGCGTTCCTGCGCCAGCGCTTCGCCGAGGTCGCCACCTTTCTGCGCAACGTCGACGACGCGCCCTGATCCGACCCGAGCCACACCGTCGGACGCGAGACCTTGAAACGGCGGTCACGCTCGGTCGCCCGGTTTTTCCGATCCGTCACGCAACCGTCACAGGGTCGTGATGCTCGGATGCCGGCGGCGGCGGTCAACTCTCGCCGATGGTGAGACATGTCTAGCTTGGCCGGACCGGAACAGGAACCGATCAACCGCGCGTTGCCGATGGCCGATCTTTCGGGCGTCGATGCGGCGCTGCCGCAGGGTGATGAGGCGCTGCGCGCGGCGCTGAAGAAGGTGCGCGCCGCCGACGTGGGGCGCGACCTGTCCCGGCGCAGCGTCGAGCAGAGCCACCGCCTGGTGTGCGCGACCGACGAACGATCGGCCGCGCTCATGCTGCGCAGCGCGCACCCCGTGGTGGCGGCCAACGTGCTGTCGCGGTGCGCGCCCGACCTCAGCGTGCGCGTGCTCGAGTTCCTGCCCATCAACAAGCAGATGGCGATCTTGAACCACTTCGAGCCCGACGCGCGCGAGCGCGTGCACGCCGATCTCGACGCCAGCGACCGGCGTGACATCCAGAAGCTGCTCGCGCTGTCACCGTCGGCGGTAGGCCGATTCGCGACGCCCAAGGTGTGGCGCGCCGAGCGCACCGCGCGCGTGCGCGACGCCCTGACGTTGTTGCGCTCCGACGACGGCGAGATCGAAGTCGCACAGAACCTGTACGTCACCGAGAACGACCGGCTGGTCGGCGTGGCGCCGCTGCGCAAGGTCGCGATCTCCGACCCCGGCGCCATCGTCGAGAGCATCATGACCACCGACGTGCTGTCGCTGTCCGAAGAGACCGATGTCGGCGACGCCGCCGAGATCATCCGCACTCACAACTTCCTGTCGCTGCCCATCGTCGACGAGAGCCGGCGCCTGGTCGGGGCCGTGCGCGTCGACGACCTGCTGGACGCCGCGCTGTCGGAGCTTGGCACGGGGTTTCTCAACCAGGGCGGTGTCGCGGGCAAGATCGCATCGCAGGTGCCCTATTTTCAGGCGCCGCTGTGGCGCGCGGTGCGCAGTCGGATCACCTGGCTGGTGCTGTTGTTCGTGGCCGAGACCGCGACCGGCACGGTGCTGCGCCACTTCGAGGACGCGCTGTCCAAGGTCGTGGCGCTGTCGTTCTTCATCCCGCTGCTCATCGGCACGGGCGGCAACGCCGGCTCGCAGACGGTGTCGACGGTGATTCGCGCGCTGGCGCTCGGCGAGGTGCGCACGCGCGACGCCTTCCGCATCCTGCTGAAGGAGCTCTCGACCGGGATCTTGCTCGGGCTCTTGCTGGGCGGGATCGCGTTCGGGCGCGCGTTGCTCTGGGGCGTCACCACCGACCTCGCGACCTGCGTCGGGCTGACCGTGCTCATCGTGTGCACCTGGGCCAACACCGTGGGGGCGCTGATTCCGGTCGCCGCCGAGGCCGTCGGCATCGACCCGACGGTGGTGTCGGCGCCGCTGATCACGACGCTGGTCGACGCGTCCGGCCTGTTCATCTATCTCAGCGTGGCCAAGATGCTCATTGCGCAGCTTCACGGGGGCTAGTGCACCGCGCCAGGCTCGACCAGCTCGACCATCGCGCCCGACGCCTCCAGCGCCGCTTTCAGCCGTTGCGCCTGGTGCGGATACAGTGGGTTCGAGAGCTCGTGAGGCAGCGATTCCATTGTCTTGCGTGCCTGCTCGAGCGTGAGGCTCGTGTGTTGCACCAGCAGCGACGCGAGCGCGATCGCGTCGGCGTACGGGCGGTGTCCGATGATGCGCAGTCGCGTGTCGCGCGGGCGCGGAACGCCGCGCTCGATCCGTTGCAGGCTGCGCGACGGCCCGAGGACGACCACGCGATCGCCGGGGTGCAGCCGCACCCCCTGGTCGGCCGGCGACCAGAAGCGCGGCTCGCGGCCCGCCGTCGCGTACCACACGGGAACGACCGCGTAGCCCTCGGCGGCCTCGGACAGGAGCCGCCCGTCGAGCCCGTCGGCCGCGCGCACCACGTGCTCGACGACGAACACCGTGTGCTGTCGCAGCTGGAAAAGATCCAGCACCTTGCCGCCAACCGCCGCGGCCGCGAACGCCTGTGACGCGATCACCGGCACGCACAGCGCGTGCAGGTGCGGCACGACGTCGGCGATGTTGTCCGAGAAGCGAGCGTCCCGCGTCCGGATCACCAGCTTGCAGTCGGCGTTGAAACGCCTGACCTGGAGCGCGACCTCCAGGTTCAGCCACTCGTCGGGCGTCACCACCAGCACCGCGCGCGCGTCGGCGATGTTCACCGCGCCGAGGGTGTTCTCATCGACGGCGTTGCCCATGACCACCGGCAGCTCGGGGAGCGCGTGCTCTCCGACGTCGCCGGCATCGATCGCAGCCACCGGTTGCTGCAGCTCCTGCAGGCGCTCGGCGGCGTGGCGGCCGACGCGCCCGAGGCCCACCACGACCACGTGGTCCCGGCGCGGCACGGCCGGGCGCCGCGTGCCCAGGCGGAACCGCAGCGTCATCAGGCGCTCGGTCAGAAACGCGTAGATCAGCCCGACGAACACCGTGCCGATCGCCGACAGCGTGACGCTGAGCAGGCGCAGCGGGTTCGACAGCTTGCCGAACGGCGGAAAGAGGTCGGCGTAGGTGCCGCCGGTCATGAGCACGAGCGCGGTGAAGATCCCGTCCACGTGCGTGAGCGCTCCGTCCGCCGTCGGGAACGCGGCCGCCGAGACCAGCAGCGCGATGCCGATCACGATCAGTGACGTGAGCACCACGCCCGCCGGCCGGCGCAGCGATCGCAGCAGGCCGAACAGCACATCGGCCAGCACCGCGCGCGGGCGTGGTTCGGGCAACCTCGGCATGGTGTCCGCGCGCTCGACGGAGAGCAGCGTCAGAACGTCGCCTTCCTGGACGTTGCGATCCTGGTCGTGGTCGTAAAACAGCGGCTCGTCCGAAGCCGGCGCCAGGAGATTCGAGGCCTCGTCCGCGCCGGGGCCGGCGTGATCGAGGACGACGACACCGTGGCGCCCGAGCTCTTTGATCGCGGCGCCCTGCCAGCGGCTCCCGGCCTCGACGGGCCGCCGCAACACGCGCACCAGGCGGCCGTCGACGTGGAAGTGACCGATGAGCTCGCTGCCGGACGCGGCCAGCGCCAGCGCGCCAGCGGCCAGCCGGCTCGGTTCGTAGGCGACGAAGTTGCTGAGACGCTCGGTCAGCAGCTGGCTGATGTTGTCCTGCGCGGTGCGCGCCACGATGCGGATGCCGGGGTTCAGCCGGCGTGCCGCCAGCGCCGCCTCGACGTTGGTGCGCGAGTCGCCGGTCACCAGCAGGATCGCGCGCGCCGTCTCGACGCCGGCGCGGCGCAGGACCTCGACGTGGCGGCAGTCACCGTGGATCGACTCGACGCCGCCGGGATCGCCGCCGGCCACCAGGGTCGCCGTCTCGAGATCACTGTCGACCGCCTGCACCGGCACCCCGTAACGGCGCAGGACCGCCGTGCAGGCCAGGCCGAGCGATCCGAGGCCGCAGATAACGACGGTCCCCATCCGATGTTGCCCCGAATCGCTGTCGCGCTGGTCCATCTCGGAGCCCCTTTCTCGGCGGGCCAGGCTAGCCCGGCGTGACGCGCGCTCCGTGAACGGACGGCAACGTCACGGTGTCGATTTGATGGCAAGTCGGCGGCCCGGCCACACGGCGAGGCGACACGGTTTCGGCGCATCTTCGTTGATTGACGGACCACGGGGCCGCAGGGTTAAGACGGGTGCGAGGTGACCATGTCGTCGAACCCCACCACTCCCGCAGCGCCCTTCGCCCAAGTCGCCACCAGCCGCCGCCTCCTGGAAGGCGTGGGCGACATGAACCCGGACTGGATGCGCCTCAATGTGATTGGCGACGCGATTGCCGCGCGGCTCGCGGGCGCGAACGTGAATGTGCCGCTTGCGGAGCTGATTCCGACGTTGTCGGCGGCGCTGGAGTCGGTGCGGCTCGGCGTCGATGCCCAGCAACTGACGGCGCTGGTCGATCGGCTGCGGGCGCTGGGGCTGGTGTCGATTGACGGAGGCGCGCTGCGGCTCGCGGTGCCGATCGCCGTGTTCGCCACCAAGCTGGAGGCCATCGGTTTCATCGGCAGCCAGCTGCGCGCGGGGTTGCGCGCCGTCGCCGAAGAGCCGCGCGCCGGAACCGCGTTTCTGAGCGAGATCCTCGCCAGCTACGCGGCCGCCACCGAGCTGTGGAAGCTCGATCCCATCGAGGCGCGCTGGCCGGCCTTGAAGGCGGTCGCGCGTCTGCGCCCCGATGAGCGGGCGCAACTGGCTGCGTTCGTCGCCGCCGTCGGCCCCGGCGCGCGCAGCCGCCTCGAGGACAGCATCGGCCTGATGCTGGAAAATCCGATCCCGGCCGACTGGCTGGTGCACGAGGCGCCGCACCTGGTGGGCCGCGACATCTTCCTCGTCACGCCCGAGGGGTTGTTCAACGCGGCGGGCGGGCTCGGCCGGGTCACGCAGTACCACACCACCGCGATGGCGCGGCTGGCGGGCAATCGAGCGACGGTCTCGATCATCGAGCCCATGTACGGCTTTCGTGCGGCGGCGCGCCCGCACGCCGAGATCGATCGACTGGACTACCAGGCGCTGGCCCGCGAGGCGGGCGCGACGCCACCCGAGCGCGTGCGCGAGCTGATGCTCGACATCCGCGGCCGCCCGGTGCCGATGCAGGTGTACCGCTCGCGCCTGCAGGACGGACGGGTCGCTGTGCTGCTGGCCGACCCCAGTGAATATTATGCACGCGTCATGTACGCGTACGGCCGCTTCGGCCAGGCGTCGTGGGCCGAGTTCGCCGAGTGGATCTCCGAGGGCGCCGTGGCCGCGATCGCCGCGGAGATGCGCGACAGGCGCGCCGCGCGGGGCGACGCCTACCGGCCGCCGCTGATCTCGGCGCACGACGCGCAGACGGCGCTGGTGCCCGAGGTCAAGCTGCGCCTCGATCAGGGCGGCGATCCGGTGCTGTGGGAGGCGCGCGAGTACTTCACCACGCACACCGTGCTCAATCGGCCCGGCGAAAACGTGGAATCGATGGGGATCCCCGACGGCCACCGCTGGGCCGGTGACCGCATGGGCTGGCTCGACGCCACCAGCTTCGGTATTCGCATCGCCGACGGCCGCAACGCGGTGTCGTCGGCGCACGCCGCCGAGGTCGAGTCGATCGATCCTGGCTTCGACATCGTCGCCATCAGCAACGGCACCAGCATCCTCGATTTCGAGGAGAGGCTGCGCACCAGCGGCGCCCGCGATCTGCGCAACCCCACCGTCGAGGAGATCGAGCGCGCGAAGACCGCCGCCAAGAAGGAGCTCGCGCTGGCGCTCGGCTTCGCCGCCGGCGAGGCGGAGGATCTCTCGCGCCGGATGGTGATCTCGTACTCGGGGCGCATGGTGCCCGAGAAGGTGTCGCGCGGCGAAAACGGCGCGCTGGTCGACGCCAACCTGCGCGAGCTCGCGCGCCTGGGCGTCGTGGTGATCGTCTACGGCAACGTGCAGCCGGGCAGCGACGAGAGCGCCCGTCTCCACCAGGGCCTGGTTCGGTTGTCCGGCGAGGTGGCCGCGCAGAGCCCCCCAGGCCGCGTCATCGTACGTTCGGGCTGGAGCCAACGCGATCAGATCGCGCTGCTCGCGGCGACCGATCTGCAAGTGCAGGTGTCGGAGAGCATTCGCAGCCCCACGCTGTCGTTCGCCAACGGCAAGCCGGTGGGGACCGAGGCCGCGGGTTACACCGAAGCGCCGGTGGGCCGCTTCGGCGGACTGCAGATGGGCCCGGTCGAAGTTCACGGCCTGCTCAATCGCGTCGGCACGCTGGTGGACTGGAACAAGCCGGGGTCGGGCTCGGTGCTGCTCGCGAAGGCGCCGACGTCGGCGGCCTATCTCGAGGAGATGGTGACCGCGGCGCTGTGTTTCCAGCGCGACCCGGGCCTGTACTACAGCATGGGCCAGGCCGCGTATGCCCTCGGGCCGGTGTACGACGCGCTGTTGACCGCGGCCGAGTACCTGCGCCAGTTCAGCCGCACCTGGTTGCCGGGCTCCGACGGCGGCGCGTAGGCGCCGGCGATGGCGCTCGCGGATCGGCCATGGCGCTCGATCGCCGTGATTTGCACGATGCTGGCAGGCGGTTGTGCACGGCCCGACTTCGACGGGCGCGTCGAGCGACCGGGGCCGGCGCCGGTGAACGAGACCGACTTCAATTGTGCGCGCGCGACCATGGGCCGCGACAGTCCATACCGGATGCCGCTCGCCGGACCCGAAACCGACCCGCGCCTGGCGGCGTATCTCGCGGTCCTCCCCCCCGAGGCGCGACGGACGGCGCTGGCCGCGGGCCTGGAGCCGCTGCTGGCGCGCCTGCTCGAGGAGCGCGCCAGCGCGGGACCCCAACCGTCATCGCAGCAGATCTTGATGCAGGAGGCGCTGCTCGCGCGGGTCGTCGCCTTCCACGCGCAGGTGGCCGCCGCGGCGTTCGAGGCGGGCTGTACGGCCGACATGATCCAGAAAGCGTTGAGCGACCGCGCCCACCACGAGCAGTCGCGCCAGGTCACGATCGCGATCGGGTCGCTGGTGGCGGGCGCGGTGGCAGGCGTGGTCGCCGGTGTTTGGGGCCTGGCCGACGATTCGTCGCGTGGGCCGCCGATCATGGCCATCGCCGGCGGCGCGGCCAGCACGGGGCTCAGCATTGTCGCGCTGACACACGAGGATCCGCCGCTGTGGTTCCGCCACCCGCGCAACCGGTTGACGCCGGCATGGCTCGCGACTGATCCCGACCACCTCTATCCTTCGTTCGTCTTCCGCATGCTGACTTTTCCCGGCGCCGGCGGCGGTCGATCGCCGCGCGATCAGCTGCTCGAGACGTGGCGACGGAAGCTCGACGAGGAGTTGCCGGAGGCGGCGGAGCGGGGTGCGGCGGAGCGACTGCTGCTGGGAGAGGGCGGCGTCTACGACGACGAGCTTCTCACGCTGAGGGCGGAGATGTTCGAGGGGCTCGAGTCGGCGGTGAACGGAATCACGCGCGACCTCGAGCTCTTGAATCGCGCGCTGGTGCGCGTGCTGGCGTCACCGTTCATGCCGGAGGAAGGCTCAGCATCCCCCGCAGCGACCGCACCCGCCGCCGAGGCGACGGGGACACCGCCGCCGCCGTGAGGAAGGCGCATATTGAAGCGCGTCCCGCCGCGCACAACCACCGCAGCGGGGAGAGCCCGTGAAGTGACACGCGACCGCATTCACTGACCGGCGAGGCGCCTGGCGAATGATTCCGCGTACGACGGCGATCGGAACAAGAGGATGGGATCGTTCGTGGGAGCGAAGCCGTCGCTCAGGATCAGCGGGTCGTAGTTGATTCGCTCGCACGATGCGCCCGGCTGCTTCATCGCCGACGGGATCGTCAGCGTTCCTGCCTTCACCTCCTTCCGGTCGGGAGGCCACACGCGCGTCGGGTCGTCCTCCGGATCGCCGCGCTGGCCGATCGCGATCCACATGTCCCAGAGCACCGGCGCGCGCGCGGTGCGCTCGATGAGCTCCTTCTCGAGAAAGCTCGACGGCTTCGACGTCAGCTCCTCGTCGGAGAGCCGTTGCTCGCCGCCGTGGGGCGTGAACCGCCAGCGAACCAGGGTGGTCTTGCCGTCCTTGGCGATGAGCTTGAAGGTGTGGATGCCGTAGTACGACTCGGTGGCGTAACTCGCGGGTGGATTGTGCTGGGCGAGGAACGCGCCTTGCCCGGCGCTGTCGGGGTGGCTCGCCGCGAACGCCGCGAGGGCCTGGGGATCGGGCTTGCCCGTGGCCGGGTTCGGCTTGAGCGCGAGCATCTTGTCGAGGAAGGTCCGCGGCGTCGCGGCGAAGAACATCGGTGTGTTGATCATCGTCATGTGCTGCAGGCTCCCGTGGGGCAGCCTGAATTCGAGACCGAGGCCGCGCGGGCTCCTGTCGGTGTCGGCGGCGTTCGGATCCCCGCCCGCCAGTGAGAAGCGCGCCACGACGGTGACTTTGCGTCCTGAAAAGAGGGACGACCGAGAATAGGCCGACGCGGAGGGCGCGCCCACGAACGAGCCCTCCGCGCAGGTTCCCTTCGCGTGGTTGCGGCGCTGGCCCGCATGGATGCCATAGGCGCCTTCGAGCGCGGCCTGGACCTGCTCGACGGTCGTGTCGCCGACCTCCACTCCAGCCGGCCTGCCGGCGACCCTTCTGGACCCTTCGGATGTGCGTCTTGTGAACCACCGTCCGTTGCGCGGGTCACCTTAGAGCCAAGGCTCTCTCTCAACAGAAGGGAATCCATGAAACCTCGC
>Ga0265338_10005350_pt1 | contig 16787 bp, 19 predicted proteins | sample 42126metaG_FD_193579 | JGI IMG/M metagenome (GOLD analysis project Ga0265338, IMG submission 193579) | Rhizosphere microbial communities from Carex aquatilis grown in University of Washington, Seatle, WA, United States - 4-21-26 metaG | ecosystem: Host-associated > Plants > Roots > Rhizosphere... | reverse complement strand
TGCTGGGCGACGCTGCCCGGCAGCAACGACCCGCCGTGGGGGAAAGCCGAGGCGCTCGGCGCGGCGGTCACGCTTGCCGCGTGGCAGCGGGCCCGGTCGGTGCGCCGGGTGATCCCGGTGGTCAACGGGGTGACCTACCCGCCGGCGACCGTTCAGGGCGTCTACCTGGCCACCACGTTCAGGCGGTTGTACGACGACGCGGCGGACTACGCGCGGATCACGGCGAACCTGGCCCTGTCGTGGGTCAGCGCCACGGTGTTTATCCCCTGACCTGGAAGGGCGGCCCAGCATGGCGCATGTCGACGTCCGCCTCACCATGAACCCCGGCCTGCCGGTGCGGATGCAGAAGGGCAACGTTCCGGAGCTCGCCTACCAGGGGCTGCTCGTCACCGGCCCGGTGCCCGCCGACGACACGCCACCGGGGCCGGCCGCGAGGCGGCGCAGGCCCCGCCGTTCCACCCCTGGCGGCGACGCCGCCTCAACCGATCGGAGCACCCGATGACCAACCTGCCGCTTACCGCCACGCCGCAGCCCGGCGCCGGCTCCGACGCGCCGCTGAACCTGACGGTGCTGCTCGCCGCGGGCGCGCTCGGCTCCGCGACGGGCGTCCAGTTCCGCAACAGCAACCGCGAGGTGCTGTACGTCCAGCAGAGCGCGACCCCCTCGACGATCGTCGTCACGATCGGCACCGAGGTTGAGGACGAGCCGGTCCAGTCCAAGACCTACGCGGGCATCGCCTCGGCGCTGCAGGTGCTCGGCCCGTTCGATACCGACTTCGACGTCCAGCCCGGCGACCTGATCGTGGTCACGTTCGGCACCCCGGCCGACGTGACCGCGGTCGCGCTGGTCGCGAACACCGGCGCGTACTGACCCGCACGCCCCCTCCGCCCTTACCGGCTCAAGTCCGGTCGCCCGCCGCCGAGCGGGCCTTTTTTATGCCCCGACGCGCCCCGGCCGGGCGCGCAAACACGGAGGTGACCCCCCTTGGGCGTCAACACGAGAAACCTGGTGCTCGGCCCGGCCCGAATCTACTGGGCGGGCGCGGGCACGGTCGAGCCCGCCGACCTGAGCGTCACCAACGACGGGTGGCTCACCCCGCCGCCCGACCCATGGCGTGACCTGGGCGGCACCGACGGTGGTGTCAACCTCGAAGTCGACACCACCTACACCGCGCTGGTCGTTGACCAGGTGCCGATGGACGTCGGCGCCCGGCTGACGGAGATCAAGTTCGCCGTCACCGCGGGCCTCGCCGAGATCAGCGACGACAACATCGACGCCTCGCTGAACAAGATCGCCGAGCGCGGCGGCGGCGACGGCTACGTGACCATGGACATCCCCGTCGGGTCCGCGGCCACCCAGCCCGACTACGCCGCGCTGTGCGTCGACGGGTGGGGCCCGCTGACGGAGACCGGGGCGCCGACGCTTCGCCGGGCCATCATCCGCAAGGTGCTGAGCACCGCGAAGGTGCAGCTCACGGCCGACCGCAAGACGCAGCAGAAGATCGACACGACGTGGGGGGCCTACTGGGTCGGCCCCGGGGTCGCGCCGGTCCGCCTCATCACGGCCATCGCCTGACCGCTGGCCACCCCTCCCGTTTCCCCTCATGTGAAGGAATCGCTGCACCATGGCTGCTAGCGCCACGCGCCCCCGCAAGCCCGCCCGCCCGAGGCCGCCCGCCCGGGTGCTGCCGCCGGTCGACGACGAAGAGGTCATCGCCCTCGACGAGGACGGCGACGACGAGCCGGAGCCGGCCCGGGTGCCGGTCTTCTCGATCGGCGAGCAGCTCCACACGATGATCGCGGACCCGCCGCCGTCGCTCGCCCTGTCCGCCCTGGAACTGGCCGAGCGGCGCGGCGGCACCCCGCAGGCGATCGCCCTCGCTGACGTGTTCATCATGCGGGCCATGCTCGGCGAGCCGTCCTACCGGGCACTGCTGGCCAGCAGGAAGATGACCCGCACGCAGTACCTCAAGATCGTCGCCAAGGTGATGAAGAAGGCGATGGGCGCGCTCGAGGACGGGGACGGCAGCCCAAACCGCTGAGGCAGCGCATCGCCCAGATGATGTGGCTGCCGGCCCACCGGCGCGACGTCGAGTCGGACCTGTCGGCCTTCCACCAGGTGACTGACATCGACGAGCTGCCCGCGGCCCGCTTCTACGCGCTCGCGTGGCGGACGCCGCACTACCGGGGCGTCATGCGGGAGCGGGTGCTGGCCTACCAGTACGCCCAGGAGCAGGCCGGGGGCGGCGACCTCGCCGCGACCCCCCCGGGCAGCCGCGCCCAGCCCCGGCGGGCCGCCGCCCGGGCGGTGGCCCCGGTCACCAAGGCCGACGCCGGCGACCCGGTGATGTCGAAGCTGTTCGATTTCGAGACGGTGAAGCTCACCAGGCCAGAGGGGTGATCCCCGATGGCCGACGGCTTCGAGATCGGCGCCGCCTACATCCGCATCAGCCCCGACGACGAGGGGTTCGAGGAACGGCTGCGCTCCCAGGTTGAGCAGGCCGCGGCCGGGGCTGAGGCACGGGTCCCGCTCCGCGCCGATGACGCCGAGCTCGACGCCGCGGTCGGCGCGGCCCGCGCCCGCCTCGACGAGCTGGGCGAGACCGAGGCGACAGCCCGGCTCCGCCTCGACGCCGGCGACCTCGACGCCACGGCGGACGACGCCACGGCCCGCCTGCGGCGGTTCGACGGGGAAGAGGCGACGGCCCGGCTCGGCCTGGACGCCGAGGAGGTCACCGCCGGGGCGGACGACGCGACCGCCCGCCTAGACAAGTTCGACGGCAGGGAGGGCGTCGCCCGGCTCGGCCTGGACCCGGCCGAGTTCGACGCGGGGATGGACGCGGCCGAGGCACGGCTGGCGGCGTTCAAGGCGGACGCCGCGAGCGTGCGGCTCGGCGGCGGGGGCGGCATCGGCGGCGGGGGTGGTGCGGACGGCGGCGGTGAGGGATCGCTGATCGGGGCGGCGACGCTGCTCGGCGGGGCGGCCCTGCCCGGCCTGGCCGGGGCAGGGATGGGGCTCGGGCTGCTCGCCGGGACGGGCGCTCTGGCGTTCGGCGGGGTCGCGCAGGCGCTCTCTTCCGCGCACCAGGCCAGCCAGAACACCGGCACGACCCCGCAGCAGACAGCGGCGCAGAACTTCGCGAACCAGGTGCAGCTCAGCCAGGCGCAGCAGTCGGTCACGTCGGCCCGCCAGCAGGCCGCCCAGAACGCGGTCACGAGCAGCGCCTCGGTCGAGCAAGCGGACATGAACCTCGCCGAGACCGAGCGGAACACGGCCGCGTCCCGGGTCCAGGCGCTTGAGCAGGTGCAGCAGGCGCAGCAGTCGGTCGCGTCGGCGACCTACAACCTGAGCCAGGCGAACTACCAGCTCAACCAGGCCTACGAGCAGGCCCGCGAGCAGCTCGCCCAGTACAACGACCAGCTCGCCGACGCGAAGCTGTCGGTCACGCAGGCGCAGCTCGCGGTGCAGCAGGCCGAGCTGCAGCAGCGGGAAGTCAACCAGAACGCCTACACGACCGACCTGGACCGGCAGCAGGCAGCGCTCGCGGTAGCCCAGGCCAAGCAGCAGGTCACCGACGCGACCGACCGGGAAAGCAACGCCCAGTACGCCGCCAACCAGGCCAACGCCGCCGGGGTCAACGGCTCCCAGACGGTCATCGCGGCCAAGCAGGCGCAGCAGTCCGCCCAGCAGGGCCTGACCAGTGCCCAGCAGGCCTACGCCGACGCGCAGACCAGCCTCACCAACACCGAGCTGGACAACGCGACCCAGCTCAGGGAAGCGCAGATGCAGGCCGCGTCGGCGCGTGAACAGGCCGCCTACCAGCAGCGGCAGGACGCCCAGGCGGTCGCCGCCGCCGAGAAGAACGTCACCGACACCATCAGGGAGCAGCAGCTCCAGATTGCGGCCGCGGCGTCGACGAGCAACAGCGCCGCCAGCCAGTTCGCCGCGCAGATGGCCAAGCTCACGCCGGCCGGGCGCGCGTTCGTCGACCAGGTGCTCGGGCTACGCGGCGCGTTCAGCGGGCTAGAGGCCGCGGCGGAGAACGCGGTCCTGCCCGGGGTCTCGACCTGGCTCCACGGCATCGCTGACCTGGCCCCCGAGGTCAAGTCGGCGGTGTCCGGGATCGGCGGTGCCCTCGGTCAGATGGCCGGCCAGATCGGACGGCAGCTTGACTCTCCCGAGGCGGCGAACGTGCTCGCCGGGCTGGTCCGCAACGGCGAGGAGTTCATCACCACGGTCCTGCCGCCGTTCGGCCGGTTCTTCGCCCAGCTCCTCCTGCTCGGGTCACGGAACGGGGCGGTGACCGGGCTCGCGGACGCCCTGGCCGGGATCGGCGACGGCCTGTCGTCGCTGGTCTCCGGGCTCACCCCCTACATCCCTGATTTTGACCAGATTTTCGAGGTCGTCGCTAAGGTCGCGAAGATCCTGGGGCCGTCCCTGGCCAACGACATCGGGGCGGTCGCCTCGGCGTTCTCCCCGATCGCGGCGTTCCTCAACTCACCGCTCGGCGCCCCCTTCCTCACGGCGTTCTCACAGGTCACCGCCGCCCTGCTCTCCGTCAAGGGGCTCGCGAAGCTGCTACCGGGCCAGCTCGGCGAGTACTTCGGGGCGATCCCGGGGAAAGTCGCCGAGCTGGTCATCGGGCCGGTCAAGGGGATGCTCCCCGGGCTCGAAGGCGGGTTCGGTGCCGCGTTCGAGTCGATGAGCGGGTCGGCGCTCACGTTCGTGACCGGGCTCGGCGCGCGGCTCGGCGAGGCGACCGCCCGGACCTGGGCGTGGCTCGCGCAGAACACGGTCGCGGCCGGCGCCTACATCGCCGAGAACATGGCGGAGGCCGCCAGCGCGACGGCGGCGTTCATCGCGGAGAACCTGGCCACCCTCGGCCTGGTCGCGGTAATCGGCCTGGTAATCGCTGGGATCGTGCTGCTCGCGACGCACTGGAAAACCGCCTGGCACGACATCGAGACGGTCGCGCTGGCCGCCTACCACGACGCGATCGAGCCCGCGCTGCACGGCATCGCCGAGGCCGGCCTGTGGCTGTGGCACGACGTGTTCGAGCCGGTGTGGCGGGGGATCGAGGCCGGCTGGACGCGGGAGGCCGCGTTCTTCCGCAAGGTCTGGTCGGACATCAAGCAGGCCTTCACCGACCCGGTCAACTTCCTCATCTCGACCGTCTACGACAAGGGGATCGCCCGGTTCTGGAATGACGTGGTGGGGGCCGTCGGCCTGAGCGCGCTCAAGCTGCCGGTGATCCCGGCGCTGGCCGGCGGCGGCATCATCCCGGGCACCGACCACGGCCGTGATGAGGTCATGATCGCGGCCCGCCCGCAGGAAGGCGTGCTCGTGCCCGGCGCCGTACGGGCGATCGGCGGCCCCCGGGCCGTCTACGCGCTGAACGCGGTGCACGGCGGGAAGGGCAGCGCCGACGGCCGCTCCTACGCGGGCGGGGGGATCGTCGGGACAATCGGGTCGCTGCTGTCCGGCGGGCTCGACGTCGCGAAAGCGGTCACCGCGCTAGCGACGGGGAACACCGAGGCGTTCACCAACGCGCTGGCCCCGCTGATGGGGACGAGCGCGGCCGGGTCGCTCGGGCAGGTCATGCTCGGCCTGCCCAGGACCGCCGTCACCGACGCGGCGAAGAAGGTCGAGAGCCTGCTCGGCGGCGGGTCCGGCCAGGTCGGGGCCGGTCAGGTCACGTCGCAGGTCGCCGCCTGGTACGCGGCGGCCGTCAAGGCGGCCGGGGTGCCCGCGACGTGGATTCCCGGGCTGGAGCAGATCGGGTCGCACGAGTCCGGGTTCAACGCGCAGGCGGTCAACCGGACGGCCGCCGGGGTCGCGGCCGGGCTGCCCGAGGGCGTCATGCAGACGATCATGCCGACGTTCCTCGCCTACCACGCAGCAGGAACAAGCTCCAACATTTTCGATCCTGTTGCGAACATCGCGGCGGCCGCCCGGTACATCCAGGCTGAGTACGGCGACCCGGCCAACACCCCGGGCCTGCGGGCCGTCGCGCAGGGCCAGCCCTACAGCGGCTACGACTCGGGCGGCTGGCTGCCGCCCGGGATGACCGCCGCCGTCAACCTCACGGGGAAACCGGAAGCGGTCCTCACCCCCGCCCAGTCCGCGGCACTGCAGCAGCTCGCCACGGGCGGCGGGGCCCGCCCCCCGGCGCAGGTGACCGTGAACTTCTACGGCACCCAGCTCCCCAGCGCCGAGCAGATGGCAGAGATCGAACGGCGGCTCTCGCTGGCCGTCGGCTAACCCGCGCCCCGCCACCCGGCCACCAACCCCCTCAGCAAGCAGGGTGAGGCGGTGACCGGGTGACGGTGCAGGCGACCGCCGGGCTCGCGGCGATGCTGACGGCGGGCTTCACCCCCGCCGGGCTGCTGGCCGACGCCGACGAGGTGCAGCTCGACATCACCTACGGGGCCCCCTACCAGGCCACGGGGGACTACGCGGGGCCGTTCACCTGGGCCGGGGCGACTGCTCCCGCCCCGGCCCAGGTGTGGCGGGCCGGCACCGGCCAGTACGGGTTCTCCTGGCAGGTTCCCGCGGGCGCCGCCGCCGGCGTTTACGTGGCCACGTGGACGTTCACCCTCGAAGGGGCCGAGTACGAGGGCACCGAGAACATCTGGGTGGCCGGCGGCACGCTGCCGCTGGTCCCGGCCGGCGACACCGGTTACTGGACGGGCGGCCTCACCGGTCCGGTCACCGGCGCGGGCATCGAGTTCGGGCAGGTCGACTCCACCGGGACGGCGTGGCTGTGGCAGTCGATCAGCGGGTGGGACTCCCCGCCGGTGCAGGGGGCCGGGGTCATCCCCCGGGCGGGCGACCACGGCGCGTGGGCCAGCCCGCAGTGGTTCGCGGCCCGCACGCTGACCCTGAACTGCACCGCGTCCGCCCAGTCGCAGGCGCTCCGCGACGTCGCCCGCGCCACGCTGCAGGCCGCGGTCCCGGTCGGTGACGCCGGCCAGCTCACCGTGCTCCGGTACGACGAGCCGGTCCCCAAGCAGGCCCTCGTGCGACGGTCCGGGTCGGTCACCGAGAAGTACCCGACGCTCGCCGACGTCACCTTCCAGGTCGGCCTGGTCGCCCCCGACCCGCGCAAGTACGGGACGACCCGGAAAACACTGGTGATCAACCCGGTCCCGTCGGGCGGCGGCGGCAGCTTCACCGTCCCGTTCACGGTCCCGTTCTCCCTCGCCGCCTCACCGCCCCCGGCGTCAGCCGCCGCGGTGAACGCCGGGAACTTCGGCAGCCCGCCGCTCGCGGTGATCACCGGCCCGGTCACCGGCCCGACGCTGGCCAACCTGACCACCGGGCAGACGGTCTCCTGGTCTCAGATCAGCCTCGCCGCCGGGCAGGCGATGACGGTCGACTTCCTCGACCGGCAGGCCTGGATCAGCGCCCCGAACACGCCGGGGCTGCCCGGCCAGTCCCTCGGCGGCGGCTCCTACGCCCCGGCCGACATCAGCTCGGCCTGGTGGGTGCTGCAGCCCGGCAGTAACGCCGTCCAGGTCGGCGGCGGCGCCGGCGCCGGCGCGGCGTGCCAGCTCTACTTCTACGACGCATGGATCTGAGGAGGCGCCCGTGGCCTCGTCCATTCCCACGTCGCTGCCGTGGGCGCTGACCGGCTGCACCTATGACGGCAGCAGCGGGAGCGACCTCCGGAACTCCACCGTCGCCACCACGTTCTACGACCCCGGGCCCTCGGGCACCGGCGGCACGATCGCCCTGGCGGGCGGCGTGCTCGGCGGGGCGGGGCTGCTGGTCCGGTCCGCTACCGGGATGGCGGTCACGGTCGATCCCGGGCACTTCGTCGTGCCCAACACGGCGATCCCGGTCGCGGGCGGCTACGCGGCGACCCTGCCCGCGCAGGGCACCCTGACCGTCGAGACGGCCGACCCGAGCAACCCCAGGTACGACATCGTGTGCGCCGGGGCGACCGACAACGGCGACAGCAGCTCGTCGGGCTGGGTACAGATCATCGCCGGGAACCCGGCCGCGTCCCCGCTGCCGCCAGCCGCCCCGCCGAACTCGATCACGCTCGCCCAGATCCTGATCCCGGCCGGGTCAACGTCGGTGACCTCGGGGAACATCACCGGCCTGCGGACGTTCACGACCGCGGTCGGCGGCATCCCCGTCGCGCCGAAGGGGTCACTGCTCGGGTACGTCGGGCAGCTCGCCTACGACCCGGCCAGCTCGTCGTTCTACCACAACGAGAACGCCGGGAACACGCCTCTGGCGGTTCAGGCAAGGACGCTGCCGTTCGCGCCCGTAATGGCCGTCCTGACCGGCGGCGCGTTCACGCTCAGCCCGGCGCCCGCCCAGGTTCCCGGGCTGTCGGCCGTCATCACGACCGACGGGCGGACCGACCTCAAGCTGACCTACCACGTCGCCGGGTTCACCGCCCCGTCATCGGCGGTCACCTACGCCGGGCTCGCGGTCTACGTCGACGGGGTCCTGGTCGACCAGACCATCAGCCCCGCCCTGAGCACGGTCAACGCCCAGGGCGGCCTCACCGGCACCGGCTACACCAGCTCGCTGCTCGGCAACACCCCAGCGGCCGGGTCGCACACCGTCACGGTGCAGGCCTGGTCATCGAGCGGGGCACCGCAGATCCACGCGTTCGCCGGGGTGCCGGCGTCGGCGTGGCTCCGGGTCGAGCCGGTCGGCCTGTGAGCACGTGGACCTACTGCGCGACCGACCTCCTCACCGGCCAGGTCCTCGCCGACACGCTCCCCTTGTCCGTGCAGTCGTTCAGCAAGAACCTCAACGGGTCCGGGACGCTGACCGGGAGCCTCCTCCTCAAAGCCGACTACCGCAGCAACCTGCCGTTCATACGTGCGCTGGACTGCCGGCGGGCGGTGCTGTGGGCCCTCGCGGACGGCTACCCCGTCTGGGCGGGCATCCAGTGGGACTGGCCGGACATGTCACGTTCCTCGGGGAGCCTGCCGATCTCCGCGCAGACGATCGACAGCCTCTGGGGAAAGAGGCTGATCACCGACACGCTGCAGTACCAGGGCGTAGAGCTTTACTCGGCGTTCACCGACCTGCTCAACTACGGGCTGACCAAGCACAGCCCCTACATCACCAGCGACTCCCCGGCCGCGACGCGCAACCCCGCCTACCTGGCCATGGTCGCCACCCAGGGGCGGGTCGCGCGCCTGGTCCTGCCAACACCGGGTAACAGCGGCCAGAGCTGGACCGCCGGGTACGCCTACTCGGACCTGGCCGCGGTGTCCTCGGCGTGGAACGACATGTGCGCCAGCGGGAACCTTGAGTTCTACTTCGATCCCGGCCTCGGCCCGGACGGCAAGACCCTGTGCATCTACCTGCGGCTCGGGTACATCGCGCTCGGCCGGCCGCTCACCGACTCAGGGCTGACGCTGACCTTCCCGGGCAACTGCACCGACTACGGGTACACGGTGACCGGCAGCCAGTCGAGCAACATGATCTGGGCGACGGCCCCGCCTAACGGGTCCACTGAGAACTGGATGTCGGCCTACCCGCACGGCGCCGACCTCAGTGACCTGGCGTCCTACCCGCTGCTTGAGTCCACCTCCACGTGGCAGGGCAGCACGGTCACCGAGCAGGCGCAGGTCGACTCCTACGCCGACGGGCAGGTCGCGCTGACCACCGCCGGGATGACCACCCCGGTGGTCAACGTCGGGGGCGGCGGCTGGCCGTCGGCGAAGGACATCCAGCCGGGCGACGCCGCCTACCTGGTGCTGACCAGCCAGCTCCACCCGCCGGGCCCGGCCGGCGAACCAGGGCTTGAGCAGGAGGTCCGGGTCACCGGCATCACGGTCTACCCGTCCGGCGGCAGCCAGAGCGAGTACTACCAGCTCACCACGAGCGCGGTCACCGCGGCCGCATAGGGGGCGCGGTGACCCTGTACCCGCCCAAGCTCGGCCACGACCGGATCGCCCGGACGCTCGCGGGCATCCAGCAGCGCATCGCGAGGCTGGAAACGCGGACCTCGGGCATCGACTCCGGTTTCCCCCTCGCGGTCCTGCCCGGCGTGATCGTCAGCACCTACACCACCGGCGAACCGCAGGTGTTCGTCAACGGGTCGGCCACGCCGAGCGGCCCCTACCAGGTTCTCGCCAGCTACACGCCGGCCGCAGGCGACCAGGTGATCCTCGCGCCAGTCGGCCCCAGTAAGGCCTACGTGGTGCTCGGCAAGCTCACCTGACCCGCCGCCTCCTCCCCTTTTTTCCTCGAGCACGCCCCGCGTGCTCCCGCGCCCAGCCCCCGGAGGCTCCCCTTGCCCCAACCGGAAAGCGGCCACCCGCCGACGCTGCCCGCCCTGCCCGCCGTGCCGAGGCCCGAACGGGGCCCGGTTTGGCCGGCGGTCATCCTCATCGCGGGGCTGCTCCTGTACGCGGCGCTGACGGTCGTCTACGTGTCCTGGTCGGTCGGCCAGGCGCAGCACCGCTGGTGCTCCACGGTCGGCCTGCTGGTCGCCGCGCCGGCCCCGCCGCAGCCCCCGAAAGGGCAGCCGCCGTCCCCGGCCCGCGCCTACGAGCAGCGGCTAGCGGCCGACTTCCGCGCGCTGAAGGGGGCACTCGGATGCTGAGCCTGCTCCTGACCGACGCAGCCCAGGCGACCGGCTCCGGGGCGAACATCGAGATCGTCTACTACGTCATCGCCTCAGTCATCGCGATCGGCGGCGTCGCGATAGGCGGCGCCCGGGTCATGATGTGGCTGCGCGGCCGGTGGACGCGTGAGGGCGAGCAGCGGGCCGCGGCGACCGCCGTCATCGAGGAGAACACGAAGGCGGCCCAGGCCAACACCGTCGCGATCGGTGACCTGTCGGGCAAGCTCGACCGCTTCGCCGACAACGTGCACGCCGACCTCGCCACCGTCCACGCCGAGCTCAACGGGCACGGGCAGCGGATCCACCGCCTCGAAGTCCACCAGGGCATCACCGCCCACGCCCTGGACGGGGGCAACTGATGGCGCTCACCAGCCTCGCCCCGCTCCACGGGCGGAAGGGCAGCCCGTTCCCGCCCGGCTACCCGGCCGACGTGCTGACGTTCTGGTCGCCGGTCGACGACGTGCACGGCGTGCTCCTCGACCTGACCACCAGCGCCGAGAAGTCGCTGGTCGTCGCCATGTACGGGTTCGACGACGACGAGCTGGCGCAGGCGCTGCACGCGAAGCTCGATGACCTGGGCTGCTACGTGAGCCTGACCCTGGACTCCACGCAGGCGGCCGGCCGGCACGAGCGGGCGCTGCTCGCCAAGATGGCCTACCCGTCGAACTCGGTCGCGGCCGGCAGGTCCGAGCACGGCGCGATCATGCACATGAAGATGCTGGTCGTCGACGGGCTCGACGTCGCGGGCGGCTCAACGAACTGGTCAGCCAGCGGCGAGACGCAGCAGGACAACCAGCTCACCGTGATCCGCGACCCGCTGGTCGCCGCCGAGACGCGCGCCCGGATCGACATGATCCACGAGCACATGCTGACCGCCGCGGCCGGCCGCCGGTGACGGGCAAGCGCGCGGGCGCGGCCCTGCGGGGCCAGGCGGTGTTCGGGGTGAGCGACGGGCTGATGTCCATCCTCGGGGTCGTGCTGTTCATCGCCGCGCGGTCCCCGGCCCTGGTGTTCCCGGCCGCTCTGATGGGCGGCGTGTCGGCCGCCTACAGCATGGGCGCGGGGGAGTTCCTGGGCGAGGACGACAGCCCCGGGTGGGCGGCCAGCCTGGTCATGGGCGCGGCGACGTTCGCCGGGACGGTGCTGCCCGCCGTCCCGTACCTGTGGTGCGCCGGGTGGGCGGCCCTCGCCCAGTCCTGCGCGGTGTGCCTGCTGGTGGCGCTGCTCGTCGGGCACCTGCGGTCCTGGCGGCCGCACCGCTACGCCGAGACAACCCTGGTGATCGCCCTCGGGGTCATCCTCACCTTCGCGTGCTCGCTGCTGACGGGAGGTGCACCGTGAGGCACAGGCACCCGGCGAACGTCACCCTGGTCGACCAGCGCGACCTCGGGCAGCGGGCGGCGGACGCGGTGGCAGGGGCGATCGGCTCGTGGCGGTTCATCTGCATCCAGACGACCGTGATCGTCATCTGGATCACGCTCAACGTCACCGCGCTGGCCGCCCACTGGGACGCCTACCCGTTCATCCTCCTCAACCTGGCTTTCTCCACCCAGGCCGCCTACGCGGCGCCGCTGCTGCAGCTCAGCCAGAACCGGCAGTCCGAGCACGACAGGCAGCGCGCCGAGGCGGACTACGCCACCGACGCCCAGGCCCTGACCGCCGCCAAGGCGAGCCTCGTAGTCGCCGAGCAGGTGCACGCGCTGCTGGTCCGCCAGGTCATCCCCGCACTAAACCCGGCCGCCCCGGCCGCCGGACCGTCCCAGCAGACCGCGCCCCTCGAGGACGCGCAAACAGAAGAGGGAGGCCCGGCCGATGAGTAGCGCGCAGGGCATCGACGTCTCAAGCTTCCAGTCGACGCTGACCCCCGCCGAACTGGCCGGGTACGCGTTCGCGTTCGCGAAGGCCACCGAGGGAAGCGGCGGGACCGACGCCCGGTTCACCGGGAACTGGGCGGCGATCAAGGCCGCGGGCATCCACCGCGGTGCCTACCACGAGATGTGGCCGGGCTCGCAGGCCTCCCCGGCGGCGCAGGCCGCGCACTTCCTCGCCACGGCCAAGGCCGCCGGGCTGGCCCCCGGCGACATGCTCGCCGTGGTGGTGTCCGATTACACCGTCACCGACGCGCAGGCCAACGCGATGCTCGACGCGGTGAAGGCCGGGACAGGCGGGAAGAACCCGGTCCTCGTCTACACCGACCTCGACGTGTGCGCCACCCTCAAAAGCTGCACCGGCTACGACCTGTGGATCGCCTGGCCATCGGGCAGCGCCCCCCAGTCAGTCGCCCCGTTCAAGACGTGGCGGCTGTGGCAGTGGGGCGAGACGACCCTCGACAAGGACGCCTACAACGGCACCGCCGCCCAGATGAACGCCTGGATCGCGTCCTACGCCGCCCCGCTGGCCCCGCCCGCGAACTGGACCTACGGGCCGCCGCAGCACCTGGCGGTAACCGGCGGGCACACGAGCGCCAAGTTCACCTGGTCGGCCCCGGCCGGGGCACCGCAGCCCCCGGACTCCTACCTGGTCTCGGTCTACGATTCAGCCGGCCACCTCGTCCCGAGCTACCCGCGCGCCGTGCCGGCCAGCCCCTACCAGGGCGGGTCGCTCAAGCAGGGCGAGAGCTACACCGTGCACGTCGCCGCCCAGGGCCCGGGCGTAACCCGGGTCAAGGCCGGGGTATACGCGAGCGCCGCGTTCCAGACCGGCTGAACAGCCAGCCCCTCGCCATCTAGGCCACCGCCCGCGGGCCGACCCTTCCCGCCATCTTGGCCTGGCCGCGCGCCGGCCCGTTCCTTACCGGGGGTGACACGCGTGCTGAACTTCATCACGCTCATCTGCGACCTGTTCGACGCCCAGGGCTCCCCGGTCGCCGGGGGAAAGGCGACGTTCACCCCGTCGGCCCCGCTGGCCGACATCGCCAGCCAGATGATCATCACGGCGCAGCCGTTCACCGTGCCGTTCGCCGGGATCGTTTCCCCGCAGGTCTCGCTCCTGGCCACCGACAGCGGCGACACCCAGCCGTGGGACTGGACGTGGCGGGCCGACTTCACTGTCAAGGGCGGCCCGGCCCCGTTCGACTTCGTGCTCCCCGCCGGGCCGGCCACGTTCACCGCCCAGGCCGGCTCGGCGACCCTCACCTGGACGCCGGGCGGCGCGCTGATGATGATCCCGGTCGGCACGGGCGTCCGCCTGTCGGGCCCGGACCTCCCGCCCGGGTTCAGCGAGGGGATCACGTACTTCGTCACCGCCTCGTCGGGGCTGGAAGTCGAGCTGGCCACCTCACCCGGAGGCACGTCCCTGGTCGCGGTCTCGGCGGGGTCCGGTGAGCTGACGGTCGTCCAGGTCAACCTCTCGTCGATCGCGTCGGTCGAGCGGGCCGGCTACGCCCGGCCGGTCCGGTACCTGACGTTCCCCGCCGGCACCCCGGCCGCGGGCGACGTGGTCACGGCGACCGGCCCCGGCTCCTGGCAGTGGTCCCCGGCGGGCGGCGGCGGTGGCGGCGGGGTGCAGCTCGGCGGTGACCTTGGCGGCACCCTCGCCGACCCGCTCGTCGAGAAGATCCAGGGGACGCCGGTCGGTGCGCCGAGCGGCAGCCCCACCCAGTACCTCGACGGCACCGGCAACTGGTCAACCCCGGCCGGGACCGGCGGCGCCCTGTCCAACCCGATGAGCGCCCCCGGCGACACCCTCTACGGCGGGACGGCCGGCTCGCCGCAGCGGCTCGCGGGGAACACCAGCACGGCCAAGAAGTTCCTCGCCCAGACCGGGACGGGCACGGCGGCGGGCGCACCGGAGTGGGACGCGATCGGGTCCGCTGACCTGCCGGCCGCGACGACCAGCGCGCCCGGGGCGATCCAGCTCGGCGGCGGCACCACCAGCTTCCTGCGCGGCGACGGCACGTGGGCGGCCCCGCCCACGGGCGGTGGCGGCGGCGCGGTGGCCAGCGTGTTCGGCCGCACGGGTGCCGTCGGTGCCCAAGCGGGCGACTACGCCGCCGCGCAGGTCACGGGCGCGGTCCAGGTCGGCGGTGACCTCGGCGGGACCCCTGCGGCCCCCACGGTCGCGAAGATCCAGGGGCTCGCGGTCAGCCCGCCCAGCGGCGGCAGCACCCGGTTCCTGAACGCGGCGGGCGGCTGGACGGCCCCGGCTGGCGGCGGCGGCAGCGGCGCGGTCCCGGGGATGAACGTCATCTGGATGGACAGCGTGGGCGCCGACAACACCGGCGGCACGAGCGTCACCAGCCTGTTCGACACGCAGCTCGCCGGCCAGGCCGGGAAGCCGTGCCTGTTCGTGTTCGGGGTCGGCACCTACAAGTGGGGCACGGCCCCGAGCAACCTCGGGCCGGGCCAGTCGGTGTGCGGGCTGGGGAAGAACGTCACCAGCTTCACCTGGTCCGGGGCCGGCCCGCTGTTCACCGCCACCGAGGCAGCAGTAAGCGGCACGTGGAACGGGTCGGACAACGCGGGGGAGTTCCGCGGGTTCAGCCTCGTCGGCCCGTTCTCGACCACGAACACGGCCGGGATCAAGTACGGGGCGCTGCAGGGCATCCGGATCGACGACGTGGGTTTCTTCGGCCTCGACGGCTCCTGCGTGATCGGCTACCAGGTCACGGCCGGAGTCGACTGGGCCGAGGAAGCCATACTCACCCGCCTGGACATCAGCGGGTGCGGCGCCACGTCGAAGAAGATTTTCGATTTCAGCACCACGAGCTTCGATTATTCGTCCATCGATGCCGTCGTGGTCGTGGAAGCGAACATCGACATCCTGGCGCTGACGGGCGGCGCGCTGATGCAGGGCCTCGAACTGGGGCTGCGGGGCAACGTCCACGGCGGCGCGACCAACACCGGGGCGATCTGTCGCTGGACCGGGGCAGCCCGTCGAGCGCGAGCCTGGTCGGCGCAGCCACGTTCCGGGTCAGCATGGAAGGCGACGACGCCTCGGCGGGCGGCAGCGGCACGGTGGGCCACTACCTGCTGTGGATGGGCTCGACGAGCGCCGCCAGCCAGTTCAGCGCGGGCGGCGTGTTCAACATCTACAACGCCGGCGCTGCGACCCAGGGCGTCAGCAACCCGAACTTCGTGCCGGTCTCCTTCACCGGAGTCATGAGCGGGATGCTGCAAGGCGAGGCAGGGGTCGCCTACGGCGGCCAGGCCCTGACCGCGACGGCGATGGGCTTCGGCGGCCTGTTCTCGAACACGCTGTTCACCGAGTTCGCGGACGTCATGGCCTTCCAGCTCGCTTCCGGTGCGAACGCCATCTCGATCGACCAGGCCAGCCAGTACGTGCGGCGGCTCACGCTGCTGATCAAGCAGCCCGCCTCCGGCAGCGCCGGCACGATCACCTGGCCGCCCAGCTTCGTGTTCCCGGGCGGCACCAAGCCGGCGCTCTCCGGCACCGCCAGCTTCATCGACCGGGTCGACGCGATCTGGGACCCGGTGACCGCGAAGTACTACGCCAACCTCGTCGGCACCCACTATGCGTAACCCGCAGGACAAGGAGCAGGCATGACGATCAGCGTCACGCTCACGGTCACCCCCAGCGCCCCCGCCCCCGGCGCGGTCGTCACCGCCACCTACGCGGTAACGGGCAACAACCCGGGGGCCGGGCAGACGATCGGGTTCAGCGGCAGCGTGACGCTCGGCGGCGTCACCTACCCGGGGTCGACGGGCGCGCTCAGCCTCCCGGGCACCCCGGCGGCCGCGGTCAGCTACGCGACCCCCGCCTGCCCGGGCCTCACCTTCCAGAACACGGCCGGCAACCCGGCCGTGTTCACGGCGACGGTGCCCGCCACCGGCCTCACCGCCGGCCCGGCGAACGTATCGGGGTCCGCCTCGGTCGGCGGGACGCAGTACCCCGCCAGCGCGACCATCACCCTGCCGGCCGGCAGCGGCCCGTCCTGCTACTTCGGGGTCTGGGACCAGGGCAGCGCCTACCCGGGCACGTCGTGGGCCGGGGTCCAGAAGTTCAGCGCCGCCCCGGTCAGGTCCGCGACGTACTACCTCGCCTAGCTGGGACCGTTCCCGGCAGCGCTGAACACCCTGTGCGCGCAGAACAACGCCCGGCTCTACCTGAACCTGGAACCGTGGAACACCTGGGGCGGCGGCCCTAACCCGACCATCGCCGACATCGCGGCGGGCAAGTACGACAGCTACCTGACGCAGCTCGGGCAGGCAATCAAGGCCGGAGG